>Ga0207712_10003316_pt1 | contig 10202 bp, 12 predicted proteins | sample KBSS44metaG_FD_184402 | JGI IMG/M metagenome (GOLD analysis project Ga0207712, IMG submission 184402) | Switchgrass rhizosphere microbial communities from Kellogg Biological Station, Michigan, USA - KBS S4-4 metaG (SPAdes) (version 2) | ecosystem: Host-associated > Plants > Roots > Rhizosphere...
GACGGTGCCGTAATCGAGCAGCGGAAAGTGCGCCGGGTCGACGGCACTCGGTGCCGGGCCGGCCGTTCCACGCTGGTCCCAGATCGCGAGTATGCGCGATCTACCGACGTCGTCCTGGAATGCGCGATGCAGCACATCCACCCCGCCGTCGATAAGGCCGATGAGGGCATTGTCACACGACGACGATCTACGCGTCGCCCGAGCAGGGGGTTGCGGCATGGGGCTACCTGCTCCGCGTCCGCTACTTCCATGGCGATACGAGCCCCGTGACGTTGCGTGCAATCATCGACAAGTACCGTGGCGGCAACAACGCTGACGACTATATTCGCGGCTACAAATAAGTACTCCAGCGCGCTCTCCGGCAGCACGTTCATCGATCTGTATGACAATCGGCAGCTGGCGCAGCTTGCCGTGGCCGCATTCTCGCATGAGCTGAGCTTCCGGTATCCGCTATCGGACGAGCAGATGGCGAGGGCATTCGAGACGACCGATCGGCAGGTCGATGTCTGGCGCCAAGGGCAAGCGTCAGAGGAGATCGCGCCTTCGCCTGAGCTGGAATCGGACGGGACCATGGATCGCATGACACCGAACGAGGAAAGAGTATTTCCAGATTGACGTGATTTCGGCACCTCGATGTGTGTCGCTAGAAGAGCGCGAGGCTATCATGACCGACTTCGATCCTGCCGCAGATCCCACGATCGCCGCATCTGAGCTTGAGGCTGCGCGGAGCCGCGCAAACTACGGCGATATCGACCCGCGCGGCTATGCGCCAACACCGCAAACGGAGGATATGGAGAGGGCGGCGCCTGCGCCTCTGATGCCGCTCGATATCGCTCTCGGGCAGGCCTTCCTCACGGCATGCACGACCTCGCGCCCGCGCGTGACCTACGGACTTGGCTGCAAGGTGCCGTTCTTCAAGGCGAAACCTGGCGTCGATTTCACCAAGGTCGATTGCAGCGGTTTTGTGCGCGAGGCGATCCGGGAGGCGACCATGCCGATGGTGCCGTTTCCCGATGGCTCGGTGGTGCAGCACGACTGGATCATCGCTCAACGCTACAAGAAGACCACGGTGGCGTCAGGAAAGCTCGCCGATGGCAGGGTGCGGATCGCCTTCCTGTCGCCTTCCGATACCTCGAGCCGCATCGGCCATGTGGTGCTGATCCAGAACGGGCGGACTCTGGAGTCCCACGGCGGTGCTGGCCCCGATAGTCGACCGTGGAACGGCGAGAGCTGGCAGGCCGTGACCAGAGTTTACGAGCTGACGGGTCCGCTGGCTGCGCCGCCTGCCACGAGCTGATTGATCGGAGTTGTTGGCGCTTGCCGCAGAACCGGCCGCGGCACCGACCATCGGCCCACTTGCGTGGAAACGCCCGATGCTCTCCTCTCGTCGTTTAGCTCGGCTGGGCTAAGTCGCACGCAGCGCTGACGGGCCCCTCACCAAGCCAAAGGCGAGAGGAGTGGTCGCAAGCGTCAACAGGGCGATGGTGATGATTGCGGTGGGAATGCCGACCAGATCGCCCAGCAGCCCGCTCAAGGGCGGCGCGAGGGCCGCCGACCCGATCGTGACCGTGTAGAAGACGCTGAGCGCGTGCGTGCGCCGCTCCGGCGGGGCGTAGGACGGCACCGATCCATAGATCACCGTGGTGACGCCGTTGAGCGCAATCCCGAGCACCGGCAGCAGCATGAGGGCGGCTGACAGCGGCAGGGCAAGAACAGCAACGGTCCCGGCGGCCGTGAGAGTCTGGGCAACCACGATGGTAGCCACGATGCCGAGCCGTCTCGCGACCCATGCGCATGCGAGCTTCCCGAGCGCGCCCCCGAGAAAGACCAGCGTCAGCGCGACCCCTGCCGTGCCGACGGCCGCGCCCTTGGCAATCAGGAGGAAGGGCAGCAGCACGAAGAGCGCGCCGCGGATCACGCTGTCGGCGATGCCGAAGCCGATCAGGATGCGGTATCCGAGGCGCGGGACGGACGTCACCTCGGCTTGGGAGTCTTTGCTATCCCGCTCGTTGGACGACGCCTGCTCCGGCATGAGACGGGGTGCGAGCAGGAATATCGGGACCGCCGCCATGATCCCGAGCAGCCCCAGGAGGGCGTAGGCCGGCCGCCACGGCATGACCAGGAGCAGTGCGGCCGCGAGGGCAGGAAGGAGGACCTTGCCCACATCGCCGGCGAAATTGTAGGTGCCGAAGGCGGAAAGCGAGCGTGCCCCCGTGAAGGTGCGAGTGACCAGCGCGGAGCCGATCGGATGCTGGGTCGCCGCGCCGAGGCCACCCAGAAACAGAACCGTCACGAGCCACCAGAACCCATCGCCGACCCCGGCGAGGCCGTAGCACAGGCCGCACAGGGCGGTGCCGAGAGCCAGCACGGCGCCTCCACCCCGCCGCTCGGCGACGCGCGCGGAGGGGATCTGCAAGCCGGCCATCGTGCCGGTGTAGATCATGCGAAGCGCGCCGACCGCGGCATAGCTGAGAGCGAATTCCACCTGCCAGATGGGAAGCGCCACCCAGATCAGGTCCGTGTAACCATCGTGTAGCACGTGCCCGGCGCAAGCCACGCCCAAGGCGCGCCGCTCCTTGGGCTTTTCCGCCGCTTCGCCGGAGCACTGGCGGAGATTAGGCGTGGTGCCGGTCATCGTGTTCGCTCCCCCGGGTCTATGCTTACGGCAATGTCAGCGGCACCCCAAGCAGTGCCCAGTAGGGCAGCACGAGCACGGCCACCATGATGGTCGCCGCCAGCATGCCAAGCCCCAGTTTCAGCACGTCTGCCCGCCCGAAGTACCCTGTCTCATACGCCATGAGGTTGGACGCGGTCTGCACGGGATAGAGAATGATCGCGTCCACGGCCATGAGGGTTGCCAGGCCGGCCACGACCGGGCTCAGCCCGGCACTGGAAGCGATCGTTGCGTTGATCGGAAGCAACAGCGCCACACAAGCTGCCAGGTTGGTTATCGCCAGATGCACAACCACGACAGCCACGATGAGGCCGATGAGGAGGGCGATCGGAACAGCTGCAAGTCCGCTCAGGCGGCCGACCAGGAGCTGGCCGAGCCACGCTGCGGCACCTGTTGTTGTCATCAGCGCTGCGAGGGAGAGCGATGACCCCACGGTGAGGATGAGCCCCCATGAAAGGCGGGTTTCAAAGGTCCTCCACGAAATCACGCCGATGCGCGGCAGCATCAGAAGGGCAGCGCCAAGAAGAGCGGGCACGGCGGGTGAGAGATGGTGCATCCGGTCGGTGAACCAAAGGCCGGCGGTGATCGCCAGCACGATGAGTGTTTTCTTCTCTGCTTGCGAATAGGGCTCTCGTGACGCGGCTGCTGCCGGTGCTGCGCTCGGATGGGCCGCCTCGAAGCGCCCCACCAGAATGCGCACAAGTACCGCGCCGCAGCACAGCAAAGCGTAGTAGGGCACGGCCATCAGGGCGAACCAGCCCAGCCACGAAAATCCGCCGAGAAGCGTCGCAGCGGTGATCGATGTCGTACCACCGGTGAGAAGCGCCGACGAGGCCAGGGGATTGAGGATGCCGAGCCCCAACATGACTGCGCGTCCGGCCCGCTGTTCTGGGCCGATGCCCATGGCGTCAAGCGCGTCACGATAGGCCGGGATCAGGACGGCGTTCCGCGTAATCGCTGAGGGCATCAATAGCGCCAGCACCGGGAAGCCCGCGATCATCTGCACGTATAGCCGGAAGGGGCTGTTCCGCGCGCTGCGCGAGAGGAAACGGGCCGCGCGGCCCGCAAGCCCGCTCGATTCCACGGCGGCGCCGATCGCGATCGAGCCGATAAGAAAGAAGGTCACCTCTCCCGCGAAACCGCTCGCCACGTCCGGCAGTCGCAGACCTGGGCTCAGCCCGAGCAGCGCCATCACGACCAACGCGGTCAAGCCGAGAGGGATTGCTTCCGTGACCCACAGGATCGTACCGGCCGCCGCCGCCCCAAGCACCGCCTGCCCGACCGGCGTCAACCCGTCGGCGGTCGGCAACAGACGCGCCAAGCCGAATGCCCCAAGGGCCAGGACGATCCACAGCTCTCTTCTGATGGAGGCGCCAATGCCCAACTTCCCAGCTCCATCTGCAGGCTCTTTCTCAGAAGGAGCTATGGGGTGGGGATTGACAAGCGACAGTTTCGAGCTGCCATTTGCAGAAAACTCATATGAAGGTCGAGAGCATGCGTCGGCTCCCACCGCTGAAGGCCTTGCCTGCGTTCGAGATTGCGGCCAGCCGGGGAAGCATCGGCGCCGCGGCTCAAGAGCTTCACCTTACGCACAGCGCTGTCAGCCGGCAGATCAAATCGATCGAGGAATATCTCGGTGTTTCGCTGTTCCGTCGGCTCAATCGCCGCATTGAGCTCACCCCGGCCGGCGCAGCGTTCCTGCCTTCGGTGCGGAAGACCATGCAGTTGTTGGAGGCGTCCGCAGCCCAGATCGGCGGTCAGACGATGCAAGGACCGCTTATCGTTTCGTGCCTCGCGACCTTCATGATGCGCTGGCTGATCCCAAGGCTCTATGCGTTCAGCGCAGCCCATCCGGGAATTGACGTGCGGCTCGCTGCTTCACACGCGCCGGCTCGGTTCGCTGCTGACGGCATCGATATCGCCATACGGATCGGTCGCCCGCCCTGGCCGCGACGTGTTGCAGCGCACCGAATGTTCTCCGATCGGATAGGACCTGTTCTTGCCCCCACCTTGCAGAAAAGGCATCGGCTCACGCGACCGTCTGACCTTAAGAAGGCGGTGCTTTTGCACACCGACACACGCCCGCAGGCATGGTCAGACTGGTTGCGCCTCACGGGCACGCGCGGCCTTGAGGCCGCCAGCGGCCCCCGCTTCGAGCACACTTATTTTCTGCTGGAGGCCGCGGCCAGCGGCCTCGGCGTGGCCATCGCTTCACTTCCGCTGGTCAAGGAGGATCTCGCCGGTGGCCGCCTCGTAGCGCCCTTGGGCTTCGTGAGGAGCCCGGGATCGTACTACCTGCTTTATCCCAAGAGCACGCCGAACGCGGCAAGGATCGCGGCCTTTGCCGCCTGGATCATGGCGGAAGCTGAGGCCGAGAGTGCCTTTTTGCCAACTGCCAGCGGCTAAACGAGCGCCTGACCACGCGCGGCCGGAACGCGGCCCCACAGGGTTTCAATCATCTCGCTCCATGAGCTTGGAGGGGGTATCGAACTCCACGCCGTACAGCCGGCCTCCGTCGCAATAGCTACCATGGCGGCCATTTTGCGGGCCAGCCGTCAGCTTGTTGAGTCTTGGCCTGGAACGGCCGGCGCCGCTGATAGACGCCCGTGGTTCGGTCCCGCCCTTGAGGCACCACCAGCGCCCGTAAGGACACGGTCGGTCTCAGATGCACAACTTTGAAGCCCTTTTCTCTCAGACGGGCGAGCAACGTCGGGACTGCGAGCGCGGTGGAGGCGTGGATATCGTGCATCAAGATGATACCCCTGCCGCGCGCTTCAAGTTGCGCCATGACCCGGCGGACGACGCTCCGGGCGTCGCGCGTGCGCCAATCCAGGGAGTCGATGTCGATCGAGAACTGCGCAATGTCGCGGCTCTTCAGATAGGCGTCGGTCGCATGGGTGCCACTCAGGTAGGGGAACCGGAAGAACGGGGCGATCGGCTCACCTGCGGCCTTCTCCGCCTCGGTGAAGGCGGCTTCGATCTGCACTTTCATGCTGGCTTCGGACAGCCTCCGCAAATTGGCATGCGACCACGTGTGCGTGCCGATGGTGTGTCCCTGGAGGGCGATCTCCCGGACGACCTCGGGGTGCGCTGCGGCCATCTCGCCTACGACGAAAAAAGTCGCCCTCGTGCACTCTGACGCCAGAGCCGCGAGTATTGCGCGCGTGGAAGCGGTCGCAGGTCCATCGTCGAATGTCAGAACGACCTCGCCCGAGGCGAGGAAGCCGGGATCGCCGTGCTGCGAACCAAACCTAGGCCCGCCGGTCGTATCGATATCGACGGCGCGCGCGACACCCAGGGTGTTCGGCGCCGGGCAGGCCTGATGGGCTTGCGCGGCGAGCGGTGCCGCAGCTCCGATCGAGAACAGCGCAAAGCATAGTCGTCCGATGAACCGCATGCTCCCCCTGACAGCTCTTGTGCGATGTGCAGCAAGACGAACCTTCGCCAAGATCGCGATGCGCACAAGGCCCTGCCTCAATTCATTGAGGCCATTGTCACCGCCGGGCGACACAGCGTCAGCGTGCACGTTCCTGGTTGCGTGGCGTTGTATCTGACGGCACGCACGAAAGCAGAGCGGAATGCACCGTGCCGCATCTCGCTTGATGAATCAGGCTGCCGCTCCGCACATGCACATGGCGCACGGCGGCACCATGCGGGCGCTCGCCGGCATCCAGGCGGCGAAGTTCGGGACCGAGACGCAGTACCAGCACCTGATGTTCGAGGAGTTCGCCCGCAAGGGTCACGGCGGAGTTTGCCAACGTGCGATACCGGTTCGGGCACTCGATGCTGACCGAGACGCTCAACATCGACACCGACCAGAACGCCGATGGCGTTCAGCAGATGTCCCTAATCGAGGCCTTCGCCAACCCGCTGGGATACCTGGCCCAACGTGCCGGCAGCATCGTGGCGGGCTCGGTCAGCCAGGTCGCCAACGGGATCGACGAGTTCGTGACCGGGGCGCTGCGCAACAACCGGCGTCACGTGAAGACGCTGATGCTGCGGATGGGGATGGAAGCCTTGTATCGCCGGCCCCGGACGACGAAGCCGGAGGCGGGGCACAAGGTCTTTCCGTATCTGCTGCGCGGCATCGAGATCACGCGGCCCAATCAGGTCTGGGCGATGGACATCACCTACATTCCGATGGCCAAGGGCTTGGTCTATCTCGCGGTCGTGCTCGAATGGTTCTCGCGGCGGGTCCTGGCGTGGCGTGCGTCGATCACGATGGACGCAGCGTTCTGCATCGAGGCGCTGCAGGAGGCGCCGGCGCGTCACGGCAAGCCGGAGATCTTCAACACGGACCAAGGCTCGCAGTCACCGGCGCGGCCTTCACGGGCGTGCTGGCAGCCAAGCAGATCAGGATCAGCATGGACGGCAAGGGCGCGTGGCGCGACAGCGTGTTCATCGAGCGCCTGTGGCGGACGATCAAGTGCGAGGAGGTCTACCTGCACGCCTACGAGAGCGTCAGAAGGAGCTAACTGCTTCGAGTCACCCCGTGAATCCTCTTCACGTGAATCAATCATCCGGAGTCGATATGAGAAGATCGCGAAGGACAACCGCGTCGTTATGCGCCTCGTCGCGTGCCGCATAGACGAGTGTCACGACACCTTCTCGAGTCAGCTCGCGCAGTCGGTCAAGCTCATCGCGATGATCCTTAAGCTCCGACCGATACCGCCGCTGGAACTCCTCCCAGCGTGCGGGATCGTGCCCGAACCATTTTCGCAGCTCGGTGCTTGGGGCGATCTCCTTCATCCAGTGGTCGACGGCGGCTTCCGCCTTGCCGATGCCGCGTGGCCAAAGTCGGTCGATCAGCACGCGCGTGCCATCATCGGCAGACGGCGCCTCGTAAGCCCGCTTGATCCGCACTCTATCCTTGGAGACTTTGCTGCGCATCATTGCACGAGTGGTGAGGTGGCGGCGTCGATCCGAGCGCCTTCGATTTGTGCCTCTCCCGCGAGGATCGAGACGTACTGCCTGAGCCCTCGCTCCTCCACGAGCTCTCGAAGCGTCTCCGCGATGCGATCGCGGACCTCCTCGAACGGCAGGTCGGCACCAGGAATGCGCCGGTCGACAGAAACGATGTGGAAGCCATAACGCGACTTGACCAGCTCCGGCAGGATGCCCGTCGGGCCGAGCCGGAACACGGCCTGCTCGAATTCCGGTACCGTGTCGCCTCGCCCGATCTGCCCGAGATTGCCGTCGGCCTGGCCGGAGGGGCAGTTCGATAGCTGCCTTGCCCGCACCTCGAAGATCTCGGGCGCCGCAAGAACCTCCTTGAGCGTCTCCTCGGCACGCGCCCGCACCTCGGGCACGTTCACCGACGGCGTGACCTGGAACAGGATGTGGCGCGCATGGACAAGGTCGCCGCTGCGAAACTCAGCCCGGTGGGTGTCGTAGTAGCGACGGCATTCCGACTCGGTTGCCGCAGGTACCTGAACCTCGCGTGCGAGGAGCCGCTCGATGGCGCCGGTAATCTCCTCCTCGTTGCCGGCGTCAGGCGAGAGCAGGTCCGTCTCGATCGCACGCTGGCGCAGGAGCTCGCGGACGACCGCATATTCCGGGCCGGCACGGCTGTCCACGCTGACAACGGTGCCGTTCACTTTCACGGTCATGAGCGGGCCGCGTCCTTGGCGCGTGTCTTCGGCGTCCGCACGATCTGATAGGGCCGGAAAAGGTAAGCGAGCGCGCCGACACCGCTCCAGATGTGGATCATGCGCGTGAAGGGCGAGATCAGGAATAGCGAAAAGCCGAGCAGTACGTGCAGCTTGTAGACAAGGGGCACGCCGACCATCAGGTCGGCCGCGCCCGCATCCAGCGTGACGATCCCCTTCACGTAGCTCGTCAATGTCTCGAACAGCACGCCGTCCATGTGGCGTGCCGACAGGGGCACGGTGAGAAGGCCGAGCGCCAGCTGGAGCCACAGCATCGCCACGACGACGATGTCCCAGGCGCGGCTGTTGAGGCGGATGCGCGGATCGGCCAGGCGGCGGTGGATCAGGATCGTCAGGCCGATCATGGCGATGAGCCCGGCGATGCCGCCGGTGACCATCGCGAGAAGCTGGTGCGCGACCGGGGACAGAAGCAAGTCGACCAGCCAATGCGGTGCAAGGAAGCCGGCGAAATGGCCGAGGATGACGAGAATCACCCCGTAGTGAAAGAGGTTCGAGCCGAGCCGGAGCTGGCCGCTGCGTAATAGCTGGGAGGAATCGCTCTTCCATGTGTAGGGCTCGCGATCGAAGCGAATGAGGCTGCCGACGAGCAGGACCACCAGGCACACATAGGGGTAGACACCGAAGAGCAAGGTGTTGAAGTAGCCTGCGGACTGCATCGCTGTCGTCCTTTCTCGGCGTGCTCACACCGTCGAGCCGGGATCACGGCCGTGTTGACTTCCCCGACATGGCGGTGAGGGGGACATCGGCAAAGGCCGGCTTTTCCGGCCAATCCCGGTCAAGCGATTCCATCGGCTCGGTGCGCCTGGGGACCGACGCGGCGTCCACAGGCGCTTCGCCGGCGATTGCGAGCGTCGCCTGCAGGACCGCGGCGTAGGCGCTGCCTCGGGCGATGAGCGCGGTCGCGATCGACCGCAGGATGTGCGCGCAGTCGGCCAGCATCGCCCGCGCCTCGCGAACGTCCCGGCAGCTCAGATATTCGAGCAGCACCGGCAGATAGTCGGGAAGCTCGCTGGTCGTGAGCTCGAAGCCTGCGCGCGCGTAGACCCGCTTCAGGTCGATCATCGCCTCGCCGCGATCGCGGGATTCGCCGTAGAGATGCTCGAAGAGATTGAGCGACGTGGCACGGCTGCGATCGAACAGATCGACATAGCGCTCCGGCGCCTCCATGAGGTCGCCAGCGGCCAGTTCGGCGACGAGTGCGTCGAGCCCCGCGCGCTCGCGCGAAGCGATCAATGGAGATCGGCGGATGGCATCGGCGATTTCAGGCAACGCGGCACGCATCTCCGCCGTCGGGTAGGACAGGAGCGCGGCGAGTGCCCGGAGCTCGATCATTGCGTTGGCTCCATCAGGTATCGACCGGGCGTACTGGCGTCAGCTTGCGACGCCCCATCTTCCCCCCGAAGAGGGTCGCATGCGGCGGACCGAAATCGCAGCCGTTGCCAAAGGTGAAGCCACACGCGCCCCTGATGCCATAGGCGTCCTCGGCCCGCTCGCGGTGGCTCGTCGGGATGACGAAGCGATCCTCGTAGTTGGCGATCGCAAGGTAGCGGTGCATCTCCTCGACCTGGGAACGGCTCAAGCCCGCCTGGGCCAGAACGGCGGCCCCGTCGCCGTCGCCGAGCTGGCGCTGGCGGAAGTAGATGCGCATGGCGAACAAGCGCTGGAGCGCGGCGACGATCGGCTCCTCGGCGCCGGCAGTCAGCAGGTTGGCCAGGTAGCGTACGGGAATGCGCAGCGATCGCACGTCGGGCAGCTCGCCCACGGTGTCGATGGCGCCGGCATTGGCGTGCGACTGAATCGGCGACAGCGGCGGCACGTACCAGACCATCGGCAGCGTGCGGTATTCCGGATGGAGGGGA
>Ga0207712_10003322_pt1 | contig 10196 bp, 9 predicted proteins | sample KBSS44metaG_FD_184402 | JGI IMG/M metagenome (GOLD analysis project Ga0207712, IMG submission 184402) | Switchgrass rhizosphere microbial communities from Kellogg Biological Station, Michigan, USA - KBS S4-4 metaG (SPAdes) (version 2) | ecosystem: Host-associated > Plants > Roots > Rhizosphere >...
GCCTCAACCCAACGGCAATGGCGCCCATGAGCCCGCCGCCAACGGCGTGCACCCGCACAACGAGGAGCGGCAGCCCGCGTCACCGGTCCGCGCGGAGCGGCAGCCCGCGTCACCCGTCCGCGCGGAGCGGCCGCCGCGGCAGCCCGCCTCACCGGCCCGCGAGCCTGCGGCTGCCAAGCCTCAGCGCCAGCGGCGGGAGCGCAAACCGCCGCGCCAGCCCTGGGAGCCGCGTGAGCCCCGCCCGCGCGACCGCGACGACCGGGTGCCGACCCCGGTCGGCCTGGGCGACCACGTGCCCGCGTTTCTGCGCAGGCCCGTCCGTTCCGGGCACTAGCGCAGCCTCCAAGCCCACCACGACATCCCGGAAGCCGAGCTCCCACAGGGGCGAGGCTACCCGGGACGTGCCGCTTTCCTGTTCCTGCGACGAGGTCGTGGTGCCGGCGGCGAATTCCAGGCACCTCTCACGCGAGCAAGGCGTACAACGTCGTCTCCTGCCTGGCCGGATCGGCAGCGGTCGGGCCGTAAACCTGCCAGAAGGTGCCTTCGCGCTTGAGCCTTTCGCTGGCGCACCAGGCGAAGAGAGCGGGCCACGCCTGCGGCAGCTGATCGAACGGGCCTACGAGCACCCGTTTGACCACCCTCCCGGCCGGCAATTGCGAGCAAACGACATCGCCATCGGAGTCGAAGGCGCGCGCGACAATCACACCCGGCTCGATGGCCATCTTGCCGTCCTTCGGCGCGCGGCACAGCGTAAAGCTGTCGCCGGCCTGCTCGGTCCTCAGCGTCGGGAGCGCATGCGCAAGCTTGGTACGCGCAACGCGTTCTGCAGTCTGCAGGTCGGCGAATGCCACGGTGGCCCTGACGACAGCCGTATGCTGCCGCTCAACGGTGACGATGCTGTATCCGCTCATGGGCGCTCTCCTGCACCGGGTATCTGCGCGCCTTCTCCCGCAATCTGCGTCTCGAGCCTGACGTAGCTCGCCTCCATGCCATGCTCCATGCCGGTTGCCAGCATGGCGGCGCGCGTCTGCGCATCGGGAAGCGTCATGCGCATCGTCATCAGCGTACCCTTCCCATCGACCTCGAAGCGCGTCTCGACGCGATTGTCGGGCGTCGGGTCGGGCATATGCATGCGCTCGACGTGCACGATCCTGCTGAAGGGCACCAGCTCGACGAACTCGCCCGTCAGATAGAACCCGTTGCCCTTGCCGTCCGACCATTCGTAGCGGATCCGGCCGCCGGGACGCGCGTCGCAGACGCAAACCGGCATCGTCCACCCGGCGGGACCGAGCAGCCACCTCTGCACCAGCTCCGGCTCGGTATGCGCGCGGAAGACGGCTTCAGGCGGCGCCGCGAAGCGCCGGGTGACCACGACGTGGCGGTCGCCTTCCGTGCTCAGTGTCATCTTGCTCATCGTTTTCCCTTCCGTTTTCCGTCCTGCATTGCGGCCAGAACGCCGTCGAGGCGCTCGTAGTTCGTCGCCAACGCTTGCCGCAGCGTGCCGAGCCACTGGTCGATCTCGTCGATGCCCGCGGTAGCCAGCCGGCACGGCCGCTTGGTCCCTTCGGACCGACGCACGATGAGGCCTGCACCTTCGAGAACCTTGAGGTGGCGGGAGACTGCCGGCTGCGTCATCTCGAAGGGAGCGGCGAGCTCCATCACTGTCGCCTCGCCCGATGCGAGCCGGGCAAGGATGGCTCTCCGAGTCGGATCGGCCAGTGCGGCAAAGGCAGCATCCAGGTTCGTCATCGACAACATTTCCTTTATATAAGTTTCTTGTTATATAACGGAGCAAACATAGTCAAGGTGAAATTGCAGCTGCCGTCTCCGATCCGTGGCTTAGCGCTACCGCCCTGGAGCCTGCCGTCCCAGGAACCACCCTGGAGTCCCGCCTGGAGCCCTGGCTCGTCGGGCACGCGTGCGGTACGCTCCGCCGCAACAGCGCGGGCGGACGGGCGGAGTCCTGCGAGAATCGGAGGAAGGGTCATGGCAGTGGCAGTGAGCGGTGCGGATGTGGCCGACGCAGACCAAGGCAGCATCAAGCGCACGCAGATGCTGATCGACGGGGCCTGGGTGGATGCCGCCTCTGGCGGGACCATTGCCGTCGAGGCGCCCGGCACGCGGCGCACGATAGCGAGCGTCCCCCGCGGCGACGCCCGAGACATCGACCGCGCCGTCAAGGCCGCCACCGCCGCTTTCCCGGCGTGGAGCAAGCTGCCGCCCCGCGAGCGCGGGCGCATCCTGCAGAGGATCGCCGACGCGCTGGAGGCCCGCGTCGAGGAACTCGCCCGCATCATCGCCGAGGAGACCGGCAACGCCATCCGCACCCAGGCGCGGCCCGAAGCCAGGAACTCCGCCGACATCCTGCGCTACTTCGGCGGACTGGGGAGCGAGCTCAAGGGCGAGACCATCCCCCTCGGCGAGCACGTGCTCTCCTATACCCGCCGCGAGCCGATCGGCGTGGTCGGCGCCATCATCCCGTGGAATGCGCCGGTGCTGCTCGGCTGCCTCAAGATCGCGCCCGCGCTGTGCGCTGGCAACACGCTGGTGCTGAAGGCCGCCGAGGACGCGCCGCTGGGCGTGCTGTGGGTGGCAGCTATCGCCAACGAGCTCCTGCCCAAGGGCGTGCTCAACGTCGTCACCGGCTACGGCGAGGAGGCGGGCGCCGCCCTCTCGGTGCACCCGGGTGTCGCCAAGCTCTCTTTCACCGGCTCCACCGAGGTCGGCAAGCTCATCATGCGCGCCGCCGCCGACCGCATCGTGCCAGTGTCGCTGGAATTGGGCGGCAAGAGCCCGTCGATCGTCTACCCCGACGCCAACGAGGATTGGGCGGTGGACGGCATCATCGCCGCCATGCGCTTCACGCGCCAGAGCCAGTCGTGCACCGCCGGCTCGCGCCTGTTCCTGCACGCCGACATCTTCGACGACTTCCTGGGCAAGCTCGCCGACAAGGTGCAGAAGCTGAGGATCGGCGACCCGACCGAGGAATCCTCCGACATCGGCGCCATCATCAACGCCAAGCAGTTCAACAAGGTGTGCGCCTACGTCGAGGAGGGGATGAAGCAGCCGGGCGCCAGGATGCTGTTCGGCGGTCTGCCGCCCAAGGCCGGGCCGCTGTCGCAGGGCTACTACGCCATCCCCACGGTGTTCGCCGACGCCGCCAACGACTGGCGCCTCGCCCGCGAGGAGATCTTCGGCCCGGTGCTGGTGGCGATCCGCTGGACCGACGAGGCGGAGGCTCTCGCCATGGCCAACGACTCCCACTACGGCCTCGCCGCCTACGTGTGGACCCACGACATCGGCCGCGCCTTGCGTGCGGCGCACGCCATCGAGGCCGGCTGGGTGCAGGTGAACCAGGGCCTGGGCCAAAGCCCCGGCCACTCCTACGGCGGCGTCAAGCAATCCGGCATCGGCCGCGAGTTCTCGCTGGAAGGCATGCTCGACAGCTTCACGCAGCGGAAGAATGTGACGGTGAATTTGGGGGTGTAGGGTGCCGGAGCGGCGGCGCCGAGCGTAGGGTGCAATAAGGCGAAGCCGCATTGCACCGATACCGCCATCCGCCTGCTCGACCGTTGCGTGTTGCGGCGAGGTCAATCGGTGCAATGCGCTGCCGCTTATTGCACCCTACGGTGAATGCGGCTTAACTGCGGCCCATGACGCCGGGGGAGTTCATTTCCAAGTGGAGCGACACGGGGCTGCGCGAGCGCGCGGGCTGTGCAGTTCCAGCATCGTCCGAGATCGCTTGAATGACAATCAACAATAGCTTCGATCGCTATCTCCAGTCTCTCCGACGGACTCCCCTGGACGAGAAGACGGAGCACACGGATCGTGGCGCGCTTCAATCCCTGTTGGAGGCGATTGCCGATGACGTTGCGAAGGGCGTTAGCGTGCACCATGAGCCCAAGCGCGTCGCCGCGAAGGGAGCCCCTGACTTCAAGATTGCCAGGAAGGGCCTCATCCTCGGTTATGTCGAGAACAAGGCGATCGGCGAGAACCTCGACAAGGTCCTAAAGTCCGACCAGATCAAGCGTTACAAGGAGCTCTCCGACAACATCGTTCTCACCGACTACCTGCACTTCGTCTGGATCGGCAAGCATGGCATCCGGCGCGAAACGCTCTGTCATCAAACCGACCTCGAAGCTCCCCGCTTCCGGCTGCGTGAGGACAGCGTCGCGGCAGTCATCAAGCTGCTGGAAGCTTTCTTCTCGACGGCACCCGAAGGAATCGACAAGTCGCAGGAGCTTGCGCTGGCTCTGGCCAAACGCAGCAAGCTGTTGCGCGACTACCTGGGGGAGGAGCTGGTGCGACAGCAGCGAGAGCACACGGAGGCACGGCTGTACGGACTCTTCGATGTCTTCAAGAAGCAGGTCTTTCAGGGACTGACACTGCAAGAATTTGCCGATGCATTCGCTCAGATGCTGGCGTACGGCTTATTCCTTGCGCGCCTCAACTCGGAGTCGAAGGTCGTCACGCTGCACAATGCACGGGAATACATACCGGGGTCGTTCCGACTCATCCGTGAGCTGGTAGATTTCCTGACGGAGCTTGAGAAGGACGAATATCGCGAGGTGCGCTGGGTGGTTGAGGAGGTGCTTTCCATAGTGAATGGACTGGACCTGCGCGCCATTCAGGAGGACCTCTCGTTCCGGCAGCGAAAGTCAATCAGCCGCAAGGTCCGCGCTGCGGACGAGGAGGAGCATCGACTGTTCGAACGGGACCCCTTCATCTACTTCTACGAAGATTACTTGAAGGCGTACGATCCGGCGATGCGCAAGAGCCGGGGTGTCTACTATACGCCGCCTCCAATAGTGAACTTCATCGTACGTGCGGTAGACGACATCCTGAAGGAGACCTTCGGCATTCGCGACGGACTGGCAGACCATCAGCGAGTGACTGTTCTCGATTTTGCCTGCGGCACCGGCACGTTCCTCTTGGAGATGTTCCAGAGGATATTCGACAACATCGGCGGATCACACGCCGGGCGCGCCGACTTGATCGTTCGCGAACATTTCTTGGGGCACCTCGAAAAATAGCACTGGTGCGGGCCGCGCAAATCAGATTCGAGTGTTCCCAGATGATTGACGGGGGATGCCGTGGGTCAGCTGGGGTTCTACGATCTCGACAAGCGTCTTGAGGCGATCAGCGCCAAGGGTGATCCGCTGGAGGCGCTCAACGCTATCATTGCCTTTGAGAGCTTCCGGGCCGAGATCGAGGCGGTGGTCAGGCTGGCGCCCGAGGAGAGGAAGAGCAATGCCGGCCGCAAGCCGTTCGACGCGGTCATGATGTTCAAGGTCCTGGTGCTGCAGACGCTTTACAACCTGGCCGATGAGCAAGTCGAATACCAGGTCCGCGATCGGCTCTCGTTCATGCGCTTTCTGGGCCTTGGCCTGGAAGACACGGTGCCTGACGCGACCACGGTGTGGCTGTTCCGTGAGGCGCTGATCAAGGTCAACCTGGTCAAGGCGCTGTTCGAGCGCTTCGATGGCTACCTGAACGCCAAGGGCTACATTGCCCGTGGGGGCCAGATTGTCGACGCCACCATTGTCAGCGCGCCCAGGCAGCACAACAGGCGCGAGGAGAACGAGGCGATCAAGGCCGGCAGGACGCCCGAGGGCTGGGAGGAAAAACCGGCCAAGAATGCGCAGAAGGACAAGGATGCCCGCTGGACCAAGAAGAACGACAAGAGCTTCTACGGCTACAAGAACCACATCGGCATCGACCGCAAGCACAAGCTGATCCGCCGCTACACCGAGACCGACGCCTCGGTGCACGACAGCCAGAAGCTCGATGAGGTTCTGGACAAAGCCAACACCAGCAACGAGGTGTGGGCCGACAGCGCCTACCGGTCGGTCGAGGCCGAGGCCAAGCTGAAGGCGAAGGGCTACAAGAGCCGCATCCATCGCCGCGGAGCCCGCAACCATCCCCTCCCCAAGCGCCAACAGGACGCCAACACCACACGCTCACGGGTGCGCGCCCGCGTCGAGCACATCTTTGGCGATCAGCAGAACGCCATGGGCGGCAAGTTCGTGCGCACCATCGGCATGGCACGCGCTCGCGCGAAGATCGGGCTCATGAACCTGGTCTACAACATGCGCCGCCTTGTGCAGCTCGAGCGGATGGTGGCGGCGCCCGCTTGAGCTGAGCTCGTGGGTGGAGTCTGCGTAGAGTGGCGTAAAGCGCTCCCGCAGTGGCGCGGGGAGCGAAAAAAATGGGCCGAAAGCGGCCCCACCCCAACACGACCGTGTGGCTCGCCCGCTCAGGCCGAGCCCAAAACTCTCAGATCGACCTATTCTTCGAGGTTCCCTGATGCTTTCCGAGACGCTTGGCGACCGTGACCTGGCTCAAACGGTTGCGCTCGCGCAAGGCCCGCAGCTCGGTGCGGAGCACGATCTGGCGCGGCGAGCGCAGGGTGTCGCGCATGGGGAGAGGCCAAGGTCGATAACGGCGGCCTCACCGCATAATCCCAATTCCGGATTATCCCATTTTGGGATAGTTCCTGATGGCCGGGCGAAACTGGCGTCCAAACTATTGGTTCATGGATGGAAAAGGAGGGCAGCCAATGAGCGAGAGTGTGGAGGTTTCACCGTTCTTCGAGCGGGGGAAGGCGGGTCACAGCGGCTTTCCCGCCGAGATATATGTCGCGGGGTTCCGGTGCGCGAGCGGGACCGGCGGGGTCGAGGTCACGCTGCCGGCGGAGATCGTGGAGCGGACGGTCCTTACCGCCGCGCTTCTTTCCGTTCATCTCTCGCCGGAGGGACAGGTGGTACTCGACGGCGAGGGCTTGAGCGATGAGGTGCTGGAGGCGGCGAGCGCCGCCGGCGGGCTCGGCGATCAGACGCTCGAATCGCTCGTCTCCGGGTGTCTCAACCTGGACCTCCTGGGCGGCGAGGACGATCCGGTCGGCGACCTGACGGCTCTGCGCGGGCAGATGGTGCGCGCCCTGGCACAGCTGGACGCGACGCTCGAAGAACTCAAGAAGCGGCAGGCGTGCTAGTCGGCGATGCTTGGCGCACCCAGATCGGCAGGGCAAACCCCACGACGTGGGCGCGGTCGATCGGGCCAATGTACCGACTGTCGAAGCTGTCGGGGTCAGCGGAGAGCACGAAGATGTCGTGGGGCCCCAGCCGGAAGCAGCCCGACCAGGCCGGCAATGGCCGTCCCCTCGCGTCGGAAAGGTTGGCACGGGCCACAGCCTGCCCATTGATGGTGACGAGCGAGCCGTGGCGGCAGACGGTATCGCCGGCGCCGGCGACGACGGGCTTGATCAGCAGCGCGCCCTTGCCCAGATAGCCGCGCGTCTCAGCGAGTATCCTCAACGGTTCAGGGAGGCGGACGATCGCCAGAGCGGCCGTCTGGGAAGGCCGGGTGCTGAGGCGGTAGAGGCCGACCGGGACGCTGGGGCTGGCGTTCCAGACGAGGAGTGGGGCGCCGGTCTTGGGGAACAGGAGCGCGAACAAGCCGATCCCGAGGGCCGCCATTGTGCACAGGCGTCGCTTCGTGGTCCTTGTCGCACTTCGGGTAGCGGGCACGGCGCTGCTCCGACCAGGCCAGGAGGTCGCTGAGGCGGTAGACGATGCGGCCGCCATGGCGCCGGTACGGTGGACCCTTTTTTCGGGAGCGATAGTTGTCGAGCGTGCGGCGGCTGACGCGCAGCACCTGGGCGGCCTCGTCGATCGTGAGAAACGGGTCGTCGATATCGTCCGTCATGGAGTCCTCCCTCATATGCTGATGAGGCAGTGTGCTGCATTTCATTCCTCCGCGTAACGCATGGAATCGGCACCCCCCTGAAACCGGGCCGTCTATCTCAGGAAGTCTCGGTAGCGGTCGGCCGCGAGCGCAGCGCCACGGCTGTAGTGACGCTGCATCCGCTGTCTCAATCCGGCATCCCAATCTGCGGCGACCTCCTCGGCGCCGTAGATGAGGAGGGCGATCTCCTTGTGGCCGGCGCCGGCACGGCGGCCGTCGAATGTGATGAGCGCATCGCGCAGGTTCCTGATGCGCGTGGTCCAGCGCGGCAGCACGGAGGACGGAGCACGGTTCGGTGAGAGAACCCGGTCGAGGAGGTCGAGCTGGTTGCGGGCTTCGACGATCCTGTCGAACCCGGGAACCAGAAGAGTGATGGCGGCCGGCCGGGTCGTCAGGTCGGCGCCTTCAATCGTGAGCTGGATGGAAGCCTGGTTGGCGCGCAGCACGACGTGCTGCCGGCCGGTGGCATCGATGAGGACATGCTCGAGGCTCGGCAGCGATGGAAGGAAGATGCGCTCATTCCTCTTGCTTGAAGCGTAGGCCGGCTCGGTCACGCCAATGAGGGTCGACACGCCGGCGTCGGGCAGCCAGACATGATGGGCCTGCAAGGCGGTCAGCGACGGGTCCGCGAAAGGTACAGAGCGCCCACGCATGTGCAGGAGAGGAGGCTTCCTGCATCCGCGTGACAAGCGCTCCACCCTCCAGGTGTTCGGTAACGTTGGCTGTTGCAGCGCGGGCTCGTGCTTCGGCCCGGTAGCTCTCGTTGCGCCGAAGGCCTTCCCAGGCCCAGTCGCGTGCGATAAGCGAGCTCAGATAGTCGTAGCTTTCAAGGGTGGGTGGCCAGGCTGGAGCGGCGGCATGGTGTGGGGGTTTCATCTGCATCTCCCTGGACAGACCTGCACGGCGAACGGGAGACGCGATGGTTGTGTTGCTTAGGAAACATGACGCTCCCCCGTCTTTGAGCGTGCGATCTGTATACGGAGGCGATCACGTTGCCGTTTTACGACAAGACGCGAGAAGCCCGAAACATGCTTAATTTTGGGTGAAGATCTGATCCGCTCTGGTACTTGCGTGTAGGAGAAAATCTGACGACGTGGCCGGAGGAACTGTCTCTGTGGGGCTCAGCGGGAGGACTCGTAGACCTTGGCCGCGCCATGGCGGTTGCATTCCGCGCAGCGCAGGTGGTGCGGCACGTCGGCGACCAGGGAAATTTTCCCCAAGGCGGCTCGCAAGCACGGGTGGATACAATAGACGCCGATGCTTGCACCGCTGGCAGATGGCGACGAGTGCACTCTTGCTGGCAATGAGATCACCCAGCGTGCGCCCCGCCTGGCCCTGCCGCGCGTAGCGGTTGCCCGGACGCATCTTGTGCGGCTGCTTCATGATGGCAGATCGCGTGGTCAGTTCCGTGCCACGGGACCTTGCCGTCGGGCAATGCGCATGGAGATCTCGATCCGCCTCTGGCCGACCACCATCGCCTGGGCCGGCATCCGCCTGAAGGCCTCGGCGTCGCCATGCTCGGCGCGGACGCGGGCGATCTCGTTGAGGGTGTCAAAGAATCTCGAGATAGCTGTCAAACGGCGTCGAACCCGTGACCAGGATCGGCGTCGAAGAGTTGACCACTCCCTAGATTGCGGGAACTGCAGCGCCAAGGCTGTAGGCGCGTAGCGCAGCGGAGCGCCGGAGGGCTTGGCGCTTTATCGTGCTGATGGTGGGTAGTTTTTCGAAGCCGATCGACACATGATGGTCAATCAGCAAGAATCCTCAGTCCGAGAAAAGAGCCCAGGGTCTTCGGCAGCGAGCCGGCGACAATAGAGCTGCAGCGGCGGAGTCGGCCGCGGAACAACGTAGGTTCCCGTCGGTTCCCTGGCCGCCCTGGCGCGGTGTCAATCCGCTCGGCAACTTTACCGGTCGGCGTGCAATCGGGCCCCTCTGGCCGCTGGGGCAGCGCGCGTCGAAGGCCGGAGCTTCGGAGGGCTTCGACGCGCGAGTCAGCATCGGCTCCGATGAGCGTGTCAGTCGTTGGCCGATTCACAGACACCGGCTTAACCTTCTCAGATGCACCAGGCCGGGAGGCGGAACCCCGATGGACATCAAGCAGGTCAGATACTTCCTGAATCTGGCTGAAACATTGAGCTTCACCGAAGCCGCTCGTCGAAGCGGTGTCTCGCAGCCAAGTCTGACGCGAGCGATCCAGCGTCTCGAGGAAGAATTGGGCAGTCCCCTGATCTATCGCGATGACAAGGACAGTCGCCTTACGGTGCTCGGTCGCGACGTCCAGGCAGAGTTCATGCGGATTGATCTCGCCCTCCGAAATGTGCGCGAGCATTCCGAGAGCACAGTGCTCGGCCGGCGCCGTATCCTCGACATCGCCGTTGCCACGACCATCGGCCCTGCCGCATTCACCGCATTCTTTGACGACGCGCTCAGCCAGCTTCCTTCCGTTGCGA
>Ga0207712_10003329_pt1 | contig 10187 bp, 9 predicted proteins | sample KBSS44metaG_FD_184402 | JGI IMG/M metagenome (GOLD analysis project Ga0207712, IMG submission 184402) | Switchgrass rhizosphere microbial communities from Kellogg Biological Station, Michigan, USA - KBS S4-4 metaG (SPAdes) (version 2) | ecosystem: Host-associated > Plants > Roots > Rhizosphere >...
TCAGTAACCGGCGCGACCGCGTCAGTAACCGGCGCGACCAGGTTGGGAACCGCGGCGACCGGATTGGGAGCTTTAGGGACGCGGACCGCGTCCTCCTTTTGGTCCTCAGTATCCGTGCCGCCAGCCCCTGTCGTGGGGCTCGTCGGGCCGGGGGAAGGTTGGCGGCCCGAGCCAAACGTGCTCGTTGGGCCGGTGGAAGGCTGGTGGCCTGTTTGCCCGCCCGAACCAACCGTGCCCGTTACATCCCGAACGGTCTCCCGCACAGTGTCAGTAACATCGCCGACTGCGCTGTTTCGCGTCAGGCTGCCCTGCGATGGCGAGTTACCGTCATTCCCATTCGGGCCGGAACCGAAGGGATCGGCGACAGCGACCGTTCCCCCACCCAGTAACAGGCCGGCCGCGATGACAAAGACGCCGGCTGCGAAGCGGAAATGCAGCGTAACCACGATTCCGCCTTACTTCTTAAAAGCGTCCTCGGTGCTCTTGTCCCCGGTGACCGTGCCGACCCTTTCCTTTGCCTTACCGCCGAGGTCTTGGGCCTTGTTCTTCGCCTTATCGGTACCGCTCATCGTGTCTGCTCCTACCCCGCGGGACCCGCCCGATGTCGCCCACGACTGGACTTCGGTGGTGTACCTCGCGAGCTGGCTGTCAAAACGTCAGAGTTCTCCCGGTTGGGCGGCCTGCCGGCAGATGAGAGAGGCTAAAGAGGTGGCTCCACGCCAGGTGTGAGGTCTGAGGTGTTCGGGCAACCTATTCAGTGATGAATGTGTTAGGCGGTTTGGCCATTGTTGGCCTCCTACTTGGCACCGTTTTGATCGGAGTCGCCTCCGTCTTGGATGCGCACAAAAGGTCGGCGGAGGTGCCGGAGCGGGCGCGACGGTTTGTGCCGCCGGATTGATTCGTGCCGTCGTCCTTCATTCATCGGTGAGCACACCGTGAGTCTGCTGCTGACAGCAGAACGGTCGTCGGCGAGCTAATCGCTGCTGCGCCAGCTTGGCACGTGGATGCGCTCGCACGAGCAGTGTCTTCGATTGCCGGCTCGATTTCATACGCCAGTCCGACAAACCTGAGAAACTAGAACGTGTTTCAAAAACACGTCACACGCGCAGTCAACCCTTGCTACGGTTCGCCCGGCGAGGAAAGGGAAACACAAGTGATTCTTGACAGGTTTCGGCTGGACGGCCAGGTCGCGGTGGTGACCGGAGCGGGCCGCGGGCTGGGCGCAGCAATGGCGCTGGCATTCGCGGAAGCCGGTGCAGACGTGGTCATTGCGTCGCGCACGCAGTCCCAACTCGAGGAAGTCGCCGAACAGATCAGAGCCGTCGGCCGGAAGGCCGAAGTCGTCGTCGCCGACCTCGCGCATCCCGAGGACACCGCCACATTGGCGGGCAAGGCCGTCGAGGCATTCGGGAAACTAGACATCGTCGTGAACAACGTTGGCGGCACCATGCCGGCCCCGTTGGTCAACACCTCCACGAAGGACCTCAGGGACGCGTTCACGTTCAACGTCTCGACCGCGCACGCACTCACCGCCGCCGCTGTTCCGCTCATGCTCGAACACTCCGGCGGAGGCAGCATCATCAACATCACGTCGACCATGGGACGCCTAGCCGGCCGGGGCTTCGTCGCGTACGGCACCGCCAAGGCCGCGCTCGCGCACTACACCCGGTTGGCCGCGCTGGACCTGTGCCCCCGCATCCGGGTCAACGCGATCGCGCCCGGCTCGATCCTCACCTCCGCGCTCGACATCGTCGCCTCCAACGACGAGTTGCGCGCATCGATGGAGAAGGTGACCCCGATGCGTCGGCTCGGCGATCCGGAGGACATCGCCGCTGCCGCCGTGTATCTCGCCTCCCCCGCGGGCAGCTATCTGACCGGCAAGACCCTCGAGGTCGACGGCGGCATTACGTTCCCAAACCTCGACCTACCCATCCCGGACCTGTGAGGAGCTCATGACATTCAAGGTCGCTCAGATCGGCACGGGCAACGTCGGCCGGCACGCACTCACCCAACTCATCACCGACCCACGGTTCGAGCTGACCGGCGTGTGGGTGTCACGCGATTCCAAGGCTGGTAAGGACGCCGCAGAGCTTGCCGGACTTGATGATTCGGCCGGCATCACCGCCACCACCGACCTCGACGAGGTGCTGGCGACGAACCCCCAGTGCGCCGTCTACACCGCGATGGCCGACAACCGCCTGCCCGACGCGCTGGAGGACTACCGCAAGATCCTCGCGGCAGGCGTCAACGTCGTCGGCAGCAGCGCCGTCTTCCTCCAGTACCCGTGGCAGACCCTCCCCGGGGAGCTCGTCACGCCGATCGAGGACGCCGCCAAGGCGGGCAACGCGAGCTTGTTCGTCAACGGCATCGATCCCGGCTTCGCCAACGACTTGTTACCGCTCGCGCTGGCGGGCACTTGCCAGAGCATCGAACAGATCCGTTGCATGGAGATCGTCGACTACGCCACGTATGACAGCGCAACCGTGATGTTCGACGTGATGGGCTTCGGCAAGCCACTCGTTGAGCTGCCGCTGCTGCTGCAGCCGGGCGTGCTGAGCCTGGCGTGGGGATCGGTGGTGCGTCAGCTCGCCGCGGGTCTCGGCATCGAACTGGACGAGGTCTCCGAGACCTACATCCGCGAGCCCGCACCCGAGGACTTCGAGATCGCGGCCGGCCACATCCCCAAGGGCAGCGCCGCCGCGCTGCGGTTCGAGGTGCGTGGAATGACGGGCGGCAAGCCCGCCGTCGTGCTCGAACACGTCACGCGCTTGCGCGACGACCTGCGCCCGGACTGGCCGCAACCCGCACAGGAAGGCGGCTCCTACCGGGTCGAAGTGACGGGCGAGCCGTCCTACGTGTTGGACCTCTGTTTGAGCAGTCGAAACGGCGATCACAACCACGCCGGATTGGTTGCTACCGCCGCCCGTGTCGTCAACGCGATCCCCGCCGTTGTCGAGGCCGAGCCGGGAATCAGGACGACGTTGGACTTGCCCCTGATTACCGGAAAAGGGCTGTACGCTGGCTGATAACTCGGGGGTTCAATGATAAAGAAGGACTTGCCTATGCGGAGCATCCTGCGCTATTCGGGCCCGCTCATCGTCGCAGCAGGCGCCGCAGCGGCAATTCTTTCCGCGCCCGTCGCCCTCGCCGATCCCGGCGACTCCTCCACGCTGCCGTCGTGCACCGACGTCGGCGGCCCAACAGCAATGGGCGCTGGCACCACCGAATGCGCCACACCCGGCGACGTTCAACTCAACGCCACGCCGCCCGAACCGGACTACCCCTATCCGTGGGATGACGAGTTCTACGGTCCTGCGTTGATCATTGGCGGCGGCGGGGGTCGCCGCTAACCCGAGATTTTCCGTGGCCCGTTAAGGAGGCCAACCATGCGGACCAAAATTCGCTCTCTCACACCGCATTTAGTAGCAGCAGGCGTGTGCGCGGCGATCGCGCTCGCGCCAGTCGCCGCTGCCACACCCCAATGCACGACCACCGCGCCGAACACCACGCAGTGCCAAACCAACGGCAGCACCCAGATCGTCACCTCACCCCAGCAGAACAACTGGTTCGGCGGCTGGCCGTGGTGGGGCGGCGGCATCGTGATCGGCCTCGGCGGCCGGGGCCGGTAGCGTCGCTGGCCTCTTCTCGAGGTTTCGTCTAACCTAACTTTTCTATTCGCATACCCGGATAGAGAGTGGGTTCGTTGATTCAGGACGCCGCGCCACGGCTGCGGCCCAGCTGGCTTCTGCTTGGGCCTGCGTTCGTCGCCGCCATCGCCTATGTCGATCCCGGCAATGTCGCGGCCAACATCAGCGCCGGCGCACAGTTCGGCTTCATGCTTGTCTGGGTCATCGTCGTGGCTAACGCGATGGCCGGGCTCGTGCAATACCTGTCGGCCAAGCTTGGCCTCGTCACCGGCCGGAGCCTGCCGGAGGCGGTCGCCGACCACACCCGCACACCGACCCGCATCGCGTACTGGCTGCAGGCCGAATTGGTCGCCATGGCAACGGATCTCGCCGAGGTGGTCGGTGGCGCGATCGCGCTGCACCTGCTGTTCGATCTGCCGCTTCTGGTGGGTGGCGTGATCACGGGGTTGGTGTCGCTGCTGCTGCTGGCGATCCAGAACCGGCGCGGCCAACGCACGTTCGAACGCGTGATCAGCGGGCTGCTGGCGATCATCGCGATCGGATTCCTGACAAGCCTGTTCGTCGAACCCCCCCACGCGGGCGAAGTCGCCGCGGGCCTGCTGCCGCGGTTCGACGGCGCCGAGAGCGTGCTGCTGGCCACCGCCATGCTCGGGGCGACGGTCATGACGCACGCGGTGTACCTGCATTCCGGCCTGGCCCGCGACCGGCACGGTCACCCCGAACCCGGCAGGCGGCGCCGCTGGTTGCTCAGGGTCACGCGGTTGGACGTCGGGCTCGCGATGTTGCTGGCAGGCACCGTCAACCTGTCGATGGTGCTGGTGGCCGCGACCAACCTGCAGGGCCGCGACGACACCGACTCCATCGAAGGCGCGCATGCCGCAGTTCGAGACGCCCTCGGACCGACGGTCGCGCTGCTCTTCGCGGTCGGCCTGTTGGCCTCGGGGCTGGCCTCGACGTCGGTGGGGGCCTACGCGGGGGCGATGATCATGCAGGGGCTGCTGCGCAGGTCATATCCGTTGCTGCTGCGCCGGCTCGTCACCCTCATCCCGGCGCTCGCCATCCTGGCGCTCGGCGTGGACCCCACCCGGGCGTTGGTGTTGTCGCAGGTCGTGCTGTCCTTCGGCATTCCCTTCGCCTTGATCCCCCTGGTGCACCTGACCAGCAAACGCAACCTGATGGGCGACGACACGAATCACCGCGTGACCACGGCCCTCGGGTGGGCCGTCGCCGCCCTGATCAGCCTGCTGAATGTGATGCTGATCTATCTGACTGTGACCGGTTAGGCACAAGTAGTCGTCCCCACATCTGCGAGAATGTATGTAATGCAAGCACGTCATAGCTACTTCGCGTACGGGTCCAACCTGTGCGCGCGGCAGATGGCGAAGCGGTGCCCCGGCGCGGTCAACCCGCGGCCAGCCACGCTGGCAGACCACGACTGGCTGATCAACCAGCGCGGCGTGGCCACCGTCGAACCGGTCGACGGCTCCCAAGTGCACGGCGTGGTGTGGCAGGTGACCGACCGCGACCTGGCGATGCTGGACAGCGCCGAGGGCGTTCCGCTGCGATACCGCCGCGACCGGTTGACCGTGCACACCGACGACGGCCCGTTCGAGGCATGGGTCTACATCGATCACCGTGTCGATCCCGGCGCGCCGCGGCCTGGGTACCTGGAACGTGTCGTCGACGGCGCGATGCACCACGGGCTGCCCCACCGCTGGATCGAGTTCCTGCGGCGCTGGGATCCCGCGCACTGGCCGATGCGCGCGATCAGATCGAGTTCGTCCGCGCCGCGCTCGCTTTCGGAGCTGCTCACCGATCCCGGCGTCATCGAGGACAGCACGCTGCGCTCGCGGTTCGGCTTCATGGCGATCCATGGCGGCGGGCTGGAGCAGATGACCGACGTCATCGCCGAGCGGGCCGCCGACGCCGCAGGCGCGTCGCTGTACGTGCTGCGCCACCCCGATCACTATCCGCACCATCTGGCCTCGGCCCTGTACCGCCCGCAGGAATCCGAGCGACTGGCAGAGTTCCTCGACCATGTCGAGGTCGTGGTGTCGCTGCACGGCTACGGCCGCATCGGGCGCAGCACCCACCTGCTGGCAGGCGGTCGCAACCGCGAACTCGCCGAACACCTGGCACGCCATGTCGACGTGCCCGGCTACCAGGTCGTGACGGACCTGGACGCGATCCCGCGCGAGCTGCGCGGCATGCATCCCGACAATCCGGTCAACCGGGTTCGCGGCGGCGGCACCCAGCTCGAACTGACACCGCGGGTGCGTGGCGTCAGCCCCCGAAGCGGGCTGCCCGGCGACGACGGCCTGAGCCCCGCGACATCCAGGCTGGTGCAGGGCCTCGTCGCGACCGCCCGCTCGTGGCAACTAACCTCGAGGTGCTGAACGCCGACTACTCCTCGACGTGCAACACGGGCGTCGGCCGTTGGAACCCGCGCGTCACCCACAACAGCCACAAGAACCCGGCGGCAAGCCAGCACAATCCGACCACCAGCGCGAAACCGGACAGGCTTGTCCACAGCCACACGGTCAGGCCGAAGCCGATCAGCGGAAGCACGAGGTTGTTGACGAAGCCGCCGGCGCCACGGTCCCCTGCGTCGACGAAATAGTGCTTGATCACGGTGAGGTTGACGGCCGAAAACGCCACCAGCGCACCGAAACTGACGATGGAGGCGAGCGCATCCAGGTGGAACCAGATCGCGCCAAGCGACACCACCGACACCACCAGGATCGCGTAGGTCGGCGTAGTGAACCGCGGCGGGATGTGACCAAACACCCGTCGCGACAGGATGCCGTCGCGGCCCATCGCGTACAGGATTCGAGCGACAGACGCCTGGGAGGTGATCGCCGAGCCGAGCGCACCGGCGACGTACGCGGCGGTGAAGAACGTCGACAAGAACTGCCCGCCGGCCGTCTTCATCACATCCAGGGAGCCGGAGTCGACATCGGCGAACTGATTGGACGGGAACACCAATTGCGACACATACGAGAGGATCACGAAGATCACACCGGCCGTGATCGTGGCGATCATGATCGCGCGCGGCACGCTGCGGGTCGGCTCGTTGGCCTCTTCGGCCAGCGTCGACACCGCATCGAAGCCGAGGAACGACAGGCACAGGATCGCCGCACCCGCAAGCACCGGGCTCAACCCGGGTGCGGTGCCGTCGCCGTTGAAGGGAGCCATCAGATCGACTGTGCCGCTGTGCGACAACGTCACGAACGACAGCACGAGGAACACCACGATGAACACCGCCTGCATCACGATGATCAGAAGGTTGGCCCGCGCCACCGAGACGATGCCGATGATGTTGAGCACGGTGACGATGGCGATCGTGATGAGCACGAACACCCACGCCGGGACGGCGGGGATTGCGGCATTGAGGTAGATCCCGATGACGAGGTAGTTCAGCATCGGCAGAAGCAGGTAATCCAACAGGAGTGACCAGCCGGCCAGGAATCCGATCGGTGGCCCGAAGGTTCGTTGCGTGTATGCGTACGTCGAACCGGCCACCGGGTATGCGGCGGCCATCCGCGCGTACGACCGAGCGGTAAACACCATGGCGGCCAACGTCACCAGGTACGACACCGTCAGACGGCCGCCGGAGGTCTGCACGACGATCCCGTATGTCGTGAACACCGTCAGCGGCACGATGTACACGAGCCCGAACAGGACTAGCGACGGCACGCCAAGAACGCGGCGCAGGTGGCCTTCGCCATGCCCGGTGGGCGGCGGGGTGGCGGCGGGGGTATCCGACGGCGCTGTCGACATGGCAATCCCTTCTAACCCGAGGCCGAGTAAACCGACCTTCCTGACAGATATGTGGCTTGTACGCGGACATCCGCAAGCTCGTTCGGCGGTGTTGCACGCGGATCCGACGCCAACCACACCATGTCGGCGCTCGCGCCGGGTGTGATTGTGCCCCATTGCCCTTCGGCGTAGGCCTGCTTCGCCACGCCCGCGGTGTAGGCGCTCAGCGCCCGCTCGACCGGGAGGATCTCGTGTGGCGTCCAACCGCCACGCGACACCGCGATGGCGATCCCGTCCAACGGCGCGCCCGACGACACCGGCCAGTCCGACCCGAACGCCAGCGGCGCTCCTGACTCGTAGAGGCTCTGCATGCGGTACTGCTTGTCGCTGCGGTCGGGGCCGAGTCGCGGGATTGTCAGCTCGACCATCAACGGATCCAGTTGCGCCCACAGCGGTTGCATGTTGGGTATCACGCCCAGCGCGGCGAAGCGGTTCAGGTCGGCGTCGTCGACCAGTTGCGCGTGGGCGATCACCGGCCGCCGGTCGCGAGGCCCATTGGTGCTGACGGCATGCTCGATGGCGTCCAGTGCCTGGCGCGCGGCCGCATCGCCGATCGCGTGGATGTGAATCTGGAACCCGAGTGCGTCCACTGCACGCGCCGCGTCGGCAAGGTTGTCCCACACCCGCATGCCGTGGTTGTGCAGCGAGCCACAGTAGGGCGCCAGCAGCGCCCCTGTCTCGTTCTCGATCACCCCGTCGGCGAAGAACTTGACGGTGTTGGCGGTCAGCAGCGGCGACGCCACGTCCTGCACTCGCCGACGCGCGTCCGCGAATTGCTCGAGTTGAGTGTCGAAGTAGCGGGGGTCGGCATAGAGGCCGAGGTTGAACCGCATGTCGAGCGCACCCTGCCGGGCGGCGTCGAGGTAGGTGTCGACGTCGGCGGGCTCCACCCACGCGTCCTGCACCCACGTCACACCGTGCGACAGATAGTAGTGGGCGGCGGTGCCGAGCGCTGCGACGCGGACCGCCGGATCGCGCTCCGGCACCACCTTGTGCACCAGGTCGACGGCGCCCCACTCACGAAGCGTGCCCAGCGGTGAGCCGTCGTCGCGGCGCGGAATCTCGCCGAGCACCGGGTCGGGGGTGTCGGAAGTGATCCCTGCGCGCTGCAGCGCAACACTGTTGCACCACACGGTGTGGTAATCCCATGCGCGCAGCACGACAGGCCGGTCGGGCACGGCGGCGTCGAGCCAACGCGCGTCGAACAGTCCGGCAGGAGCCATGCTGCTCTCGTAGGAGGCGCCGACGATCCACTCGTCGTCGGGATGCTCGGCAGCAAATCGTTTCACTTCGGCTACTATCTCGTCGACCGAGTTGCATTTGCGCACCTGCGGCCCCACCGCCTCGAGGCCACCGGGCAGCGGATGGGCATGTCCGTCGCCGAACGACGGCATCAGGAAGCCGCCGGCGAGGTCGACGTCTTCGACGCCCTCTGCCCGCGCGTGCGCGTCATCGCCAAGGGCCTGCACTACTCCGTCGACCACCAGCAACGCATCGGTGGTCTGCCCGTTGACGCCGGTCCAGATCGTTCCGCCAAAAAAGAACGTCGAAGACACCGAGGGAACGTACCGCACCCATCTACGCGCCGCGCGGTTCCGAATACATGACGTGAAACGGAATTCTCCCTGTGAACGCTCGGTCGCCGTCATCGGCAGCGGCGTGTCCGGCTTGGTCGCTGCGTACGCGCTGTCGGCGCGCGATCGGGTGACCCTTTTCGAAGCCGACACCCGCATCGGCGGGCACGCGCACACGCACTACGTCGACCGGGGCGACGGCTACATCGTGGGCGTCGACTCGGCCTTCCTGGTACACAACGACCGCACCTACCCGACGCTGTGCCGGCTGTTCGCCCAACTGGGCATTGCTACCCGGGAAACCGACATGTCGATGTCGGTACGCGACGACGCGAGCGGCCTGGAGTATGCGGGAGCACGCGGCATCGGCGGGCTGTTCCCGTCGTTGTCGTCGCTCGCCCGGCCGCGGTACTTGCTGATGCTCGCCGAGATCAAGCGCTTTCATGCGGTGGCGACCCGGCTGCTGCAGACGGATGCCGACGACCAGACGCTCGGCGCGTTCCTAGACAGGCACGGCTTTTCCCGCTACTTCGTCGAAAGCTTCATGACTCCGCTCGTCGCGGCGGTGTGGTCATCGCCGCCGGGAGAGGCGATGCGATACCCGGCGCGCTACCTGTTCGTGTTCCTCGAGCACCACGGCATGCTCTCGGTGTTCGGCTCGCCGGCGTGGCGCACGGTCGCGGGCGGCTCTGCCAACTACGTCGAAGCCATCCTGAACCGGGTGGACGAGGTGCGTGCAGGCGACCCGGTGACGTCGGTGCGACGGGTCCCCGGCGGCGTTCAGATAACCACAGACGCCACAAGGGTTTTCGACGCCGCCGTCATCGCCACCCACCCCGATCAGGCGCTACTGATGCTGGCGGAACCCACCGACGCCGAACGGGCGGTGCTCGGTGCGATTCCGTACTGCACCAACCACGCCCAGCTGCATACCGACGAATCGGTGCTGCCACGCCATGGCCGGGCGAGGGCATCGTGGAACTACCTCGTCACGCCGAATGAGGACAACGTGTTGGTCACTTACGACGTCACTCGCCTGATGCGGCTCGAGGGCCCGCGCCGCTTCCTCGTGACACTCGGCGGTCGCGACCACGTCGACCCGGCGACCGTGCTTGCCGAGATGACCTACAGCCACCCGATGTACACC
>Ga0207712_10003330_pt1 | contig 10184 bp, 7 predicted proteins | sample KBSS44metaG_FD_184402 | JGI IMG/M metagenome (GOLD analysis project Ga0207712, IMG submission 184402) | Switchgrass rhizosphere microbial communities from Kellogg Biological Station, Michigan, USA - KBS S4-4 metaG (SPAdes) (version 2) | ecosystem: Host-associated > Plants > Roots > Rhizosphere >...
CTCGAACTGGATCGGGATCATCGCGCAACGCTATATGCACGAGTTCGGCAAGACTCGCGCCGATCTCGCACCAATCGCGCTCAACGCCCGCGCCAACGCCGAACTCAATCCCAAGGCGGTCTACCGGTCGCCCTTGACCTTCGACGACTACATGGCCGCGCGGATGATCTCGACGCCTTTGTGCCTCTACGATTGCGACGTACCCATAGACGGTGCCACGGCGCTGATCGTGTCGCATCGCGATACCGCGCGCGATCTCAAGGCCAAGCCGATCCGGATCGAGGCGATCAGCGGCCCGCTGATCGGCCGCGACAGCTGGGACCAGCAGCCCGATCCCACCCGCTTCATCAACGAGGCCGCAGCGACCCGGATGTGGTCGCGCACCGATCTGAAGCCCGCAGACGTAGATGTCGCCGAGCTCTACGACGGCTTCAGCTTTCTCACCGTGCTCTGGTTAGAAGCGCTCGGCTTCTGCGGACGCGGAGAAGGTATGGACTTCATCGCCGGCGGCAGCCGTATTGCCCGCGATGGCCAATTGCCGCTCAACACTCACGGTGGCCAGCTTTCCGCTGGCCGCACCCACGGCCTCGGCCACGTATATGAGGCGATCGAGCAGTTACGCGGCGTGTCCGGGGTTCGCCAGGTCGGCGGCGATCCGGCAGTGGCCGTGGTCGCCAACGGCGGCGGCAATATCGCGTCGGCGATGCTGCTGGTGCGCGATTGAGGCCAACCCAACTCTTTCCTCCAGGAGAACCCACTTGAGCAATACCGCCCTGATCGCCGGCGTCGGCATGCTGAAATTCGTCAAGCCGAGCCAAAGCGAGAGTTATTGCGCAATGGGTGCCGAAGCCGCACGCCTCGCTCTTGCCGATGCCGGGATCGATTATGCCGACGTCAATCAGGCCTATGCCGGCTTCGTTATGGGCGACACCTGTTCGGGGCAAGCGGCGCTTTACCGGATCGGATTGACCGGCATTCCGATTATCAATGTCAACAACGCTTGTGCCAGCGGATCGACCGCCTTGTTTTTGGCACGCCAGGCGATCCAGAGCGGAATGCACGACGTCGTCCTCGCGCTCGGCCTTGAACAGATGACTGCCGGGGCATTGGCCAGCGACACTACTCGCGAGCCGACGACGGCAATGCTCGATGAAACGATGCGCCGCATCCAGGGCTGGGACGCCAACGTGCCGCAGGCGGCGCTCTACTTTGGTGGGGCCGGCCGTGACTATCTGGACAAATACCGCGCCTCGGCGGAACTGTTCGCGCAGGTCTCGGTCAAAGCGCGCGCGCACGCTGGGCGTAATCCCTACGCTCTGTTCACCACGCCCCTCACGCTCGAGGAGGTGATGCAGTCACCCCCGCTTTACGGACCGCTGACCCGGCTGATGGCCTGCCCGCCAACCTGCGGCGCCGCAGCTGTCGTGCTGGTGTCGGATCGCTATGCCCGGGAAAAGGGGCTCGGCGGCACGGTCCGCATTGCAGGCCAGTCGATGGTGACCGACCTGCCGTCGAGCTTTGGCGACACCAACATGGTCAACGCCGTCGGTTCGCAGATGACCCGTCGCGCGGCCGCCGCCGCTTATGAAGAAGCGGGTTTGGGGCCGCAGGACGCACAGGTGGTCGAGCTCCATGACTGCTTCTCGACCAACGAGGTGATCTGCTACGAGGCGCTGGGATTATGTGGCGAAGGTGAGGCGACGAAGTTTGTTGCGGAGGGCGCCAACACCTACGGCGGCAAGATCGTGACCAATCCGTCCGGCGGGCTGCTGTCCAAGGGTCATCCGCTCGGCGCCACCGGACTCGCCCAGATTACGGAGTTGACGTGGCACTTGCGCGGCACGGCTGGCGAACGTCAGGTCGAAGGAGCGCGGGTGGCCATCCAGCACAACTTCGGCTTGGGGGGTGCCGGGGTGGTCTCGATCCTCGTCGCCGATTAGCTTCACGCGCCGGCGGCTCGGTGCATTTGCGCCAAGCCGCCGGTGACCTGAACCGCTCAAACGCTGGCACAGCGGATTTTCACCACACACAGCATCACCGCCTGATTGTCGGTGCGTTGCGGCGGCATTGCACCTAGATGGTCTGTATGCCCCGCGCCCTGGTTTCAGTCTGTCGATCGCCCGACCGCGAGGTCGGAGAAGGCTGAGGGTGTAGAGCTATCGCCGCGCTATCCTGGCGCGCGGCGTGGGTGACTTTAAGAGGGACTCCCCCGGCTCAAGGTCTCCCCGATCCTTCCAATCCGTCGGCAAGCAGCGCGACGCGCCGCAAAAAGGCCTGGTGCGCCACGAGGAAGCAGCCAAAGGACAGCGGCACGGCGATCAAGATCGTGGTCGCAATCGATAGGCCGAGCTTCATCGGCGAGCGATAGATGTAATCGGTCAAAATTCCGACGATCAGCGACCCTCCGCCATAGGCGAATACACTCGTGACGATCATCGTAACGGCGCCGGTGCGACCGCTCATCTGGCGCGGAGAGATCATCTGGGTGGCTGCAATTACCGGTCCCACGCAGGAGGAAACGCCGCACTGGAGACAAGCGATCGCCATCAAGAAAAAGGTGGGATCATCCCGCAAGAAAGCTAACATGGAAACCGGCAGCGACAGCGCGAGCGAGCCCATCATCAGCTTCTGCGCGAAAGCATGATCGCCCTTCTGCACGCGGTGATCGACAAGGAACCCGAACAGCAGCGTCGTCAACACGGCACCGACACCGATGACCAAACCCAACGCCTCACCAACATGTAATGCTGACATGCCGAGAACGCGGCGCCCATACGTGGGCGCCCAGGCCAGCGCGGCGTAGCTTGCCATGGACCCGAAGGCGTTGCCGAACAAGAGCCCCAGCACGGCAGCGGGATTCAGCGTCACGAATTTCCAGTAAGCACGCCAACTATTGCCCTCATCGACCCGTGCCCGCGCCCGCCGCGGCGGTTCCCGCATGACCATCAGCACCAGCACAAGCACAACGCCCGGCAGGCTCGATAGCAGCAGCACCTGGCGCCAAGGCGCAAGCCCATGCAGCAGGGCGAGCGGATGATGTGTGAGCCAATCGAGCAGCACACCGCCCAGCGCCACTGCAAGCCCGGTCGCGAGCGCAGCCACCCCGACATAGATCGAAATCGGAGCTGCCATCCGGGTCGGCGGGAAGATGCCCGTTATGATCGACTGGGCGGCCGGAGCCGCCGTCGATTCGCCGATCCCCACCGACAGCCTCCCAGCCAGCATCTGGCCGAAATTTTGCGCGATCCCGCAAAATGCCGAGGCGAGAGACCAAAACATCATGCTGGCCGCCAACAATCGAGTTCGCGACACGCGGTCAACCAGCGTCCCCGTCACAACTCCGAAGCCGGTGTAGGCAAGGCCGAAACCCAGGCCCTGCATCAGACCGAACTGCGAATCCGAAATGCCGAGATCCGCCTTGATCTCCGGCACCAGCACGAGAATGACGTTACGATCGACCACCGACACTGCGCCGACGAGGGATAGTAGCACGACCATGCCCCATCGAGTTTGGGGCGTGGCGTAGCCCGGCTTCGCGCCTTGGTCTGCCATCTGTCCTTTCATCGGATCCTTAGCTCTTTCGTCCGGCACCTGTGGTCGATGGCTCGGCAAACAGTCACGTCACGAAATCAGCACGTCCATTGTCGATGACCACCTGTTGCCTTTCCTGCGAAAGGATGCGGAAGGCCGCCTGTCCGTCAGCTTCGTGCCAGAGATCAAGCCGGAGCGTATCGCCCGGGAAGACCGGGCGGGCGAACCTCACGTCGAGCCGCCGCAGCGCCGACGGATCGTTGTCGGCCGCCAGCGCTATCGCGCCTCGCGCAGCGATTCCGAACGTGCACAATCCGTGAAGGATCGGCATTTCGAAGCCTGCGCGGGCGGCAAAGGCCGGGTCGATATGCAGCGGGTTGGTATCGCCGGTCAGACGGTAAATGGCGGCGAGCTGAGGAAGCGTCGGCAGATCGATCGACGCGTCCGCAGGCCGATCCGGAATCGGGTGCGGTTGTGCTTGTCCGGTCGCGCTCCCACCGAAACCCCCGTTCCCACGCAGGAAGGCCGATGTCCGACAAACAGCCAGGAGCGTACCACTTTGCTCGTCATGCAATGTGCGCTCGAGAACCATGACCGCACCCTTGTCGGCGCCCTTGTCATAGATCGCGGCAACCCGGCTGCGCCCGACGACGCTGCCGGCGGCCGGGAGCGGATTGTGAATCACCAGCGATTCCTCGCCATGAAGCATTCGCGTGACGTCGATACCGGTTTCGGGATCGGTCACCCACATCGGGCCGGTCGCAAGAGTCACGGCCATCGTCGGCAATGCCTTAAGGCCCCGTTCGTACAACATCGCAAGGTCCGCCGCAGGATCGCGACTGCCAACTCCCACCGCGAGCGCGTAGAGAATGGTATCCTTTTCTGTGTAATCCTGCCTCGCCTCGGGAATGGGCCAATTGATCAACCGATCGTGGTCGATGCTCAAAACTCGTACTCCCCCCTGCCTGACCAAAGTTGACGCACCATTAGCTATCGTTTCGCGTCTGTCCAGAGCGGACCGGGGTTATGTCGGGTGGTCTGGCGTTGGCGTAGCCGCTGAAAGGTTGGCCTATGCGCGCTACTTCGAAAACTCGAACCTGGAGAACGGCCACGGCATGGGCATGAAGAGAAATGCTGTTGGCCGACAGCCGTTCCACAGGCGCGACGGCTGCGTTTGCTCAAGAGAGGTTGACGGCGTGCGGGCCGGCAAGTTAAATGATCATTCGTCAGTTGCCGACACCCTCCCCTTTTTGCGGAGCCTCCCGTCATGGACCTTTCCTCGCTGCCTTTCTCCAACAAGCCGGTCGGCTGGTTCCAGATCGGCTGGAGCGACGAGTACCCGGCCGGCACCACTCAGCCGCTGCGCTACTTCGGGCACGACCTCGTCGCCTTCCGCACCGAAGCCGGCGTGCTCGCCGTGCTTGACGCCCACTGCCCGCACCTCGGCGCCCATCTCGGTTATGGCGGCAAGGTCAAGGGCGACTGCATCGCCTGCCCGTACCACGGCTGGCAATGGGATGCCGATGGCACCAATGCGCGTATTCCGTACCAGGACACTCCGACCGGCATGCGGCTGCGCAAGTGGTTCGTGCGTGAACAGCACGGCTGCATCTTCCTCTGGCACGACCCTACCGGGTCCCCGCCCCGCTCAGAACTTCCCCATGTCTTCGACAGCTTCCCGCAGGTTGCGGGCGCTGAAGACGATTATTACCCCCCCTACGGCAACAGCACCACCCGCTTTGGTGCCGAGTTCGTGCATACGCAGCTCGCCATGGAGAACGCCGTCGATTCGGTGCACTTTCGCCATACGCATGGCGCACCGATCGACCCGATCCTGGAAGAATGGGACATCAAGGATGCCGAACTCCACACCCGGGTAGGCTTCGTCTCCCCCACCACCCGCGAAGTCGCCCTGACTCTTCACAACATCACCCACGGTGTCGGCATTGCCTTCAGCGCGTTCGAGGGGACCTACCACTACCGGCTCGTCTTCGCCGGAACTCCGATCGACGATCAGACCACCGACTTCCACTACACCATCTGGTACCAGCGCGAGGCCGGCGACACGGGCGCAATAATGCCACCTCACCTGCGCCAGCGTATCAAGCAGAAGTTCCTCTACACGCTCGAGGAAGATCTCCTGATCTGGCGAACTCAGAACTTCGTCAGCCGGCCCATTTACGCCAAACAGGATATCAAGCCCTACACGGCCATGCGCAAGTGGCAGAAATCGTTCTACGATCTCCCACCTACCACGCCTCAAGCCGCGTGAACGCATGGCCGCTGCCGAATTAATCCGAAACCCGGAAGGCCCTGCCCCGCTGCGTCGGCCGGGCTCGGTGCGCCGCACAACAACGATCGAAACCAGTTGGCCCGAGGGGCCGGACCGGCCGGGGCTCATGGTCGGGCGCGGTCGTGACCTCCTGACGCCGGCCGATCGCTCCGCGCCGATCGTGCTGGGCGAAGCGCAGTTCCGCATGCGGGTTACCGACGCACGCGAGATCCTCGAAATCGAAGTGTCGCCTCCGCACCCGAACGCTGCCAATCTCTGCGGCGGCAGCGGCGGCAAGTCCAGCCGGAACCACCTGCAGGCGGAGATGGGCGATCGCGAAGGTGACTTGCTCTATCAATTGCTCGACGATTTTTCCGGCGCCAGCCTGGTATGCATCTGGGCCAAGCTGCTGTGGCAGGAAATAACCGACCCCGCCGCATTCCGCCTGCTGCTGCCACAAATCGAAGCAACGCAAGATCGCCAGGTCGACGTGTGCATCGGCCTTGCGAGCGGTTCCAGCACGGACCGCCGCGCCGGAGACTTCACGCTGCTCAACCATTTCACCGCGGTCCCCGACTTGCGCAACCCGCTCGATCAGGAAGGATGGCATGACTTCACCGAAGCTTCCGGACCCCAGAGCCGACGCTCCCGTCGGATCGATCTCTGGCTCGACGGACCAAAGACCATCGCGGTCGAAAGCTCTTTCCAAGACAGCGCCATGCATCCGCAGGAAGGCCGCATCGCAATCCACGAATATGCGCTGGCGGGCGCGATCGACCGCGCCAGCGGCGAGCTGGCCTCGTTTCAACCGGAAGCCCGCATTCTGCCGCATCCTGAATGCCCGGCCGCGGTGATAGAGGCGCAACGCATGGCCCGGCGCCCTGTGGCGGGTTTTCGCAATTCGGTTCGTGACACCCTGCCGGGCGTGCTGGGATGCACTCACCTCAACGACGTACTGCGGGCGCTCGCCGACGTGCCTCGCCTGGCCGAGGTATTGAGCGGCAGCGCCGGCGCTTCAGTCGCTCGCCCCGCTTCAGCCTGCCTCTGAGCGACCTCACCCGATCATTACTCCGCGTCGCCCATGCCTGCTCGATGATGGCACATATCGCAGTGATCGGCATCAGAGCGCTTGCAGGGGGAACAAAAATGACTATTAGTCATATTTATCCGTCACGCGAAAGCTCGTGGCGAACGTCTATCCGGAGAGATTGAAATGGCACCGAAATCTTTCGTCCTCAGCAATGCCAGGATCATCGATGGCACGGGTGCGCCTGCCTTTACCGGCTCGGTCAGGGTCGAGGGCGACAGAATCGCGCAGGTCGCAACTGACGGTGTGGACATCGCCGGCGCCGAGGAAGAAGTGGTCGATCTAGGCGGCAAGGTGCTCGCGCCCGGCTTCATCGACGCGCATACGCATTACGACGCGCAGGTCATGTGGGACAGAACGATCGATCCGGTCGCGCTACACGGCGCAACGACCGTGGTGACTGGTTGCTGCTCGTTCACTCTGGCGCCAGCGTGCAAAGAAACAGTGCCCGTAATCCATTCGCTATTCCTCAAGGCGGAAGACCTGAGGCTGGCAAATTATACCGAGATTGTCGATTTCAACTGGACGACCTTCAAGGACTATCTCGATCTTATTCGTGATGGCCTCGCGGTAAATGTCGCTCCGCTCGTCGGGCATACGCCGCTTCGGCACTTTGTAATGGGGCCCGACGCGCAGAAGCGCACCGCCTCCGCCGAAGAGCTCGCCAAGATGTGTGACCTGTTGCGAAGCGCGGTGCGCGCGGGCGCAGTGGGCCTGTCCATGTCATTTCTCGACACCGATGAGAGCAACGTTCCGATCGGCAGCCGGTGGGCCGACGAGCACGAACGCACAGAGCTTGCCCGCGTGCTGGTCGAGGAAGGCCGGGGCGTTCTCCAGACCAACCTCTGCTTCGGTCCCGGCTCCGACCCCGAGAGCGAAGTGGATCAGCTGGCCCGCATCTCGCTGGCCACCGGTGTCCACATCGAGGCACTGGGGTGTTTTGCTGCGACGAAGACCGATCCGGTTTATCGGCGCCTGCTGCGCAAGGTCGAGGATGTCCAAGCCGCCGGCGCCGATGTGGTACTCCAGACCACGTCAAAGCCCTTCGACCAGTTTCTCCAATTCAACGCGAACTTCTTCGTGTTCTTCATGCTGCCAGTCTGGCAGGATGTGATGAACCTGTCGATTCCGGAGCGGATCGCCTATTTCTCCGACCCTTCAAAGCGGCAGCCGCTGAAGGATGTGCTTGAGCAGAACGGCTATCTGCCCCGATTCATGAAGGCAGAAGTGCTCGAAGCGCAATCCGACTCCGTCCGTGCGCTGGAGGGCCGGTTGGTCTCTGACCTCGCGGATGAGTGGGGCGTCGATTTTCTTGACGCACTGCTGGACGTCGCACTGAAGGATGATTTGCAGACCGTCTTCGCGCTGCGCGGCTTCGGTCACACCGATCCGGAATGTCTGACGGAGATTCTGACGCATCCATACACGCGTCCCGCCAGTGGTTCGGACGGCGGCGCACATGTCTACCAATTCTCGACCTCGGGCGATTCGACCAACTTGCTTTCGCGCTGGGTGCGCGAACGCAAGATCATGTCGCTGGAGCAGGCGGTGATGCGGCTTACCAGCATGCCCGCCACCGAATTCCGGATCAAGGATCGCGGTGTGATCGCACCCGGAAAGTTCGCGGACCTCGTCGTGTTCGATCCCGACAACATTGCGAACAATCCCTTGGAACGACGCTTCGATCTGCCCGACGGCTCTGGCCGCTACATGAACACCGCCGCTGGGATCGACCGGGTCTTCGTCAATGGGAGAATGGTCGTTTCAAAGGGCGCCTATACTGACGAACGGCCCGGCTTGCTCGTCTAACGAAACTTGCCCGCGAGCGTTCGGCAGCGCATGACTACACCGCTTTGGTCTCCGTCTGCGCCGATATCACAGGTTTGAAGCGCGAAGATTCAAGCAAGCGACCGGATATTTCAGCGACGACGCCGACGGTGTGCGATGGAGTCTGAGATGATCGTGGAAGAGCGCAACTATGCTTCGCACCTGCCGATATTGAGCGATTTCTGGCGACCTACGAAAGCGAAGGCGTTGTGATTGCCACACGCGTTCTCGGCAATCTGCTTGGCTATTTTCGCATCGAGGTCGGTCACGATCTCAACGACGTCGTCCATTGGTGGGGCTTTGCCGACCTTAACGATCGTGCCCAGCGGCGAGCGGCCTTGTGGGAGGACTCCGAGTGGCTCGATTTCGCACCTCGGTGCCCCGCCCCCGTACGCCAGCGCAATCGACTGCTGACGCCGACCGCGTGGTCACCGGTCCGCTGAACAGAAGGCCGTGATGGAAGAACTGGTAAAGACTGCAGGCACTATGACCTTCCGGCAAAGTCTTGGGCGGCAAGAGCGCTTATCATCCACCCTTCGCACTCGAGTTCGCCCCGGCTTCTTGGCCCGACCGTATCGCAAGCCGCCAGTTCGCCGTACCTTCCAGGAAGACGGGCAATCATGAAAGGAAAATGAGGATGGAAGGGGCTGAGACCCAGGAGCGCGGTGCCCGCGAAGTCGTGCAATTCCTGGTCGATCATGGCCACAGGCACGTGTTCGGCCTGCCCGGAAGCTCGATGGTTTCGATTCTTTACGAACTGCAGGGCAGCGATGTCGCATACGTGCCCGCAATCCACGAATCCGTGGCAGTCGCAATGGCCGATGGCTATTCTCGAGTGACGGGCGGGGCTGTCACCATGCTCTACATGCTCCACGGGGTGGCGAACGGCCTCGCCAACCTCTACAACGCGTGGAAGGACGAGAGCCCCCTGACGGTCATATCGTCGCAGCAGGCCTCGTACTTCCGCACGCCAGGCTGGACTATCGGCGAAGGCGACGTCGTTAATCTCGTGCGGCCCTACACGCGCTTGGCGCACGAACTGTCGCCGGGGATGTCGGTGCGCGAATGGATGGAAGCGGCGCGCCGGGCCTCCACCGGTCCCCTGCCCGGCCCCGCGGTGTTGTCAATGCCCGAAGACGTGCTCGAGCAGGAGTGCCCCGACAAGCCGCTGCGCATCTCCGACCGTTCGCTCGCCAATCGGCCCGATATGTCGGACATAGCCGCCGCTCTGGCCGAGGCGGACAGGCCTTTGATCGTAGTGGGGGGCCAACTTCGTCGCTTCGGCGGATCGGAGGCAATCGAGCGGATCGCGCAAACGTACGAAATTCCGGTGACCTACGAGTTCGGTTTCAACGATCGCCTCGGTATTGCTCCCGGCCACAGCCACAGCCTGGGCAACATCGGCGCGCACGGAGCCGAGGCCGAGCGAGAAGCCGACGTCGTGTTGATGATCGGGACTCGCGCCAT
>Ga0207712_10003333_pt1 | contig 10178 bp, 10 predicted proteins | sample KBSS44metaG_FD_184402 | JGI IMG/M metagenome (GOLD analysis project Ga0207712, IMG submission 184402) | Switchgrass rhizosphere microbial communities from Kellogg Biological Station, Michigan, USA - KBS S4-4 metaG (SPAdes) (version 2) | ecosystem: Host-associated > Plants > Roots > Rhizosphere...
TATTTTTTATCAAACAAATTTTGGCCGGAGCTTTCATAGCTATTACAATGACAGGAATGGACCAGGAAATGATGCAGAAAAATATCAGCGTAAGAACACTGAAAGATTCTCAAAAAAATGTAATCACTTTTTCATTTATACAAGCGGTCGTTGTGCTGCTTTTTTTATTTCTTGGTGGGTTGCTGTATTTATATGGCGCTAACAATAACATTCATTCTACGCCGGATAAAATGTTTCCCACAATAGCATTGGGCGAAGGTATTCCTGCAATTATCTCGGTTGTTTTTATCATTGCACTTATATCAGCATTGTTTCCTAGTGCAGATGGAGCCATCACGGCTTTAACTTCTTCTTTCTGTATTGATATTTTAGGATTAAAAAGAAAAGATGAGCTTTCTGAACAACAACAAAAGAATACACGGAAAATAGTGCACCTTTCTTTTGTTTTTATTTTTCTTATAGTAGTAATGATCTTTAAATGGGTGAATAGTTCAAGTATGATAGGTGTAATTTTAAAAGTAGCTGGTTATACTTATGGACCTTTATTAGGGCTTTTTATTTTCGGTATTCTTACAAAGAGGCAGGTTAATGATAAACTTGTTCCTTTTGTTGCCATTGCTTCCCCACTTATCTGCTTTTTTTTGGATAAATATCAGAAGAGCATCTTCGGAAATTTTGAAATAGGATTAGAGCTTATCCTTATTAATGGCTTACTTACTTTTCTGGGTTTATTGCTTATTTCAAGGAAACAACAGCAAATATTGGCTACTTAGCTTCAGACTGCCAATTGAAAAATCTATTTTTGCCAAAATTTTTTTTATTGGAACTGATAAACCCCGAAGTGCAGGAATATGCAGAAAAGTTTACTTCGCCTGAGGATGAATTACTGCATGAAATAAATGACTGGACCAGGAAAAATAGTTCCGGGTACACAATGCTTAGTGGTCATTTGCAGGGTAAACTCTTAGAAATGATCAGTTGTATGATAAGGCCAAAAAGAATTCTTGAAATAGGAACTTTTATGGGTTACAGCGCTTTGTGCATGGCAAAGGGACTAACGGGGGACGGCCAGTTACATACATTAGAAATGAATGAGAAAGACGCACAGTCCGCAAGGACTTTTTTTAATAGATCTTCGCTGGGGGATAAAATAATTTTACATACCGGAAATGCGTTAAAGCTAATACCAGATCTAAAAGAGAATTGGGATCTGGTGTTTATCGACGCAGATAAACCGGCTTATATAGAATATTTTAACCTTGTTTTGCCACAAGTGCGGAAAAACGGGTTTATTTTAGCAGATAATATCTTTTTTCACGGGGAAGTCTTTGAAGACAACACAAACGACCTTTCGAAAAACACACAGAGCCAAAGGAAAAACGGAAAAGCGATCAGGGCATTCAACGAATTTATTAGGGACCGAACCGATATTGATAAAGTAATATTAACCGTCCGAGACGGGCTTTACCTTATACGAAAATTATAATCTTACCATGCAAAAACTGAAAATCTCTATTTTTTTTCTCGCTTTATTGTCTGCCGGTATTTCCCGTGCGCAAGATCCTGAAGTGATCCAGAATTACATTAACACTTATAAAGATATTGCCATAGAAGAAATGCAAAGAACAGGTGTGCCTGCAGCAATTAAATTGGCGCAGGGCATTCATGAAACATTTGCAGGGACAAGTGACCTTGTTTTGAAGTCAAATAATCATTTCGGAATAAAATGTAAGGATACATGGACAGGTCCATCAGTAAGTCATGATGATGATGCAAGAGGAGAGTGTTTCCGTAAATATTCAACTCCTGCAGATTCTTACCGGGATCACTCGAATTTTTTAAAAGGAAGTCCCCGATATGCTCCCTTATTCAACCTTGATCCTACTGATTATAAAGCCTGGGCTTATGGTTTAAAAAAAGCCGGGTATGCTACGAATCCCAGGTATCCCCAGATCATTATTGGTTTAATTGAAGATTATCAACTGGAAGATTTCACTTTGATAGCAATGGGTAAAATGATCGTACCGAAAGAGACAATAGTTGCAAAAACAACAATTGATAACAAAGCAAAAGAAGCAACTCCCTTTTTTGTTTCCGAGGTAAAAACAGAAACGGTAAGACAGGCATTTGACCAACCAGTGGTTAAAAAAGCTGAACCAGCCTTATTTCCGGAAGGAGAATTTAAAATAAATGAAACAAGAGTTGTTTATGTTCATAAAGGAACTCCTTTCCTGGCTATTGCCGATCGGTATAATATTCCTTTAGCAAGGATTTTTGAATTCAACGATATGAGTGTAACTGAAACAGCAACGAAAGACCAGCTTATTTATCTTCAAAGGAAACGTAAGACGGGGAATAACGAGTATCATACAATTCAGCCAGGCGAAACACTTTATGATATTGCACAGCAGGAGGCAATCAGACTGGAAACATTATTGGAGTATAATTTTTTAAAGAGTGATATGAAGCCTGCAATAGGTGAACAATTAAATTTAAGAACAAAAGCATCAGCCATGCCTAAATTGGCATTAAAAGAAAATTATTCTATATATGGTAATGGCTCAAAGATTGAAACGATGAATACTTATGCGGTTGCAAATCCTAAAAAAGAAGTTTTATCTGATGAAAGAAATGCTATTATCTATACAGTACAGCCAAAAGAAACTATTTATGCCATTTCAAAAAAATATGACGTAAATATTGAGGATATAGTAAAATGGAATCAACTCGGCAGTTATGATCTGAAGATGGGCCAGCAATTGAAAATATATAAATAACACTACATGCCCACCATTAAAGTGCATGACAAATCGTTTGAAACATATCTTTCCGAAGAAAAAATTCTACAACGGGTAAAAGAACTTGCTGTTGACATCAACAAAGATTATTCAGGAAAAAGGCCACTGCTGATCGCCATTTTAAATGGCTCCTTTATGTTTGCGTCCGATCTTTTCAAACAACTTACTATTGAAGCAGAACTTTGTTTTATAAAAATTGCTTCTTACAAAGGGATGAAATCTTCCGGTAAGGTTATTACTTCTATTGGGCTCGAAGAAGATATTTTCAGCAAAGATGTGCTGATCGTTGAAGATATTGTTGACACAGGTAAAACACTTCACCGGTTTCTTCCAAAACTTCTTCATCAGCAACCCCGGTCATTGAAGATCGCTACATTATTGCACAAACCTGAAGCCACGGAATTTCCGCTTACATTGGATTACATAGGCTTTGTCATTCCTAATAAATTTGTTGTAGGTTATGGGCTGGACTATGACGGCTTGGGACGAAATCTCAAGGAAATATACCAATTGGTATAAAATATAGACTGTTCTCTATTTTTTGTAATTTATCGCTTCAAAATATCCAATTGAAGACCATTTGCCATATAGCGATCTTTCTTTTTTTTGGCACATCCATTTTTGCTCAACAATATTACATCCGGGGTGAAGTAAAGGATGAGTCGGGCAATCCTTTGCAAAATGTCAAAATTCTTCAGCACAAAACAGGTTATATTTTTAAAAGCGGGAGCGAAGGTTCATTTGGCATTGTAACTAATCATCAGGTTGATACATTCACTTTTTCACTTGGCGGTTATAATACTGAAAACCTGATAATAAATTCCAGCGATTATATCTCGGTTAAAATGAAATTGGCTTCGGCATCAGTAATAAGTGTACGGCGGGATAAACTATCATCTCTTACGAAGAACCTGGAAAAAGAAGAACAGAAAACATGGTTTACCGGTGATGAAACTTATGCAAGCATCATTGAAAATAGATTCATTAATGCAAAGAAATTTCCAAACACCGGAATGTCTTTAAATGTAGACAGAGCATCTTACAGTAATATCAGGCGGTTCATTACGCTTAGTTCACAGGTGCCTCCGGATGCGGTAAGAATTGAAGAAATGCTGAATTACTTTAACTTTAATTACATTGAACCATCGGATAGTACAATTTTCCGCATTAGTACTAAATTGAGCGATTGTCCCTGGAATCAGGATAATCAGTTATTTTATATTAATCTTTCTTCCAAAAAATTAAATCTCGATACACTTCCACCCAGCAATCTTGTTTTTTTGATCGATGTATCCGGCTCTATGGATATGCCCAATAGATTGCCTTTATTAAAATCATCTTTCCGTTTACTCGTAAATAATTTAAGAGAAAAAGATTCTGTGGCTATTGTGGTATATGGCGGTACGGTTGGTGTTATATTGAATACAACGGGCGGTTGCGAAAAAGAAAAAATATTAAGAGCTATAGATGAGTTAGAACCTGGTGGCTCTACTCCAGGTGAATCAGGAATAAAACTTGCATACAGTGTAGCGAAAAATCATTTCATAAAAGGAGGTAACAACCGTGTAATACTCGCTACAGACGGCGATTTTAATGTCGGTTCCAAAACTGATGATGAATTAGATGAATTGATAACACAGCAACGTCAATCAGGAATTTATCTTACCTGCCTTGGCGTGGGTATGGGAAATTACAAGGATTCAAAAATCCAATTATTAGCAAAAAAAGGAAATGGAAATTTTGCTTATCTCGATAATTTTAAAGAAGCTGAAAAAGTTTTATTGACCGAATTTACTCAAACATTATACGCTGTAGCCGACGATGTATATATGGACGTTGAATTTAATCCACAATACGTAAAAGAATATCGTTTGATCGGGTTTGATAATAAGGTAGGGGCAATGAAAGATTCTTTGTCTGTTATTGAGGGCGGCGAGATCGGTTCCGGTCATTCTATGGTTGCTATGTTTGAGATAACGCCAACGGAAGAAAATAAAGATGCCGAAAAAAATGGTATCACAAATGAAAAATTTGCATCAATAAAATTACAATATAAACGACCTAATGACACAGTGCAAAAAAGATTCAATTATACCGGTAATTATGAATTTACCCCTTTTGAAGAACTGGATAGCTGCTACCGGTTTTCTACCGCAGTGGCCATGTTTGGATCGCTTCTCCGTGCGTCATCTTTTACAAAAAATATAAGCTGGAACGATATAATACTAATAGCACAACAATCAGCAGGCAAAGGCGATATTTTACAAAATGAATTTGTAACGCTGGTGCAACAGGCAAAGGCTCTTTATACAAAAGGAAAAAAGAAAAGAAGTGGAACTAAGAAGAATGATCTTTAAAGCCTTCAGGAAAACATTTCTTTTATCTTATCAAAGAAATTCTTTTCATTCTTATCGGGGTGTGGTTTAAAGTTTGGCGATTCGCTTAGTTTTTCCAGCATGGCTTTTTCTTCATTACTGATATGTTGAGGTGTCCAAACATTTACCTGTACCAATTGATCTCCCTTTTCATAAGAATTAACAGCAGGAAATCCTTTGCCTTTTAGCCGGAATATTTTTCCACTTTGTGTACCGGCTGGTATTTTAATCTTTGCTTTTCCGTCAATGGTAGGCACTTCTACCTGAGTTCCAAATACTGCATCAGTAAAAGAAAGATGCAATTCATAAGCAACATTCAAACCCTCACGATGTAATTCTTTGTGAGTTTCTTCTTCAATTAAAATTACAAGATCTCCCGGCATGCCACCTCTTTCCCCTGCATTGCCTTTTCCATTTATATTTAATTGCATGCCTTCCTGTACGCCGGCCGGAATATCAATAGTCACTGTTTCTTCTGCATATACTCTTCCTTCACCTTTGCACGTTCCGCATTTAGCTGTTATTGTTGTTCCTTCGCCATTGCAGGTCGGGCATGTAGTTACAGTTTGCATTTGGCCAAGAAAAGTATTCTGTACTCTTCTTACCTGCCCGCTACCACCGCATGTATTACAGGTTTGCACACTGCCTTTATCTTTTGCGCCGCTTCCATTGCAGGTATTGCATGCAACATATTTTTTTACCTTGATATTTTTAGTAACACCTTTCGCTATTTCTTCGTAATTAAGTTTGAGCTTTATGCGAAGATTGCTTCCTCTTACTCCACGACTGCGCTGACCACTTCGGCCACGGCCTCCACCAAAGAAACTTCCAAAAAGGTCATCACCAAAAACATCACCAAACTGGCTGAAGATATCTTCCATGTTCATGCCGCCACCTGCGAAACCACGGCCATTGCCACTTAAGCCTGCATGTCCATAACGATCATATTGTGATTTTTTATCGGAGTCACTTAATATTTCGTACGCTTCAGCAGCTTCTTTAAATTTTTCTTCTGCTGATTTATCACCCGGATTTCGGTCAGGGTGATATTGCATAGCTACTTTACGGTAAGCTTTTTTTATTTCATCAGTTGAAGCATTTTTCCCAACACCCAATATTTCGTAATAATCTCTTTTAGCCATAAACGCTACTCCGCCTCAGGGGAGAATTTATATGCACTCCTATTTAGAAGAAGCATTTGTGAATTAAATGTTTTAAAGTACGATAACAAAATCAAAATTGATTAGAATAATTAAGAGAGCAATCATTAACCTAAGTTCTATTTAGAAAACCGGTTTTATTTTCCTACCACCACTTTTGCGTAACGGATAATTTTATCATTTAAATAATAGCCCTTCATTATTTCATCCAGCACTTTATTCTTTAGTTCTTCCTTTGGCGCCGGAATTTCAGTAATAGCCTCATGAAGATCAGGATTAAATTCCTGGTTCAAAGTTTCCATTGGTTTTAACCCCTTTGCCTGTAATATACTGCGAAGTTTATTGAACACCAGTAGCACACCCTCCTTTATTTCACTCGGATTATTACTTGATTCTAATTGCTTTTGTGCCCGGTCACAATCATCCAGTACATCAAGCAGATCTGTTATCACTTCCTTGCCAGCCGTCTGGATCAATTCAATTCTTTCTTTGGCATTCCGCCTTTTTGCATTTTCAAATTCAGCTACTTTTCTAAGATATTTATCTTTTGTTTCTTCCAGTTCAGCACGAAGCTTTTCCAGCCCTGTTTCTTCCAATAGCTCAGGAGTTTGCGGGGTAATGTTCCCACTATCAATAATATCTTGCCCGCTATTTTCAGGAGCATGTTTTTCCTTTTCTTTCATGTTCTTTTCTGCCATTTTTTACAAATTGTCTGCAAAGGTAAGGCTGACAAGAATATTGCCAAGGCCTGATGATAGACAAAATGACGTTGTATGTAAAGACAAATGCCACAGTTTCAATAAATATAAGCCCGGTCATTTATTGTAGATTGCATGTTTTATTATGAATAAAATATTTCTTAAAAGAAAGATCTCAACCCGTATAGCAAATGATCATCCCTGGATATTCAATAATGAAGTTGAGCCGCAATCACTACAAGAATCAATGGATCCCGGCAGTATTGTAGAGGTATATACTTACGATAAAAAGTTTATTGGCAAAGGATATTTTAATCCCAGGTCACAAATAGTAATAAGACTACTTACGAGGAATAAAGCAGACGAAATAAACGAGCAGTTTTTTTTTGACCGGATATTAAAATGCTGGGAGTACAGAAAAAAATTGGGATATACAGAAAATTGCCGCCTCGTTTTTGGTGAAGCGGATTCATTGCCCCAACTGATCATAGATAAATTCAATGATTATTTTGTTATTCAAACGCTGGCCCTTGGCATTGATATATGGAAGCCAGCTATCGTAAATACATTAAATAAAATTTTTAATCCAAAAGGAATTTACGAACGCAATGATATACCTGTAAGAGAATTGGAAGGTCTTTCACAACAAAAAGGTTTTTTATCTGCCCCATTCGATACACAAATAATCATTAATGAAAATGGGTTGAAATTTCATGTCGATATTGAGAATGGACAGAAAACAGGCTACTTTCTGGATCAGCAAGATAACCGAAGGGCTATCGAGCATATTGTAAAAGGCGCTGATGTGTTGGGGGCCTTCACCTATACAGGCACTTTTGAAATTCATGCTGCTCACTATGGAGCAACATCGGTATTGGGATTGGATATTTCCGCGTACGCTGTTGAGCAGGCTAATCAAAATGCAAAACTCAACAATGTGCAGGATATTTGTCGTTTTGAAACTGCCAATGCGTTTGACGTATTAAAGCAATGGGCAAAAGAAGGAAGACAATATGATGTCGTAATGCTCGACCCTCCGGCCTTTACCAAAAGCAGGGAAACAATTCAAAAAGCAATTACAGGCTATAAGGAAATTAATTTGCGGGGTATGAAGCTAATTAAACCAGGCGGGTTTCTTGTCACATCGTCTTGTACCAATCTGGTGAGCTCTGAATTGTTTTTGCAAATAATTGATATGGCCGCCAAAGATGCAAAACGGAAAATAAGACAGGTTGTATTTCAAACTCAATCGCCGGATCATCCTATTATCTGGAACATAGAAAATACACAATACCTTAAATTTCTTATCATTCAGATCCAATAGAATTGCTTGTAGAGTAATTAACGGGAAACCTGGAACTTACCTGATTCGATGATCTTCCCGTTTGTATCGCGGAGATGATAAATGTAAATGCCACGGGTAAATTCATTAAGATCAACAGTAACTTTTTCAGTTACATTCTGGCTTTCATACATTTTTTTCCCCAAAAAATTATACACCTGGATCGATACACCCTTTTCGTAAGTTTTTTGAAGATCAAAAGTTATAAATGAAGTAGCGGGATTGGGGTATAGTTTAATAAGTCTTTCGTTTCCTTCTGCAGGGATGCTTCTGGAAGACTGGCCCTGTGAACTGATGGCCGTCAATAGAATAAAGGATAATATGGGTAGAATTCGTCTCAACGAAACAAATTTACTTTTATTATTCGAAAAATAGGCCGAATTTTTTTGTTGAGCAAGGTAAAACTACTTGAAAAATAAACAGTCTCTAAACCAAAGCCTTAAGTATTGATTAATAGGATATTTTAACTAAAACTTAGTTTATATCGGTCAATATTTGACGAATTGCATTGAAGTCAGGGATCTCAGAGGCGTTTTCAAGGACTTCGGTGTAGCGAATGATACCCTTTTTATCAACGACGAAGGCAGAACGTTTGGAAACTCCTTTCATATTATATCCAAACATTTCATAAATGCTGCTATAAGCTGTAGAAACTTCTTTATTAAAATCACTTAGCAGAGTAAAATTGAGTTTTTGCTCTTCTTTGTATTTAGCCAGTGTATGCAATGAATCAACAGAAATAGCCAGCACCTTTGCGTTTATATTATTATACCAGCTTATATTATCACGGACAGAGCAAAGTTCTTTTGTACAGGTACTTGTAAAAGCCAATGGGAAAAATAACAGCAATATGTTTTGACCTTTTAGATCATTAAGGGAAACCTGTTTTTTTTCACTGTCATACAGTGTAAAATCAGGAGCTGGCTGTCCAATTTCAATTTTCATTTTCTGATTTAAAAATTAAGGGTAAGACTATTCTATTTCCTTTTTCCAAAGAAACAACTAACTGGCTAAAACTTTATATTCTTTTATTTTTTGTAATTCCGGACATTTGCGACAAACCAACATTATGAAAAAGTATATCACTGAATTTATCGGCACCTTTTTTCTTGTTCTTACTATCGGGTTAACAGGTAACCCACTTGCAATAGGAGCCGCATTAATGGTAATGATCTATGCCGGCGGGCATATTTCCGGTGCACATTACAACCCGGCAGTTACTTTGGCTGTTTTTATTAATAGAAAAATTTCAGTCAATGAAATGATCGGGTATATGATCAGCCAACTGGCAGGCGCTGTAATCGCAGCGCTGATAATTTCTGTATTCAAAGAGTTGCCGCCGGCAATGACTCAACAACTAATTATTAAAAAAGCATTAGTTGCAGAAATATTAGGAACTTTTGCTTTAGCCTATGTTGTATTAAATGTCGCTGTTGCAAAAGCAAATGCTGGAAATAATTATTTTGGCCTTGCAATTGGTTTTACAGTAATGGCAATGGCCTTTTGCTTTGGAGATTACAGCGGCGGTACTTTTAATCCGGCAGTAGCTGTTGGTGGAATGGTTATGAAGATCTTTGCATGGAAATATATTTGGATATACCTTCTTGGTTGTTTTGGGGGAGCAGGCTTAGCGGCAATGGTTTTTAAAATGAATAACCCGGATGACAAATAAGTAAATAGTTGAAAGTTATTAAAACCTCGGGCAAAGAGTAGAATTGATCGTCGATTTATCCATTCGTTTCAGAAAACCGATATAAGAAACGGATAGCTCAACGCCACCACGTCCATAAGTGGATTGCTTAAGC
>Ga0207712_10003336_pt1 | contig 10171 bp, 9 predicted proteins | sample KBSS44metaG_FD_184402 | JGI IMG/M metagenome (GOLD analysis project Ga0207712, IMG submission 184402) | Switchgrass rhizosphere microbial communities from Kellogg Biological Station, Michigan, USA - KBS S4-4 metaG (SPAdes) (version 2) | ecosystem: Host-associated > Plants > Roots > Rhizosphere >...
TTGACGAAGTCAAGAAAGAGTTAAAACATTGTCAGGATCTCCCGCAAATTAAAGTGCTATGCCAGCGAATCAAGAAAACTGCGTTCGATAATCTAATTCGCGAAAATTTGGCCACGCTTATTCGTGAGAAGGTCAAGTCTGTCTCCGGAACCAATATGGCGATGTCATCGATCAAAACGATGATCCGCTACGAAGATCCGGAAAACCGAACGATCCCGCCTTGGCTCGAACAATTCGTATTCTGTCAAGCCGACGAAACCTTCTACAGCACGAAGACTCGGCAAGTCCTGTCGATTACGGCATTCGACTTATCCTTTGGTCGATATATGATGACCCGCAAGGATCGACTCGAAGGAAGAACAAAACCCGAGCATTCAGCATCGCACGTTGCTCTCCATCGATACCAAATCCCGATCGTCGCCAATCGCATGTACTTGCCTGGAGACGATCACATATTCACCGTCAACGGGCTCGACTATGTCAATAGTTATAGCGGCATCGGCATCCCGGAAGTTCCGGAAAGCATTAACGCCCGCGGTCAATGGGCAATTGATACCATAGAACAGCACTTTGAGCATTTATTCGCGAGCGAGCGCGATCGGAAGTTACTTCTGAGCTACTTCGCCTATATCGTTCAAACAGGCGGACGCGTGAATTGGGCTCCGATAATCCAAGGCGTCGAGAGCGATGGCAAGAGCTTCTTCTATCTAATGATGGGCGTTGTGCTGGGCGCGGAAAATGTCAGGACAATAAATGGTGACGCACTAAGCGAGAAGAACACCGCTTGGGCTGAAGGCGTTCAGTTTTGCTTCGTTGAAGAAGTCCGATTGCATGGCAAAGATCGGTTCGCCGTCATCAACAAAGTCAAGCCTTACATCACCAACACGATGGCCTCGATCCGCCGCATGCAAGTCGATTGGTACAATGTCATCAACACCGTCAACTACGTCATGGCAACAAATCACAAGGACGGTGTGCCAGTAACGAAGAGCGACACTCGCTATTATCCTCTGTTCTCGCGTTGGCAGAGCGAAACAGCTCTAGCTCAATTCAACCAAAAGAACCCGATGTATTATGCAGATCTTCATGAAGCTCTTAAAGAAAGCGGAGCAATCCGCAAATGGCTTCTTAACTATAAGCTAGAAGAAGCTTTCGATCCGTTGAAAAGGGCTCCCATATCTTCGTCCAAGGCCGAGATGGTCTATCTCAATCAGTCCGACGAAGAAGAAGCTCTCGAAACGATCTTGGACGAAAGCCAACACTTCGATCTCTGCCGCAGCTTGCTCGACGCCTCGAAGATCGACGATGCTCTGCACGATGCCGGCGCGAACTCGCCGCAAGGCCGCGCAAAGAAAATGCTCCTTTCGGAGCATGGCTTTACCTATCTAGGTGTTGTGAAGGTCGACGGTAAGGCTCGGAAATATTGGAGCCAGGAACCTGACCGCTTCCGCAAAGATGATAAAATCGATACGGATGCGATCAGGTTCTATATCAAGAATGGCTTCTAGGGCTGATAGCCTTTTCCACTGACAATGAGATCAGCAACCCGCGTGTCTTTATAGACGGCTTGAGCGAGCTTTGCTTTCTGGCCCGAACTGAAGACTTCCTTGCCGATATAATTGCTGCCCTGGCCGATGCCATTATAAGCATCGCCGATGTTTCCGGTAAAGGTCATCGATGACAGCAACTTGTCAAAACGGAACCAATAGTTCGTTGCATCGTCAATCGGCGATACGATCGTATTATTACGAACGATCAAAGTTCCCTTGGCATGATCGACGAAAATGCCATTGGCCATGTTCGAGCCCATGCCAAAATTATTCTCGATCGTGACGTTCTCGTATGGCAGATTGCCGGCCTGATCGGCCAGGAAGATGAACTGCACGCCGCTGCCATCCCATTGCTCGAAAACGTTATTGCGGATCACAACATTCTTAAACGGCCGCGTCTGGTTGAGTGTCTGAAGCTGAATGAAATCGGGATGATCACCGCTCGCGCGCGCGAACCTATATCCGTAATTCCCGGCGATAGTGACATTTGAACCTGACGCCAAAGTAAGGCCGTCTGACCGCAAGTCGTGAACTTTATTGTTAAGAATCGCAAGATTGTCGCCCGCGCCGACGACAAACTTAAAGAGCTGTTCGGCTTCACTATTCTGGATTGTGAGACCTGTTCCGCTGATATAGAAGCCACCCATATCATTACGCGGATCTCCGTCTAGTGACCCGTGCATGTAGATATTGTCGAAAATAACACCCCCTTTGCAGCCTAAGACCTTGGCAACATATTGCGCCAAAGGATTAGTGCCGGCTGCGGGAATGCTCGACATCACAACGTTACGAACTGTCAAGTTCCCGACGTTCTGAATGAAAGTATAGCTGAGCTTCGCTCCCATCCCTGACGCCGACTCAATTACGTTCGGGCTGGCATAGACCTTGTTGGAGAGCTTCAGGTTGTAGCTGCCATTCGCCAATTTGATCCGCTTGCCTCCGGCCGCATCGGCCAGGGCAGCATCCAGTTGCGATTGACTGCTTGCGTTGACGATTGTTGCTGGATTGGGAAGTGACACGGGCGTCTCCGATGGTGCGGTTGAAGGTGGAACAGTTGTCGGCGGCGGCGGGGGCGGCGGGGCTGTAGATCCGGAACCCGGCGTCGGCGTTGGCGGAGGGGGCGGCGTCGTTGGACCCGAGCCAGGAGCCGGAGGCGGAGGGGGAGGCGCGATCATCAAGAACTGCAACACTGTCACCATCGCCGTCTGTGTGGCGTCAGGAGCCAATTGCTCCTGAAGGTAGACATTGAGTTCTTCCGCCTTCGCTTGCGCGTCAGCGAGCGTCCCTGTGCCGCTCTGAACGTATGCCAAGATGGATGTCGTGAGTGCTTTCGCTTCGGTTAGAGTTGTCATCTGCGCCTTCAATGTTTGAATGAGGAAATTAAGAGCCCAAGGAACATCATAGGTTCGTTTTCCATCCGATGACGTGACCTTAGCAGGAATCGCTGCCTGAACTTCAGGCCGCGTCAATAGATAAATCATATCGTCAACTTGTGCCATGAGTTCATCCTTTCGATTTACACAAGATGGCTACCGAGCCATCAAACTCACGTCCTTGAGCGGTAATAACGTGATAATGGATGATAGTTATATCACCATCTACACCGCCTTCCAACCAAAGACCTACGGCTTGGTTCGCAGGACAATTTCGCGCCGTTGTTATCCCGGCTCCTGGCTTGATCGTCATGCTGCCTGAAGTAACTTCCAGCACGAAGGAACTAATCACATCATCGAACGGTGTACCGGGTCCGTCGAAGCGAAGGGCATAATCCAAGACTTCTTCCGGGTCTTTATCCGGTAGACGGGGAAACCCTGACAAATATCTCTGCGCCATAGCACCTACCCTTATAACACGATTTTCCGCGAAAATAATAATCACACGTTCAGGATCATTCGGAATGATCGGACGATCGGTGACGCCTTTTACCTGTCGTGCTTCCTTCCCTAATGCTATCACACGATCTTCCTGATAGACAATAGTGGACCGTTCGAGCGGCGGAACAGGTATCGGATAGGCACGTTCGCCGAATATAAGTCTTGCGATCGGCGTAGTGACCGCCTGAAAAGCTTTTGCTGTCGTGCGCCTGATAAGAGCTACCGGCGCAACAAACGCACTGAGGACCTTCGAGAGCGCACGAGAGACGGTAGCTTCGGGTGCGGTACTCGCCTGAATATCTACGAGCGTAGCACTAATCTGCCCTGAAGCCGATGAAACTGGCGACGTGATCGCTTGCAGCAACTTCAGAAGTAACTTCGCTAGATCCGCGATCGGAGACGTCGTAGCCTGAACCGCCTTGGCAATTGATCTCGAAAGATCCGAAGCCGGTGTCACGGTTGTCTGAATTGCCTTCGACATCGATCGCACGAGGCTTGCAACCGGCGAAGTACTGGCCTGCAAAGGCTTGATCGTTGACCGTACGAGGCTCGCAATCGGCGTCGTCACGACCTGTAACACCTTCCCAACGATCTTCGAAGTCGTTGCGATCGGCGACGTGACCGCCTGAATAGCCCTGACAATTTGCCTCGATATACTGGCCAGGGGTGATGTCTGCGCCGAGATCAAATGCGCTGTAGAACGTACTAAAGATGATATCGGCGTCGTTGTGGCTTGGATCGCACGCAGGAACGCCTTCGACGACGCCGAAGACGCGATCGGCGACGTGGCAACTTGCAGCAATTTTGCCGATAGACGTGTGAGGCTGGCAATCGGAGATGTCGATGCGAGCAACGATCGGAAGAACGACTTCAACGCTGACAAGCTCGCAATAGGCGAAGTCAAAGCTTGCAAGATCTTCGCTATCTGCCTCGATAGCGCTGCGATCGGCGTTGTCGTCGCCTGCATCGTACGCAAAAACACCTTGATGGCTGCGGTCGACGCGGCTGGCGTTGTGCTCGACAAGAAGGTTTTCGATGAAACCGATGTCCGTGACGCGATCGGAAACGTAGACGCAAGCAGGGACCGGAAGAACGACTTGATGGCTGCGATCGACGCGGCTGGCGAAGTCAAGGCTTGCAGGATCTTCGCTGTCTGCCGCAATAAAGCTGCAACCGGCATTGTCGTTGCATTTGCCAGCTTTGCCGTAGACCGAGCTAGGGTCGCTATGGGCGTTGTCGACGCAAGCAGAGACCGGAAGAACGACTTCAATGCCGATAAGCTCGCCGGAGGCGTCGTGCTTGCTTGAAGCGGCTTGTTCGTGGATCGGACAAGCTGTGCCACAGGTGTTGTCGCCGCAAGCAATGCCTTACCAATCGATCGCACAAGGCTGGCAGAAGGCGTCGTCGACGCAAGCAGCGATCGGAAGAATGACTTTACCGCGGACAAGCTGGCCACGGGCGATGTCTGCGCCGAGATTGCACGCGAGATCGCACGAACAATCCGCGTAACCGGCGTCGTCGATGCCAGCAACGCTTTACCCGTTGACCGAACGAGGCTGGCAGGCGGCGTTGTTGACGCAAGCAGCGATCGGAAGAACGATTTCAACGCCGATAAGCTGGCAGGCGGCGTCGTTGACGCAAGCAACGCCTTCAAGATAGACCGTATGAGCCGGCTGACGGGTGTTGTCATCGATAGAAGTAACTTCGCGGTCGATCGCACAAGGCTGGCAGGCGGCGTTGTGCTCGCCTGAATAGCTCGTGAAATCGCCCTAACGAGCGCCATAACCGGAGTGGTTGTAGCTTGGATGATCTTTCCGGCCGACCGTACGAGCCGGCTGACAGGTGTTGTCGTCGCCAGAGCCGATTTCGGCATGGACTTCGTAGCAGTCGCAAGCGGCGTTGTCGTGATCCGAAGCGGTTTACCTGTCGATTTCGTCGTCGCCGCGGCCGGCGTCGTCGTGGCGGCAAGAGATTTCGATGTCGAGAATTGATCGGATGCGGCCGGCGTCGTCGTGGCGTTGATATTGTGCGCCGTTGACTTGCTTAAGCTCGCCAAGGCGTTGCCGAGCGCCGTAATGCTCTTCCCGGTCGACCGCAAGAGGCTCGCCACAAGCGTTGTAGTCGCTTGTGCTGCCTTCAGGTAGACACGGCTCGCGGTAAGTCTGGCAGAGCTTGTACGCGGCCACGCAGCGCCCACTGGATCGAAACTTGCCGTGTACCGGCACGCACGTGTGATCCGCAACTCGTCGATCCAGCCATTGAAGCAATTGCTATCGACGCCGGACAGCAAGACAGCGCCGATGCGGAAGATCGCGGACGGCGCATAAAAGGATGGAATGCTGCCTGTCGTTTGCCCGAGTACGCCATTAACGAAAAGCCGGATCGTCGATCCGCTCTTCGCCATCGCGACATGATACCAAACCCCTGTCGTCGGAGCCCAGGCAGCAGTTATCGAGACTTCAGTTGAATTATCTGTGCTGTACCGAAAACGTAGATTAGATCCGTCGAAATCCAGGACCCAAGACTTGCGGACGTTATCATCCCAATGCCCGCAAATTGTCTGCGTTCCTGTGGCAACATTAAACCTTACCCATGCTTCAACCGTATAGTCATCGGTCGAGATAATATCCCAATCAGCACTGTCCGGAAAACTGATGAGATCCCCGGTCCCGTCGAGTAAGAGCGACGATGATCCGTATTTGAATTGGGCCGTATCAATCTGCGCTTGCTGATAGAACACCGCAGCGCCTTTGGCAGACGGGCTCTCATCCGATGTTGCCGTAGACGCGTCTGCCCCCTCGAACCCGCATAGCAGCACCACATTGGAGAGATATGGATCTCCGCCGTCGTCTGCCTGAAGCGTTTTGGCTGCGCTGCGAAGTAGCCGATTCGTCGGTGTCGTCGCCGCTAACAGCGATTTCGCTACACTCTTAATTGCCCGAAGTGCCGGCGTTGTCGTTGCTGCCAGCGATTTCGCTGTGCTCTTGACCGCTTGCGATGCCGGCGTTGTCGTCGCCAGGCAGCTCTGATTATAGTTGGTTGTTGTAACGAGCTTAAAACCCACCAACATGATAGAGCATGCACGCGAACTACTGGCCGCAGGATTATAGGTCTGAGACACGGCCGAAGTTGCGAACTTATAAGCCATCCTAAGATTTTGATTGCTGGAAGCACCGCCGCTTGTCGTGCCTTCATTGTCAAATGAATGCCAGGTATCGCCGCCTGTACTATCCGTGTCTTCAGTATAGGTATCTCCGACCGGTCCTTGACCGAAATAAGCACCTATGCAGAGTCCGTTTGCATCTGTTGGCGTACCGCTGGCACCTGAAGTCGGGTTTGGCTGAGCACTTGTGAATGTGCCTCCGACCGCCGTAAAATTCTGTGTGTCCGAGACGCCAGTAAAATAACTCGCGCCCATGACCCTTGGCTGAACGCTGCTATGATTGACTGTGATCGAATCACTCGTCGTCAACGCTGTAGTGATGCGAGAAGCGAAGACGCAGCCGTAACGGTTGCCATCATTCTCTTGGATCTTGGTGTAGGTGTTGCCGGCCGTGTCGGTACAAGAGCTTGTCGTCGTCCCGGCGACCGCACCAAATCCAACAACAACTAAAGAACCGGCAGCAACGGCGCTACCGACAGTGCCGGTAGAAGTCGTTGCTGCCGTCTTGCTTGAAAACGACGCAATTGCAGCCCCGAATGCGCCAGCCATCGGCTCAACCTTTCGGGGTTATGGGATTAGTTCGGGACGAACTTGAGCCCAAACGTGAAGGCAATCGAGTCGCCGGAGACGACGTTGATCGCGGTGAACACGGAGCGAATGAGCAAGTTTCCGGCCGAAACGGCATCGAAAAGCCCTGCCTCGGTGATCGCCAACGTCGAGCCGGCCGTCACGGTTCCCACCACCTGATAATTGTCGTTGGTGTTGGTGATCGTGGTTCGCGACTCGGTGCCGACCGTGCGTCCGCCTGATGTCGTCGGAGCCGCTTCGGTGACAAGAGCGGTATCCGTGACCGCTGCTGCCGTGGTGCCGGTTCCCCATCCAATGTTCTTCGGTGCGGTGCCGGCCTGAATGATGCGGTTTGTGACGATCGCCGCGCCGGCATTGGTGAAGACCGTTGCCAGGCTGAGAATGCCGCCACGGACTGCATCTCGGATCTTGTCGCCGACTGACGGGCTTTCCACGATAGGCGCAGCCGCGACCGCCATCGAATTGATCGGCATTGCCAGTGCCAAAGCGGCTGACGTAAGAAAACTAGATCTCCGCATCAGTCTGTCCCTTCTTCTTGATCACGGGTGAAAGCGTCACATTGACTGTCCGGCCGACCCGGAAAGCCTTGAGCGTGGCTTCCATATCATCCTCCGGAACGAATCGGAAGGTGTGGCCCATCGCCTCATCTTCAGAGACCATCTCGACGGTGACGCCAGAGATCTTAACCTGACGGTCAACCCCGGCCACGGGAGCTGTCACTGTGAACTCATCTTCAGTGACGCTCTTAACTTTATAACTGAGTTCGATCATACCTAGATCCTTTCCGCCAACTTCGCCAACCATGCCCCGAAACCGAGGCAAATCCGTGCGATAAAACCCAATATGCCACCACCTAAGACGCCTACTTGCGTATGCGTCTCTCCCGGTGTTGCAGATGGTTCGCCACAATCAGGGCAGGTATCGGGATCGCCTTTGTACCCCTTGCGGGCGAGAGGATGTGACGCGTGACATTTAGGACAACGCGGCAAGAAAGTCCGCGATACCATTGGTAGCGGACGGCCCATCGATACGGGGTTCTTTTCGTACATGGGCAGAGGTTATAACTGGCAACGGCCTAATAGGCAAGAAGTTACTTCCGAATTAATTTGTAGTAAAGCGTCTCTACTAGGACGCCGTTCGCTTCGACTGTGACGCGATCCGGATAATGGACTTGCTTATACTCGATCACATCCATTTTATAATTCTCGTAGCCGGGAGGATTTACCCAATTCGGCGTCGGCTGTTTGCAGCATCGCATCACGACTTCCTTGCCGAGATCGACTGCATGACGGAAAAGCCACCAAGCTCGCTTGATCTTCTCTTCCTCGCTGATCGAATTGTAGATCTCGTCGGCATCGACGATAATCCCGCGATCGATGACGCCGATGGCTTCTCGGATGTGATCAAGAATATCCATGAGTCGGATGTTACTTCTTTCCGCCGTGGATGACAAGCGTCCCTAAACCCTCCGTCACTTCGATGTGCAATTTGTAGTCGATGAAATCAATATTGATTGTGTCACCTTTGAACGCCGTGATCGGTCCTGCATTGAATGGCTCTTCCGTCGCCTTGATCGGTCGGAGCCGGTACTTGGCGAACTCGTAGCCGGCGAACAGGAATAGTGGTCCTACCCAAATCAGAAGATTGTAGGCGACAAAGATTGGCGAGATGCAATGTGTCATTTCTTTGCTCCAATTCCGTAAAACGAACAGACTTCAAGAAGGTTTTCTAGTTCGGCCAGGGTTGACGAGAGTTGCCCCATAGCAAGCATGTTCCTGCGGTTCAAATCCTCCTGTCGTTCCTGCTCTGCTTTGCGCAGACGGGTGGCCTTGGCTTTCTCTTTTGCTTCATCCTTCTTCATCTGCGCAACATTGATCACGTCCCGGACGCGGGGCTCTTCAGGGATTTCCTTGAAGACGACGACATGATGCCTGGCAAGCATAAAATACTCTGGAACTTGAACTCCTAGATCAGTCAACGCCTCAACCACTCGTGGCAGTCTTGTATTACGTGAATGTGTCCGTTTGTGCCACAGAACTTGCCAGTAAAACCCACTGGCATACGCATATTCATACCTTTCACGTTTTGATATGCCGTGAATGAAGCCGTCGTGGAAACGAAGTTTATACATCGCTCCGCTGATACCCACCTTACGGATGGTTTGAGCTAACATCGGGGGTTCCTTTGATCGACTCGATCTTGTCGTCGTTGATTAGGAAGTTACTTCCGCAAAAGCGACAATGCAAGCGATCGTTGCGTCGGCTGAGCGGACGGCGGCGGCAGATAGGGCAGCGCTTCCTTTTGATCAGGACAAGCGGATCTTGGTCTATCCCGGTATGGGCGAGCAAGACAACTTGCAATATACCTAGTGTCGAGAGGAATCCGACGAGCCCAATCGACCAGGAAGTCAGTAGGGCGATGATAATATAGATTATTACCAAACAACCGTACGCAAACATGAGCTTTCTCCTTGCTCCGAGGCGTCAGGTGTACCTAACCCTATGCCTTCGGTCAAGGTTACGCAAACGAGGCTGGAAACCGTAACCCCAAGCCGGGTTGTTTCGCATACGGAACGGAAAAATGCCGTTTTGATAACAATATCAATGACTTTGATAATGACCAAGCTTATTATGGGGGCTTTTTACTGTAACCATAACCTCTACTGTAACCCTAACCGTAACCTCTTAAGTAGTTGAAATATATAGATATAATAAAAAGGTTACAGTAAATGACCCCTATTGAGACTCGCATATGAGGCAAAATAATTTTTTCTCAAAATCCTATATCAATTCAACTGGGGGCCTTTTCCGTAACCTGCCTGTTTTCTGCTAACAAATATGGTTGTTTCGATCAATATAATGATTGTTATCATCTGATAATAGCAATTCTTATCGTATTTTCGACCGTTAATTCGCTCCAGAAGTTACTTCCGGGGTCAGATTCGGCCGGTTCCATGCTCGATTCCGCGCAAAACGGTGAAAAGCGGCTCAGCGCCC
>Ga0207712_10003337_pt1 | contig 10169 bp, 9 predicted proteins | sample KBSS44metaG_FD_184402 | JGI IMG/M metagenome (GOLD analysis project Ga0207712, IMG submission 184402) | Switchgrass rhizosphere microbial communities from Kellogg Biological Station, Michigan, USA - KBS S4-4 metaG (SPAdes) (version 2) | ecosystem: Host-associated > Plants > Roots > Rhizosphere >...
TCCGGTCTTACCTGCGTGCCCGTGGCGCGACCCGCGCCTGGAAGTCTTCGATGCGGCGCTCGATCACAGCGCGCTGCATCCGGCGCGCCTGGTCGAGGCTCTGACGAAGCGTGGCGAGACCGCTATCAAGCTTTCCCGCCAAGCCGTCGAGCAGACCAAGGTACGCGCGCGCTTGGACGCTTGCCGCGTCCGGAGTGTCGTCGACCCACAAGGCGGATGCGGTGCCGAAATGCCTCCGTGCCTCCACGAGGTTGCCCGATGCGTAGGCGAGCTCGCCGCGAGTTTCGTGCAGCAACGGCGCGAGATTCTCGTCGCCGTGACTTTCGATGTCGCGGGCGGCTACATCGAGCTGCTCCCGTGCGCCCGCAAAGTCGTGCAGACCGACCGCGGCGCGCGCCAGATACAGCCGGATTTCACTCGTTGCCGGTCCGCTCCCGTCGCCGAGCGCTTCGAGGAGGTCTTTTTTCGCTCCGGTATCGTCGCCGGTTTCGATCAGCGATTTCGCAATGTCGAGCGTTAAAGGCGCGATGCGATGCGTCAGGTTCCGTTCGCGTGAAATCGCGAGCGCCTGATTCAACGTCCGCTGCGCCTCATCATGACGGCCGGCAAAGCGCTGCTGCGCGGCGATCAGCTGGAGACAGAACACCTCGAAATTCTTGTCGCCAAGCTTACGGAAGACAGCAAGCGCGTTCTGCACATCGCGGAGTCCCTGGGCGGGCTCGGGTCCGTACTCAATTGCCACTGCCGCTCCGTTCGCCTGCTGCTGTGCGGCACGCTGTTCGTCGCCGAGCGCCTCATACGCGGCGGCGCTCTGGCGGTAGTAGGTGGCGGCCATGCCTCGATGCCCGAGTGCATTGTGGGCGACGCCGAGATTCATCAGAAGCAGTGGCTGCAGCACCGTATTGAAGCCGGCCTTCGCTTTCACCAGGGAGCGTTCAAACGCCGCGACAGCCGCCGGCATGTTGCCGGTTGCGCCCTCGACGAGTGCAACGTAATAGTCGGCGCGGGGCAGTTGGTAACTCGACCCTGTCTCCTCGAAGATCGTGCGAGCCGCTTCGGCGTTCTGGCGCGCGGCCTGACGGTCGTCGGCATTTCCCACGCGGAGCGTATCTGCGAGGCAGAGCAGTGCTTGTGCCTCGCCGCTGCGATCACCCGTGGCCCGGTAGGCAGACAGCGCCTGGTTTCCGTGGGTCTTCGCATTTGCCGGTTCGTTCTGGCGCGCCGGACTGTACATCCGACACAGCTCGAGGTGCGCTCTCGCGGTTCGAGAATCGGCGGCGAGCGCCGCGGTAAAGGCCTCGATCGCCTCCGGCGTCTTCAGGCGTCGATCGTAAAAGAAGCCCAGCTCCATCAACCATGATGCGGAGGCAGGGTTTGAATCGACGAGCGCCCGATATTGCGTCTCGGCCGCCGCAAAGTCGCCACGTCCTTCGGCCGCGACCGCTCGTACCCACGATCGCGCCGTGGTGGCAGGACGATCCGCGAGCAGGCGCGTCGCCTGATCGGCGGTTTCCTCGGCTTCCGCGTCGTGCCGCATGACGGTGGCGACGCGGCTTCGCCAGGCTGCCGCAACGGCATTTCGAGGGTCGGCCTGTGCGGCGTCGGCGAATGCGGCCAGCGCCGCTTCGTATTCCAGACGGTCGTACGAGTCGAGGCCTTGCTCGAGATGGGCAGCAGCATCGAGCGATCGCGTCGACAGTTCGGGCGCAGGCGTTCCGCGTCCGGCGAGTCGCCTCAGCTGATGAGCGATCCTGACGCGCAGTGGCCCGATTCTGACGAACTGACTCTCGACCGCGGCAGCCACCTGTGGCATGAGTGCATGCACCGTGTCTTTCATGAGCGAAGACACGATCGGGTCTGTCTCGTGCACGGCGACGTTGGTTGCCGTTGCTGGGTCGCGGAACTCGACGCGTGCCTTCCAGGCGCCGTTCTCGTACAACAACGTCGGCGCGACAACGATCTGTGCGCCGCTGTTTGTGGTGAGTGCCTGGACGGCTTCGCGGCTCGATACATCCTGGCCCGCAGATCGGAATCGTCGAAGGATGTGCAGCTCGCGATCGTAGGGAAAGACGGATAGCGCAGCGGAGTCGGCCAGCTCGCCGACGAGCTCCTGTGTCAGCGCGAGGCGATAGCCGTCGAGCTCCGGGTACCCCGTCTGATTCACGATGGGAGCCACGGCAATGTGCATGCGCTCGAATGGCCAGAACAACCAGACGGGCGTTACAACGCCAAGTACAACAAGCGCTGCGGCGACACTTAGCGCCGTTCGCGACCGCCACCAGGCCGGTTTCGGTGGAGTCAGCGCGCCGAGGTTACCGACGTCGAGCGTGCCGGTGCGCAGATCGATCGGGAGCGTTCGTCCCTGGATCAGTCTCAGGTCCCGGGCGAGGTCACGCGCGTTCTGATAGCGCAGCGCGGGCTCCTTCTCGAGCGCGCGGCGAATCACGCGTTCGACCGCATCGAGATTTTCGCCGCTTCGCCTCTGCAGCGCGGGCGTCGGTTCCGTGCGAATCGCGTGTGTGATCGCCTCTGGATAGCCACCCCGGAACGGAAGGTCGCCGGTCAGCATTTCGTAGAGGACCACACCAATCGACCAGATGTCGCTGCGTCCATCGGGATCATCGCCACGAGATTGCTCTGGCGACATGTAGGCGACAGTCCCGAGCGTCGACCCTTCGAACGTCAGGTTCAACGAGCCTGCGAAGCGAGCGAGGCCGAAGTCGAGGATCCGCAGGCCATCCTCAGTGAGGATGATGTTTCCCGGTTTGACGTCGCGGTGGACGACGCCCTGCGCGTGCGCTCGCGCGAGTCCCTCGGCCAGCTGCGCGGCAATTTCGATCGCCTCTTCTGTCGATAGCGGACCCCGTTCGAGCTTCTGCTTGAGCGTCGGTCCGTCGTACTGCGCCATCACGATAAAGAGGCGGCCATCGGGCGCCGTGTCGATGTCGTGGATGGTGCAGATGTTCCGGTGGTCGGTCGCCGAGGCAGCTTGCGCCTCGCGGATGAAGCGCTGCTTGGCGCTGTCGTCGTGGCTCCATTCGGGCGGAAGGAACTTGAGCGCAACGCGACGTCCCAGTTTCGTGTCGCGTGCGGTGTAGACGACGCCCATGCCGCCGCCACCGAGCTTGCCGAGTACCTCGTAGTGAGCGACGGTGGTACCCACGAGCGATTCGGTCATGCGAAATCCGGGTCTGTTATTGGGTTGCGCGTAATCATACGTCTGTACGAACGCCGACCTCCGCGCGTTGTTATGGGCAAGGAGGACATGACGATGACGAGAAGGATGGCAATCCGGATGGGACTGGCGGCCGTGGCACTAACGTGCGTGGCGGCGGCCGCGCAGGCGTGGGGATTCAGCCACGAGAACAAGGTGAAGTTTAGCCGGCCGGTGGCGCTGCCAGGCGTCGTCTTGGAGGCAGGGACGTACTCGTTCGATGTGGTGAGTCCGACGGCGCTCGACGTGGTGGTCGTTCGCAGCGCCAACCGTGACAAGCTGTATTACATGGGGTTCACGCGGACGGTCACGCGTCCGCGCCACATGTCTGCACAGATGCCTGTTGCGTTCGGCGAGGCGGCGGCGAACGAAGCGCCTCCGATCGCGGCGTGGTACGAGATCGGCAATTCCACCGGGCACGAGTTCATCTACCGCTAACCTGCGACACTCCTGGCCCCGGCAGTGTCGCGGGCCGTCACTCCCACCCACTCCCAACCCCCGGGAACGGTGCTCGGGGGTTGGGCGTGACAGACGGCGATCAGGCTCCTGCCTTCAACTGCTGCAGCTGATTCTTGAAGCCCTGATTCATCGGGTCGATCTCGGCCGCCTTCTCCAGAGCCTGGATGGCTTTGTCTTTGTCGTTCTTGCGCTGATACGCCTGCGACATCACCTGATAGCTGCGAGCCGAGTTGGCGTGGAAGGCAAGATTGAGCTGCGCGAACGCGATGGCGTCATCCGGCTTGTTGGCCGCCAGCGACTGGTTGGCCGCAGCGAACAGCGACGCATCGGTGAAGTCGTAGGCCTGCGCGCCGTAGTACTGCTTGCGGAGCTCCTGGTACTGCTGCAGCGCCTTGGCGACGCCATCCTTGCCCGCCGTTTCCATCATGATGGCCGTCAGCTGCTTGGGAATGGCGACGCCGCGATGACACGTGACGCACTGCACGTTGGTCAGCTGATTCGCCGGCTTTCCCATCTCGGACTGCAGCTTCATATTGGCATCGCGCGCCAGCGCGAGCATCACGCGCGCTTTCTTCTTCGTTTCCTTCTCATCGGAGGCGAAGTCATTCTTCGGGTTGTCCACGGGCGGTTCGGAGTTGTGGCAGTAGGTACAGTTCACGCCGAGCGCCGCGTTGAAGTTCTGCATGATGGGCAGGATCTGTTGCCCCGTCATGTCCTTCGGAAAGAATTGGAGGTTTTTCGGGGTCGGTACCTGCGGGCCGCCGCCGCGACCGCCGCCACCCTGGGGTGCCGCACCACCAGCGCGGCCGCCGCCCGCGGGGGCCTGCTGCGCCGAAACCATCACCGTTACCAGCAAGACGCCAATGAGCGCGGATACGACCGGGTATCGCTGCATCACATACCCTCCACTGCAGAGACAGAAAATGTGCGTGAATCCTACCGCAATTCGCCGCACAGCGTTGACGCTTTTGCGTGCCTCCCAGTAGCATGGGTGGGTTTCCCACGCGCAGGAGTCCCGCACCCTTTTGAAGATTCACGAGTATCAAGCCAAATCCGTTCTCGCCCGGTTCGGTGTTCCCGTTCCGCGCGGTGAAGTGATCTTCAATGCCGCCGAAGCAGCCGCCGTCGCCGAGCGGCTCGGCGGCAGCGTTGTCGTCGTGAAAGCGCAGATTCACGCAGGTGGCCGCGGCAAGGGCGGCGGGGTGAAGCTTGCGAAGTCTCCCGACGAAGCCGAGCGCCTCGCGAAGCAGATGATCGGCATGACGCTCGTGACCCACCAGACTGGTCCTGAAGGCCGCAAGGTTGGCCGCGTGCTCATCGAAGAGGGCGTGCAGATCGAACGCGAGCTGTATCTCAGCATCCTGATCGATCGTGCGGCAGGGCAGCCAGTCGTGATCGCAAGCGCCGCGGGCGGGATGGACATCGAGGAAGTGGCCGCCACGCATCCGGAACAGATCCTTCGCGAACACATCGATCCGGCAACGGGCGTCATTCCGTTCCAGGCGCGGAAGCTCGCCTTCGCTATCGGACTCGAGGCGGGACCCGCAGGGAAGATGGTGAAGGTGCTCGAATCGATCTACAGAGCATTCCTCGAGACCGATGCCTCGATGATCGAAATCAATCCGCTGATCCTGACCAAGTCCGGCGACCTGCTGGCGCTCGACGCGAAGGTCACCTTCGATGACAACGCGCTGTACCGGCACCCCGACCTGCGCGAGCTGCGCGACCTGACGGAAGAGGATCCGTTGGAGGTCGACGCGTCGAAGTTCTCGCTCAATTACATCCGTCTCGACGGCAACATCGGCTGCATGGTCAACGGCGCCGGCCTCGCCATGGCGACGATGGACATCATCAAGCTGGCGGGCGGCGAGCCGGCGAATTTTCTGGATGTCGGCGGCGGTGCCAACGCGGAACAGATCAAGAACGCGTTCCGCATCCTGATGGCCGACAAGAACGTCAAGGCGGTGTTCATCAATATCTTTGGCGGCATCCTCCGATGCGACATCCTGGCCGCCGGTGTCATTGCCGCGGTGAAGGAGCTTGGCGTTCCCGTGCCGATTGTGATTCGCATGGAAGGCACCAACGTTGAAGAGGGGAAGCGGTTGCTGCGGGAAAGCGGCTTGAATTTCACGACGGCCGATTCGATGAACGAAGGCGCGGAGCGGGTGGTGGCGTTGGCGGGCGCGTCGCTCGGCGCGGGGCGTGACAAGGCGGTACGCGCCTGATGGCGGTTCTCCTCGATAGAAATACGCGGCTCATCGTCCAGGGACTCACCGGTCGCGAAGGCACGTTCCACGCCAAGCAGGCGGCGGCATACGGCACCAACGTCGTCGGTGGCGTGACGCCCGGGAAGGGCGGCACCACGCACGAAGGATGGCCGGTGTTCAACAGCGTGCACGATGCCGTGAAGGAAACAGGCGCGAACGCGTCAGTCATCTTCGTGCCGCCGCCGTTTGCGGCTGACGCGGTGATGGAAGCCACCGACGCCGGGATTCCGCTGGCGGTCTGCATCACGGAAGGCATTCCCGTTGTCGACATGCTGCGCGCGTTCACCTTCATGGAAGGCAAGAACACTCGGCTGGTCGGACCCAATTGCCCTGGTGTGATCACGGCCGGGCAGGCGAAGGCCGGCATCATCCCGGGTCACATCTGTAAAGAAGGGCGTATCGGCATCGTCTCGAAAAGCGGCACGCTGACGTATGAAGCGATTCACCAGCTGACGCGGGTCGGGATGGGCCAGACGACGTGCATTGGCATCGGCGGCGACCCGCTGATCGGTACGACCTTCATCGATGCGCTCAAGCTGTTCGCAGCGGACCGTGACACCGATGCCGTCATCATGATTGGCGAGATTGGCGGCACGGCGGAACAGGATGCGGCTGCGTTCATCAAGGAGGAGTTTAGAAAGCCCGTTGTCGGCTTCATCGCCGGACAGACGGCGCCCCCGGGACGTCGCATGGGTCACGCCGGCGCGATCATCGCGGGAGGTCAGGGGACGGCGGCGGAAAAAATGGACGCACTCACGAAGGCAGGCGTGCACGTCGTCAAGAGTCCCGCGGATATGGGCGCGAAGATGCGCGAGGTGCTTGGGTAGTGGAGAAGACGTTCGCAATCATCAAACCCGACGCCGTGGAACGGAAGCTTGCGGGACAGATCCTCGCGCGCATTGAAGCGGCGGGGTTCACCGTCAAAGCGATGCGGCTGCAGCACCTGACCAAGCGCGAAGCGGAAGGCTTCTACGCCGTGCATCGGGAGCGTCCGTTCTTCGGCGAGCTCACCGATTTCATGTCGTCCGGTCCGTGCGTCCTGCTGGCGCTCGAGGCACCGAACGCCATCCAGCAGTGGCGCGACACGATGGGGCCAACCGATCCGGCGAAGGCGGCGCCTGGAACATTGCGGCGCGATTTCGGTCAGTCCATCGGCCGCAACGCGACACATGGGTCCGATGCGCCGGATACGGCCGCATTCGAGCTGGGATACTTCTTTCGCGGAATGGAGTTAGTCTGAGATTGCGCTTCGATGGGACGTGTCCTTATCCTGATCGGCTTGCTGATCGCCGCCGTTGGTCTGCTGATCACGCTGGGCGTGCCGATTGGACGTCTCCCGGGCGATTTCTCGTATCGTCGCGGAAACTTCTCCTTTTACTTTCCGCTCGCGACGTCCATTCTGGCCAGCATCGTCCTCACGTTGTTGCTGATGCTGTTCGGCAGACGGTAGCTGGAAGCCGGTAGCCGGAGGCTGCGGACCAATGCCCTCCATCAAAGCCGACAAGTGGATCCGCAAGATGGCGCTCGAGCACGGGATGATCGAGCCATTCGAGGACCGACAGGTGCGTCAGGGCGTCGTGTCGTACGGGCTGTCGTCGTACGGCTACGACATCCGCGTGGCCGACGAGTTCAAGGTCTTCACCAACATCAACAGCACGGTCGTCGATCCAAAACACTTCGATGCGAACTCGTTCGTGGACTTCAAGACGAACATCTGCATCATTCCCCCGAATTCGTTCGCGCTCGCGAAGACTGTTGAGTACTTCCGCATCCCACGCGATGTGCTGACCATCTGTGTCGGGAAGTCCACCTATGCGCGGTGCGGCTTGATCGTCAACGTCACGCCGTTCGAGCCGGAGTGGGAAGGTTTCGTGACGCTCGAAATCTCGAACACGACGCCGCTGCCGGCGCGCGTCTACGCGAACGAAGGCATCGCGCAGGTGCTGTTCTTCCAGTCTGATGAGTCCTGCGAAGTCTCGTACGCGGACAAGAAGGGGAAATATCAGAAGCAGCAGGGGCTGACGCTACCGCGCCTGTGACGTCGAATTGACATGGCGCAGCGTACAGAACCGGCGCGCGGCATGCGCGATTTTCTCCCCGACGACGTTCGGCGGCGTGAGTACGTCATCGGCATCATCAAGCGCGTGTACGAGCGCTACGGGTTCGAGCCTCTGGAAACGCCGGCCGTCGAAAACATCGAAACGCTGCTCGGCAAATACGGCGAAGAAGGCAATCAGCTCATCTTCAAGATCCTGAAACGCGGTGAGCACGAGGGCACGGGTCAGGCCGACCTCGCGTTGCGCTACGACCTCACCGTTCCGCTGGCGCGTGTCGTGGCCCAATACCAGAGCAAGCTCCCGCGCATGTTCAAGCGCTATCAGATCCAACCGGTCTGGCGCGCAGACCGCCCGGCGCGCGGTCGTTTCCGCGAGTTCTATCAGTGTGATGTCGATTCACTGGGGTCGACGTCGGCGGCCGTCGAAGCGGAGCTGTGCGCCGCGATGTCGGATGCGTTGATGGAGCTCGGGTTCAACGACTTTGTCATCCGCATCAACCATCGCGAACTGTTGACGGCGATCCTGACGCGCGCCGGCGTCGCCGCGCATCAGCAGAATGACGCGCTGATCGCCCTGGACAAATTGGACAAGATCGGGCCGCAGGGCGTTGACGGAGAGCTCGCCAACCGCGGGATCGAGGAGCAGGCGCGCAATGCGCTGCTGCAGGTGTTTCTCCGCGACGCGAACGAAGCGGACGGGCTCACCCGTGTAGCGGCGTTCGTCGGCGGCGATGAAACGGGACAGCGTGCCGTCGCGAACCTCCAGGCCATCGTCGGGCTCACCGCGCAGACGAATGCGGCTGGCAAGGTGAGGTTCGATCCGAGCCTCGCACGCGGGCTGTCGTATTACACCGGCGCCATCATGGAGATTAACGTCGCCGACCTGGCCGGGAGTCTGGGTGGCGGAGGCCGGTACGACAACCTGGTGGGAATGTTTCTCGGCCAGGACATCCCGGCCTGCGGCTTTTCGCTCGGTCTCGAGCGCATCCTCGTCGTGATGAACGAGCGGAACATGTTCCCGCCGACGCTTGCCACGACCCCCGCCGACGTCATGATTGCGACCTTTGACGCCTCCGGCGCGGGCGCTGCGATGGGCGTGGCCGCGACGTTGCGGCAGGCTGGCCTGCGCGTCCTCGTTTTTCCCGATGCCGAGAAGATCGGCAAGCAGATCAAGTACGCTGATTCACGCGGGATTCCATTCGTTGCCCTGCTCGGCGAGGATGAAATCAAAGCCGGAACGGTGACGGTCAAGAACCTCTCGGCGCAAACCCAGGCAATTTACGACCAGTCGGCGGCCGGTGCCGCGATATTCGAGGGATTGAAGCAACGTGGCTGAGCAACTCGGTGATTTGACTCGCACTCACACATGCGGCGCGCTCCGCCCGTCGGATGTCGGCGCCAATGTCGTGCTGCTTGGCTGGGTCCACCGGGTGCGCGACCTCGGTGGGCTGCTGTTTGTCGATATGCGCGATCGCGAAGGGGTGACGCAGGTCGTCTTCGACAACGACGATGCGGCCCAGATGGCGAAAGCCAAACGGCTGCGATCGGAATACGTCATCGGCGTGCGCGGAACGGTCCGCCGGCGCTCTCCCGAAACGATCAACCCGAAGCTCGATACGGGCGAAGTCGAAGTGTTTGTGAGGCAGCTCACGCTATTGAACGAGGCGAAGACGCCGCCGTTTCCAATCGCCGACGAGACGCCGGTATCCGAAGACGTCCGTTTGAAGTACCGCTACCTCGACTTGCGCAGGCCGCGTCTGGCGGGCAACATGATGCTGCGCCACAAGGTCGCCGCGACCGTCCGCCGCTATTTCGACGCGAACGGGTTTCTGGAGGTCGAAACCCCGATTCTGACCAAGTCGACGCCGGAAGGGGCGCGCGATTATCTGGTGCCCAGCCGTGTGCATCCGGGCGAGTTCTTCGCGTTGCCGCAGTCACCGCAGCTGTTCAAGCAGATTCTGATGGTTGCCGGCATCGACCGCTACGTGCAGATTTGCAAGTGCTTCCGCGACGAAGACCTTCGCGCCGACCGGCAGCCCGAGTTCACGCAGGTCGATGTCGAGATGTCCTTCGCGCGGCCCGAGACGGTGTTTGGCATCATCGAACCGCTGATGCGGGACATCTTCAAGGTGATCGGCCGCGAGATCTCCATTCCGTTTCCCCGGATGTCGTA
>Ga0207712_10003340_pt1 | contig 10164 bp, 9 predicted proteins | sample KBSS44metaG_FD_184402 | JGI IMG/M metagenome (GOLD analysis project Ga0207712, IMG submission 184402) | Switchgrass rhizosphere microbial communities from Kellogg Biological Station, Michigan, USA - KBS S4-4 metaG (SPAdes) (version 2) | ecosystem: Host-associated > Plants > Roots > Rhizosphere >...
AGACAGGATAGCATCTATGGCTTCATTTCCATTAGCCGCAATATCAGCTTGTAGGTTCCACCTTGTCAATAAATGTTTTAGAAATGTTTGATTCATTTGATTGTCTTCTACGACTAGGATCTTATTGCCTGTTTTAAATCCGTTCAATTGGACAGTCAGGAAGGAAGGATCTTCTCTGGGTTTCTTTTTTTCATTGACGGTATAAGTTATTTCAACTGTAAATTCAGAACCTATTCCCGGCTGGCTTTGTAAATAAACTTTGCCCCCTTGCAGTTCCACCAGTTGCTTTACAATTGAAAGTCCAAGACCCGAGCCGCCGTATTTGCGTGTGGTTTCACTTTCAGCTTGCTCAAATCTTTCAAACACTTGTTGCTGTTTTTTTTCCGGGATGCCTATGCCAGTATCTCTGACTTTTATATTTAGTGTTATTTTCTTAAGATTCCTTTCCTTTTCATTCACTGTTATCATTACCGAACCTTCATTGGTAAACTTTATTGCATTCCCTGCAAGATTTACCAGCACCTGCGTAAGTCTGATCTCATCCCCTATCAATTCATCCGGTAACAGTTCATCTATAGAAGTAAGTAATAAAATATTTTTTTCTTTTGCCTTTGGGCGAAATAATATTTCTACTGATTGCAATACTTTTCTTAAGCTGAAAGTAGTTGCTTCTATGCGAAGCATGCCGGCTTCCAGTTTTGAAAGATCGAGTATGTCATTAACAATATTCAAAAGATTTTCCCCGGCAGATTTAATGGATTTTAAAAATATTTTCTGGTCGGCATCGAGCCTGGTATTATCAAAAAGCTGGCTAAATCCAAGAATGGAATTTAATGGTGTACGTATCTCGTGACTCATATTTGCCAAAAAATTTTCTTTGATGCGTGCCGCTTCCTTAGCTCTTTTTTCAGAAGCATTCAATTCATTGATAAGTTTCTTTTGCTGATAAGTTTGATTAACAATGTACCAGAATGCTGACATACATGCAATAGCTGCAAGAGCAGCAAGTATTAACCCGGAAGTATGCGCTGATTTGGCATTATTATTAATGGATGCAGTAATGCGACTAAGCTCTTGTTGTCGTTTATTGTCGAATGCATCAATAAGTTGAAAAATATTTTCCGAAAGTTCTTTACCCCCTTCGGTATTGATAAGTATTTCAGCTTCCGGCTTTCCTTTGTTTTTATAAGCGTTCAGCACTTCGTTAAAAAAAACCATCTTCTTATTTATCAATATCTCCAATTGGCTTACCTGTAAAGTGTCCACCGCGGCTGGAATATTCTTTTTTATTTCTCTAAGATCAAGACTTACCGCACTTATTTCCCCGGTAATATCCTGTATATGGCGATTATCGGATGTTATCACGGCGCCGCGAATATTATTTTCAACATTTACAATATCCGTTTGTATTTGCTGAAGATCATTCTCAAAACTAAGCTGCGAAAGAAGCTCGTTATTTCCTTTGATAAGATTATCTATGTTTTTACCTGAAGTAAACTGGATGTAAACGATCAGCAGAACGCCGGCAAGAAATAATGAAAGAAAAATATATCGTGGTAATTTCCCTGGCATATAAACAATGCTGCCTGATGAAAAATTTAAAGTTTCAGTTTTTCTGATCATTATGAGCACGGACATAAATCCAGATGACTGTAATAAAAAAAGCTACTCCAAAGATCGCTGCAATTGATTGCAAAAAAATATTCTCACTTTTTTTTAACAGTTCGAGAAACATATAGGACCCAGATACGAGACCGAATGCAGATACAAAAAACAATATGGTATATTTTAGTTTCATTAAAACAAAAAAGGCTGCCATGAGCAGCCTTTGCCATAGGGCTGTTTGAAAAAAACCACCTGAAAACCCGAACAGAGTTTATCTTATTGACCAGGAGCTTTTGTTTGTGGCGTCCTTGTCTTTTTAGGAGTCTTAGTCTTTACATGTTTGCGGTGCTTGCGGTGAATACTTTCTTTTTGTGTGTTCACTTTTGTGATCATGTGGTGGGGCATTGCTGCAAATGAGGAAGCGGAGATGAACAATGCTGCTAACAACATGATGATACCTGATCTTTTCATAGCTAATTATTTTTATCATTGAATTAATTATCATCATAAAATTAGCATTGGAAAACTCCGATATTCAATAAAAACGTTTAATGAGGATAAACTATCGGTGAAGGCAGATTAATAAATGATGAATGTATAACGGGAATATTTTTACAGCAGATTCAACCGCTGATTCAGGAGACTGCGATATGCATCTGCAACCGGTACCGCAATTTTTCCAATATTAATTACTCCTTCTTCTACAAAATCAATTTTATTGATCGCTACAATGTAGCTACGATGTACCCGTAAAAACTTACCTGGTGGTAATTTGCCTTCTACTGATTTGAGTGTAGTATGTACGATATGAAATTTTTGTGCAGTATGAATTTTTACATAATCACCCATTGCTTCCAGGAAAAGTATGTCTTCGATGCTGATCTTTTTTAAAACTCCACTATCTCTTACAAAAACAAACTCTTTTCCTTCTATATTCAATACTTGCTTATTACTTTCTACTGCATCTTTTGCTCGTACAATTGACTGCAGAAACCTGGCAGGACTTACAGGCTTTACCAAATAATCAATCACATTTAATTCAAATGCTTCTACTGCATATTCAGTTTTAGCAGTGGTAAAAATGATCAGTGTTGATCTGTCTTTCAATTTTTGGGTAAGTTCAATACCGCTCATCCCTTTCATTTCAATGTCAAGAAGGATCAGGTCAATTTTTTCTTTTTGCAAAATATTCCAGGCATTTATTGCGTTCTCACATTCAGCTATCAATTCCAGGTCATTTGCCTGGCTTACCAGTTGCTTCATCGCCATCCGGGCCATTTTGTTATCATCAACTATTATACATTTCATAGTATAAAGTAAAATGAAATTTGCCAGTTTGTTAGCAAGCAGTTAATGAATCAAACTAACCACTGTTATTGCGAAAGAAAATGGAAGAAATTATAGATAGAATTATTACCTTCACGGCCTGCACCACCGTTAATATTTTTGAATGAAGGCCCTGACAACTATTACCGACCCGGTTTATATTTCAAAAGAATTTAGCCGGTACGAAAAATTTTGGCTGCGTTTTATTAATGATAAACGTGACCTTCCATTTATTCATCTTCTTACCGCTATTCATTTGCTGGTGATACCGGGAGGAATTTTACTTTATACACCCTTATTACAAGGATGGTATTGGTGGCTTGCATATATCCCCTATTTCTATTTTTCTCAATTATATTTTAAAGGACGTTTTGGATTGATGCTTCATTGCATAAGCCATCGCAAACTGTTTAAAAAAGGATACACATGGATATATCATTGGGTCATTTGGGGTGTTTGTCCTTTTTTTGGGCATACCCCGGAGACATATTTTGTGCATCACATGGCAATGCACCATGTAGAAAATAATATGCCTGATGATACAAGCAGTACGTTGCGTTATCAACGTGATAGTTTTTCCGACTTCATTTTATATTATCTCAACTTCTTGTTTCTTGGGTTTAAGCAAACATTTCAATATCTGTTCAATAATAAAAAAAGGAAAATGTACATGCGGCTCACGTACGGTGAATTTTCTTTTTTCCTTTTTTGCGTCCTGATGTGCTTTGTAAATTTTAAAGCCACGCTTTGGATATTCATTATTCCTTTTGTATTTGCAAGAATGGTAATGATGATGGGAAATTGGGCGCAACATGCTTTTGTTGACATTAAAGATCCTGAAGAAAATACCATCAACTGCATTAATACGAAGTATAATGAAACCTGTTGGAACGACGGATATCACGCCGTTCATCATCTTCGTCCTGCATTACATTATACAGATATTCCAGACGAGTTTTTAAAAAATATTGATACGTTCGCTGCAAACAAAACCTTTATTTTCGATGGCATCCATTATCTCCACATCTTCCTTTACCTGATGACAAAACGCTATGATAAGCTTGCAGATAACCTTGTTAATGTAAATAACACTTTTGCCAGCAAGGAAGAGGCCATCGCATTGATGAAGGAAAGAACAAAAAAATTTCCTAACGAAGCGATCAAAAATCTGCAGCCTGCTTTTTAAAAATAAAACTTTCTCTTTTCAAGACTTAGATTTGTATTTATAAACAATCTTCATGTCTTCTTTTTCCATAACCGGTAATCTTGTAGATATTCAACAGGAAAAAATTTATCCTGCAGAAATAACAGTTAATGAAGGGAAAATCATTTCACTAAAACAAATTCAGGACTCTCGACTTACAACCCAAGATTATATTCTCCCAGGTTTTATTGATTCTCATGTTCATATCGAAAGCTCTATGCTTGTACCTTCTGAGTTTGCAAAGCTCGCGGTAGTACATGGTACAGTAGCGACAGTAAGCGACCCTCATGAAATTGCTAATGTCTGTGGTATAGATGGTGTTGAATTCATGATTGAAAATGGAAAAACTGTTCCTTTTAAATTCAATTTTGGAGCACCAAGCTGTGTACCTGCTACCACGTTTGAAACAGCTGGTGATAACTTGGATTCAAACGACGTAGAAAAATTATTGCTACGTGAAGAAATAAAATACCTGAGTGAAATGATGAATTTTCCAGGCGTGTTGAACAAAGATGAAGAAGTGATGAAGAAGATCGCTGCTGCTCATCGGTTAAACAAACCTGTTGATGGTCATGCTCCGGGATTAAGAGGCGAAACCGCAAAAAAATATATTGATGCAGGCATCTCCACGGATCATGAATGTTTTACTAAGGAAGAAGCGTTAGACAAATTAAAGTATGGGATGAAGATCATTATTCGGGAAGGAAGCGCTGCAAAAAACTTTGAAGCCTTGGTCGATTTGCTTAATGATTATCCGGACATGATGATGTTCTGCAGCGATGATAAGCATCCAGATAGTTTAGTACTTGGCCATATTAATCAACTGTGTGCAAGAGCTGTCGCTAAAGGAATTGACGTTTTTAAAGTTTTAAAAGCGGCTTGCATTAATCCTATCTTGCATTATAAATTGGATGTTGGTTTGTTAAAACAAAATGATCCTGCTGATTTTATTCAAGTGAAAGACCTGGAAAAATTTGAAGTGATGAAAACGTTTATCAATGGAAGGCTTGTGGCTGACATGGGGAAGTCAAAAATCAAAAGTCAAAAATCAAAAACGATCAATAATTTTTCCAGCACTAAAAAGAAAATTGAAGATTTTGAAATAAAGTCGCAAGGAGAAAAAGAAATCGATGTCATAGAAGCTCTTGACGGGCAATTAATAACTAATAAATTAAAATGTTCCCCAACAATAATCAATAATCTAATAACCAGTGATCCTGAAAATGATATTCTTAAAATCGCAGTGGTAAATCGCTACAAGGATACTCCTGTTGCAAAAGCATTCATTAAAAATTTTGGATTAAAAAGTGGAGCATTAGCATCATCTGTTGCACACGATAGCCATAATATTGTTGCTGTTGGAGTGGATGATGAAAGTATTTGCGAAGCCGTAAACATGGTGATCGAACATAAAGGTGGCGTAAGCTTTATTAGCGAGGATACACAAATGGTTGTTCCATTACCTGTAGCAGGATTGATGAGTAATGAAGACGGCTATAAGGTCGCAGAGCAATATTCTTTGATAGATAAAGCCGCTAAATTAGCCGGAAGTACTTTATCGGCTCCTTTTATGTCTCTTTCTTTTATGGCTTTACTGGTTATTCCTCATTTAAAGTTAAGTGACAAAGGATTGTTTGATGCTGATATGTTTGAATTTGTTTGATTCAGGAATTTCTTCCTCAATTGGTCTTTTATTTTCCCGCTCATCTAAATATAGTTTCTGACATGCCAAACGAGAACTTAAAAAAATGATCCGGGTTGTCAGAAACAGGCAATCACTAAGTAATATTTACACAAACAATTTACTATTTCTGTTCTCTTTTTTCTTCGTGTGTTGGTTTTAATTTCGGATCAGTTATAGATTTTATTTTTGATGTATGAAGTTTATGTGCTTCATCAATAGAATGCGAAGAAAAAAGATCGGTCTCATGTTGAGCCAATAAAGAAAGTTTTACATAAAATTTTTTTAATGCCGCTAATTCGTCATCAGTAAGATCTTCAATATCGACAAGTCGGTTACTGGCATTTTTATTAGCAGCTATCAATTCATTTAACTTTAATTGTATTGCAGTTGTCTCCCTGTTTTGAGATTGCTGGATCACAAAGACCATTAAAAAAGTAATAACTGTCGTGCCTGTATTAATAACCAATTGCCAGGTATCAGAAAATTTAAACAAAGGGCCGGTAAGACCCCATACCAATATTATAAGAATTGCTATCAGGAATGCCAATGGGCTGCCTGTACCTTTCGTAACAGCCTGGGAGAATTTATTGAAGAATTGGCTTAGTTTATTTTTCTTTTTATTTTTTTTCATGGTGTTATTTATTGGTTTTAAAATGAGTTGCAAACATTGTTCCGCCCGCTTAAAAATAAACTTTTAGTGCTTGTCTTTCAATGAGCTGAAAATTCGCCCCGCATATTCTGCCACTTACCGAGTTTTTGCTACTTTGTACCCTCTTCGCCATTGACCATTGACCTTTCTCCCTGTAGCTTTGACTTAAAATTTAAAAGATATGAGAGACTATCACAACTGGGACGAAGAAAGAAAGATGAGGTTTCAGAAAAGAATTGAAAAACACGGCCGCATGGGTAGTGTATGGACAGGTTTTTTCCTTCTGTTGGTTGGGGTAGCCGCCCTGATAAAAGCCACTGTTACAGATTTTCCGGATTGGATATTCAGTTGGCAAACGTTCCTCATTTTTTTAGGATTTTTTGTAGGCATCCGTCATGGTTTCAGGGGTGGCACATGGCTGATATTAATGGTCATCGGTGGTATATTCTTAGTAAATGAAATTAACCCCGACCTTGGATTTCGTCGTTATCTCTGGCCATCAATATTAATAGCGGTTGGTATTATTTTCATTCTTCGGCCGAGGCGCCGCTGGCATTGGGATGAAGATGAAAAAAAAAATTCACCAGGTGCCGATCCATTGAATAGCGGGATAAACTATTCTAATGAAGACTTTGTTGATAGCACATCTATTTTTGGCGGCGCTAAAAAAAATATAATCTCCAAAACCTTTAAAGGCGGTGATATAGTAAATATTTTTGGAGGTACAGAACTAGATCTTACTCAGGCCGATTTTACAGGCACTGCTATTATTGAACTCACTACTGTTTTCGGTGGCACCAAGCTTATCATTCCTTCCAACTGGTCAATCAAATCAGACGCTGTCATAATCTTTGGCGGTATTGAGGATAAAAGAAAAATGCAAACCCTCAGTGAAAATGCTGAAAAAACATTGGTACTGAAGGGAACGGTCATCTTTGGAGGGATCGATATTAAAAGTTACTAAAGGTTATTTGATTCTATTTGTACAACAAAACCAAATACGATGAGCTGGTATCTTTCAAAAATTGTTTTTAGAATTATTTGTGGCGATGGAAAACATACAGCCCAATTTGATGAGCAACTGCGACTGATAAAGGCAGACAACAGGGAAGATGCATTTTATAAAGCACAAGACATCGGAAAGAAAGAGGAGGAAACTTTTTTCAATCAAAAAGAGCAATTAGTGCAGTGGCGTTTCATTGCTGTTTGTGAAATATATCAATTAAATGAAATGACCCATGGGGCAGAATTGTATTCCCGCATTGCAGAAAGAAAGGATCCGGAGCAATATGAATATATATTGAATAAGAAAGCAGAAAATATTTTGCTTACCAATTCGCATCAATTATTACAAATAGCTTAACCCGTCATGGCAGGTTCTCCTCTTTCTGTTTTACGATTTCGTTTTATTTTCAGCATATGCTGGCTGCTTTTGATGATGGATCATGTAATGGTGCTGCATTGGGTTTCTGTGCCGTGGAAAGTGGCATTCATCGATAGCGTAATCAGTAATAGTATTTTGCTGCTGGCCTGTTTGCTTGTAATGAATACACTTCGCTATTACCTGCCGCAGCGGGATCAATATATCAACATATTTGTATGGTGCATCCTGTTAAGTATTGTTTGGTTTGTTCTTACTAAATGGCTGCTAAAAATATCCTTAAGCTATTACCAGGAGCATTATGATCTGTATCACAGATCTCTGTCTATTCGTTTTAGTATTGCATTTCTTCTGCTTTCATGTATTACCATGATAAGTGTATTATGGTATCATTGGGGCGAACAAAAAGAAAACGAAGAAAGAAAAGGAGCTGCAGAAAAACTAGCAAAAGAAGCAGAGTTATTCAAGCTCCGCCAGCAATTACAACCCCATTTTTTGTTTAATAGTTTAAATTCAATTAACGCCCTGATTGGTTCAAGGCCTGAAGAAGCTAGAAAAATGGTGCAGCAGCTTTCTGATTTTTTGAGAGGTACACTTAAAAAAGAAGATCAGCAATGGGTAAGCCTTAAAGAAGAGCTTCAATACCTGCAATTATATCTTGATATAGAAAAAGTAAGATTCGGTAATCGTCTTGCGACTATGGTTAAAAGTGATGAATCTACTGAAGAATTGTTTTTGCCTGCATTACTCCTGCAACCGATTGTAGAGAACGCTATCAAATTCGGATTATATGATACCATTGGAGAAACGATCATACAGATAAATGCCTCAAAAAAAGAAAATGATCTTATCCTTCGGGTGGAAAATCCTTTCGATCCCGAAACCTCGTCACCGAAACAAGGTACAGGATTTGGGTTAAGCTCTGTGCAACGAAGACTGTATCTTTTATTTGCAAGAAACGACCTGCTTACAACAGAAGCAAAAGAAAATATTTTTATAACAACTGTAAAAATTCCACAATCGTTGCCCCCTGCATCTGATAGTCCATTTAACAAAATCGGGCTTTATGCTGTACGGGCTACTGAAAATAAAAAAACATCTCGATCATGAAAGTAGTAATAATAGACGATGAACCCCTGGCAAGAAGTATTGTGAAAGAATACCTGCAAAAACATTCTGAATTTGAATTGATGCAGGAATGCAATGATGGCTTCGAAGGGATAAAAGCAATACAACAACATCAACCTGATCTTATTTTTCTCGACATTCAAATGCCAAAGATCAATGGTTTTGAAATGCTGGAACTGATCGATCACCCTCCTGCTGTTATTTTTACCACAGCATTTGATGAATATGCGATCAAAGCATTTGAAGCACATGCTATAGATTACCTGTTGAAGCCTTTTAACAAAGAGAGATTTGACAAGGCTATAAAAAAATGGATGGACCAAAGAAGCAATTCGCAAAAAGAAGCAACACAGGATTTGCTTGAAACAGCTTCCCAATCACCTTCTCAAAACCAGCGAATAGTTATTAAAGATGGCAGCAAAATAAAGATCATACCGGTGCAGGATGTTTTTTATCTTGAAGCCGCTGATGATTATGTAAAGATTCACACCAAGGAAGGATACTTTCTCAAGAACAAGACAATGGGACATTTTGAACAAACAATGGACCCCCAGCATTTTGTTCGCAGTCACCGGTCATATATTGTAAATGTGCAACAGATAACAAGAATTGATCCTTATGAAAAGGATAATCATGTTGCAATTCTTCGTTCAGGTGCTAAAGTACCTGTAAGCAGAAGTGGATATGGGAAGTTAAGAACAGTGCTCGGGTTATAATGTCTTCTCAACCGGTTCACTTGTAAATTTTCAATGCAGCGATTCTGTAATGGTCATGTAGGAAAAAAATCCTACTTTAAGGCTTACTTTCTGTAAACCCAACTGCGAATGAAATCTTTTAAGCTCAATATAAAAGCCATTATTGCCATTGTTGGTATAATCAGCCTTTTTATATTTTCTGTTGTCCTTTATATTTTTAAGATCGCAGACTTTGCAGGTCTTGGGGAGACATTGCTTCATTATGGCTATATCATTGCCCCAGTTTCTGTACTGTGGGTGCTTCTTGATCATTACTTATGGCATACCAAATTATTCCAGGCTGCTTTTCGCAAATCATTAAATATTCCTATCGATTTGCGGGGCCGTTGGGAAGGAAAATTAGAAAATGCAGATGGAAGCCCGGTTCAAAAATTTGTAATTGAAATAAGGCAAACGCTTACAACACTTCGTATTGACTCATACGGCACAGTT
>Ga0207712_10003345_pt1 | contig 10154 bp, 8 predicted proteins | sample KBSS44metaG_FD_184402 | JGI IMG/M metagenome (GOLD analysis project Ga0207712, IMG submission 184402) | Switchgrass rhizosphere microbial communities from Kellogg Biological Station, Michigan, USA - KBS S4-4 metaG (SPAdes) (version 2) | ecosystem: Host-associated > Plants > Roots > Rhizosphere >...
GCTGGGAATAATTACACTAAGACCAGTCGCCGTACCCTGTAACCCTCTTCCTACATCTGCTATCGGCCTGCTTCCTAATGTTTTTTTAACATCAATTGTAGAAACAGCTCCCGTCAGACTCGTTTTTCTCTGGGTTCCGTATCCTACAACAACGACTTCCTGTTCAAGTTTTTCACTTGGTGCCAATGAAATAAGATATGTACTGGAACTGTTTATTTTTTGTTGTTGAGATACATATCCTATGAATGTAAATTCCAGTATTTCACCTGTACTGGCTGTAATTGAAAAATTGCCATTTGCATCCGTTATAGTGCCCCTGTCAGTACCAACTACTTTTACAGATGCACGGTCAATCGCAATATTGCCACTGGCGGACTTTACAGTACCTGTTATGGTTCGTTGCTGTGCCATTCCTATTATTGGCAGCAACATCACAAGAGGTATCAAATACACGAGTGATGTAATTTTTCTTCTCATCATGTTTGGTTTTTTATTTTAATAAGCAGTTTCAAAAAAAAATTATTTTAAAATAATTTAAGACCTGGTATAACATAAGGCCTGAGCAAAGGATCATCAACAATGGATAAGGTGAGGTTTGAACGAACTGTCTTCTCTTGTACCAGGGAGCAGGGCATACAATAAACAAAGGCACAATCAACGAAAACCGGTTAATTAATAGCACAAGCAGCAGTTTGTTAAAATGAAGTTAAGGAAAAAAGTGAATCACAAAGGATTATTTCCCGCATTTTACCGCACAAAAAAAACGCAAATCAGGCAAAAGACAAAATTAAACCCGGAAGTGCTGCAAGCTTTTCCGGGTTTCTCAATAGTTATATTATGTATTACTCCGAGACTGTTTGAACTTGTGACTTGCCAAATGTAAATCGAATGGTGAACCCCACAGCTGCCGGTTCAAAGTTGATGTTATCAATTATATTCAACTCGGGCTTCCAATCAAGTGAGAGATTTAATGGGAGATTGACAAACTTATAATCAAGTCCAATGATGCCCTGTGCGCCCATTAATGCACGGTCAGTATTTGTTTTATCAGAATCAAAACCGAGGTAGGCGCCGGCTCCATAAAACCATTTCAAACCTTCAGTTGAAGGCATGGCATTATGAACTTCAAACAATGCGCCGATGGCCGCTTTTTTATCAAAGGTGAAAAGCCCTTCAATGGCAAGTTTGGGATTCATAAAATGCTTAAAGCTTACTGAATTGTTTACAGCGGGGCCGCTGCTGCTAAGTCTAATACCCAAAGCAGTTTTATAATCCTGAGCATGTAATTGTGAGGCGGAAAGTAAAATTGCTGCAATAAAAAACAGGAGTGATTTTTTCATGGCGGAATGTTTTCACTAGTTTAACGAAAAAGGTGCCAGATAAGTTTAAAGGAAATGCAAAAGTTGAATACTAAGACAATAGCCAGGAGTCGGTGGTCAGTAATGAAAGATTTACTCACCATTCACCGCTCACTATTTTATTCAAACAACTCATACTTTGTCTTCGGTCTTTCTGCATCACGCCATTTAAAATTTTGAAGATGCATTTCCTGGGGAGTTTTGTGTTTCATTGGCCAGATGGTTCCTTTAACTGCAGTACGGAATACTACACGCTGAAGTTCCTTTTCCTTAAAATAAACATCCATAAGTTCAGAGTTGGATTGATTGATGCCCGTAAATGCGCTGTCTTCATCCTGTATATAATAAACGCATTCAGCCGAACCCCGGGCCCTGACTGAATCAATATTGCCATCAATAAAATAGGCATCCATCCGGGTTGATTTTACCTGGTTGAATATTTCCGGTTTTATAATACTTGCTATAAAACTGTTTTTAAACACCTGCATCCTGTCCGCTTTTTTGTTTTTTGTAAAAAGCAAAATGGTGTCACCGGTTACCTGGTTCTCATTTGACCAGACAACAGGATCATCATATAAGCGGAATACGGAATCTTTGAATGAATAAAACATACTATCGCAAACTGCCTGCAATGAATCTGAAAAAATTCTTACATGCCGGAAGGCTTCAAAATACCTGTTAGTGCTATCCTTTGTTTTGGTGTCAACAATTTTTGTACCCTTCAACGTATCTTTTTTTACAACAGAATCTTTTGATCCATATAAATCGGTAAGTCTGGCAGAAAACAACGTGTCGGCAGCAATAAAAATGGAATCTTGTTCCTGCTCGACGATCATTAACGGCTTCGCGAAAGCAAGAAATGACTCATTTTTTTTATTATAAAAAATTGTGTCTGCAAGTACTGTTGTTTTATTTGCTGTGTCAACAATTATTCCTCTGCCGAATATTTGTGTGATGCCCACGCTATCGTCACTTGTTATTCTTTCTCCTGTTACTTGTATGTCCTTGTCAGTTATAATTGGCCTCTCTCCAAATTCTGCTTTACCGGTTTTCTTATCATAATATCCTTCTCTTGTTTTTATGGTTCGGTTCGTGCTGTCTTTAATAAATGTTTCAGCAATGAATCTTACTATTTCTGTCCCTGTATTATACAATAAGGAATCAGATTGCAGATCATAACTTGGATCTTTCAATTTTACATTCTTCTTAAAATAAACATCTTTCAGATCGGCATAATAAAAACCTTCGTCACTTGTTAAAACCGTTTGTTTATTTACAACTCTGCCACCATTCCGATAGATGCCAACTTTAGTATTCATATCATATTCCAAAGTTGGAGTAGTAAGAATGCCTTTGCCATCCGTTAATTTGACATTTCCATCTAAGTAAGCAATTTTTCTATCAGTTAGATAACGGAGGTGATCAGAATATACATTCGCAGTATCAGAATCATTGATATGAACATTTCCAAAAGCTTCAAAAAGATTAATTCTTTTTGTGATCACACAGCTGTCGCATTCAAATATTGTAGTGCCTTGTCTGAGTCTTACATTGCCAGCGAGTATTGTAATTTCGGTAACAGAATCAATTTTGCGGTATTCTAATTTTCTTGAACCCGGAAGAATTTCAACTGTGCGAACTGTATCTGCAGGTGTAAATGTTTTTGTTGTTGGTAATTCCTGGCAAAAAATAAATAAAGGACTTGCAAACAATAACAAGATGATTAAAAACCGAATGATTTTTGTCGGGATCATTTTTGATTGCCTTGCGGAATGGAATCTTTTTTCAAAGGCGAAGTTAATGGGCCTGTTTTATCTTTTCTGTTAAATATCAAACTGCCGGTGTATCGTTTAGGATTCACACGAATATCATCAAAGAGGATTTCAATAGCAAGCAACAATTTTTTTAACTGATCATAAAGAGCCCGGTCTTTCATTAACAAACCAAGAGTGCCTTCATTTGTATTGAGCTTATTTAAAATATTTTTGAACTCATTGATCGAGGCCTGCAATGAATCAATTGTCGGCTGTACTTCCAGCCCTGAAAACTTATCTGCTGCTCTTTTTATGCTGCTTATTGTTGCAGTGATACTATCGTTGTTCTTTTTAAGATTGTTGGTAATTGAATTTGCATTATCAAGTGTTACGGCTAGTGCGCCACTTTCAGCATTTAAGAGTTTATTAAGGTTGCCAGTAGTTTCTTTAAGATTGCGAATAATCTCGCTGACATTTCCTTTGGTGTCTTTATCAAATAAACGGTTTAGCCCACCTAAAACCATTTTTAAAGAATCGATCGCCCCTCTTACACTTGATAAAGTTGGAGTGATCTGCGCTTTCACATCTCCAAGAAAGGATGTTGCAAGGTCTGTCACCAACGTATCTCCATCATTCAAAAAATCAGCTGATTGTCCCTGTGCGATATTCATATAGGCAGAACCCAGCAATTCTGATTCTATCGTTGCTTTAGAATCTTTCGGAATATTTACATCCCGTTTCAATGTGATGGTAACAATGATGCCGCTGAGATTCTTATCGATCTCTGTGTAATCATAAATGGCGCCAATAGGCAGCCCCTTCATTTTTACCTCATTCGATTTCCTAAGGCTTCCGAGATCGGAGAAAACGGCAAACAAACGTTTTTCATGACCGAAAACATTTTTGCCTTTCAAAAAATTAAAACCTACGATAAGTAGTGTGAGAGCGACAATGGTTAAAATGCCAACCTTGGTTTCGTTGCTGATCTTCATGAATATTCGTTTTCCCTGGATGTTTATAGGATGCCAAATTAATAAATTAATTCTAGCTATTTAAAACTTTAAAAAGGGGAGAAAATATGATTGATCAGCGTTTATTGACCGGAACCTTAGAAACATTTTTGCGGGGTAGGTTTGCTGCATCAGTTTGAGCACTCTTTGTGTCAGGACTCTTTCCGCCATTACTTGCAGGGGCTTTTTCTTTTGAAGCAATATAATTGCCTAAAGCATTGGTGAGATTTTCTACTATTTCGTTTTGACCTTTTTCACTATCAAGGTATTCTTCTTCATCTTTATCGGTAATGAAACCTGTTTCAACCAATACACTTGGCATTCCTGTGGCCTGCAATACCCAAATACCTTTCTCGTTTCTTTGCTTAACACCACGGCTGAACCTGCCTCCTTTCACAAATTCTGCCTCGATAAGATTGGCAAAATGAAGAGAGTTTTCAAAATATTTCTTTGTATACAATAATTGAAAAGCTTTCATTACAGGGTCATTGATCTCAGGAATAACTATTGTACTGTCAGTTTCTCCAAATTCATCATCAGGAGTTATTGTACCAGACTTATCATCGGTTCTGTCTGCAGCCCAAATAAATGTTTCCGTTCCATGAGAAGGATTGGGAGTATAGTAATATTTATATGTCTTGACCTTTCTTCTTTTTTTTCCTTTACCAACCCATTTATATCCGCTTTCTACCTTATGTTTTATTTTGGGAGCTGCATTTACGTGAATTGCGATAAACAAATCACCCATGGATTGATTGGCAAATTCTGCACGATAACGAAGAGCCTGGTTTTTATCTGGTTTATTACCGGGAAGAACATCTGTTGTTCTTGTATAAAGAACTTTAACACCTGGAAATTTTTCTTCTATGGCCTTACCAAGCTTTAATCCTACTGACAGACATATCTTGGCTTCCGTAGTAAAGCTACCTTTTGCGCCAGGGTCCTTGCCACCATGTCCGGGATCAATAATAATGGTTTGAACCCCCTTCTTTTTAACAGGAGCACTTCTGAATGCAAATGCTAGTGGTAAAACTGAAATACAAATAAGGATGCTTATTATTCGCCTGGTCATGGTGGACATTAATTTTAACGGATTAGTTTTCAATCTTCACAAATCCTTTAAGTCTGAATCAATTATTTTTGTTTTCCAACGCTATGATGAAACTGCACAAATTTAGATCAAATTACCTTTTTGCCGGCCTGCTGACTGCAATCTTCTTTACACAAACGTGGAAAAGTAGCGCTAATTATAGTTATCATCAAAATTTTTACATCGTATTAACAGCTCAACAGGATACAGTACCACAAAAAATTAAAGACAGCCTTGTAAAACGGCCTTCTATAAACGCAGTGGATACTTTAAAAAATGACTCGTTGTTAAAAAGAAATGTTCTGTCTGACACATCAATTAATAGGATTGATACATTCGATCTGAAAATCTCAAAAGATTCACTTGATGCACCGGTTGATTACGAAGCGGAAGATTCTGTTGTAGTTCTTGTAAAGGATAAAAAGGTTGTGCTTTACGGAAAGGCCAAAATGCATTACAAGGATATCGAATTAACTGCGCCGACAATGGAGCTTGATCAGCAAACACAAATTCTTACTGCCGTAAATAAACTGGATAGTGCAGGGAACATGATCGACAGAGCTCATTTTGCACAAGGCGAAACAAGATTTCAAAGCGATACCATCAGGTATAATTTTAAAACACAAAAGGGGTTAACGAAGAATACATTCACAATGATGAATGAGATATTAGTTATTGCTGAGAAATCCAAAAGGATAGGAAATGTCGTTTATGCCCGCAGAGGTGTACTCACCACTTGTAATCTCGATGATCCGCATTTTGGGTTTCGCTATGATAAAATAAAGGTGATAAATAATAAAGTTGCGATAACCGGGCCGATCCATCCTGAGTTTGAAGGTGTGCCGATCCCCCTTTATTTGCCCTTTGGTTTTTTCCCCATGAAAAGCGGAAGACATTCAGGTATTTTGCCTCCAACTTTTACTGCTAATGAAGAGTTTGGTTTGGGGCTTGAAGGATTGGGTTATTACAAAGTGTTGAGTCCATATTTTGATGTTACGGTTCGCACCAATCTTTATTCTTATGGTGGATGGACATTTAATGTAGTTCCCACCTATACCAAAAGATACCGCTACAGGGGTCAAATGAATTTCAGTATTCAAAATACCAAGTTCAATTTCAAAGGAGATCCTGATTATTTGGTAAATAAGAGCTATAGTATTATGTGGAATCATTCTTCTGACAGCAAGGCAAGACCCGGAACTACTTTTTCGGCCAATGTAAACGCTGGTTCTACTACTTATAATCAATATGTCCCAAATAATGCAATGCGGAATTTTCAAAACCAGTTAGGTTCTTCTATTACTTATTCAAAAACATTTAAAAACTCAAACTTAACAGTTAGTGCTAATCATAATCAGAATAACCAGCTTCATTTGATCAATCTCAATTTGCCTGATATTGGTTATAGCGTAAATACTCTTTATCCATTTCAAAGAAAGGATTTTGCCGGCACACCAAAATGGTATGACAAATTAGGTTTTGCTTATAATGGAACAGTAAGAAGCCAGGTTTCATTTTATGATACAGCAGTTCAGGTTAGTCGATTGATCGATACATTACAATGGGGTGGTCAGCATAATTTTCCTATCACTCTTTCTTTGCCACCGATCCTTGGCGGAAAATTTCTTGTATCGCCAAGTATATCTTATGAAAATAAATGGATAGCACAAAAATTCAGAAGAAGCTGGAACAGTACATTAGAAAAAATTGATACCGCCATTACAAAAGGGTTTTACATGGATCACAAAGCATCTTTTGGTATTGGTATCAACACCGCTTTATATGGAACTTTTAATTTTAAGGGGGAAAGACAAACTGCGATCAGGCATGTGGTGCGCCCAACTTTGGGTTTTAGTTATTCTCCTTCATTTTCAAAACAACATTGGTACAGTACACAAATCGATACAACAGGCAGGACTTATCGTTTCTCAGAATTTGAAGGAAGTCTTTTCGGCTATTATGGTGAACAGGATTTTGGCGGTCTCAGTTTTGGCCTGGATAATAATCTTGAGATGAGGGTGAAATCAAAAAAAGACACCACCATTAAATCAAAGAAGATCCGCCTGCTTGATGGTTTTGGTTTTAATGGCGGATATAATTTTATTGCAGATTCATTTAAGCTTAGCAATATTAATTTTTACCTGCGCAGCACATTGTTTGAAAAAATAAATATTACTGCAAGCACACTTCTAAATCCCTACCAGGTTGATTCCAATGGCTTCGCTATAAATAAATATGCTTGGCAGGGCGGTAAGTTTAAGTTGGGAAGATTCCCTAGTGGTAGTCTTTCCATGTCAACTAGTTTTCAAAGCAAACCAAGAGATGAGAAAAAGGACCAGGAAAGAAAACAAAGGGAGCAACAATTGCTGAATGATCCCATTACAGGTGCAGATGCACAAAGCCAACTGGACTACATGCGTCGAAACCCGGCAGACTTTGTCGACTTTAATATTCCATGGAGTGTAAATCTGGGACTCAGTGTTTTTTTCAATGAAAAATTAAAAGCAGATTATAGTGGTTTTGAAAATGAATTCAGCAGCAACTTAACCTTCAGCGGCAGTTTTTCATTGACGCCAAAATGGAATTTTTCAATGAATGGTTATTATGATTTTGATACAAAGAACCTGCAAACATTTACGATGAGCATTGCAAGAGAAATGCATTGCTGGCAACTGGCGATCAATGTGACGCCGGTAGGTATTTATCGTTATTTTAGTTTTACAATAAGTCCAAAATCCGGATTGCTGCAGGATCTGAAGATCAATCGCACCCGCTATTTTTACAGTGATTAATGAGAATTGTTTACATAATAATCTTTCATTGTTGCAAATACTTTCTCTTTTAAAGCTGAATGATCGTCATTTTTATTTACAATTATTGCGGGCAGAAAATGTATTTCCAATTTATTTGGCCAGAAATAAAATGATTTGCCCATTGGTAAAACTTTTTTTGTATTGAACATGATGGCAGGAATGATCGGGCAACCCGTATCAACAGCAAGTTTGAATGCCCCATCATGAAATTTTTTCAGCGGTTCATTTGTTCTGTTTCTTGTGCCTTCGGGATAAATGCTCATATGCATTCCCTTTTCAAGTACCGTTTTCATTTTGTCAAAACTTTTCCTTCGGCTTGCTTCGCTTTTCCGGTCAACAAGCACGGAGCCTTTCATATAAAAAAATCCAAACAAAGGAATTTTTGCAAAACTGCTTTTGGCAATAGTTTTATTTGGCCCGGGAATATATGGACAGGAAAGAGGTACATCCATTAATGAATTATGATTGCAGGTAACGATATATGTTTTGCCCGGAATAAAATTTTCTTTGCCTTTTATTTTAATAGGGCAACCCACAAGATTTAACCATACATTCATCCAAACCCTTGCAATTTTTATAAAAATATCCTGGCCTTTCGGTTCAGGTATCAGCCAGCAAAACATTGATGGAATAAAAATGAGAAGAAATGTAATAAGAAAAGTGGCAAGTGCCCATAAAGCAAATACACGACCCAATATTTCTTTTGCAATTTTCATTCTGAATATTGGAAAGAAGTGATCTCCTTAAAAATTGAACTCTTGATTTTTAACCATTCATCTTTTAATATGCTGAAGAATACAGAGTCTCTTCTTCGGTCCAATGGCATTTGCATATGACTGCGTAATACGCCTTCTTCCTTTGCGCCAATTTTTCTTAAACCCTGCTTGGCTCTTTCATTGAGATTATCAGTTTTTATTTCCACTCTTTCCCAATCCAGCACATCGAATGCATAACAAAGCATAGAGAATTTTGCATGAAAATTTATTCCTGTGCCCTGGTAATGTTTAGCGAGCCAGCTCCAGCCTATTTCAATTCTTTTATCATAATAAGAAATGCTGCCAATACTTGTGCTTCCACAAATATCACCTGTTGCTTTTTCAATTATAGTAAACGGGATCCTTTTTCCCTCTTCCCGTTCTTTCAAAGCCGTTTCCACCCATCGTTGAAGCTCCGCTGAATTATTTAATAAAAAAGTGAAATACCTCCACACAGATGCGTCATTTGTTATTCGTGCAAAAGAAGAAATGTCATCTTGCTGCATTGGACGAAGTATTACTTTGTCTGTTTCTAATGTTAATGATTGTGGAATTGTCATGTGGTAAAGTAAAAATTTAAAATTCAAAAGTAAAAACTAAGTGACGGTATAGTAAGATTATTTTTTTTGACTTTTAACTTTTGAATTTATAGCCTCCAGTCAATCGGGTCAATCCCATTTTTAATAAGATATTCATTTGCTTTTGAAAAATGTTTGCAGCCAAAGAAACCGGCATGAGCTGACAAAGGTGAAGGATGTGCAGCCCGCAGGATCAAATGTTTGCTTTCATCGATTAAAACCCTTTTTTCCTGTGCAAACTTTCCCCATAACAAAAACACAACATGCTTTTTTTCTTCAGATATCTTTTTGATCACTGTATCGGTAAATTCTGCCCAACCAATTTTTGAATGACTCATCGGCTCACCGGCACGAACGGTAAGCGATGCATTCAATAAAAAAACTCCTTGCTCCGCCCAATGTGTAAGATTACCATGATTAGGAATTGATACACCAAGATCATCATGGAGCTCTTTGAAAATATTTATTAATGATGGTGGTGGCTGCACCCCATTTTGCACCGAAAAACATAAACCATGCGCCTGCCCGGCCCCATGATATGGGTCTTGTCCTAAGATCACCACTTTTACTTTATCAATCGGTGTAGTATCAAAAGCATTGAAAATTTGTGAGCCGGGAGGATAAATGATCTTGTTTTGTGTTTTTTCTGTTTTTAAGTGCAGGACGATCTGCTGAAAATATGGTTTATCGAATTCCGGTCTGAGAATTTCCTTCCAATGTGGTTCTATTTTTACATCCATCAGTGATTTGCTTTGGGGCACAAACATAAAAAACTTATTTTTGCCGCCATTCTAAA
>Ga0207712_10003348_pt1 | contig 10149 bp, 7 predicted proteins | sample KBSS44metaG_FD_184402 | JGI IMG/M metagenome (GOLD analysis project Ga0207712, IMG submission 184402) | Switchgrass rhizosphere microbial communities from Kellogg Biological Station, Michigan, USA - KBS S4-4 metaG (SPAdes) (version 2) | ecosystem: Host-associated > Plants > Roots > Rhizosphere >...
ATTGATATTATGGATCGCTTTTCCTTCAAATGTTAGTGGGATATTTTTTACATGCAACACTCTTATTTTCCATCCTCCTTTCATCAGTGTGATATACCCATTTTCATACACACAGGATAAGCCATGTGTTGCAGCATGCTCTTTTATCCGCGGATTATTTTCATCCATACTGAACAAAGCAATATTGCAATCAAGTGTTTCTTTCATTTTATAAACAAGATCATCATCGGCGTTCAATACAGTATAGCCATGATCAAATACCGTTTCAGGTACAACTGCTTTTACTTTTGCCATTGCTTCCAGTGTATGAATGCCACCAAGGCCCATATGATCAGCCGCTACATTGGTAACAACTGCTACTTCACAATTTTGAAAGGCAAGACCTGATTTTAAAATGCCGCCTCTTGCACATTCCAATACGGCAAAATCAACAGTTGGGTCTTTTAAAACAAATTGAGAAGAGATCGGCCCGGTGCAGTCCCCTTTCATCATCATTTGGTTTTGAATATAAACACCATCACTTGTTGTATATCCAACCTTTTTCCCAGCACTCTTTGCAATATGCGCCGTTAATCTTGTTGTTGTTGTTTTACCATTTGTTCCAGTGATCGCAATGATCGGTATTCTTCCTGCACTTCCCTTTGGAAATAGCATATCAACAACCGGCTCTGCAACATTTCTTCCAAGACCTTCCAATGGTTCAATATGCATACGGAAACCAGGTGCTGCATTTACTTCAAGTATGGCACCACCATTTTCTGATACAGGAGTTCGAAGATCATTTGCCATTACATCAATACCACAAATATCAAGGCCAATAATTTTTGCGATCCGTTCAAACATAAAAATATTCGCCGGGTGCACTTCATCAGTCACATCTGTTGATGTACCACCTGTAGAAAGATTCGCTGTTGGCTTCAATAAAACTCTTTTGCTCTTTGGAGGAATTGTTTCTAAAGTAATTCCTGCATCATCCAGCATCTTTTGTGTAAACTGGTCAATGGTAATTTGTGTCAGCACTTTTTCATGACCATAACCGCGACGAGGATCTTTATTTGTTTCATCGATCAGCCATTTTATATCATGCACACCATCGCCAACAACTGATGCGGGTGTACGTAAAGCAGCACAAACGAATTTATAATTGATAACAAGACAACGAAAATCAAAACCAGTAATAAATTTTTCAACGATCACACTACGGCTGTATTCTGCTGCGACTGCCAATGCTTTTACAGCCACTTCCCAGCTATTGATATCAGTCGTATTTCCTTTTCCATGATTTCCATCAATAGGTTTTATCACAAGCGGGTAACCATATTTTTCAACTGCTTCCTTTAACCCTTCTTCGGTTCTTATCACTGTCCCTTTTGGCACTGGTATCTCGGCTGCTTCTAACAACATTTTTGTTTCGTCTTTATTACAGGCAATATCAACAGCGATGTTGGAAGTAGTTGATGCGATCGTCGCACGAATGCGTTTTTGATTTACACCATAACCCAGTTGCACCAAACTTTGTTTATTCAATCTTATAAAAGGTATTCCTCGTTTTGCTGCTTCTTCTACAATACAACCAGTTGAGGGCCCCATCCTGGTATCTTCTCTTATCACCCGCATATTCTGAATATCATCAGCAAGGTCATAGTCTTCGCCTGCGATCAAAGCCTGTGCAATTCTTACAGCAGCCTTAGCGGCATATACACCTGCATCCTCTTCAATATAACTGAACACTACATAATATACTCCTTCCTTTTCTCCCTCCGGAGTTCTTGTTCTTCCAAAACCTGTATCCATACCCGCCAGCGTTTGGATCTCCAATGCAATGTGTTCTACTACATGTCCCATCCATGTGCCTTCCTCAACCCGGTGAAAGAAACCACCAGGTTTGCCTTCGCTGCAACGGTGCTCACATAATGATGGTAAAAGTTTTTCCAATCTTTCCCTGAAACCCGGAATCTTATTCGTGGGCATATTCTCCTTTTCTTCCAGGTCAAGCTTCATCTGTATGAGTTTGGCTCGTCTTACACTCCAATAATTTGGTCCTTTTAGCACTTTTATCTCAAGTATTCTCATAAATAAAATGTTGGATGTTCAATTTAGGTTTTTTTAATTAGGTAGCCAACTGAAGTACTACTATTAAGCTTGTGTTGCGACGCACAGCCTGCACTGAGCGAAGCGAAGTGTTCATCTTTCTGTTCTCCATTCGGCAATCATCCTCTTATTTTTGCTACTTTTATACAAATCAATTACAATGCCTACAAATAATCGCCGCAGTTTTTTGAAAAAAGTCGGCACATTCTCCGCAACTGCTGCTCTTTCTTCTATAGCAAAACCGATGTGGGCAAGAAATCTTCATGCGGCTTTAAAAGATGCTGAAGGAGTTTCTGCGACTGATCTTGCAACAGATGAAGATTTCTGGTATTATATACAAGAATCATTCACTGTATCGCCTTATCTGATCAATCTTAATAATGGTGGTGTTAGTCCAGCTCCAAAAGTTGTATCGGATGCCATGAAACGTTATTATGATTTCAGCAATGAGGCGCCGAGTTATTATATGTGGCGTATACTCGACCAGGGTCGTGAACCATTGAGAAAAAATATGGCAAAGATGGCTGGTTGTGATGTTGAAGAAGTTGCCATCAATCGTAATTCATCTGAAGGTTTGGAAACGATCATATTCGGAATGCAATTAAAAGCAGGAGATGAGATCGTTGCAACCAAACAGGATTATCCGAACATGGTAAATGCTTACAAGCAACGGGAAATGCGGGATGGAATTAAAATGGTTTGGATAAATCTTGAATTGCCCAGTGAAGATGAAAATTATTTGGTGAATCAGTATGTGAATGCATTTACTGCAAAAACAAAAGTGGTACATATTACTCATATTATAAATTGGAATGGGCAAATCATCCCCGTGAAAAAGATAGCAGCAGAAGCTCACAAACGGGGGATCGAAGTGGTAGTAGATGGAGCTCACAGCCTTTTTCATTTTGATTTTAAAATATCCGATCTCGATTGTGATTATTTTGCAAGTAGCCTGCATAAATGGCTTTATGCACCAATTGGCAGTGGTATGATGTATGTAAGAAAAAGCAAGATCCCGAATTTATATCCATTGTTTGCAATGGGAGAACCATTGAAAGATGATATAAGAAAATTTGAAGCCTTAGGCACAAGACCGATGTTTATTGAGCAGGCTATTAACAAGGCATTGGATTTTCACGAAATGATCGGTAATGAAAGAAAAGAAAAGCGGCTGCATTATTTAAAAAGTTATTGGTTTGATAAAGTAAAGAATATCCCCAAAGTAGAGCTACATACGTCCTTTTCTCCGAAGTGGGGTTGTGCCATCGGTAACGTTTCAATTGAAGGAAAAAAACCAGAAGAGCTTGATAGTTTTTTGCTTGATAAATATAAAGTTCATACCGTTGGCATTAATTGGGAAAATATTCATAGTGTTCGTGTCACCCCGAATGTTTATACAACAACAAAGAACTTAGATGTATTGGTAGAAGGGATCAATGCATTTGTGAAACAGGTTTAATTATTATTTTCTGATTTCGAAAGGAAGAGCAATGACTACTTTCTGAATTGTAATGAAAGCAATTTAAATTACGCATTGAATTGTTTTGATGTCCACACCACTCACTAACCGTAAGATCAACTTACTGCAAGCAACTTCTATCAACATGATAGATATGGTTGGCATAGGGCCGTTTGTGGTTATGCCTTTTGTCGTCAGTCAATTTAATAATGGTTTGTTTTTATGGGCTTGGATATTTGGCGCTATCACCGCTTTTGTTGATGCAATGATATGGAGTGAGCTTGGTGCACAGTATCCTTTAGCAGGCGGCACATATAATTTTCACCGGATAGCTTATGGAGAAAAGTATGGAAAGCTGATGAGCTTTCTATTTGTCTGGCAAACTTCTATACAGGCTCCATTAGTTGTTGCATCAGGCGCTATCGGGTTTGCTCAATATCTTACCTATATAATTCAGTTGACGCCGATACAGGAAAAAATCATTTCCGGAAGTTTAGTGATCCTTGTGTTTACTTTGCTCTACAGAAAAATAGAAACGATCGGAAAAATATCTGTTATAATGGGATCGATCGTTGTTCTTACAATTCTTTGGATCATAATCAGCGGATTGATGAATCAGCAGCATCCTGTACAATTAATTCCATCTGGGGAAACATCTTTTTTTACATATGCTTTTTGGGCAGCGGTGGGGCATGGCTCTGTAAAAACTGTTTATAGTTATCTGGGTTATTACAATGTTTGTCATTTGGGTGGAGAAATTAAAAACCCGGAAATAAATATTCCACGCAGCATATTTATTTCTATTGCAGGCATCGCGGCCCTGTACTTATTGATGAATATAAGTGTAATGGGAGTGATACGCTGGCAATCCGTATTGGAAGGTGATAAATACTTAGTGAGTGCCTTTATGGAAAGTATTTATGGATACAAGGCAGGAGTGGTTGTTACTGTTTTAATACTTTGTATTGCATTCTCTTCTTTATTTGCTGTTGTGCTTGGTTATTCAAGAGTGCCTTATGCGGCGGCAGTAGATGGAAATTTCTTTAAAATATTTTCAAAACTTCATCCAACAAAAAACTTTCCTTATGTTTCACTGATCTTTCTTTGTTCACTTGGTTTTATTTTTAGCTTGTTTATGAAGCTGAGCCAGGTAATTTCTTCCATTCTTGCAATGAGAATACTTATTCAATTTATAGCGCAGGGTATTGGTGTAGCACTATTAAGAAGCAGGTTTGGTGAAAAAAATCTGCCTTTTAAAATGTTCCTGTTCCCATTGCCGGTTGTTGCTTCTATCTTTATCTGGTTGTTTCTTTTTGTTTCTACTGGATGGTTTGCATTATGGGGTAGTTTGATTGCCGTAGTTGGAGTAATGGTATATTTTTTAGTGAGGGTCCGGAAAGCTAAATAGAATTTCAACTCCGGCTTCATAAAAATTATTTCAATAAAAAGCCGGCATTACTGCCGGCTATATTTTTTAATTCTTAATGATTTTTTATTTCAATGTCCTGACATAGTTTATAACAGACCAAACATCATTCTGGTCGGCAATTTTCTTTTTGAATGAAGGCATATCCTTACGGCCTTCAGTAGTTTTATAAAATATAGCGCCGTCAGTTTGCTTTTGAAAATCAGCCTTTGTAAAATCACCGGATTCGGTATCAAGTTGTGCAGCTTTGGGTCCATCGCCTTTTCCTTTTGTACCATGGCAGGACTTACAATGCTGTGTATATAACTCTTTACCTGTAGCAATTGAAGTTGCATCAGACTTTACTGGATTGGGCATGTTCTTATACTTGTCTGGAACAGGCCATGGATCGTTGGTGGTTCTTGGCGCAAAGGCCATTAATACTGTTACAAACATTACAGTAAACAGGATGGAAATATACTTTTTCATGATTCAGGGTTTTATTTTTAGATGATTAAATTTATGCTTTAGTTGCTTATGAAGCTGTTTTGGGTTCTTCTTTTCTTAAACGGAATAATTCAAAGATGATAACAATGTAGTGACCCCATACTGTTGTCATCAGAATGATAAAGGTTACGAGCATCCAAATTGGCGGATGAGAACTCCACAATGCTCTTGGCAATTCCTTTATTTCATCGGAAACCGGCATACCCCATTGTTGTACCACGGATGCTTCAAGATTACCATATGTTTCATTTTCATCAAGCCTTGCAAGTAAAGTTAAATTTCCTTTTGCATCCCCCGGAAGATCTTTTGGGATTTCTACGGTTGTCTCTCCGGTTGCGTCTGTTGTTCCCTCACCGAGTTTTAATGCACTAAATAACCTTTTTACATAAACACCAAGAGTTGTTGAATCAACAGGCATCTCGGTACCTGTACTAAGGTCAACCAGTTTTACTCTTACGATTAGCAATGAGTCTTCTTTTACAGGAATGATCTCAAGTCTTCCTCTTTTTACAACAATCGTTTCATCTGCTGATTCTATTGAATCTTTACCTGCAAAGCTTGCTTTAAAATTTAATTTGCCTTCTTTATCTGTTGTTAACTGGTCGGGCATGCAACTAAAAACTGCTACTCCCTTGCTATCAGTCATGGCATCGCCCAATTTTTTTGCTGTTGAATCACTTCCGATCGTAAATTCAATTTTTAACCCGGTCAATTTTGTAAGTGTTCCATTGATCTTTGCTTTAACGCTTGTTTTCAAGTCAACACTATTATCGCTTTTCTGAACACTTACGAATTCAATAAGTGGAGAATAAGTGGCGGCTTCTTTTTTAGTAGTATCAGTTTGCGCTATTATTTTTCCTGGTGAAATAATTAACAAGGCCAGGAAACTTGTAATTAGTAGTTGATATATTTTTTTCATATAAAATAAGTTTAGGCCGGAACGACCTCGCTTCCCGGTTTCGTTATTTTTTCTGTTGCTTTTTCTTTATCCTCAAATTCGGAGATTGGTATGATGGTCACGAATTTTGACATGAGTGTAAAGAATAAAAAGAAAGTAGCGATACCTGCCAGCGTCAAAGCCCACTCAACCCATGTTGGCGAATATTTTACATACTCTAATCTTGTATCCTGGATTGGGAGCAACGGTGATTCAAGTGTAGGTACAATAATGAGATAACGTTTTACCCAAAGAGCTGCCACCATAAATAGAGAAGCTAAAGCGATCCAGCCCGGTTTTCTTGTTTTTGGAAAAGCAACAATGAATATCGGTAACAAAATACCAGCTACATTGGCAAATAAAAACCACCAACCATATTCTGAGAAGCTGAATAATTTATGAATAACTTCACTATCCCATTTTTCTGACCCAAACCAGTCGGTGAGATATTCTGAAAATGTAAAATAGCCATAGCCAGCACCAAGAACAAGCATAATATAACCGAGATAAATAAAATGTTTATCCTGTATATAGTCATACAGTTTATACATTCTTCTATACACCCACATCGCCATTATTAATACACCGGTTCCGGAGTAAATAGCTGCAAGAACAAAATAGGGACCAAAGATTGTACTATGCCAACCGGGTCTTAATGTCATACCGAATATCCAGGAAAGAACAGAGTGAACGATGATCGCTAATGGGATAATTATTACTGCCATCAGGTTCATTGAGATCTTGATATGTCTCTTCTGACTTGGAGTGCCGCGATACCCTATGGCCAAAGCCTTATAAACTTTTTGCCTCCACTTCGGTACTTTTAGTTTTGCATCACGATAGATCGCAAAATCTTTTATTAAAGCGAGATAAAGAAAAATAACGCTGCCGGTGAAATAAGTGCTGATCGCAAGTACATCCCACGTAATTGGCGATTGCAATCTTGGATAAAGTATTAAGTGATGAAGCCTGTCGAATCTTCCCACACAAAGCAAAATAAATACTGGGCCAATGATCGTTGCAATCACCGTGATCATTTCAGCAATGCGGATTATCGGTTTTCTCCATTCTACTTTTAGAATGTGAAGTATGCCTGATATAACTGCGCCGGCATAACTAATACCGATAAAGAAAATAAAGTTTGCAATGTATAAACCCCAAACCACATTATCACGCATTCCTGTTACAATATGACCATCGGCGATCTGTAAATACAATGCATAGCCACCGAGAATGATCCAAAGAAGAAAGAATATTGTCCACATCCAGGTTCTTCTGCCAAATTTTTCTATCACAGGACGCTGGTGATCGAATGCCTGTTGCTGAAATGAATTGAGTTGCATAAAAAATTTTTTCTCTTAATAAATCAATTTAGTTTTCATCTCTTTATTTTTTCCCTTCTTCCATCACATCTTTGAACCTTGCTTTCAAATTATCTGGCAATGCATCATAACCACGTTCAACCGGGAACATCCTGTCTCTTGGAGGTAAGTAATAAACTCTTGGTGCGGTTCCCAACTCTTCCATATAACGATAGCCGCTTCTATCTTTGATCAGTTGTTTAAAGCCTACTGTTTCATCGCCATTTGTAACTGTGTCTTCATTCTCGTCGCCAAAATAAAATACCCCGTTAGGACAGGCAGTAACACAATCCGGCAGTAAACCTTGCCTTATCATATCAGGACAGAAATCACATTTTTCAACGGTACCTATTTTACTTGGCACACTTGTTTCAGGAGTAGCTATCATGTCTTTCATATCAATATCCTGTTTTGGTTCTTCCCAGTTAAATACACGGGTAGAATATGGACAAGCAGCCATGCAGAATTTGCATCCAATACATCTTTCATTATCTATCAATACTAATCCATCCTGGCGTTTAAAAGTTGCATTAACAGGGCAAACCTTTACACAAGGAGGATTATCACAATGAAAACAAGTTTTGGGAAACCAATAGGGTGCTGATTGATCATTATCCTTCATCAGTTTTATACTCAGCCATTCTTTTTCTTCTGGTAAATGATGCATCTTTTGACAGGCGCCAACACATTTACGTGCATTTTTACAGCGGGCAAGATCAATTACCATTACAAACTTTCTTCCGGGAATTCCACTTCTAGCTTCTGCCTTTGTTATCGTGCTAGCATGATGATGCTGGTGCAATTGTGAGGAATCGATTTCCACCATTTGACCATCCGGTGAAAGCAGTTTTATTTTTTCGCCTGTATGTACATGTTCTTGTTTCTTACTTCCGCAAGAACAAGCAAGACTACCACATGCTGTAGCTGCTACAGTTGCTACCGCAGCAGTTTTCAAAAAATCGCGGCGTGATCTGTCATTTGTTTCTTCCTGTTTCATTGTGCAGTATTAAAGGTTGGTTTAAATTTCATTTTCATTTTTGGATGGATTATTCATCCACTGCAGTATTTCTTTATTATTTACTTTTTGTTTACTGGCTGCATCAAGAACTTCCTTATCTATTTCCACCAGTTTACCATCTGCAGTAAGCATTTTTACTTTTTCTTTTTTTAGATTCAGAAGGCCTGAAAAGAACGAGCGGCGGGACTTGTTGATTTCGTTTTTATTGTTATCCATAATTGGTAAGTATTACAGGTTAAAGATTTGAAAAAAATACCCGGCAATAAGTTTATCTAAAACACCTGTGGGTATGATTATTATCAAGCAGGCTGCTGACAAGTATCAGCTGCAGTATTTACTTGAGTATGCTTAGTTGGCAATATGAGAAAAGTCATGTTTCAGAGAGTGCCTTGTCATGAAAGTGTAAAATGTCCACGGATACCTTTGGTTTCGTGGTTTACAAATAAGGAGTCTTTGAATTTAATTCTTCAATCAAAACAAACTTTTATGAAAAAAGTTTCAATAATAAAAGCGATTACGTTGTTCCTGGGAGTTTTGCTTCTTACCGCATCACTTTTTCAGTGTACTAAAGTGGGTGATAATATTCAACACCTCGATCGTTCTTATCCTGATGTACCAGATTCCACGGTATATGCATCATTTTACGATCAGTTTAAAATTGCTACTGCGGATGTAGCGCCAGGCACAAATGATTTTATAAAATTCCGTGGTGTGCAGACTATCCTTCATGAATATTGTGCTACTTCTAATTGTCATGGTGGTCCTATTAGTCCTAAGTTTAGTACTTACAGTGATATTATGAAATATGTATCTGCGGGAAATCCATCAGGAAGCAAATTGTGGGAGATGATCACCACCAATGATTTTAATAAGGCAATGCCACCGGTAAACAGCAATCATGAGTTGAACACGAAGGACAAGGCCATTATATTTAACTGGATTAAAAATGGGGCTAAAGAAAATCCAGATCTTGCTGATTTCAGACCTGCCGCCATTCGATTAATTTCGAACGGCTGTGCTTCTGCCAATTGTCATAACCAGGGAACTGCTGTCGGTTCATGGGCAGAAAAAGGAACTTTAGGTACAAGATATAGTATTGTCTCATCAGATACTGCTTCATTTTATTTCTATGATGCATCAACTGGAGCGCAAAAGCGTTATTGCCAGTTTGTAAATCAAACCAAACTAAATCAGATCTGGAGTGACTATAAAGACAGTGTAAAAACATATTATGGTGATACTATAAATAAAGCGTCTTTCAGAATTCTAAAAACTTTTAGTGCTCCCTGGGCAGCTTCGTCAACAAGAGGTCCATTGGGAAATTATGATGATATTATAATGGATATTAAGTATCCTAAAAATATAAGGAGT
>Ga0207712_10003355_pt1 | contig 10136 bp, 10 predicted proteins | sample KBSS44metaG_FD_184402 | JGI IMG/M metagenome (GOLD analysis project Ga0207712, IMG submission 184402) | Switchgrass rhizosphere microbial communities from Kellogg Biological Station, Michigan, USA - KBS S4-4 metaG (SPAdes) (version 2) | ecosystem: Host-associated > Plants > Roots > Rhizosphere...
AACTGCACATATTACCTGCTGCAAAAATGATCGCTGAAAATAAAAATGGTAAACATTTTTAACTACTTTGCCATGCGACCGTATTGCAAGACTAATTGGATCGAAGCAATCATTTATGAAAAAATTACAACTTGTCGAAATAGGGGTAATTGCTACTGCGCTGATCATGGGGTATAAGATGATCACGTCACTCCTTACTTTGATGACAAGTTTGCTATTTGGCTTTGGTACTGGAATTGGCAGGAACCTTATGATGGCAATTTTGCCAACCGTTCTGTTCTTTGCATTTTATACGATCGCTTTTTTTCTATTGGCAAAAAATATTAAACCATTGGCAAGATTTATATGTCGTGAAAACGAGGAGTTGCTGGAATTCAAACTTACTAAAGTTGCAGTGCTCCATGTGATCATCATTGCAATTTGCCTAAGCACTTTTTTGCAAACAATACCGGAGATAATTCAATACATAGCCAGTAAATTCATAAACATTAACCAATACGACGAGGATTATGAACCCGCAGAATGGCGAACAAATAAAATAAGATTTTGGAATTCACTGATTGGTTTTATAATAAGTGTTGCATTACTGATCACTTCAAAAAGTATTGCTTCATTTTTTGGGAAGGAGGAACCATCCTATGAAATTGGCGGTGAGAAAATAGAAAGTAACCTTTAGTATGTTTACCTCAGAAACAAAAATAAGAGTACGCTATGCCGAGACTGACCAGATGGGGGTAGTTTATCACAGTAATTTTTTCCCCTATTTTGAAGTTGCAAGGGCAGAATCAATTCGCCAGTTAGGATTTACTTATGCTGATATGGAGAAAATGGGAGTAATAATGCCTGTGGTTGATGTTCATGCAAGGTATCTCCGTCCTGCTTTGTACGACGATTTGCTAACGATCAAAACCTCGTTAAAAGAACTGCCTTTGCATCATAAAATAGAATTCCATCATGAAGTGTACAATGAAAAAGAGGAGTTACTTTGTGTTGCAAAGATCATTTTATACTTTATCGAAAAAGAAGGGATGAAAAGAACGGCCATGCCTGAAGCACTAAAGAAAACAATAGAACGTTATTTCCAATAATCACATCAATGGACGAATCAATTCCTATACCTGGTGAAATACCTGCAGAAATTCCCAAACCGGAATTAGAAGAGTCAAAAAACAAAATGAATGTTTGGCTCAAATCCCTGGGTAGCCTTGCGCTTTTTCTTGTTGTCGGCTATGTTTTCTTTAAAAGTAACTGGACTTGGGTCATGGTCCTGACAGCAGTTGTTGTCTTCCATGAAATGGGTCATTTTTTTGCAATGAAGATCTATAAATACCAGGAGCTAGGTATTTTTTTTATTCCATTAATGGGCGCCTATGTATCGGGTAAAAAACAAGAAGTATCACAAAAACAATCGGCGGTGATATTACTTGCGGGTCCGCTGCCTGGAATCATTCTTGGATTGTTATCCCATTTTATATGGGAACAAACGGACATTTATTTTTTTGAGAAACTTTCCTGGATATTGGTATTTCTGAATATCCTCAACTTACTACCTGTTTACCCACTTGATGGCGGACAATTATTACATCGTTTGTTTTTGGATGATTATAACATTCTTGGAAAAATATTTGTAATAATTTCAGCAGGGTTAATGATCTGGGTAGCTATTAGCTCAGCGTTTTATCCCATATTATTTTTTCCATTCATGATGTTAACACGTATGTTCGGGGATCTGCAACATGAACGAATTGAAAAAAAGATAGAAGCCGAAGGTATCGACCTCATGAAGACTTATGAAGAATTAACACCGGAAGAATATTGGAGAGTAAGAAATGCTGTTATAAAATATTATCCCCAGTTCAAAGATGTAAGACCTGCGCCTCCTTATGAAATATCATCAAAAGAAGAACAGATTATAACAACTATACAGGGTCTTTTACAAAAAAGCTTGACACAGGATCTTTCCATTGGTGGAAAAATTTTAATACTGGTAATTTGGGTTTCATCTTTTGCCGCGCCTTTCTTTTTAGACATATCATCGATAAGTAGCTTTTTTTAGACCCGGTGATGATCTGCCTTCCATTTCTTTATAGCAGCTTTTATTTCTCTGGAGCTTAATTTTTCTTCAACAGCTTTTTTTGCTAACTCCGGAAACTCATCATCTGGGGCAAAACGTAAAGCAATTATCTGTGACATTCGCAAACGGCTATCAAATGGTTTCCCTGTTAAAATAAAATGACGGAAATTTTCTTCGGCACGAATAGCCCTGTCCTGTGCTACTAATGCAAAGCGGCGGGCAAACCAAAACAGACTGGCCAATATCAGTGACATAACGATCAGCATTATTGATGCATGACGAAGATTGCCATCAGAATGAATGAAAGTGATGATACTCCCACCTAATACAAAAAGTATGGCAGCACCAGTAACCCAATGCCACAAAAAAATATAACGACCGTGACTCTTAAAATTTTGTTCACTCATAAAGTGGTTTTTTCGTCTAAAACTATTGAAATTAAGCTTAAATTAATCTGCCAGTTGCGAAAATTGCAAATTCGAATAATACAATGGCAAAATTCAATTTCAAATCGAGTTCCCTGTGATGCAATTTTACATCATAAACTAAAACTCCTTTTATGAAATATTCAGCCATCATTATATCAACCCTTACAATTCTGCTGTTAAGCTGCACCAAGGAGCCCTCGTTATTAAGCAACACAAATCCAGCGACAAGCGTCTCTCCCAAACCAAATACCAATTCACCAGCATTAAAATCAATATTGGTCGACGCATCCAAAGACGGTGGCGGCTGGTGGTTTCCGCAAGGCCCAGCAACAGGTTTTTCAGCAACCAATCCTCACCAGGGCACAGCACTAGCTGACTATTTCAGAAACCTGGGATACCAGGTGGATGAACTGCCTCGGGGAGCGATCATAACCTCGGAACTTCTCGATAAATATTCAAAAGTCATTCGGCCTTCAGCTTTTTTCAGTTACTCTGCTGAAGAAATCAAGGCATATACATCCTTCCTTAACAGATCATCTTCTTTACTGTTGGTCAGCGATCACATGATGTATACGGTCAATGATCAATTATCTGCAAGTTTAGGTTTGATGTTCGAAGGAGTATACGAGGGGCCAATTACATCATTTCAACCTCATGCAATTACTTCCGGAGTTACTTCCCTTAATTATATTGCCGGTTCAGTATTAAAGAGCTGGGATCCTTCTAAGATAACAGTACTTGGCTATCAAACAACAGGCATTGCAGCAATGGGAATAGTTCATCATCCAAGTTCAAGGATCTTCTTTATCGGGGATGTGAATGGAATAGAACAAGTGCCACAGCCATTTATATCTAACCTAAATAACTGGTTATTCCAGTGATCTTAAATACGAATCATTTGAGAATGTCCAGCACTTTGTACATTTTATTTATCAAAGCCGAAGCAGAACCATTATAATTATTAACAAGAAAAGAAAAAATATACTCCTTTCCATCCTTTGCTTTGTGATAACCACAAAACCCTTTTACGCCACGAATAGTTCCGCTTTTCATGCTCATGCCATTGTATTCTGGTAATGAATTATAAAAATAAGGAAACCAGTTTTTTGTTTTTGCATATTTTAAAATTTCAACCTGCGAATGTGTGGTGACACGATTTAACGGAGACAAACCGGAACCATCAACAATGCCTAATTCATCTTCATCTATTCCTTTTTCTTTCCAAAAATTTTGAACGACAACTACACCGCTGTCAGTTGATCCGATTCCTTTCTTTTCATAAGCAAGAGTTTTAATCAGTGCTTCACCGTAAAGGTTGATACTTTTTTTAAGGAACCAGTAGATGATGGAATCGAGAGAGGGAGAAATTTCTGAATGGATCATCAATACATTCTTTTCATATTTCTTAAAAAGAACAACCTTTTCAAGCGATTCAGGTTTAACATACCAGTCTTTGATAGAGTCAATTAACGAACGAAGAAACTGGCTTCCCGGAGAGATCATTGACCCTGAAATAATAAATTTATTTTCATTAACGGGTATCGTTCCTCTTACAATGCCATAATTGTCGCTGGAAGGTTGAAAATATATGTAAGCATTATCACCGGTTTGTTTTGGAGCAGCCAAAGCAGTGGATTCAAAATTGATATTCAGATTTGTGGGTATTGTACCTGCAATTGAAACCGTATCACCAACATTGCTTCCTGATCTTAATACCAGGTCAAATTGATTCTCTCTCCAGTTAAACACCTCAGCTCCTGCCCCATAATAATTGCCAATGTCTTGCCAGATCCACCCATCGGGTATTGATTCGGTATGCCAACCTTCAGCATTAATAATGATCGGCCATGAAATTTTTCTATTCTGTTTTCTTATAGATTCAGTGATCCTATGCAATACATTTTCTTCTTTTGTTTGCTCCCAACGCCAGCTACCAAGTGTTGGATCTCCTGAAGGTTCAATATAAACTATAGAATTCGATCCTACTTTTTCAGAGAGGTAAAAATCTGTTTTATATCTGAAGTCTTTACCTAATAATTCAAAGGCCGTAGCGCTGGTAATAATTTTTTGCGTGGATGCCGGTGCTAAGCCTATCTGTGAATTTTTATCAAAAACAACTTGCCCTGTGTTTGCATCAATTACGTACAAAGAGCTAATAGCATGTTTTAATTGACTATCCTGTTCAAATTCAGTAAATGCTTTTTGGAGCTTTTGATTAATTGTCTGACCAAAAAAGTTAAAAGTCAAAAGTGAAAAGTGAAAAATAAAAGCAAGTCTTTTCACTGAAAGTTGATTATTGAACATGGGCCATTGAACATTTAAGTCCTCAAATTTAGCCATCTCCTACCTTTGCAGACTATGAAAAATATTAATGCGAGTATTATCACAATTGGCGATGAACTACTGATCGGGCAAACCATCGATACAAACAGTGCATGGATAGGACAGGAATTAAATAAGATCGGTGTTTGGCTAAAAAGAAGAGTGGCGGTTGGTGATGTGTGGGATGATATCTGGAATGCATTGGATGCTGAAAGCAGGGAATCGGACATTATCATTATCACCGGCGGACTTGGCCCTACTGCCGATGATATTACAAAGCCTTTGCTATGTAAATATTTTGGTGGCAAGCTTATCGTTAATGAAGAAGTATTAGCTCATGTAAAGTATTTATTTGATAAAGTATATCGCCGGCCGGGGCCGATGCTGGAAAGAAATTTAAAACAGGCTGAAGTTCCTGATGTGTGTACAATTCTGCACAATGCAAGAGGAACAGCGCCGGGTATGTGGTTCGAGAAGGATGGTAAGATATATGTTTCACTTCCAGGTGTGCCACATGAAATGAAAGGCCTGATGATAAATGAAGTGCTGTCACGCATCCCAAAATATTTTCAACTTCCTTTTATTATTCATCGAACTGCTTTTACAATGGGCACCGGCGAAAGCATGATCGCAGAAAAGATAAAAGATTTTGAAACGGGTTTGCCTGAACATATTAAGCTTGCTTACCTGCCGGGTTACGGGATGGTAAAATTGAGATTAACTGCAAAAGGCGATGAAAAAGGAAAAATGGAAACCGAGTTGGATGAAAAATTTTCTATTTTGAAAGAATTGGTTGCTGAATGGTTGGTGATCGATAAAGATGAAAACCTGGCGACGGTAATTATAAAAATTTTGAAAGAAAAAAATAAAACGATCGGTACTGCTGAAAGTTGTACAGGTGGTTATATCGCTCATCTTATTACTTCCAATCCTGGTTCTTCTGTCGGTTATAAAGGAAGCATCATTAGTTATGCAAATGACGTAAAAGAAAACATATTGGGTGTTACGGATAAAACATTAAGATCTGTTGGTGCCGTAAGTGAAGAAACAGTGATACAAATGGTGAAAGGTGCCATTGAAAAGTTGAATGTGGATTTTGCATTAGCTACATCTGGTATTATGGGTCCTGACGGCGGCACAGACGAAAAACCTGTCGGCACAGTATGGATCGCTGCAGGTAATAAAGGAAAGGTGCAAACTACAAAACTGGCTTTTCGCTTCGACCGGGAAAGAAATATTGAGATGACATCTCACACTGCATTGAACTTTTTAAGAAAGTTTATTCTCGCTAACACTTGATCGGATTTTAATGCTCAAATCATTACCTTTGGCCGGTAAAAATCAATTGTCTTCTTTGCTCATTAGAATTGCTACTGTTGAAGAGTGCGACGCAAGGGACGATGAACAGAAATTCGATTGCTGACTACAAAAAAATAATTATGGCAATTGTTGATCTTGTAATGCCGAAGCTGGGTGAAAGTATTATGGAAGCTACTATTTTGAAGTGGCACAAACATCCCGGCGATACGGTGGCAATGGATGAAACTGTATTGGAAATTGCTACTGATAAAGTGGACAGCGAAGTGCCAAGCACTGCTGCGGGTGTGCTGAGTGAAATTCTATTTAATGTTAACGATGTGGTGCCGATCGGTACTGTGATCGCAAGAATAAAAACAAGTGCAGAAGAAACTGTAACATCAAGACCAACTCCGGTACAACCAAAAGTTGAAGTTCGTCAACCGCAAATGGAAACGGTTGCTGAAGTGGTGTCCTCACATCAAACCTCCTATAAACCTCAAACAAACGGAACTGGTAATCGATTTTATTCACCACTTGTATTAAACATCGCAGCAAGTGAAGGTGTGAGCATGAGTGAACTTGAAAATATTCCCGGTACAGGCAATGAAGGAAGAGTGACGAAGAAAGATATTTTGCAATATGTGAGTGAGAGAAGGTCGGGAGCCAGGAGTCGGGAGTCAGGAGTCAGAAGTCAACAGCCCACTGTACAAAGTCAACAAGAATTTTCTGTAATAAAAGAATCTGCACCACTCTCTTCTCACAGCTCACAACTCACAACATACACTGGCAATGTTGAGATCATAGAAATGGATCGCATGCGCAAACTGATAGCTGAGCACATGGTGCGAAGCAAACATACGAGTCCGCATGTTACGAGTTTTGTTGAAGCTGATGTAACTAACCTGGTAATGTGGCGTGATAAAGTGAAAAAGGATTTTGAAAAAAGAGAAGGATCAAAGATCACTTTTACTCCATTATTTATTGAAGCCATCGTAAGATGCATTAAAAAATTTCCGTTAGTCAATTGTTCATTGGATGGTGATAAAATAATCATCAAGAAAGATATAAATATAGGAATGGCTACTGCATTACCATCAGGTAATCTCATTGTCCCTGTAATTAAAAATGCAGACCAACTGAATCTTGTTGGCCTGGCAAAACAGGTGAATATGCTTGCTGATAATGCAAGAACCGGGAAACTAAAAGCCGATGATACAGCTGGTGGCACATTTACAATGACAAACGTTGGAACTTTTGGAAGCCTGATGGGAACCCCGATCATTAATCAACCACAGGTTGCCATACTTGCTGTTGGCGCTATTAAGAAACGTCCGGTTGTTGTGGAAACTCCTGCCGGTGATAGTATTGCAATCCGCCACATGATGTATTTGAGCATGAGCTATGATCATCGTATTGTTGATGGAAGCCTTGGCGCTACTTTCTTAACTGCAGTGGCAAAGGAGCTGGAAAATTTTAATGGGGAGAGAGAATATTAAACCACGATTAAAAAGGATTTCAAGGGATTGTGCGGAAATCGAAAACTCTTTTAATTAGTAGGAGTGCCATAAGTTTTATTTTCAAACTTCATTCTGTTTCCTTTCTTTGTTACAATATAAAGGTTGTCGTATTCTGTATCTGGTAAATCTTTTGGGATCTTTATTTCACCGCAAAGTTTGTTTACGATATCATCAACTGTATTGGAGTGTCCCACGATCAACGAATTTCCTTTTTTAATTCCTTTCAGTTTTTGAATAAATTGATCAAGTGAATCTGTTGTATTGTAAAGCTCAATTCTTGTAGCTCCCTTCAATTCATCCAGCGGACGAGCCGTTGAAATGGTGCGTACAGTGTTTGTAGAAAAAATATGAGTGATGCCCTTATCCTTCAATGCCTCTTTCAATTCGATAGCTCTTACCCTGCCGGCGGCGGAAAGTGGCGGATCATTTGGCGTACTCATGGTAGTGCCGGCAGATGCTGTTTCTTTTTCTGCATGACGAACAATATAATACTTTACTGATCCACAGGATGAAAAAATAATGGCCGCTAAATACAATAAAAACCTTGGCATGATATTTCTTTTAACAAACTTAAGGTAAACTTACTTTTAATTTTTAAAGTCTTTTGTTTAAATTACAATAACTAACCCAAACAAGCGACTATGAAATCACTATCCGAAACCTGGTTCGCCGAAGGCTATATTGATTTCGAATTAAAAAAATATACCCTTCTCGCCTACCTGAAAGAAATAAATAAATACTTTCACGAAAGCAAACTCTACCCGCAGCTTTCTGATATCATTTTTCATTTCAATAACCTGATCGCCTTTCGTGAGAATAAAAAATTCTTACAGGAACACTTCCCAAAAAAGCTTACCGGCATCCAAATGGAAAAACTTCAAATGCTTTATGAGCAAATGATAGAAGATGATGAACTGATGCAGGAACTGGAAGACATCATTAACTATTCTGCCGGCGAGATGAAAGGAACGATCAACAAAGGTGTTGAAATATACGAAATGGTGGAAGATAAAATAATCATCAACCCCATTGGAATTATTCCTCTTGATACAAAAGAGGGATATTTCTTTTTAAATACAACTTCGCAAAAGCAAACCCTGGTTTATCATTATCGTCTTTCCTTCTTTGAAAAACATGATGAAAAATACAGGAGCATGAAAACAGCTTACGTAAACAGCTGGGATAAAAATTTTATAAACACCTTTGAAAGCATAAAATCGGAACTGATAAAATACCGCAGCCAGCTTCCTAATCCTGCAGTATATGCTATCCAGATCGAACTAGGATTTCCTGTTGAAGAAACACTGCTACCAGTAGCAAAAAGGAGTTTAGTAAAATATATTAGTTCGAAAGCAGCATAATGATGTGCCAATTTGGAAATGTGCCGATGTGCAAATGGTTTCACGTAATAGAAAACTTCATTGGCTAATTTGCTAATTGGCAAATCGGCACATTAGTAATCCAGCCCCCAATCCTTTCCTTTCTTCACAGCCGGTACGCCTTCTGTTATCCATTTTGGCGGGACATCATCTTTTAATAACCAATCGAAATATTGCTGTTCTCTTATCTGAATATCTTTCCTGTTTCTTCTTTCAACTAGATTATGCGCCTCGCCATTATAACTAAGCATCCAAACTTTTTTATTTAACCTGCGCATAGCGGTGAATAATTCAATTCCCTGGTACCATGGCACTGCGCCATCGGCATCATTGGCCATTATTACAAGAGGCGTTGTTACATTGGGTAAATGAAACAGGGGTGAATTTTCAATATAGAGATTTGGTTTCTCCCATAGTGTTGCACCGATCCTGCTTTGTGATTTTTCGTATTGAAACTGGCGATTCACACCGCTCTCCCATCTTATGCCACCGTAAGCACTCGTCATATTTGCAACTGGTGCTCCTGCCCATGCTGCTTTAAAAGCCTTTGTCATTGTAACTAACTGCGCCACTTGAATACCGCCCCAACTTTGTCCCTGCAATCCCATTCTTGTGCTGTCAATGTACCCTTGCTTTACTAAATACCTTGCACCACTCAATATATGATTGTATGCATCTCTTGCAGGATGACCCGTGCCATAATGAATATCCGGCGCCAGCACAACATAACCGCGACTAACAAAAAATGAAATGTTTAATCGGCTTGGCGTTGGTGAAGGAGGATGATAAGTATATAAACCATCACTTAATGTTTCGTAGAAATAACAGATCAATGGATATTTTTTCTTTGGGTCAAAGTCTTCTGGTTTGTAAACAATGCCTTGCGTTTCTTTCCCAGTATATGCTTTCCATTTGATCAGTTCTGCTGTTCCCCATTTATAATCTTTTTGCTGTGGATTAATACTGGAAAGTGGAAGATCAATTAAAAATATCCCGTCACCTTGGGACACATATAAATCAGGCGACACATTGAAGTTTTCTTTTGTAAAAATGGCGACGTTCGCATTTTTTGCTTTTGTAGGAAAGCCAAATGAATTCTTTTGTAAATAATCTCCTG
>Ga0207712_10003371_pt1 | contig 10106 bp, 7 predicted proteins | sample KBSS44metaG_FD_184402 | JGI IMG/M metagenome (GOLD analysis project Ga0207712, IMG submission 184402) | Switchgrass rhizosphere microbial communities from Kellogg Biological Station, Michigan, USA - KBS S4-4 metaG (SPAdes) (version 2) | ecosystem: Host-associated > Plants > Roots > Rhizosphere >...
CAACGACGTGCCGACGCAGCATCGTGATCTGGCGATGGTATTTCAGAGCTACGCGCTCTACCCGCACATGACGATCGCCGAGAACATCGGCTATCCATTGCGCGTCAGAAAACTCGACAAGGCGGATCGCGCTGCGCGTGTACGGCGAGTCGCAGAGATGCTAGAGATAAAACCGCTGCTCGAACGGAAGCCACGACAGTTATCCGGTGGCGAGCGACAACGCGTGGCGCTCGCGCGTGCGATCGTGCGTGAGCCGCGTGCGTACTTGATGGACGAGCCGCTCTCGAATCTCGATGCGCGGTTGCGCGTGCAGATGCGTGGCGAGCTGAAGCGTCTTCAACATCAGCTCGGAACGACGACGATCTACGTCACACACGATCAGGCGGAAGCGATGACACTCGCGTCGCGCGTCGCCGTGATGAAGAAAGGACGCCTGCAACAGTTCGACACGCCGCTCAACATTTACAATCATCCGGCGAATCGATTTGTGGCGGAGTTTGTCGGCAGTCCGAGTATGAATTTCATCGAAGGTGAGGGTGTGACGAAGGGAATACGACCTGAGCATATTCAGGTGCTAACCACACCCGAGGACGGCGCGCTCGAAGCGCGTGTTTACGTCACGGAGTTGATGGGGAACGAGACTTTCGTGTTCCTCTCAGTTGGCGAGAACCGCCTAATCGCCCGCGCACCCGCCGACTTCCGCGCCGATGTCGACACGAAGGTGTGGTTGAGATTAGCAACCGAAAAGATCCATCGGTTCGATCCCTCCACCGGAATAATTCTCCCGCAAAGACGCAAAGACGCAAAGTAAGCCTTCCCTTTGCGTCTTTGCGTCTTTGCGGGAGAATTCTACTCAGCTTCGCCAATCACCTTCGCCACAGTGGGCCACATCTGCGTCGCCCACAACTCATACCCGTCATCAGACGGATGAAACCCATCATTCGAAAAATACTCCGGATGCGACGGCAGCTCATCCTTCGTGATCGTGTAGATATCGAAGACCGTCACTCCATGCCGCTCCGCAATCTCCATCAGCCGCTGACAGAATTGATCGATCTGCCGCTGGTACGTGCTCCGCATCGAATCCGGAATGCGCGGCGCACTCGAAACGTCGGGAAGGTTCGTCACCACGATCTGCGCGTGCGTCTTCTCCTTGAGCGTGCTGAGTATCGTTTCGTAATTTTTTGAAAACTGTTCGAGCGTCAACCCGTGCCCGATGTCGTTGATGCCGATACCGACCGTCACAAGATCCGGATTCAAAGCAACAGCTCGCTCCAACTGTTCTCGTATCACATCATCAGTTGTCGCACCACTCACACAAAGGTTCTGCAACGTCGAACCTGGTCGCCGCTCGTTGATCCGATCGAAGAGCCGCTTCACATATCCGCCTTCCCTCGCCCCCACGCCGTAACCCGTCGAATCCCCGAGCGCGACATAAACAATAGGCCCTGCAATCATCGGTCTTCCTTCCACCCCTCCTTGTCGATTACAGCCCGTGAAAAGCATCGCGCACACACTTCCTCCAAGAAATGTGAGCGCAAATGCAAAACGTAGTAGCTTTTTGCCCGCCTTGATTGATGAAGCCGCCATTTTTCTTGACTTTTATCCTGACAGGAGAATAATGTGCGGCGAATAATGGCGCAATACGAACCCGAAGCCTGGCGTGACGGTCACGAGCCTGACGGTGACCCGACGAAGCGCGAACAGTGCCGGCTTCTCGATCTGCTCGGGCGCATCAATTACCGGATTCTCAGTGGCAACAGAGTCTACGTGGAAGTTGGTGGCGTAGTTTATAAGACGGTTTATGGCGGCTACTGGCGCAGCGTCTTCACAGGCATCGAGCATTACCTGCTGCACTGCGAACAGGTGTCGAGCGCGGTGTGGAAAGAAGAGACAACGACTGAAATAGATCTTCCGATCGCTTACTCAAACGGTGGTTGGACCACGCAAGGACACTCACTTTCCTTTATCCTCAACCGCGAATAGTACTTCATCAAGCGTACTGACCAGTCGATCCGCATCCGCTTCAGAGAATGGCATTGGAGGTCTGATCTTGATCACGTTGTGAAGTGGTCCTTCTGTTCCCATCAGTATGCCGCGCTCGCGCATTTGATTCACAACGCCGCCGGCTTCGTGCGTGAGCTCGACGCCGAGGAAAAAACCGGAGCCGCGGATTTCGCGGATCACTTCGTGACGCGGATTCAGTTCGTGCAGGCCGGCGAGCAAATGATCTCCGACGCGAAGGGCGTGGGCTTGGAGGTGCTCTTCCTGGACGACTTCAAGAACTTTCAATCCGATAGCGCACGACACGTTGTTTCCACCGAACGTGCTGAAGAATTCCATTCCGTTGTCGAATGAGTCGGCGATTGCGCGTGTCGTGATCACTGCGCCGATCGGATGTCCATTGCCGATCGGTTTTCCCAGCACAACGATGTCCGGCACGACGCCGTATCTTTCAAATGCATAAAAGTGTGTGCCAGTGCGTCCAAACCCTGTTTGCACTTCATCCGCGATGCAAACGCCTCCGGCGCCACGCACCGCGTCATACACTTGATTCAGGTATCCATCCGGCAAAACGATCTGCCCCGCGACACTCGGCATCGATTCCGCGATGAACCCACACAGCGGCGCTGGCAAATTGTGTACGATCTCGATCACGTGCTCTGCATCAGCAAGCCGCGCTGTATGCACCCACGCAGGCGCGCCCTCACCACCGGCGGCATCATGCTTGTAAGGACTGATATCAATGCATGTCGTTGTATTTCCGTGGTACGCATGTTCCAGCACGATCAAACTGCGTGCTTTTGTGTGCGCACGTGCAAGGCGAATGGCGAGCTCATTGGCTTCACTACCGGAATTGACGAAGAAACAAACACTCAGCGACTCCGGCAACGTCGCCGTAAGCTTCTCCCCATATTCGAGTATCAACTCACTCAGGTAGCGAGTATTCGTATTCAGCACTTCCATCTGCCGCTGCCCGGCCGCAACAACCTTCGGATGACAATGCCCAACATGCGCGACGTTGTTATATGCATCGAGATACTGCCGCCCCTCATCGTCATACAGATACTGCATCGCCCCACGCACGATATGTAACGGCCGGGCATACGCAACACTCAAATTGCGCCCTAGAAGCATCACGCGCCTCTGCAACAAGTCACCGATCCGTGTATTCATCCGTGAAAATCCGTGGCAAAGTTTTCTCGATCGCCTTCTGACTGATCCTCAGATACTCATTCTCCGGCTGCTGCCGGATCTGATGCGCGGCAATACAAACGCTCATCGCTAATCTCAACCGCACCAGCGGCCACAACGCTTCCCTCTCCTCATCAAGCAACCCAAACTCACTCGTGTACCCAGCGATCACGTCACGCGGATCACCTTCACCCAAGACCACGTACGCGACTGCGATCGCGAGATCACCAACTGTGTAGCTGTAAACCATGTCTCCGAAGTCAATCAACCCGGAAACAGTCATGCTCTCCGGATCGACGAGCACGTTGTAATCGTTTGCATCACCATGAATGACGCTTCGTCGCAGTTCAGTCGCCGGCTCGAACCTGCACTTCAAAACTAGCTCACGCAGCTCAGCGTCTTCGATCAATGGCGCATACTCGTTCACGACGCGATTTCCGTTCGCGAGATCCCAGTGAAAATCGCGATGAACGGCCGGATGATCGAAGTCTGCGAGGGCGCGTGACAGTTGCCCGAGCTTCTGACCGAGATCATGCAACAGTCCCTGCGTGTGCAGGCTGATTTCCGCGAGTGGTACACCGGGAAGATACGTCACTAAGCGCACGAGATAGCCCTGGAATTCGGTGATCTCCCCAATTACGCGCTGACAAAACGAAACGCGCTGAGATAGATAATCCAGAACCGCATTCTGCGCCTCGAGAAAATCACGCGACTCCGCAGCGTTCGCCACTTTTAGAACAAATTGCTGACCTGAATCACTAGTCAACAGAAAATTGTGATCGCGCTCGCTCGGCAACCGGTGCGCGGTATTGATGTGTTCCAGGAGCTTCTCCACAGATTACACAGATTAGACTAAATCGGTGTAATCTGCGTAATCTGCGGATAGGAGAAAACTGATGCTTCGCTCTTGCTTGCTCTTGTTGGTCGCTCTCTGCGCGCTCACCGTTCCCGTTCACTCGCAATCAAACGTCGACCCGGCTTTCTTCAACGGACTTCGCTATCGCCTTGTTGGTCCAGCGCGCGGCGGCCGCGTGACTACCGTGACCGGAGTTCCTTCACAACCGAAGACGTTCTACATGGGCGTCGCAAGCGGCGGATTGTTCAGGACGACTGACAGCGGCGCGACCTGGACGGCGATCACCGACGGCAAAGTTCCGCTCGGCTCAACGGGATCTGTCGCCGTCGCTGATTCCGATCCGAACGTGATCTATCTCGGCACCGGCTCCGACGGCGTGCGCAGCAACGTGTCCACCGGGCGCGGTATGTACAAGTCGACTGACGGCGGCCAGACGTGGAAATTCATCGGTCTATACAACGCCGGGCAGATCGGCGCGGTTCGCATTCATCCCACGAATCCGGACATCGTTTGGGTCGCAGCAAACGGCGACGTCTTCAAGCCAAACGACGAGCGCGGCGTGTTCAAAACAACCGACGGCGGCCAGACGTGGCGCAAAGTGCTGTTTATCTCTGAAGGCGTCGGCGCGATGGACCTCGAGCTGCAACCGAACAACCCGAACGTTGTTTACGCATGGATGTCGCGGCTCGAGCGCAAACCGTGGACGATCATCAGCGGCGGTCGTGAAGGTGGCTTCTTTAAAAGCACTGACGGCGGCGAGCATTTCACGAAGATCTCGAATGGCCTGCCGAATGAATTAATCGGCAAAGCAAATCTCGCGGTCACGAACGCAAATCCCAATCGCATTTACGCACTCGTCGAAGCTAAACCCGGCGGCGGCTTCTATCGCTCGGAAGACGCAGGCCAAACGTGGGCGCTGATTAATTCCTCCGGCGCACTGATCCAACGCCCGTTTTACTACGCGACGCTCGGCGCTGATCCTTCGAATGCAGATGTCGTCTACGCCGGCGCTGAAGGGTTCTTCAAATCAACGGACGCGGGCAAAACCTTCACACCGTTTCGCACACCGCACGGCGACAATCACGATATCTGGGTCAATCCGAAAGACAGCCAGATCATGATCCAGTCAAACGACGGCGGAGCGAATGTTTCGACGGACGGCGGTCGCACGTGGTCGTCGCAGATGAACCAGCCGACCGCGGAGATCTACGGCATCTGGTTCGATAATCAGTTTCCTTACAAGCTCTACGGTGCGCAGCAGGACAACACGACGCTGATCATCTCGAGCCAGGCCGAGCCGTTTTCAACGACCGACTGGCGCGTTGGTCCAGGCTGTGAAACTGGTCCGATCATGCCGCATCCGTCGAACCCTGACATTGTTTACGGTTCGTGTAAGGGACAGTACGGCGTGATGAACTTGAAGACGGGTCAGGAGAAGAGCTACTGGATTGGCGGGCAGTCGTTGTATGGCAACCCCGCGAGCGATCTGATCTATCGCATGCAGCGCGTGTCGCCGATGGCGACGTCGCCGCACGATCCGGACGTGCTCTACTACGGTTCGCAGTTTGTACATCGCACGCGCGACAAAGGCGTGACGTGGGAACGCATCTCACCCGATCTGACTGCGCATCCGGCGTGTTGCCAGGGCGCGAGCGGCGAGCCGATCACACGCGACGTGACGGGCGAGGAGTTTTACAGCACTTTGTATGCGATCACGGAGTCGCCGCTCGAGAAGGGGGTGATCTGGACCGGATCGAATGACGGGCCGTTCTACGTCACGCGCGATAACGGCAAGAGGTGGACGAACGTGACGCCGAAAGATCTGCCGCCGGGCGGGCGCGTGCAGTTCATCGACGTGTCGCCGCATCGCAAGGGTTCGGCGTATTTTGCTGTGTATCGCTGGATGCTCGGCGACTTCGAGCCTTACATCTATCTGACTAACGATTACGGCAACACCTGGACCAGGCTCACGACGGGCAAAAACGGCATTCCCGCTGATTGGCCCACGCGCGTCGTGCGTGAGGATCCGGATCGTGAAGGTTTGCTTTACGCCGGGACCGAGTTTGGCCTCTTTATCTCGTTTGACAACGGCGCACACTGGCAGCCGTTTCAGTTGAACTTGCCGAACGTGCCGGTGAGCGACATCAAGGTGTATCACAAAGATCTGATTGTCTCGACACAAGGTCGAGCGATCTGGATTCTCGACAATGTCACGTCGCTGCACCAACTACAGTCGTCAATGAAAACTTCAGAAGCCAAGCTGTTCAAGCCACGTGATGGATATCGGACCCGAGTCAGTCCGGCAACTCTTGGACCAGTGGTCGAATACTATCTGCCGTCTGCGCCGAGTGACGCTGTCGTGATCGAGATTCTCGACGCGAAGGGCGCAGTGCTCAACTCGTATAACAGCGAAACCGCACCACCGCGTGGTGGCCGTGGTAATCAGGGCGCGGGAATGCCGGGTGTCGGCGGCGCCGGTCCGGAGTCGGATCCCGATGCCGCGCCCATGCGACGGTTCACACCCCCGCCGCGAGTCACGAAAACAGCAGGCGTCAATCGCTTCGCATGGGACCTGCGAAACCAGGCAGGTGTCACATTGCCGCCGGGTCAGTATCAAGTGCGACTAAAAACCGGCGCTGCTAGTTTTGTGCAAACTATCAACGTGCTGATCGATCCGAGAGTCGCCGCCGATGGCGTGACGATTTCAGACTTGCAGGAACAGTTTGAGCACAACATGCGGATGCGCGATCTGGTGAGCAGCGTCAACCAGCTCGTGACGCGCGTCCGCGATGCGATGGGCAAGTCACCTAACGACGCACGCTTAACTGCCCTCGCTGCGAAGTTGTTGACGGAGCCCGTGCGTTACGGCAAGCCTGGCCTCCAGGCGCACATCTCGTATCTCGCGAGCATGACGTCCAACGTCGACCAGAAGATCGGCCGCGACGCGATTGATCGTTATCAGGTCTTGAAGAAAGAGCTCGACGCTCTGCGCAATGAAGCCGATCGCATACTTGGCGGCACAGTATCGACAACTACCGCTCAGCCGTGAGTATGAGCTCAAAGCAAATCATCTTTGTTGTGTGTGTTGTGTTGATGAGCGTCAATTCAGCGTACGCAAAATCCTGGCGTGGGCTTGAGCCACTTCATTCTACGCGCGCAGATGTAGAACGACTGTTCGGGCCTCCGGTCGATAAGGTGGCTGGCATGTGGATATACGATTTTCCCGAAGAGCGAGCCTTCATCAGCTTTTCTTCGGGTGAGCCTTGCGAAGAGGGATTGCCGGGTGGGTTCAAACTTCCGAAGGATAAAGTTGTTTACATCAACACCTCTCCGACGACCCCAAAGAAAATGGACGAAGTTCTGACGCCGGGGAAAGAATATGAACACTTTCTCGATCCCCACACGTCTAGCATTCACTATTTCGACTCAGAGGAAGGGATCACATTCGTAGTCTCGGGCGGTCTTGTTCACGAGATTAGTTATTATGGTCCAGCCGCAGAAGAGAAGAATTATCAGTGCGCCGAGTACAAATATGCGGTTCCAATCGGACCAAATTTGAAGCGACCCCCCATCGCACAGATGCCGTTTGAAAGTTTTGGCAATATACGCATGGGGTATATACACGCGATGTTAGATAACTATGTGATTCAACTTTTCGACTTGAAGGAAAAGGATCCGAGCTGGAGAGGTTACATCATTGTCTATGCCGGTCGCCGGTCATATCGGGGTGAGGCTCAGTTCAAGGCTAACTGCTACAAAAACTATCTAGTGCGCGTGCGAAGGATGGACCCTGGAAGTTTATTTGCGGTCGATGGCGGGTTTCGCGACGCGTTTGGAGTCGAACTGTTTTATGGTCTAGCCGACTATTATCCTCCTGTGCTTTTACCGTCAGTGGGTCCGAAGAAAGCTCAAGTGATCAACCGGCGATTGAAGAGCTGCAACGAGCGCAGCAGGTAACGCTACAACAACTTGCCGAGCGCGTAAGGCAGCATCTTGCGCCACCACGGCCAGTCGTGGTCCACATCAGCTCCCCAGAGATCGAGCGTGTGTGGAATGCCCTTGGCGTTGAGAATGTCTGACAGCGCGCGACTGCGATCCGGAGCTTCGTAGTTTCCCTGCCCAGACATAATCAAGATCGCATCGGCCTTGCGGAGCAGCGGCAGGTAGTGGTCATCGTTGAGATTAGAAAGATAGTCGACCGGATTGTTGAAATAGACGTTGTCGTCGTAGTGTCCTTTTAAATAAGAGCGCACGTCGTAACTACCGCTCATCGCGATCACGCCGCGAAACACGTCCGGGTGTTTGAAGTAAGCGTTGGCTGAAAGAAACGCCCCGAGACTCGCGCCGGTCGTGAGGGGCCGATTCTCACCGTCGCCGCAGTCTTTGCGAATCAGCGGCAACACTTCATCGGTGATGTAGCGATCGTAGCGAGTGAGCAGCTCGGCCTTGAGATGCGGCGGCATCTGCTCGTTCAGGAGACTGTAGCGGTTGACGCTGTTGATGGAATACGCGCGCAGCTTGCCCTCTTCGATGAACGACTTGATCGCGTCGACGAGATAGAAGCGCTCGTATTCGAGATAGTCAGCGGCTGCGGTTGGGAACATGAGCAGGGGTGGCCCGGCGTGGCCATAGGCGACGAGGGGCATTTCCATGTTCAGGTTTGGGCTATACCAGGCAGTTGTGCGGCGTTCCATTTCGGACCTTTCGTTAGGGGATTTGGGCTGGAGATATTCTCGCAGATTTTGGCGGAGCGCAAGTTTGGGCGGGGTCTTGGAGCTATGTCTGGCCTCCGGTTGATTTTGGCGAAAGCCATTTGGTATAAGAACTGCGCCACCAAATACTCCGCAGTAGCTCAATGGCAGAGCATTCGGCTGTTAACCGAAGGGTTGTAGGTTCGAGTCCTACCTGCGGAGCCAAAAACTCTAACAAAATCAAAGACAGAGGCCGCCGATGATGGCGGCCTTAGTCGTTTGTGCCGTTTTTTGTGCCAGACGGGATTAATTTATCAGTTCTGCATCTGCCGTTGGAGTTGACGTTTGCGGAAACGAAGGCTCAAGGGCCGCCGCTGCGAGATTGAGAGCTTGTCGTCTGATGTGGTTATAAGTCTTGAGCATCTGTGGCGAAACATGACCTACTTGGGCCATGATGGTTTGTTCAGGCAAACCCTTTTTGGCCATCGTCGTTACAGCTGTGTGCCTCAGATCATGAAAGCGAATAGTCCGTAATACCGGATAAATAACTTCGCCTTCATCATTCTTAGCCGCCTTATGTCTTATTGAACGCCACGCCGAGCGCCACGACGAGTTCTAAAGCGAAACAGCCAAGGCGAGAGCCGTTACCAAAGTCGGCAAAGAAAAAGGGACGCGATTATGAACGTGCATTCTTTTGTGCTAAGCGCGCACTCACCCATGCGATGAATAAGAATCACGAACTAAAAACAGATTGTGCCGGGTGCTTGGAGATCATCGGTTTTCTGGAAATGCCGGGATACGATGGTGACAAACACAACCCGGTCGGCGTGGACTTCGATAGGCCGTATTGAGAACTTTTTGATAACTCGTTGAGAACTCTTTGAAGACTTTCAGCGAGTGATGGTTTAAGGTGTGCCCTCGTTCCTTCTCGTCGTTGGTGGTGAGGTATAACAAACAAGCCCGCTGATGGCGAGTTTCCTGTGTAACGCTTTTTTGTTAGGGCAACCGTGTGCCCACAAAGTCAGCGACGATCTTGGTATTGTTTTTGATTAAAGTTGCGGTTCCTTGAATTTGGTTTCCAACGATTTGGCCATCCAATACGGGACCATTCTTATCTTTGAGTTCGAGGTGAAATCTATTCCCTTGCAATGAGACACTTCGAATGCGACTGTTCTCCCGTTCCAGTTCTAGATATCCAAGCACTTGAGCGCCGTCAAAGATCGTTAACTTCCCAGACCACTGCGGACTAGTCGCTGATACGGTGCGTATCAGCCATGTACCCACTAATGTTGCTGTGGGGGTTCGGGGGTTCGCGCGAGCCTCAGTAGAATACAATGCCGCTTCGTAATGTCTTCTCGCCTCGC
>Ga0207712_10003373_pt1 | contig 10103 bp, 14 predicted proteins | sample KBSS44metaG_FD_184402 | JGI IMG/M metagenome (GOLD analysis project Ga0207712, IMG submission 184402) | Switchgrass rhizosphere microbial communities from Kellogg Biological Station, Michigan, USA - KBS S4-4 metaG (SPAdes) (version 2) | ecosystem: Host-associated > Plants > Roots > Rhizosphere...
ATCGCCCCGCCCATAGTGTCCCTGGTCGTCGTCCACGGCGCCAGACAGCACCACCAGGCGCTCGACGCCGTCGTGCCCGTGTTCCGGCAGCGCCTGGCCCTGCGCCGCGCGAATGAGCAGCAGTCGTTCGCCATGATCGGCGAACTTGGAGAGCGGCTTGATCGCGAGCCCGGGGCCAAGCGGCAGCCACACGCCGCGGCGCAGCACCTCATCCACGCCGATCGCGGTGGCGCCCGGCGTGGTCTCGATCGCCGCCAACGCCCGGTCGAGCGCATCGGCCGCCAGGTCGACCGACGGGCCGTCCGCCAGGATCGCGCCGGCGACGGATTGCAGGCGCTCGATTTCGCCGCGGCACTGCGGGCAGGCGCGCAGGTGAAGGCTGAGCACCATGCGCGCGCCGCTCGGAAGGGCGCCGGCGGCGTAGGACGACAACGTCTCGAACGCGGGGTGATGGGTGGTCATTGGCCGTCGTCCAAACGCTCACGCAGGCGCTGCATCGCCATGCGCAACCGGGATTTCACGGTGCCTAGGGGAAGCCCAAGCTGCGCTGAGATCTCCGAGTGGGGGCGGTCGTCAAAGAACGAGAGGCGCACGACGTCGTACTGTTCAGGCGAGAGGCCGGCGATGGCCGACCGCACGCGCTGGGCCAGCTCGGCGGCTTCCAGTTCCTGGTCGCCCCGACGCGGCTCTGGCGCGTCAACCATTGGGTCGAGATCGATCAGGGCCTGGCCGCGGAGGCGGCGGGCGGCGTCGATGTTGGCGTTGCGCGCGATCGTGAATATCCACGACTCGCCCGTGCCGCGCTGCGGGTCGAAGGACGCAGCCTTGCGCCAGACGCTAAGCATCACCTCTTGCGTCAGTTCGTCCGCGGTCGCCGCCCCGCGCCGCAACAGGAACCCCTTCACCTTCGGGGCGAACAATTTGAAGAGCGTCGCGAACGCCTCGCGATCCTTGTGCCGCGCGATCGACAAGATCAGCGTCGCGGCGCTGGGCTGAGCCTGCGGGGTGTCGGACGTCATCGCGCCGTCGTGGGCGGCCGACGCAGTTCGCAGCAAGCTCGGGCAGGCGACGGCGGCATCCATGTCTCCGATACGCAGGGACGCGCTGTCCGGATCACCGGGGTGATCCGATCGCAGTTTCGCTGCGTAACCTGGATCAAGCCGTCCTGAGCGGCAATGACTGGGGAAAGCCAACACCGTGAAGCTGTCCGTCGCCTCGGATGCCGGCCCGCCAAAGAGTTTCGCCGTCATCGGTTCGGGCATCTCGGGCCTGGTTGCAGCGTGGCTGCTCGCACGTCGCCATCACGTCACGCTCTACGAGACCGAGGAACGGGTCGGCGGACACAGTTGCACGGTTGAGGCCTTGGGACGCGACGGCCCGATCGCCGTGGACATGGGCTTCATGGTATTCAACGAGACCGCCTACCCGAACCTGATGGCGTTGCTCGCGATCCTCGGCGTGGAGACGCGGAAGACCTGCATGTCGCTGGGAATTTCGCTGGACGGCGGCGCGCTCGAATACGGCAGTCGCGGACTGTGTGGCCTGCTGGCCCAGCCGACTAACCTGCTGCGCCCCCGCTTCCTCACCATGATGCGTGACGTGGTGCGGTTCTATCGTGAATGCGCGCGCGAAGTGGACGAACCGGCGCTCGCCGGCTTAAGCCTCGGCGACTACCTCGACCTGCGCGGCTACTCCGAGGCGTTCCAGACCGACCACTTGCTGCCGCAGGTCGCGGCGATCTGGTCCGCGCCGATCGCCAGCGCCCGCAATTACCCGGTCGGCGATTTTGTCCGCTTTTTCGCCAATCACGGCCTGCTTCAACTGGTGGCGCGTCCAGAGTGGCGCACTGTGGTGGGCGGGGCGAAGGCCTACGTCGACAGGTTGATGGCGCAGTTCGACGGAACGGTGCTTACGGGGTGCGGCGTCGCCCGGATCAGCCGGACGGCCACTGATGTGCAGGTCCACGACAGCTTAGGCCGAGCACGCCGGTTCGATCAGGTTGTGATTGCGACCCATGCCGATCAGGCGCTGGCGATGCTGGATGAACCCTCGGCGCAGGAACAGGCGCTGCTTGGCGCCATCCGCTATACGGCCAACCAGGTCGTGCTCCATACCGACCCGGGCCTCATGCCGCGCCGCCGCGCGGCCTGGGCGAGCTGGAACTACCTGGGACGTCGCGGCCTCGACTCAGCCGCGGCGCCGAGCGTCAGTTACTGGATGAACCGCCTGCAGGGCGTGCCGGGACCGCCGTTGATCGTCAGCCTCAATCCGCAACGCGACCCCGCCCCCGGCACGGTGTTGCGGGTCAAGGCCTTCGATCACCCGATCATCGACGCCTGCGCAATGGCCGCCCAACGCCGCCTGTGGTCGCTGCAAGGCGTGCAACGCACCTGGTTCTGCGGCGCCTATTTCGGCGCCGGGTTTCACGAGGACGGGCTGCAGGCGGGCCTCGCGGTCGCCGAGGCGATCGCGCGGGTGCGGCGGCCTTGGCGCGTGCCCCACGAGTCCGGGCGGATCTTTCTTGATCCGCCCGAGGGGGTGGAGCAGGCGGCATGACCTCGGCGCTCTACGAGGGGGTGGTGGCTCACGTCCGCCATCGGCCGCGCCGCCACCGCCTGCGGTATCGGGTGATGCAGGGGTTGTTCGAACTTGACGAACTGCCGGACTTGTCGCGGCGTCTGCGGCTGTTCGGCCATAACCGCCCGGCGGCGGTGAGCTTTCACGATCGTGACCATGGCGATGGATCGGGCGACCTGCGCGGTTGGGTGCAGGCCGAGCTACGCGGCGCCGGGATCACCGGACCTTGGGGCGCCGTGCGCGTGCTCTGCATGCCGCGCATACTGGGCTACGTCTTCAATCCGCTAAGTGTCTACTTCTGTCACGACCTCCAGGGCCGCCTGGCGGCGCTGCTCTACGAAGTGAACAACACCTTCGGCGGGCGCCACGCCTACGTGATGGCGGCGCCATCGGCGGGACCTGTTCGGCAGAGTTGCGCGAAAGCCTTCCACGTCTCCCCGTTCCTGCAGATGGGTCTGACCTACGCCTTCCATGTGTCGCCGCCGGCCGCCGCCGTCGGTATCCGAATTTCTGCGGCGGACGAGACCGGGACGGTGCTCGACGCCAGCTTCGCCGGCCACCGCCGCGCGCTGACGGACAGGGCCTTGGCGCGCGCGCTTGTCGCCTATCCCGCGATGACCCTCAAGGTCATCCTGGGCATCCACTGGGAGGCCCTCAAGCTCTGGCTGGGCGGTGTCGCCTTCGCGCCCGCGCCTGAACGCCCGCGGTCCGCATCCGACGCGTCGGCACGACCATGAACGCGCCGTTTCGCCTTGCTCCAGCGCGATCTCGGATGGGGCCGGTCGATCGAATGTTCCAACGCGCGTCGGAGGCGTGGCAGGGCCCGGGCGTCCGGCTCGCACTTCCCTATGGGCGCGATCTGGACCTAGGGCCGGCGGGGGACGATCGCGCAGCGGTGATGCGCGTGCAGGATCTTCGCGCAATCCGGCGCCTCCTCCTTGGCGGCGATATCGGGCTGGCAGAGGGCTACGTCGCCGGCGAGTGGGAGACGCCGGATCTGGCCCGCGTGCTGACGGCGTTGGCGGCCAACTTCGAAGCGCTCAGCGTCTTGGGCCTGGGCCACCCGCTTCACCGCGCGGCTCAGGCGCCGCTTAAGCTGTTGCGGGCGAATACGCCGCGCGGCGCCCGGCGAAACATCCACGCCCACTACGATCTCGGAAACGACTTCTATGGGGCCTGGCTCGACGAAGGCATGAGCTATTCCTCCGCGCTCTATGGCTTCGCCGGCGAAACGTTGGAGGCCGCCCAAACGCGAAAATACGCCGCGCTCGCTCAAGCGATCGGCCTGCGCGCCGGCCAAAGCGTTCTGGAGCTCGGCTGCGGCTGGGGCGGATTTGCGGAGTTCGCGGCACGCGAGGCGCAGGCGAAGGTCACTGCCGTGACAATCTCCTCGGCCCAGCACGCCTACGCGAGCGCCCGCGTCGCGCGCGCCGGTCTGGCGGATCGCGTCGATGTGCGCCTCTGTGACTATCGGCGGACGGAGGGCCGGTTTGATCGCGTGGTCTCCATCGAGATGTTCGAAGCGGTCGGCGAGCGATTTTGGCCGACCTTCTTCCAGGTGCTGCAACAGCGCCTCGCGCCAGACGGGTGCGCCGGACTGCAGGTGATCACGATGCGGCAGGATCTCTTCGCTGAGTATCGCCGACGCGTCGACTTCATTCAGAAGTACATCTTTCCGGGGGGCATGTTGCCGAGCGAAGAGCGATTGCAGGCGGGCGCGCGTCAAGCCGGCCTGCATCTGACGGCGCCGCGTCGGTTCGGCGCCGACTACGCGACGACCGTTCGAGACTGGGCCGCTCGGTTCGAGCGCGCGTGGCCGCTCCTCGAAGGCAAAGGGTTCGATAGGCGCTTTCATCGGCTATGGCGCTTCTACCTGGCCTATTGCGAAGCCGGGTTCGCGACGGGTCGGACCGACGTATTGCAGTTCGTTCTACGTCGATGAGGGCTCTGAACGTCTCTCCCTTCCGAGAGCGGCGACTCCTGCAAGTCGCCATGTCGATCTGTGCGTTGGTCCCGATCCTTGGGGGCGCTTGGGGCGCTTGGCGCGGACTGGGTCTTGGAACCGACGTCGCCGAGAGCCACGCCCACTATTTATCGGGCGTCCTGCTAGGCGTGGGGTTGGTGTTCTGGGGCTGTGTGCCCTCAATCGAACGGCGCAGCGGCCTCGTGCGTTTGCTCGCCATTCCGGTCGTCATCGGCGGTCTGGTGCGTCTGGCCGCGGTCATGAAGACGGGCCTCAGCCTCTCCATTGCGCTGCCGCTGGTGATGGAGCTGGGCGTGACGCCGGCGCTTGTGTTGTGGACGTCGCGCGTGTCCGGACGCTTCCGCGACCCTAGCGGATTGAGCGCGTGAATTTGGGCGTGGCGCTCGCCCGGACGTTACCCTGGAGACGCTCGTCACGGCGAGGGTGGCCGGGCCTCCAAGATGCCAGGGCTTCACCACATGGCTCAGCTTGTGGCGAATCTGCTGGGTAGCCCCACGCTGGGCCCGCCGACGGGCGGACACTCCCAACGTCCGGATCGCGGCCGAATGCCAACGGGGAAAAACGACCCAAGTCGGACGTTCAGATGAGTGGCTGTAGCGATAGGCCGCTCGGTTGTCGGAGACCCGCGCCCGTTCATCGTATTCCCCTTCGGCCCCTCGGCGGCGATCTGAACCCATCGCCCGCCAAGGGCGACATAGCTCGTCATCATCTCGGGGTCCTCGCACCAATCGGCGATGGCGTAGGTCATCTCCGCCAGTCGATGGCAATGCGCGACCCAGCGTTGCTTCCGCTCCTCGTCCATTGGCACGCACTCGCTACAAACCGTACTGGCGAGCACGTTCGCCCAAGCTGATAACCGGCTGATTAATTTGGTTGCATACGAGCGCTGTCGCGTCAGACGTCGTTGTCGCCGACGAGCATCCGAAGTCGATGCAGCAACTCGGCCCCTGTGAACGGCTTCGGCAGGAAAAGACTTCCGGCGACGCCGTTGGCGCGGAAGGAGGCCTGCGATGTCTGGCCGCTCACGTAGATCACCGGGGCCTGCGGTGCGAGTTGGCGGGCGTATCGCGCCACGTCGTAGCCAGTCGTCCCTCTGCCCAGGTTCACGTCGACCACTATGCAGGCGAAGGGGGGGCTTTGCCGCAGCACCTGATAGGCCCGCTCGTCGCTTTCCACGCACACAGCGTCGAAGCCGTTGTCGGCCAAAAACTCGGTCAGCAACTCGCACACGTCGCGTTCGTCCTCGATGACGAGGACGCGTGGAGCGCTGACGGCTTCTGGTGCGGCTTCCGGCATCTCAATCAACGACACGCGAACAACGTGGCTGGAGCGGTGTTCCGAAATACCCCGTTTGATATCGCCGTCAATTTCAGAATTCGAGCGCACGGGGGCTGCAATTCAACCTAAAGACGCGCCCGGCCGCTGCGTCATAAAGAGTACACGCTTTACGTTAGTTACAATGTTAACATCTCTCGGATTGATTGAGTGGCCGAGGTTAAACGGACCTCCAGGGTTGGAAATGGTATGCGTAAACTTCGGGTGCTCGCAGTCGATGATAATCAGTTCAACCTCAGAATTTGCCGAGAAATCTTTGAACACCTCGGCTGCGACGTAGATGTCGTTGGTTCCGGCGAGGCCGCGCTCGAATTAGTCAGCGTGAATCACTACGATATGATCTGCTTGGATCGCTTCATGCCCGGTCTCCCGGGTGATGAAGTCGCGGCGCGATTACCTACCGAACTGTTTGTCGTGGCGTGGTCCACCGAGACCGCAAACTTGCCGCCTCGCTATAATCAGGTGCTGCCGAAACCGGTGTCGATTGCTGCAGCGGCTGGCGTGCTCGCGCGTGCGATATCTACTGCGCCGCTGAAGCTTCGTTTTGACACATTGTGAGCGCGCCCGCGTCGCCTGATTAACCCGCGATAACACGGGTCGGCAGGCGGTCGTGCAGCACTATCGCGTCTACAAACTCAGTCCGGTGGGCCGGATTGTCTCTGGCGAATGGATCGAAGCTGCCGATTAAGGTGAAGCTCGGCTGAAGGCGCACGCTTTGTGCGATCAGGGGACCTCGAAAGTGGAGCTTTGGCGGGGAAGCGCTAAGCTCGCCGTCCTACCATGCGACGATGACAAGGTCGCTTGAGCGGAGGGTTATGTGCAACCGGAACGATCCACGCGACGTCCGGTGCTAATGGCGGGAGACGGAGCGCTCGTCCTCACCGCCGGAGTGACTTGGCGACCTCCAGAAACAGGTGGGTCAACTGCTCAGCCACTTTGCGGGTGAGATCGCCCGCTGACCCTGGAGCGTCGTAGCGGTTCGAATTCAGGAACCCGCCGATCATCGCTTCATATCCACGAGGGTCGGTCATGGCGAGGTGCGTCAGCACGCTCCGAAGGATCAGATCATGCGCCAAGAGACTGCGCTCAATCTGGGCGATCCTCTCCGCATCGGTCGGCTGGCTCATGACCGATTGCGACGCCAAACGAAGGGCAGGCCAAACAGCAGGAATAGGAATGCGGCGCGACCGCCGGTCAGCGCTCAGACGGCGCCGCTGATCGCCAAGCCTATGAGCAGAACGATCAAGGTCGCGCCCAAACGCATGAAGGAGCATCCATCATTGAAGCTTCGGACCCGCCTCTAGCGGGTGATCCGCTCCGCAAAGCCCGCCAGCGACGGGCGTTCCTAGTGCGAGGCTTACGGGGCCGCAAAGGCTTCTAAGCAAGCCGCTACAGCCCATCTTGCTCGTTGAGGAGGTTTGCTATGGCCACTACAAGCTGCGTCGGAGCGAACGGCTTCGCTATCAACAAGCTGCGCGGCACGCCTTTCGACGCCCACTCCACCTCGCTGTCGCCTGTGGTGTAGATGATCACGATCCGGGGATTTAGCTCGCGCGCGTGCTGAGCGACCTTCCAACCGTCGACTCCGCTCCCAATGCGTATATCGGTGACCACCCCGCTCAAAGACGCCGCTTGCTCATCCAAGAGCTGCACAGCGGCTTCGCCATCATTAGCCGCGCTAACGCGGAAGCCGCCATCTTCAAGCGCAGCTTGGATTAAGTCCAGAACAGCGGCTCGTCCTCTACTACCAGGATGGTCGGTGCGTCTGCGGAGTCCATCACGATGATGGCTGCAAACTGCGGCCGCAACTAATCCACATCAGTTCCACCCAGCCAAAAGCCCAAACTAGAACGCCGTATCAGACCTCCAGTTCAGAAGGTCGCTAGCAAACGTAGTGAAATACCCAAAACACATCACCTATCGGGGCCGCGCGAAGCACTGCGTAGTGCTTACCGTGGGAACAACTTTGAGTGGTTCATTCCGGCCAGCCGCGAACACAACATCACTCAGCGCCCCGATGCGCTGCGCCGGCTTCGGCGTCTCTATCCGATGTCCCGCGTTTCGACCATGGCGCCTGTCATGTTAGCCGACGCCGGCCATCCGTTGGATGCCGACGTCTCGGTTCGCCGCTGCCGCGTCGTTTCTGTCTGGCTGCTTTCCACCCCGAACCGCCTTTGCGGACGTCAGCTTCCTGGAGGCGAGGTCGGGACCGGTGGCGACCCCTAGTCGGACCTTGGGAAGATGGCTCTCGGCCAGCCGCAGGCGACCAGCAAACGACGCTCTGACTTCCCCGATGACGGGACGGCGATCAACGACGCGGGCGTCTTCGTCTCCGCCGAACATCCTCAGTCCCGGTCGCCAGAGATGGCGACGACGCCGGGTGTGGAGGCATGCATGGTGCGACCGATCTCGTTCAAGCGTCACCGGTCCCCTGCGGATGTGATCCGCCAGGCGGTGTGGCTGTATTTTCGTTTCACCCTCAGCATCCGTGACGTCGAGGAGCTGCTGGCCCAGCCGCGAGGCGGTGCGCTGCTGGGTGATCAAGTTCGGTCCGCTGATCGCGGCCAATCTGCAGCGGGGCCGAATCGCCGCCGACGTGCCGCTGGCATCTGGACGAGATGGTGGTGAAGATCGGCGGCCGCCGGATGTTCCTGTGGCGCGCTGTTGACGACGAAGGGGAGGTGCTCGACGTCCTGGTCCAGAAGCGTCGCAACAAGGCGGCCGCTCTCAAGCTGCTACGGCGCTTGCTGAAGAAGCAGGGCCTCCACCCCGCGACAATTGTCACCGATAAGTTGGGGTCGTACCGGGCCGCCGTCAGGATACTTGGCCTGGCGGATCGCCATCGACCAGGCGGCATGCGGAAAAAATCTCCAGCCGCACCTGATCTCCCGACCCGGACTGAGAAGCCTGCGAGCCCAGGCTCACGAAGCCTGGGCGCTCGCCACCGCGGCGGCATGAGCAAACGGGGAGGGCAGGGTCTCTTTCAGCCGAGCCCGGTTAACGTGTCAGTTCCTTCAGTTCCCGCGAAGCTTCGAAGCCGAAGGGGTGGCGCAAACGGCGACGTCTGTGCTATGGTTACATGTAACCAAGTGGAGCCCTGCCGTGGCCGCCGCCTCCAACGCCAAGCCATCGCGCGCCAAGGTCGGCGCGCACCGTGCCCGCTTGCGGGCGCAGGGGCTTCGCCCGATCCAGATCTGGGTGCCGGATGTCCGCGCGCCGAGCTTTCGCTCGGAAGCCCATCGTCAGTCGCTGGCCGTGGCGGCGAGCGATCACGCGGCGGAGGACCAGGCGTTTATCGACGCCGTGTCGGACTGGGATGAGGAATGAGGCGCGGCGAAATCTGGACGGTTGCGGGCGGCCAGGATTATGCGGGCAAACCGCGGCCGGTGGTGATCGTGCAGGACGACGCCTTTGACGCGACGGCGTCGGTGACCATCTGCGCCTTCACCACCGACAAGACGGACGCGCCGCTCTTTCGGCTGCCGGTTACGGCGAGCGACCGCAACGGTCTGCGCGCGGACTGCCAGCTGATGGTCGACAAGATCACCACCGTGCCCAAGACGAAGGTGGGCGCGCGCGTGGGCCGGCTGGACGATGCGGACCTGGTGCGGCTCAACCAGGCGATGATGGTGTTCCTGGGCCTGGCCGCGTCGCCCCGCCTCGGCCGGGGAGCGGCGGGGCGCGGGGACGCTTCTATCTAGCGTTATGCGAAGCCGCTGAGGGGGCTTGTCGGATAGGCGACGTTTCGGCCTCGCGCCCGCGAACGCTTCAGAAACCGACCCGGCCTAGCTTCGCAATATGCCCGGTGAGCTCCCCAAAGTCGTGCCGATCCGGCGCCGCCCCCGCAAGCCGCCGACGCTGAAACAGCTGATGGCCCGCAAGCGACGCGACACGAGGAAGCTCGTCATCGCCAACCTGGCGACGTTCGCGCTCACGATCGCCGTCGGCTTGGCGTGGCCGCAGCTCAGCCGTCAGTTCGTCGCCGGAGCGACTTGGCCCGTGATCCGGTCTGAGCCCGCAACGGTGCCGGGAAGGGGCGATACGGTCCGCATCGTTCGCGTGATCGACGGCGACACCGTCGACCTCGCCGGCGGCGAGCGCGTGCGCATCCTTAACATCGACGGTCTTGTCAGGTAAACCGCCGTCGGACGCGCGAGGCCCTTCCTACCCTGCTGATCAGGCGGCGGCGGTCGCAGCCGCCCACGCG
>Ga0207712_10003374_pt1 | contig 10099 bp, 7 predicted proteins | sample KBSS44metaG_FD_184402 | JGI IMG/M metagenome (GOLD analysis project Ga0207712, IMG submission 184402) | Switchgrass rhizosphere microbial communities from Kellogg Biological Station, Michigan, USA - KBS S4-4 metaG (SPAdes) (version 2) | ecosystem: Host-associated > Plants > Roots > Rhizosphere >...
CCCACCGGAGTTCATGGGAGGGTAAGCCGCGGGACAGGATGGATGGCTACCTTCGGCTGCTGGGGGAGAATCTGGATCTGAGCAGCACCCAGCGCGATAGCGTTCGGGCCATCCTTGAACGCCATCGGGGAGACATGGACGCGATCTGGCAGGAAGTTGCCCCGCGCTATGAAACCATGCGCTCACAAATCCGTTCAGAGATCCGCACTCAGCTTACTCCGGAACAACAGAAGAAGTACGCGGACCTCACGTCCCGGTTGGACCAGGAGCGGCGCGAGATGAACACCCCCGCTCCCCACCAATGATGCAGATGACCCGTCTTCTCCGACTGGCCTTTGAATCCGGCTTCCCCGCAGCGGCGCTGATGACCACGGTCTCGGTTGTGGCGGCGCAGCAGCCTATCGTGACGCTCCCGGAAGCCAGGAAAATGGCCCAGGCCGTCGAGCCTACCGTGGTCGGGGCGCTGGGCGCGGTACGCAACGCGGACGCCCAGGTTCGGAGCGCCAAGGGCGCCTGGCTGCCAAGTCTCAGTGCCTCTTCGTTTGGAGGAACGACCTATCAGGAAGGTCCACCTCGAGTCAATTCGAGTACCGGGGAGCTGGTGGGCGGTAACACGTCATCCCAGAATCTCAATTTCGGGCTCAATGCGAGCTGGGACCTTTTCACGGGCTTCCGTCGAGGCGCTGATTCACGGGCGGCGCATGCAGCCCGCGATGCGGCGGACGCCGGGCTGATCGATGCGAACTACCAGGCGACCCTCGCCGCGACGCAGCAGTTCTTCACCGCCCTGGCGGCCCAGCAGCTGGTGCGGGTGCGGGAGGCAAGCGTCCGGCGGGCGGAGGAACAGCTCAAGCTGGCAGTCGCGAAGCTCAGCGCGGGGAGCGCCACCCGTTCCGACTCGCTCAGATCGGTGGTGATACTGGGCACCACGCAGCTGGCGCTGGTGAGCGCGCAGGCCGACGTGGCCGCCGCCCAGGCTGAGCTGGCGCGGCTGATCGGCGCCGAAGGCCGGGTGGCGGCAGCCGACGACAGCGTCTTCTACCAGGTCGCAAGCCAGCTTGATACCCTCGCGCTCCTGAAGGAGGCTCTCGCGGAGTCGCCCAGGGTTCAGGCGGCCGAGGCAAGCGCGCGCGCTGCCGACGCCAACCTCGCGTCCACCAAGTCGGCCTACTGGCCGACTCTCACTCTCGGAGCCTCGACCGGCTGGTCGGGGACCGAGAACCGCAATTGGGAGCTGTTCAACCAGCGGCAACTGGGCGTGGGCCTGAACTGGAATCTGTTCAACGGATTCAACCGGGAGGAATCGATCACCATCCGGTCGAGCACGTTGGATCAGGCGGACGCCACAGCGAGCGATACCCGCCGCCAGGTGTCTTCCGTTCTGACGGCACAATTTGCCCTGTTGGATGCCGCCAGGCTCAAGATTGATATCGCCCAGACCAGCGTCGCGGCGGCGCGGGAAGATCTTCGGGTCGTGGAGCAGCGCTACCGCGTGGGTGCCGCCACGATTCTCGACCTGCTCAACTCGCAGGAAGCGCTCACCCAGGCCGAGGTGGATGCGGTTGCCGCCCGGTTCGACTATCTACGTGCCAAGGCACAGATTGAAGCACTCATCGGACGGGACCTATGACCTCTGCCCTGAATTCGACCGACGAACGGATGGCGGTACTGCCTGGCGACGTCCCCCGGGACGCCGTGATCGTTACCCGCAACCTGCAGCGGGAATACGACATGGGCGGTGAGATCGTGCGGGCACTGCGGGGGGTCGATATCACGATCCGCCGCAACGAATTCGTCGCGATCATGGGTCCGTCAGGCTCGGGCAAGTCCACCCTGATGAACATGATCGGTTGCCTGGACACTCCGACCCACGGCGAATACTGGCTGAACGGCCACCGGGTGTCGGAGCTGGAAGACAATGAACTGGCCCGGATCCGGAACAAGGAGATCGGGTTCGTGTTCCAGACCTTCAACCTGCTCCCACGGGCAACCGCGCTGCACAACGTGGAGCTGCCGCTGGTCTACGCCGGCGTACCGGGTAAAGAGCGGAAGGCACGAGCCGTGGATGCGCTTACCCAGGTCGGATTGGCCGACCGGATGGAGCACCGTCCCAATGAGCTGTCGGGCGGTCAGCGGCAGCGGGTGGCGATCGCGCGAGCGTTGGTAAACCAGCCCAGCATCATCCTGGCCGACGAGCCGACCGGTAATCTGGATTCGACCACCAGCATCGAGATCCTGGCACTGTTCAACCAGCTGCACCAGCAGAACCAGACCATCGTCCTCGTGACCCACGAGCACGACATCGCGGCGCACGCGCGGCGACAAGTGCATCTGAAGGATGGGATGGTGGAGCAGGACTTCGCGACCAAGGCCAAAGCCGAATGACCGCTGACACCTGGGACTCCATGCTGATGGGTAAGACCCTTCTGACTTTTCTGACGCTGGCAGTGGCTTGCAAGGAACCGCCGCCGCCTCCGCCTGCATACCTGGCCGTTCCGGTGGAGCGCCGTGACATCGTGGTTTCGGCCCGCGCCAATGGGGCCATCCAGCCCGACACGACCGTCGAGGTCAAGTCCAAGGCCTCGGGTGAGATCCTGGAGATGCTGGTGGAGACCGGAGCAAAGGCGAAGCGCGGCCAGCTCATGGTAACGATCGATCCCCGCCAGCCGCGGAACGACCTCGCTCAGGCGGACGCCAACCTCGAAGTGGCGAAAGCCAAACTGGCCAACGCCACTGCGCAGAAGCACCGGGCCGACGAGCTATTCAGCTCCCAGGCCCTGACCGAAACCGAGCACGATCAGGCGATGCTGGACTACGCCAATGCGAAGGCGGAGGTGGTGACCGCCCAGGTACAAGTCGAAAACGCGAAGATCCAGCTCGAGGACACCGACGTTCGGGCCCCTATCTCCGGCACCATCATCGAGAAGGACGTCGAGCGGGGTCAGGTGATCTCGTCGCCTACGAAGGACGTGGGCGGAGGGACGGTGCTGCTCAAGATGGCCGATCTCAACCTGGTCCAGGTGAAGACTTTGGTGGACGAGACCGACATCGGAAAAGTCCAGTCGGGTCTCCGGGCCTCAATTACGGTTGACGCCTACCCCAATCACCAGTTCGATGGGACGGTGCTCAAGATCGAGCCGCAGGCGACGATCGTACAGAACGTCACCATGTTCCCGGTGCTGGTGCGAATCGACAATCGAGAGGGTCTGCTACGGCCCGGAATGAATACCGAGGTGGAGATCCATGTCGGCCGTCGCGACAGCGTGCTCGCGATTCCGAACGCGGCGCTCCGCACTCAGCGCGACGTCGGCTCTGCCGCCCAAGTACTCGGCCTCTCGATGTCCGATGTGCAGGCCCAGCTTGCCAAAGGGAGTGCGAGCGGCGGAGAACAACCGCAGACCACCGCGAGCCAGGGTGGCGGCGGGACCAATCCCAAGGGCGCCAATACCCTGACCCTGCCGGATGGACGCAGCGTCGTGCTGCCTGCCGGTGTCACCGAGGAGCAGGTCAAAGCCATTTTCCAGAAGCGGACGAGCGGGCAGGAACCGACTGCGGAGGAACGGGCATTGCTTCGGCGGGTGTTTGCCGGGATGGGCGGCGGTCAGAGCGGGGGAAGCCGGAACCAGCCAGACACCCGGTTCGGGGGACGCTACATCGTGTTCGCTCGTCGGGGCGGAACCATCGTGCCGCTCAATATCAAAACTGGTCTCACGGACCTGGACTACACCGAGGTGGTCTCCGGCTTGAATCCGGAAGACTCGGTTCTCGTACTACCCAGCGCGAGCCTGGTTCAGTCCCAGCAGGAGTTCAAGGAACGGGTGACCCGGGTGACGGGCACCGGGTTGCCAGGCCTGCAGTCGCCGCAACAGGGGACTTCCAAGGCTCCCACGACCACCACAAGGCCCTGACGCATGCTGATCGGAGAGACTGTCGCGGTCGCTCTGCAATCCATCAAGGCCAATGCCCTGCGCTCCATTCTTACGGCGCTCGGCATCATCATCGGCGTGGCCGCGGTCATAACGATGGTGGCACTTGGCACCGGAGCCCAGAAGGCGGTGGAGGATCAGATTGCCTCGCTGGGAGCCAATGTCCTGAGCGTGTATCCCGGCATGTCATTCAGCGGCGGTGTCGCCTCGGCCAACCGGGTCAGTCTCACCATTGACGACGCCGATGCTCTGGAGCGGGACGGCCAGTTCATCAAGGCCGTGGTGCCCGAAATCGTTTCGCAGCAGCAGGTCAAGTACGTTAACAAGAACATCAACACCAACGTCACCGGCACGACGGCCAACTTCCCCGAGGTCCGCAACTATACGCTTGCGCGGGGGAGGATGTTCACCAGCGGGGAGGACGCCGCCCGCGAGAGGTATGCGGTACTCGGAGCCGACATACCGGAACTGCTCGAGGCCAATCCCGTCGGCCTGCTGCACCAGACGATCCTGATCCGGGGGATCGCCTTCGAAATCATCGGGATCATGGCATCCAAGGGCGCCACGGGATCATGGCAGAATCCTGACGAACAGATCTGGATTCCACTGGAGACCGCGCGCTACCGGGTCTTCGGCACCGACCGTCTGCGCTCGGTCGGGGTTCAGATTGCAGATGGAATCCCGGTTGAGCAGGGGATGGTGGATATCGAGCGCGTCCTCCGGCGCGAGCATAAGATCCGTCCGGGCGGAGAGAACGATTTCCAGATCCGCGATGCGAAGCAGTTCCTCGCTACCCAGCAGTCCGCTTCCGAGATCTTCACGACCCTGCTCGCCAGCATCGCGGCCGTGAGCCTGGTCGTCGGCGGGATCGGCATCATGAACATCATGCTGGTGTCGGTCACCGAGCGGACTCGTGAAATCGGTGTGCGCAAGGCGCTGGGGGCGACACAATGGAATATCCTGTTCCAGTTCCTGGTCGAGGCCCTGGCTCTCTGCCTCGCCGGCGGAATCATCGGAATCCTGCTTGGGGTATGGGTGACGAACCTGCTGGCGAAGAGCAACGGGTGGAACACCCTGATTTCCCCACAGAGCATCATCATGGCCTTCGGGTTCAGCGCGGCGATCGGGCTGATCTTCGGCATCTGGCCGGCTCGGCGCGCGGCGAAACTCGACCCGATTGTTGCATTGCGATACGAGTAGAAAGGAAAGCGGGAGCCCACCTACATTTCTAGCTAAATGCTTCTCGCCCTCCTCGTTGCCCTTCAGGGCCCGCCGCCGGATTCGACGGGCCCGGGCTTTTTTGCCACGGCACCCCGCCTCGAGGCTACCGTCACCATTGACGGGGAGCTGAACGAGCCGGTTTGGTCCCAAGCCGGCAGGCTCACCGATTTTCATCAATACCAGCCAGTCGACAGTCGGCCCGCCGAGGAAAAAACGGTCGTGCTGGTGTGGTACGCCCCCAACGCGATTCACTTCGGCATCATCGCCTATGAGAGCCAACCCGGCGCCATCAGAGCCACGGTGGCCGATCGGGACAACCTCGACGCGGACGATCGAGTCACCATCTACCTCGACACATTCGATGACCGCCGGCGGGCCTTCTTCTTCACGGTAAACCCGCTGGGCTCGCAAGAAGATGGGGTCAGGACGGAGGGCGGCTTTGCGGCGGGAAGCCTGGTGGGTGGTACTACCGACAAGAACCCGGATTATATCTGGGAATCGAAGGGCCGTCTGTCCGATTCCGGCTATGTAGTGGAGGTCAGGATTCCCTTCAAGAGCCTGCGCTATCCCGGGAACGGAGCGCAACGTTGGGGGATCAACGTGGTCCGGAAGATCCAGCGCACCGGCTACGAAGACACCTGGACCGATACCCGGCGGGCCAACGCGAGTTTCCTGGTGCAGTCCGGCCTTCTCGACGGCCTGCACGACCTGCAGAGCGGGATCACCACGGAGTTCCAGCCGGTGGTGACCGCAGCGGCAAACGGCGCACCCACACCCACGGGATACGACCGGGAGAATCTCGATCCGAGCTTCGGGGCCAATCTTCGCCTGGGGCTTACCAGCAACCTGTCGGTAGACGCCACTTACAATCCTGATTTCAGCCAGATCGAATCGGACGTGAGTCTGGTGACGGTAAACGAGCGCTTCGCGCTGTTCTTCCCGGAGAAGCGTCCCTTCTTTCTCGAAGGGATCGAGCTGTTCTCGACCAATAACCAGCTGGTCTACACTAGGCAGATCGTCGATCCCATCGCGGGCGGCAAAGTCACCTCAAAGATCGGGGCGAACAACATCGCTCTGCTCACCGCGGTGGACCAGGCAAACTCTCCCGACTCCTGGTTCAACATCGGGCGCGTCCGGAGGGACGTAGGCGCCAACTCGACGGTCGGCGTCACAGGAACTTCGAAGGATGCCAGCGGGACCTACAACCGGGTGGTCGCCGGAGATGCGCGGATCGTTTTCGGGAAGCTGTACTTCGTCGCCGGGCAGGCCGGCGGCTCCTGGACTCGGGACAGTGCCACTGGAGATTCCCGTTCCAGCCCGATCCTCGAGGCTGAGTTCGACAGGACCGGGAGGTCCTGGGGATTCAACTACAAGGTCACGGGTATCGGGCCTGACTTTGAGTCTCAGGCAGGCTTCGTCCCCCGCAACGACATCGTGCAAGCCCACGCATTCAACCGGTTCTCGATCTACGGCTCAAAGGGCGCACTCCTCGAGACGGCAAACTTCTTCGGGGGACCGTTCTATACCTGGATCTACGGCGACTTCCTGCAGCGGGGGGCGCTCGAGGGACTCTGGCGGGCCGACGCCGACCTTACGCTTCGTGGTGGCTGGACCTGGGATACCCACGGTGAGGTTGGGTTCACCAATTTCGAACCCGGCGCGTACAACGGCTACGAAGTGGACCAGGGTGGAAGTCTAGTCCCTTATGATGCTCCAACCGGCGTGGACAACTGGGCCTTACAGACCGGCGTAAACACGCCGACCTGGCAAAATCTTGATGCCTCGCTCTTCGTCACGCGAAGCCAGGTGCCAATTTTTGCGGAAGGAGCGGATGGGAATGAGACCCGGGTCACCGGCACCCTGAATCTCAGGCCGACCGGCTCGATCAGAATTTCCGGCTCCAACACCTACTCGAGGATCACTCGCCGCCGGAATGATTCCGAATTCGCCCGGACCATCATTCCCCGGCTCAAGGTCGAGTACCAGCCTATGCGCGCCCTGTTCTTCCGCGCCGTCGGAGAGTACGTCGCCCAGCGGCGCGCGCCGTTGGAGGACGCCGATAACGGGGATCCTCTGGTGATCAACGGCCAGACGCAGCCTTTCCAGGAGGCGAACGGGCTGCGCATGGACTTCCTGGCGTCCTTGGAGCCCTCGCCGGGGACCGTCGCCTTCCTGGGCTATGGCAGCTCGCTCGACGACACCTCCGCGTTCAACTTTTCGGAGATGAGCCGGGCGAGCGATGGGTTCTTCGTGAAGCTGGCGTATCAGTTCCGGTGGTAGCCGGGGTTATCCCGGCTCCAGCTCCACGCTGGCTCGCCCATCCTCCCCGTAACGCACCGTCACCAGCCACGGCCTGCAACACACCCCGCAGTCTTCAACGTACTCTTGTTCAGGACCCCCACCAGGATCCAATACGATCACGACCTGTTCGCCGCAGTGGGGACATGTGACCTCCGTGTCCTGGTCGGCAGACTCCTCCTCCAGAAACTCATCCTCGTCGTCTAGGCTCATCAGACAGGACCTCCGAGCAATTCTTCCACCCCGCGCCAGGCCTGGTCAATGGCCGAATTGGTGTAGGCGAACGCGCCGGCATCGGCGTTGGCGATCGTGATACGGCCGAATGGCCGGCGTCCCACGACGCACGGCTCCTCTCCCTCGGCCCATGGCCCGTCCCACAGCGAGTTGTACTCGTAAGTGTAGCCGTGCGGCCAGCGATTCACAGTGATGGCAGTGATGTCTCTAGCCGGATCGAAGCCGGCGGGACCAAACATCCGGCCCAACTGGTCTCTTACAGCGCGCTCGAAGGTCTCGAACGGGGTTTGAAGTAGTTCCTCGCGTCCTGCTCGATGCTGAACTCGTGAGGGTGAACCGGGTTTGCAGGGAGTGCGCACCATTTTCACCACCGCCGGAGCATCCGGAGTTCGCGGCGCCTGATAGGCCCCCAGATCAACTGGAAAATCCAGAAAAGTGTTTGCCCAGTAGCTGCCCGGTGCGTAGACATGGGAGACACCGGCTTTCTGAAGTGCTCGCCAGTTGTTGAGAGCGACGTTGGTATACACCAGCGGCACTTTGGCCCCGTATGCCAGCGCCTGCTTCTGTGTGTCGGACAGCTCGGGGCATAGATAGGGTATCACCATGTTCCAGCAGGCGAGCACACAGGCTCCGGCTCGCACCGACCTGGCCTTTCCACCCCGAACATACGTCACCTCGACCTCACGCGCCGAAGCGGGATCGTCCCGATGCTTTACCCGGATCACTGTGCTGTTGAGCCTTATGCGGGTCGAGTTCGAGGGCTGATCGAGCTTGCCGTACGCGAGGCGGGCGGTCACCACGTCGTCCATCGAATCACCGGGCAACGCCTGGGGAACCAGGCGGCGGGCGAGGAGGCGCGCTACGGACGCGTTCCCATCGGGGAAGTGAAAGATGTACGGCTCTTCCTCGTTCATTTCGAGAAGCGGTGTCCGCCCGATGCCCGGGCTCGGCTCATCGCCATCCAGTTTCAGGCCCTCGAAGCCCGGCATCTCCAACCCCCAGCAATCGAGCGCGGGGATCGCGTCGATTCCTACACCATAGAGATCGTGGGTCATGGCCTGGAAGAGAGGAATCACGCCTGGGGCCACCTTCACGACATCGAGCAGGAAGTCCCGATAGCTCATTCGGGCCAGTCGAGCCTTTTTCTCGGAAGAAGTAAGTCCGGGAAAGTGGTTGGTCCGGTTCCCGATTACCCGAAGGATGTCGCGCTTGACCGCCTCGGTGAGGGGTGCCAGGTCGAGAGTCTTCCGGGAAATACCAGACACGCTGCCCTGCACCACGCGATCAACTCCGAACGTCTCCCGGTCGAAGAAGATGCCTCTGGTCATCCCGAGCTTCTGATATCGTCCTCGATCGAAAGCGGTATAGAAGCGCTGCAGGTCTATGCCGAGATCCGACAGGAGCCCGCGGGCCACGGTGCTGTACTGCGCGGGACTCTCGATGGACTCGGTTCCCCCATAGGAAATGAGAAGGCGGTCACCCACGGTGAACTCGTTCCGCTTCGCGTGGCCGCCGAGGTCATCGTGGTTGTCGAGCAATAGGATCCGGGATTCTGGTCTGGCCTTGCGATAGAAGTAGGCCGCGGCGAGACCGCTGATCCCGGCGCCGACGACGACCAGGTCGTAACGTTCCCCGGTGTCCCGGGTCCGGCCGATGGTGGGTTCAAGGGTTCCGTCCCGCAGTTGATGCGCGACTTCGTATGAACCAGGGTGACTTCCGCGGAGTCCGGTCAGTGCCGGTGGGTAGTAGTCAGGCGCCTGCTCGGGAGCGTAAGCGTCTTCTCCTCCTCGAGTACAACCGAATGGCAGAAGCGCCATCCCCGTGGCAATCGCCAGCCCATCGAGAAAGTCCCGGCGGCTGATGTTCCGGTCCATTCCGAGTCGGCGATCGCTCGCGTCGGTCATGACAGTTCTCTCTTGCGGGAGGGTTGCGGTTCCGCGAAGATACGGCTTCCTGCAGACAACTGGCCAGCACTACGAGGAGCCATGCCTCGCTCACGCATCACAGGCACCGGGTTCGCCGTTCCCGACCGCGTGGTCCGCAACGACGACCTCGCTCAACTGATGGACACTTCGGACGAATGGATTCGAGTCCGGACCGGAATCCAGGAGCGGCGCTGGGCCGCGGAGGGGGAGACCGGCTTCGCCCTGGCCCATGAGGCCACGCTGAAGGCGCTGGACATGGCGGGCCGGACAGCAAAGGACATTGAAGCGATCGTCTACGCTACCTCCACTCCCGACCACTTCATCCCGGGAGGCGGAGTCTTCCTGCAGCGCATGCTGGGAATTCCAACGATCCCGGCACTCGATATCCGGGTCCAGTGCAGCGGTTTCGTGTACGGACTCTCGGTGGGCGACGCCTGGATTCGCGCGGGAGAATACCAGCGGGTTCTCGTGGTGGGAGCGGAGATTCAATCCACC
>Ga0207712_10003402_pt1 | contig 10056 bp, 8 predicted proteins | sample KBSS44metaG_FD_184402 | JGI IMG/M metagenome (GOLD analysis project Ga0207712, IMG submission 184402) | Switchgrass rhizosphere microbial communities from Kellogg Biological Station, Michigan, USA - KBS S4-4 metaG (SPAdes) (version 2) | ecosystem: Host-associated > Plants > Roots > Rhizosphere >...
GTAAACAACAATTTGCTCAGGCATAGCCTGAAAAAAAAGTTTACTTTTGAAATAGAGGAAAACAGCGATATGAGTCTTATGAAAGAAAGAATAATTGTCCCCGATTTTGAGTTGTCTCCGCATATAGACCAGGTGGGAGTTGAGGAAAGGGCTTCCCGTTTTACCAAACGAAGCATAAAAAAAGAATCGAAGCTGAATGGGTTGCTGCTAGTGCTGAACATGATCGATCTTACAACACTCGAGGGAAAAGATACAGATGGAAAAGTAAAACAACTTTGTTATAAGGCCATGCATCCTCATGATGCGTATCCCGGTTTGCCAACAGTAGCTGCAATATGTGTTTATCCATCAATGGTGAAAGTAGCCAGGAAAGCATTGGGAAATTCAGGAGTGAAAGTAGCCTCCGTTGCTACTGCCTTTCCAAGCGGGCAAGCTCCAAAAGAAGTTAAGATACGTGATACAAAATATGCAGTGAACGAAGGAGCTGATGAAGTGGACATGGTTATTAGTCGTGGAAAATTTCATTCTGGTGAATACAATTTTGTATTTGATGAAATAGCAGCAATAAAAGAAGTCTGTGGTGACGCAAGATTGAAAGTGATATTAGAAACAGGTGAATTGGGAACCTTTGATAAAGTAAGAAGAGCCAGTGATATTGCTATGCATGCCGGCGCTGACTTTATTAAAACATCAACCGGAAAAATTCAACCCGCAGCAACAATGCCGGTTACATTAGTGATGTTGGAAGCAATAAGAGATTTTTACTATAAAACAGGAAAGATGATTGGAATGAAACCAGCGGGTGGTATTTCCAAATCAAAACTGGCTTTACATTATTTAGTAATGGTGAAAGAGACATTAGGAGAAGCCTGGCTAAACAATGAATGGTTCAGGTTTGGTGCAAGCAGTTTAGCAAATGATGTGTTGATGCAAATAGTAAAAGAGAAAACGGGTGTGTACCAGGCGGCGAATTATTTCACCGTTGATTAAATCAACACGGTTTGAAGACGACAATAATCGTTAGCTGTAACTTTTAAAACTCGGATTATATGAACGAGATAATTTTATTTTCAATTGTATTAATAATTCTTGTTTTTGGAAATCTTTTTGCGCAACGAATAAAACAACCAATTTTATTTTACATAAAACTGATCGCATTTTTTGGTTTAATGTTACTTGTCTGGGTTATAGAATCTGACGGAAAAATTGCACCAAAATTAATTATTACATCTGTTGTTCTCTATGGCATTTATCAAGCCTATATAACACTAAGAAAAAAGAACAGATTGACTAAAGTACATGAGGACAACAAGACCGTGACTAATAATACAATCAGGCAATAAAAAAATAACGATGCCAACAAAAAAGAAGACAACGAAAAACAATACGATCAAACTAAAATTTGATACAAGTTGGTCATATGCTCCTGCACCTGAAAGTAAAAGCGCCGCTACTATTAATAAGCAATACGATCTTTTTATAAATGGTGAATGGCAAAAGCCTTCTGATGGAAAATATTTTGAAACGATCAATCCTGCAAATGAAGAAAAGCTGAGTGAAATAGCAGAGGCAAATACTGGTGATGTAGATAAAGCTGTGAAGGCAGCCCGCAATGCTTATGAAAAGGTTTGGAAAAAAATGCCAGCGAAAGAAAGAGCTAAATATATTTTTCGCATTGCAAGGATGATACAAGAGAAAGCAAGGGAATTGGCGATCATTGAATCATTAGATGGTGGCAAGCCTATTCGTGAAAGCCGTGATTTTGATGTGCCGACAGCAGCGAATCATTTCTTTTATTATGCAGGCTGGGCAGATAAATTGGAATATGCTTTCCCAAACAGAAACACCGAGCCACTTGGTGTAGCCGGTCAGATCATTCCCTGGAATTTTCCTTTATTGATGGCTGCATGGAAAATTGCGCCGGCAATCGCAACGGGCAATACAGTTGTTTTAAAACCTGCGGAAACAACACCGCTTACTGCGCTAAAGTTAGCAGAGATAATACAAGAATCAGGGTTGCCTGATGGTGTTGTAAATATTATAACTGGTGCAGGTGCTACCGGCGCTGCTATCGTTAATCATCCTGATATTAATAAGATCGCTTTTACAGGTTCAACAGATGTTGGAAAAATTATTCAACGGGCTATTGCAGGTACTAATAAAAAAGCAACATTGGAATTAGGCGGAAAGGCTGCCAATATAATTTTTGAAGATGCGCCCATCGACCAGGCTGTTGAAGGTGTGATCAACGGAATTTATTTCAACCAGGGACATGTGTGTTGTGCTGGTTCAAGGCTATATGTACAGGAGTCAGTAGCCAAGCAAGTAATTCGAAAATTAAAAGACAGGATAGAATCATTGATCGTTGGCGATCCTATGGATAAGAATACAGATATTGGGGCAATTAATTCAAAACAACAATTGGAAACGATTCATAAATATTTAAGTATTGGTAAAAAAGAAGGCGCTGAAATGTATGAAAGTAGCTGTGCCCTACCAGGCAAAGGCTTTTGGTGCAGGCCAACTTTGTTTACCAATGTGGCGCAAAGCAATCGCATAGCACAGGAAGAAATCTTCGGACCAGTATTGGCAATACTAACTTTCAGAACAGATGATGAAGTAATAGAAAAAGCCAACAACTCACCTTATGGTTTGAGTGCAGGTGTATGGACAGATAAAGGTTCCAAGATCTTTAATATGACAAAACGAATGAGAGCCGGTGTTGTTTGGGCAAATACATTTAATAAGTTCGATCCTTCATCACCTTTCGGTGGATATAAAGAAAGTGGATTTGGAAGAGAAGGTGGATTGCATGGGTTGTCAGCTTATGTGAATCTTGTTAATTAATTGTTCTCGCAGATTGCACCGATTCACACAGAAAAATCAGTGGAAATCCGTGAAATCTGTGAGCTAAAAAAAGATTATGGGAAAAACATTAATAAAAAAATCCTCTTTAAGCATTAGTGAAAATGGTTTAGAAAAATCAATTTCTAAAAAGAGACTTGAAGTTTTAAAGACTTACAAAATTTATATCGGTGGACAGTTTCCAAGAACTGAATCCGGTCGTTATTATATTCCAACAAATGCTGTTGGAAAAAAATTGGCAAATGTTTGCCTTAGCTCAAGAAAAGATTTTCGTGATGCAGTCGTTGCGGCGAGAGCTGCTTTTGGTGGATGGAGCAGCCGTGCTGCTTTTAATCGTGGCCAGATACTTTATCGCATGGCCGAGATGCTGGAAGGAAGAAAAGCTCAATTCATTGACGAATTAATGCAACAGGATTCAACAAAAGGAAAAGCTGAGAAAGAAGTGAATCTTGCAATTGACCGATTGATCTATTATGCTGGTTGGTGTGATAAGTTTCAGCAATTATTCAGTTCGGTAAATCCGGTTGCTACTTCCCATTTTAATTTCTCTGTACTTGAGCCTACAGGTGTTGTCTCGATCATCGCTCCACAAAACGACTCCCTGTTAGGATTAGTTTCTGTAATAGCTCCCGTTATCTCAGGCGGAAATACATGCGTTGTTTTAGCCTCTGAAACAAAACCATTATGTGCGGTAACCTTTGCCGAAGTATTGAATTCATCTGACCTTCCGGGCGGTGTTGTAAATATTTTAACAGGAAAACCGGGCGAACTCACTTCCTGGTTTGTTGACCACATGGATGTAAATGCAACCATCTATTGTGAAAATGATTCCGCTATTCAGAAAATGATGAGGGAAAAATCAGCTTTGAATCTCAAAAGAATATTTTTTTACAATAAGGTAAACTGGAGTAGCGAACAGGGGCAATCTCCATATTATATAATGGACACACAGGAAATAAAAACTACCTGGCACCCGATCGAGAATATTGCTGGATCAGGAGGGGGTTATTAAGTTCAAAAAGTTTAATAAGTTCCAAAGGTTAAGCCAACCTTTGGAACTTATTAAACTTCTTAAACCAATTAAACTTTTTTGGTAAAGTTTTTGAATAGCAAAGCCATCATGAAAAAAATATTCTTTTTAATCGTTTTATTTTCTTCTGCAAAAACATTCGCACAGGATACCTCATGGAAAAAAGCTGTTGATAGCAATTCTGTGGTGATACATAAAGATTCACGGATTGATATGCTTGTAAAAAAACAAGCAGATATTAATGAATTAACCACCAGGGAAGCAAGACGCATTGGAAAAGGTTATCGGCTGATGATCATCAATACGAATAAGAGGGATGAAGCTATTGCCGCTAAGACAAAAGTCTATACCTATTTCCCGGAATTGAAAGCCTACCTTCTTTACCAATCTCCTTATTTCAAATTAAAAGTGGGAAATTTTAAAGACCGGAAAGATGCAGAAAGCTATCAGAAACGCCTGAACATATATTTCCCCAAAGGCGTTTACATCATGAATGATACTATTGAAGTGAAACCCGAAAAGAATTCGGACGAAGATATTCATCCTTAGATCCCACTCTATCCATCACATAATTGAGATTCTTTACTTTTGCGGGCATGATCGAAAAAATAAAAGCCTTAGCGAGGCAATATTCTCCGGAGTTTATTGAAATACGCCATCATCTTCATTCAAATCCCGAATTAAGTTACCAGGAGTTTAAAACTTCGGCATTTGTACAGGATAAACTGAAAGACTTCGGAATTCCTTTTGAAGTAAAAGCAACCACGGGTGTTGTGGGATTGATAAAAGGTAAAAATCCAGGTAATAGAATTATTGCAATAAGAGCCGACATGGATGCCCTGCCAATAAAAGAAGAAAATAATATTCCTTATAAATCAAAGAATGAAGGTGTGATGCATGCCTGCGGACATGATGTGCATACAAGCTGTTTGCTGGGTGCTGCAAAAATTTTAAATGAATTAAAAGATGAGTGGGAAGGAACAGTGAAATTGATCTTTCAGCCAGGAGAAGAAAAAAACCCCGGTGGCGCCAGCTTTATGATAAAAGATGGCGTGCTTGATAACCCAAAGCCGTCGGCAATTTTTGCGATGCATGTTCATCCCGGCCTTGATGTTGGTAAACTTAGCTTTCGTAGCGGCAAAGTAATGGCAAGCGCCGATGAACTTTATTTTACAATAAAAGGCAATGGAGGTCATGCGGCATCTCCTCAAAGCGCCGTAGATCCAATTTTAATAAGCTCTCACCTGATCGTTGCATTACAGCAATTGATCAGCCGTAACAACAATCCATTTAATCCTTCAGTACTTTCTATTACCGCATTCAATGGAGGTACTACAACAAATGTTATTCCTGATGAAGTAAAACTGATGGGCACATTCAGAGCAATGAATGAAGAATGGCGGTTCAAAGCCCATGAGCTTATTCGCAAACTGTCAACCGAACTTGTGCATTCAATGGGTGGCCAGGTTGATCTTCATATCGATGTTGGCTATCCTTCTGTTTTTAATAATGAAACATTAAATCAAACTGCAAGAAAGAAAGCTGAAGAGTATTTTGGTGCAAACAATATTGAAGAAACAGAATTAAGAATGGGCTCTGAAGATTTTGGATATTATGCACAACAAATACCGGCTTGTTTCTACCGTCTCGGTGTAATGAATAAAGAAAAAGGAGTTACGTCCGGAGTACATACCCCTACATTTAATATTGATGAAAATGCAATTGAAATAGGAATTGGAATGATGACGTGGTTAGGTGTGTCGGCTCAATAGCCGAAAAGAAAATACGGCAACCTTTCTGAAACAAATTCAAATAGAACGATGAGTTATTAAAATTTCTTAACAGCTTTTTTTATTTATACTGTCATCTTTTACGTCTATAGTAAAAACTTCTATGAAAAAGATCATACTTATGATCATTGTATTTGCTTCCTTTCGGTCGTCCGGACAAACTATCCCGGAAAAATTAGATAAATTAAAAAGTAATCCGAAAACTAAGCAAGATGCCGGCAAGGCAGATTCTTTTATCATTAATAATAAGATCATTTTTGCTGATAGCACAAAAGCGATAAAAGAAAAGAAGAGATATAAACGGACATTCAAAAACAAATCAAGTCAGCTATAGGATATAAAAAAATACCCCGCCACATTGAGCGGGGCATTTTTTAGTTTTCCAATTTATAATGCTTTTCGCTTTTCTATCGCCCCTTTAAAGGAAGGTTGGTCTAATGTAATATTGGCAGATGAAACCAGTGGGTCAGGTTTGTATCCAGCGGTTGGCTGCCCTACTGCTATTGATTTAAATGCTCCTGTATTGATATATCCAAGAACACTGGATAAAGAAGATTCATTAATATCGCCCCAATCTTTATCAAGCCCGTCAGCTACTTGTTTTGCTACAGCAAGACCATTGAAATAATTCCCTTCTCCATTTTTATTGGTACTTCTGAAAGAAACGGGAAATATATACCAATCACCAACTGGTATTGGAAAAAATCCTACCGGTTTTCCATAAGTATTCGAAGGACCGATCAGTTTCACATCCATATAAGGTTTAAGATTATTAATTAGCAATTCACTTGCGGACGCAGTGCTGTTGCTGACAATAAAAAAAATACGGCTGAGATTTAATGAACCTATTTTAGTAAAAGGAGTTGTTTCGTTATACTCTGTGTATTTGTCATTGAACTGTTGGTTCATCATTACCTGGTTATTGGCAGAAGAATTTACCAGCCAGTTTGCCAATTTTTCCTGTACACTTACATAACCACCACCGTTATAGCGAAGATCGATAACAACATCGCCCACATTTTGACGGGCAAATCGATCAAATACTCTTTGGAATTCATTATAAACTTCTAAAGTATCTCCAAGAAATGAATTGAATACCATGTATCCCACTTTCTCAGAACCTACTGTATAAACTGAATCGAGATAAACAGGATGTTCCTGGTAAGTAGCAGCAGATAAATTAATATTTACTGAATTGCCATCAGGCTTTTTAAAAGTAAAACTTCCTGAAGTACTTTCATAAACAGCGCTTACTATAAAGTTTGCATTGGAAGTGGTAAGATTTGTATTGCCATTAATAGAAGTAATTTGCCAGCCCCTGTGGATGCCGGCAATACCAGCAGGCGAATTTCTTTCAACTGATTTTACCCGCAAATCTCCTTCGGTCTTAAAGAAAATATTCAGACCAAAATCCTGGCTCACACCGGAACTCAGATTATCCCAATCTTGCTGTTTATAAGCAAAACTCCATTTATCAACAGGCTGGCTGAAACCGGTTTCCTTGCTGTATGCCCGGATGGCCGTCATGATCTTATCTGGATCAGCATAGTTCTGTGCATTAAATGAAGCCGGTATTTGATTATACCATAAATAAATATCCTTTGAGTACAGAAGTACGGAATCCTTAAGTTTGTTTTCCGTCGATGTTGAAGGATTTTGTGGCTGATAAGTACTTTGAGTGTCTTCTTTTTTACAAGAAGCAAAAAAAGCTAATACGAAAACTATCACTGGAATCAGTTTCTTCACGATTAATAAATTTTTAAATGAAAAAGTGTGTGTATGAATTTCAAAACGGAGTTTAATTCAGCAATATTTTATCCAAGAATTATTTGAGAAGGTCTTTTAACAAACTCTTTTCAACTGAGCGACGGATTATAATTTTGTACATTGCGAACTATTCATTTTACACACTTATTACTAAAATATCATGCAGCAGATCAAAAATTATGAAAGTGATAATTCAAGATTAATCATTTTCACAAAAAATTACATTGTAACCAAAACTACTTTTTATACCCCATCTTAATTATGAATTTAAAGCTCACTTTTATATGCCTTCTTTTCTTTTCTTCTCTCAATGCTCAACAATATGCTGTTCAAGAGTTAGCTGAAGAAGAAATAAAAATGGGAACTTCGCTTAGCCTTATTCCTACAACGTCGGGATATTATTCGGTTATGGAGCATGGCCCAGCAAAATTTGGGTATGGTGTGCAACTTTTCGATTTTACTTACACTACCAGAATTACAAGCTACAATTCTCAAATGAAAGTAATAAAGTCCGTTGAGCTCTTTGATGGAAAGGAAAAACTCGGACCCTTTACTTCTCGGTTTTTTAAATTGGGTAGCAAAGAAATTTTTGTCTACTTCCAGAAGCAGGAGGGTAAAAATGTTTTTGATTTGAATACGGCAGAAATCAATCCGACAACATTAGAACTAATGAATATTAAAAAAATCTTTGAGATTGACCCAAAGAATGTCGGTTTCTTTAAGCTTGATCAGATCGAGGATTACAGATTTTTTATTGAAACATCGGTCGATAAACAACGCATTCTTTTTTTCTGGGCATCTCAACATAACAACAAATACATTTATTCAATAGTGGATAACGATCGTAATATTTTAAAATCAAAAGAAACAGCGATTGAGGCTGCTCAAAATATTGCAATTTCAAATGTATTGATCGACAATAACAATGCTATATATATAAATTATCGTTATTTTAAAGACAAAAGAATGATATGGAATGTTTTGAAAGAAGATTTTAGTAATACCTCGAAAAATACTATCATCGAAATGGACAATGCAACTTTGCTACAAACGAATATTTTACAAAGCACTGATGAAAAAACAATAAAGATTTGTGGCTCCTATACAATTAATGAATCGGCTATTAACGGTATATGTATGCAAACCCTCGACCAAAATTCAATGACTGTTAGCAAAAAAATAAATAATGAAATACCAGATGACCTGATGAACAGATATATTGGTAATCTCTATAGTTCAAAAAAAGAAAACAAGAAGGGGCTTGACCTTCATACTTATTTTGTACCATTAGTGCTTGATAATAATACGGTTTGTATGCTCGGAGAAGTAACTCTTTTTGCTGCAGCAGATCGTCGTTATTGGAAATGGGATATATTGGTTGCGCTTATAAAAAATAATAACATTTCTTTTATTAACTTTCCAAAAACCGAAGAAGAAATAGGAGGATGGAATGGTGCTAAATTCTATGCCTTTACAATCAAAGATAAAGTAGTATTCTTTTATAATTCTAAAAAGAAAGAGTTAGCCGACAGGTTATCTGAATCTTTGATTTCAGAAAAAAAGAAATCATATTTTGTGACTTCTTCGCTATCAAAGGATGGAGTCCAGTTCTCATCGCTTATATCAGGTGACATTGGTATTTGGGGAATTGAGTCAGCGAATGTAATTCAACAAGCTGATGGTTCCCTGCTAATTCCATTTAGATATGCTAAAGGTTTATACAAGGAAAAGTTTACTTACTACTTATTTAAACCGGTAGGCAAGTAAAGGTTTCTGTACATTGCAAGCTATTTTATGTATTGTAAAACAGCAAGTCAATAAAACTGTACTATGCAAAATGAACTGCGAAAACAACAGGCACTCGAGTATCACTCAAAAGGAAGGCCTGGAAAAATTGAAGTTGTACCAACCAAAGAAGCAAAAACACAAAGAGATCTTTCACTTGCTTATTCGCCCGGTGTAGCGGAACCTTGTAAAGAGATTGCCCTAAATGTTGAAGACGTTTATAAATACACTGCCAAAGGAAATCTGGTGGCAGTTATTTCTAATGGCACAGCAGTATTAGGCCTTGGTGATATTGGCCCTGAAGCCGGCAAACCCGTAATGGAAGGAAAAGGGGTTTTATTTAAAATTTTTGCTGACATTGATGTTTTTGATATTGAAATCAATGAAAAAGATCCTGTAAAATTTGTTCAGATAGTAAAAGCATTGGAGCCCACATTTGGCGGCATCAACCTCGAAGACATAAAATCTCCCGAATGTTTTTACATAGAAAGAGAACTAAAAGCTCAATTGAATATCCCTGTCATGCATGATGATCAGCATGGCACTGCTATCATTAGTGCAGCAGCTTTGTTAAATGCGCTGGAAATTCAAAAGAAAAAAATTGAGAAGGTGCGATTTGTAGTAAATGGTGCAGGGGCAGCGGCAATGGCCTGTATTCAATTATATGAATCACTTGGGGCAAAACACGAAAATTTTTTAGTGTTTGATCGCAAAGGAGTCTTACACAAAGGAAGAACTGAACTCGAAGATTTTAAATTGAAATATGCCAATGCAAAATATGACATGACTCTTGACCAGGCAATGAAGGATGCTGATGTA
>Ga0207712_10003427_pt1 | contig 10021 bp, 7 predicted proteins | sample KBSS44metaG_FD_184402 | JGI IMG/M metagenome (GOLD analysis project Ga0207712, IMG submission 184402) | Switchgrass rhizosphere microbial communities from Kellogg Biological Station, Michigan, USA - KBS S4-4 metaG (SPAdes) (version 2) | ecosystem: Host-associated > Plants > Roots > Rhizosphere >...
GCATCAGCGACTCAGAAGAATTGATCCGTAATCTTGGTTGTCAGAGTCGAATCGAGCCCATCTCCGATACCTTCGAAGTTTTGCTGAAGCAGATGCAGCTTAGCAAGCCTACAAAGGGCGGCGAGAGCCTTGCCGCTGAGAATATGCAGTCGCGGCTTCGCGGTGTAATTCTAATGGCGATATCGAATGCAGAAGGACGACTGCTGCTCTCAACTGGCAACAAAAGCGAATTGGCCGTCGGATACTGCACTCTTTACGGTGATACGAATGGGGGTTTGGCCGTGCTAGGCGATGTCCTGAAAACGGAGGTCTGGCAGATCGCCCGGCGGTTAAATGAAAAGGCAGGTCGAGAGGTAATTCCAAACAGGATCATCAACAAGAAACCCTCAGCCGAGCTCGCTCCTGATCAATTCGACCAGGACAGCTTGCCGCCTTATGAATTGATGGATCCGGTGCTAAAACTCTATTTCGAACAAAAAGCATCTCCCGTTGAGATCATCGCTGCCGGCAACGACGCCGATCTCGTTTATTCTATCCTTAACAAGGTTGAATCCCCCGCCAACGAATTCAAACGCCAACAGCTTCCACCGACATTGATAATTTCAAAGAACGCCATCGGCGTCGGACGGCGTCGTCCGATCACGCACAAGTACCGGCGTGCATCGGCCTAGTCAAAGGGGCAACTAATAAAAAGCTCAACCCAACAAACTGGACGATTCTCACAATGAAAACGGTCATTATCGCCATATTGTTCATTGCGCGTCATTTCTGGGGTTGTTGATACGGCGACGATTCATTTTCCTTTTCGCAGATAAAACTTCGATTTGTCATTCTTGCGAAATTTGAGATCCAATAGATAGCATTTTTGTTTGCAAGAACTCAAAGTAAGCTCCGTTCATGTCACAACAGCGAAAGCGCTGAATGCTATTTTTGAACGGAGCTTTTATGCCGAGATTTGAGAGTCCACTGAATAATATCAAGATCGCGAGCCCATGCCAGGCGGATTGGGACACGATGTTCGGGAACGACCGCAAGCGCTTCTGCGGCGAGTGTAAGTTGAATGTTTACAATCTTTCGGGCATGACGCAGGAAGATGCCCAGGATCTGCTTGAGAACTCCGAGGGCCGTTTATGCGTGAGATTCTACCGCCGGGCGGATGGCACAGTTATAACGCAGAATTGTCCGGTGGGTTGGGCAAAGGTCAAACAGCGGGCCCGAGTGTTTGCGACTGCGGTGTTCTCGATGATCATGGGCCTGCTCGGCGGATTGATGATCGTGTCGGCTTTTTCAAGGCAGGAGGGTGTCGAGATGGGCGACATCACCGACTATCCTTTCGCAACGCCGACGCCGAAACAAATTCCATTGATGGGTGCCGTCGCAATTCCGACGCCGACGCCGAAAGCAAAACCTACGCCGCAGGCTACGCCCAAAAAACAGAACGAAATGGTCATGGGAAAGATGGCGGTACAAAACATCAATGACTAGGATCTAAACTAGCGATCAGGGAGCCCACAACAAAAGCCGCGACGGAAGCCTTAATGCTCCGTGGCGGCTTTTCATGTCTGTAGCTGATCTACTCTTTTACGAAATATCCCTGGCGTGCACGCAGTCGAAGCGGTCCGCGATTATTCAATCCAACGTCAAGCTTTACGTACTTGTTGAGAGGAAACTCCGATTCCGAATAGTATTGGACAAGGTATTGAGCACGCAACTCGTTCGCCAGTTGGCGAAAGATAAGTTCCAGAGTCGCCTTATTCTTTCGTGTATTTGAGACGTTCGTCAGAGTGTCCTTAGTGTCGATCGGTTGAAATTTCGGCAAGAACGCACTACCCCCGGTCTGATCCGCGAATTGTTGCATGTTTTCCTGACCGAATACACTTATGGTGTTTAGATAATACGAACTTCCAGCCGGGTTTATCGAATAAAATACAGTGTCAGCGTTTTGAAGGGCCCTCAAAACTCTCGCGCGCTCGCGCATTTTCACCGTTTGCTGGGCTTGCGCCACAATGCTTCCCGTTTTCTTGAAATCCGGGTCGTCACCAGCTGCGATCTTGCTTTCCTTTTCCCTGTAGGCTCTTTGAACTGCCTCGCTAAAATTATCTTCTCCGTCAGAAATTACAACTACCACTCTTCGCCGCCCAGTAGGCGAGTTCTTTCTTAGGTACTCCGCTGCATCGCGCATCGTGTCAAAAAATGCGGTGGCTCCTTTTGTCGCGGCAATTGTAGAAATACTAGCGACGGACTGATCGGCGGTATCGCGGCCCTGAACCAATTGCGATTTCTGACCAATCGAGAAAATAGTAGCTCGATCTTCGGGTCGCATTACGTCTTTAAGAAATGCCGCGGCCGTGTCCTGCTCAAATTTGAACATCGCGTCCGTGCTTGCCGAAACGTCGAACAACAGTACGATCTCCAGCGGCACCTTATCTGCGGTCCCGACGCTGTCGAGTTTTTGTTGACGCCCCTCCTCCGCAATCCTGAAGTCATCAATTTTCAGCCCGGGCACCGGCTGGCCCGAGGCATCAGTGACCGAAACCGGCACGACTACAAGCCGTGAGCTCACCTTTACTACAGTGTCATCTTCGGAGATCTTTGGTGTTGCCGTTGGACTCGGTGTCTGGGCAAAGCTTAATGCGGATGTAGCTAAGACAAGAAGGAAAATGAATACGACGCGGCGAAGTTCTAAGGAAAGCATAATAGTTTGAAGGCTGGCGTTGCTGACCGAAGTAGGCTACAAAACTTAGAGGGCAGAAAAGCGAAATTGGTTTACACCAAAATCGCTTTTACTGACCCTCTTACTGACTAGTTCAAACTAGTTGTTGTTGGTATTCTCAGTCGTCTCGGCCGGTTGTTGGCGGACCTCGACGTTCTGATTAACACCACGGCTCACAAGCAGTTTGATCTCAACGCGACGATTCTGCTGACGGCCTTCAAGGGTTGCATTGTCGGCAACTGCCTGAAGTTCACCGAAACCATATGAGGTTCCAATGCGTCGAAGCGGAACGTTGTGTGTTTCGATCAAATAGTCTTTGACAGCCTGAGCACGACGTTCGCTAAGTACCTTGTTCCTCGTGGTGCTGCCGTCAGCAGACGCAAAACCGGTAACTTCGATCACGTAACCCTTAAGAGTCATCGCTGCAGTTGCGAGCTGATCGAGCGAAGCCTTTGCTTCAGGCGAGAGAACCGCACTGTTTACTTTGAAATTAACCGTCGCGGTCGACTGGACGACATAATCGTCAAGAGCCGAAATGCGCTGGTTAGTCGCGTTCACGCCGGCAATGGCAGCATCTGCCGTTTCCTGAGCAGCTTTCGCACCACCGCGAGCGGCATTTGATATCGCCATTAACTCATCGATCTGGCCCGACAGACGCTGTGCGTTCTGCTCAGCGACAGTCAAACGCTGTTCAGCTGGTCCGACACGTGTATCGATCGACTGGGCAACCTTGAAGTCGTCCTTATCGAAGCGAACTTTCGTCGCCGCCAATGCGCCGCTTGAGTCACCACGACCTTCGACGGTCATATAAAGACCACGAACGATCTGGCTAGACGCGATCTTGTCGCCGCCGCCGAAAAAGCCGCCTTTGGTCTTGATGCTGGATTCCGGCGAGATCACAACCTTTGTATCGTTACCTGTCGAATCGCGCAGAATGAATGTGCTGTCATCGTCCTTTGTAACAACAGCGCCCTGAATTTTGTATTTCTGGCCCGCTGTAAGGTTACGGATTTGCGCGTCCTGCGCAAAAACACTAACCGCTCCGATCAAGAGAGCTAGAATCATTACTGAAAATTTCTTTAACATAGTTGATTTCCTCACAAAAAATTGATTACTTCCAAAGCCACGTTGCATTGACGACAAAGTCGGAGTTTTGCGGCGCCCGTACCAAATCAAATTTCGCGACATTAACACTGCGGAAAACATCGCCATGGGCACTATCTAAAGTTAAACTCACCGCTAGAAAAGATGTCCGGTTCGTACAAGCGTGCTGTCAACGCGATTCAACCTTTCAACTTTCGTGCCAAAAGCCATTCTGGGCGAAAACTTCATGATTTATCGGGATTTATTGGCTTTTCCCGAATTTCGGAAAATCACCAACAAATATCAAATTAAAGGATTTGTCTGATTTACGTACAGTATCGGTGTAATGATTGGGTGCTGTATCACTTCAATACAGCATGGTCTAAGATGCTTTTCAACGGAAAGTCTCGTGCAAACATCGCCAGAATACACAAGTTGGCGACAAATTCCAAGCTTTTTTTTTCGCTAACTAGCTGAGGCTAAACTGTGTTGTCTCCAGAAAGTTTTTCAAATACGCAAGGAATTTCTCCCCGTCTGATCCGTCAACAATGCGGTGATCGTAGGTAAGAGCGAAGTAGGCCATCTGGCGGATCGCAATATAATCGTCTCCGTCAGGCGATGTAAGGACCTTGGGCCGCTTTTCGATGGTGCCTACGCAAAGGATCGCTACCTGTGGCTGATTGATGATCGGTGTGCCGAACAATCCGCCAAATACGCCGGGGTTGGTGATGGTAAAGGTTCCCCCGTTTACCTCATCAGGATTGAGTTTCTTGGTCCTTGCCCGGTCCGCGAGATCATTTGCCGCCAAAGCAAGACCGGAAAGCGATAAGGTGTCGGCTTTCTTGATCACCGGCACGATCAATCCCCAATCAAGCGCGACGGCCATCCCAAGATTGATATCGCCCTTATACACGATCTGATCGCCATCAACCTGCGCGTTCACGATCCGGAATTTCCTTATAGCATTCGTGACCGCTTCAAAGATGAACGGCATAAACGTCAGCTTTGTACCGTAACGGTTTTGGAATTCGTCCTTGTTGCGGTCGCGGAACCTCGCGACATTGGTCATGTCTATTTCATAGACACTGGTAACGTGCGCCGATGTCTGCTTCGAGAATGTCATGTGTTCCGCAATCTTCTTGCGCATCACTGACATCTTCTCGACTCGGTCACCGACCATCGGTGCGACCGGTGGCGGCGTGAAATCAACCTTTGGTGTTGGCGGAGCAGTTGGTCGACCCGGTATTGCCGGTGCGATAGGAGCGTCACGGCGAAGCAGGTCCTGGGGCCGAAGCGCAGCACCTGATTCGATAAACGAAACGATGTCTTTTTTGGTGACGCGTCCGCTGATGCCGGTCCCTGGGATTCGCGTTATGTCGATGCCGTGTTCTTTAGCAATGTTCCGAACAAGCGGGCTGCTCTTCGTTCGGCGAAGCTCGTCAACGGTCAGGTCGGCCGAACGGCCGCCGTTTGTCGTCGTTGAAGCAAAAGCCTCTACCGGGGGTTCGACCGGTTTCGGCAATTCAGCCGGAGCCGATGTCGTGACAACGGCGGCGGGGTTGGGCGCGAAAGACCCGGCCGACCCTTCCGCTCCGACAAGAGCGAGCACCGACCCGACCTCGACCGTTTCCCCCTCATTTACCCTTATCTCAAGCAGTGTTCCGGCAGCCGGAGAAGGTACTTCTGCATCAACCTTGTCGGTTGAGATCTCGAGCAGAGCTTCATCCTTTTCAATTCTTTCGCCAACCGCTTTGAGCCACTTTGAAACCGTTCCTTCTGTAATCGATTCGCCCATCTGCGGCATCACGATCTCGGTCGCATCGCCCGAAGATGATGCCACAGCCTCGGGGGCCTGCGTCGGTTCGGCAACTGTTTCCTGTGTGTCGCCCGCCTGAACCAGGATATCTGGCATAGGCGGTTCATCGACCGCAGAGGTGGCTTCGACGCGCTGCTCGGATACGCTGTCGCCAACGGATGCACCGGAGACAGCAGCACGGACAGAATTATCACCATCCGAAGCCTTGTCCATCCAGGCGTAAGGCTCGTTGGAAGCCAAAGCGTCTCCTTCGGCGCCGATGACTGCCAACACGGTTCCGACCTCGACCGTTTCACCTTCGTTATGCCTTATTTCAAGAAGTACACCGGCACCGGGGCTCGGCACCTCAGCATCAACCTTATCGGTCGAGATCTCGAGAATGGCTTCGTCCTTGTCGATCTTGTCGCCGACACTCTTCAGCCATTTCGAGACAGTTCCCTCGGTGATCGATTCGCCCATCTGAGGCATTACGACTTCTACACTCATAAACTCTCCGGATATAAAACTATGATACGGACAACGATATCAAACAAATAGAATACAAAAAAAAGAAGGCTAAGAAAACGAGCGTCAAATAAAGCCCCGAATCCAGGGAGGAATTCCTGATTCCATCCTTCGTTTCAGGCGGCAGGTTGCTGATGTGAATGCCCCGTTCCGGAGGTATATCGCCATTTTTTTCCCTCTTTTTCAATCGTTTTTGTCTCTTTTTCGATCGGAAGTATGCGTTTTTCGCGCGAAATGCGGGTTTTTCGAGCGAATATAGAATATATATGTATTTCATTCGCTTGAACGGGCCCTGGGTCCGCCATTGCCGGACAAAAGCGAATTTCTATTCAGATATTTTCGACGTATCCTTCATAAGCTTATTGAATATGCCGGTAATTTTACTTGAGACCTTGATCGAAGCTCCGATCGAACGTGTTTTCGACCTCGCGCGATCGATCGACCTTCACGCGGAAACAATGAGCACCAGCCGCGAACAAGCCGTCGCGGGTGTGATCGATGGATTGATCGGGTTAAATGAAACCGTTACATGGGAAGCCGTGCATTTTGGCATTCGGCAGCGCCTTACATCGAGGATCACGATCTGTGAAAGGCCGGCACACCTTCAAGACATCATGGTGCGCGGCGCTTTCGTCGGATTTACTCACGATCATTATTTCTCCCGGACGGAAACAGGCACGCTAATGAAAGACTCCTTTGACTACACATCTCCCCTGTGGACCCTCGGAAAGGTTGCGGACGCGCTATTTTTGAAAAGATATATGACCTCCCTTCTCGCCGAGCGAAACCGCTTGATAAAGCTAACAGCCGAAAGCGGGGCCTGGAAGCGATTCATTCCAGAGGGCGAGTCCGCGTCCGGATGACACTCAGAAGCACGTCGAAATCGCGGATCGATCTCGGGATCGCCACCTTTGCCCCGTCGGTAGTATCGACAACGCCGTCAGGCCCGACAGCCTTGATGTCATCCCACCGAACCGATCGCTTCCTGTATGAAAAGCCATTCTCGAATATTCGGATCTCGGTCCTTCTCTGAATCACCCAGCTAAACATCATGAAAAGGTAAACCAGTAGAAACGCGGTGGCCAAGAGAAAATACCCTAAATTTTGCCTGACATAGAATCCCAGCATCATCGCCAGAAAAAGTGCGAAAGAAAGTACCGCAATAAATGCCGCCCGCTGCAGAAACACCGGCGAAATGCCGTGCGACCCAATTTGCTTGCCAAGGTTTTTGTTCAAGTCTGTCATTTGAGTTGGCCGGCCTCGATTCATTTCGAACCAAATGCGGAGGTCGCTCACTCCCCATAGAATGCGAGACGAAAACCGATTATTTTTTAATAAATATTAGCAAATGAGGCGTTTGAAAATACAACTGAAGTCGAGTTTGGGCTAAAATAACAAAAATACTGTTTTGTCCGTATAAGCATTCTGTCCCGGGTGACATTTTCCTAGAAATAAAAACCGCAACATATGAAAAAGATATTCGTCCGCACATCTGTGCTGTTGTTCGCTTTCTCGCTGACGGCTTTTGCCCAATCGAGTTCTACTCCGCGCGTTTTCACTGCCGCGGATTATGCCCGTGCCGAGGGAATGCTTGGTTACAATACCAGCCCATTGATCGATCGCAGCGTCTTACGGCCGACGTTCCTCCCCGATGGACACCTGTGGTACAAGGTTTTGACGCCAAACGGCAGCGAGTACGTTCTGGTCAACCCGGCAGATGGATCACGCCGAACAGGCGCAACCTTGTCGGACCTTGGGATTGCCGGAAACGACAGCGGCAGCGGCAGGTTCGGCGGCGGGAATGAGATAACTTCTCCGGATGGGAAGCTGGCTGCTTTTATAAAGAACTACAATCTTTGGGTCAAGGACCTTGCAACCAACAAGCAAACACAATTGACGACGGACGGCGTTAAGGATTTCGGGTACGCAACCGACAACGCAGGCTGGACAAAGAGCGACCGTGCGATATTGGTATGGTCGCCTGATTCAAAAAAGATCGCCACATTTCAGCAGGACGAACGCAACGTCAGCGATACATACCTCGTCTCGACAAATGTCGGAGCACCGAAGCTGAGTGCCTGGAAATCTGCGCTTCCCGGCGATCCGAACATAGCGATGATCCAGCGCGTCATTATCGATGTTGACGGGGCGAAGGTTACTCGTCTGCAAATGCCGCCCGATCCGCACCGCTCGACACAATGCGATGATATTTCATGCGGCGGCGGTTGGGATGATGTTTTTTGGGGCCCGGATTCGAAGACGCTTGCCTTTATTTCTACTTCACGTGACCACAAAGAAGAGAATTTTCGCGTTGCCGATGCGGCGACCGGAGCGGTTCGTGACGTCTATAACGAGGTTTCACCAACACAGTTTGAATCGGGATCGGGAGCAGTTAACTACCTTCCGAATACTAATGAGTTCATTTGGTATACGGAGCGGGACGGTTGGGCACATCTCTATCTTTACGACCTCGCGACCGGCAAGCTCAAGAATCAAATAACCAAGGGTGAGTTCGCCGTCTGGCTGGTGAACAAGGTCGATGAAAAAAAACGAGTGATCTACTTTGAAGCCGGAGGCCGCGAAAAAGGCAACGATCCGTACTTCGGACATCTCTATCGGGTAAATTTCGACGGCACGGGATTGCAGCTTTTGACACCGGAGAATGCAAACCACGCGGTGACACTCTCGCCTGATGGGAACTATTTTGTCGATAGCTATTCAACGCCCGATACGCCGTCCGTCACCGTTCTTCGTGATACAAGGGGCAAGCTCATTGCGAATCTTGAGAAGACCGATATTACCCGACTAAAGGCCGCTGGCTGGAAACCCCTGACGCGCATTGTCGTCAAAGCCCGCGATGGGGTGACCGATCTTTACGGGCTAATGTACACCCCGACAAACCTTGATCCGAAAAAGAAATATCCGATCATCGATTACATATATCCAGGGCCGCAGGGCGGGAGTATCGGCCCGCGTTCGTTTGCAGCATCACGCGGTGACAATCAGGCGTTGGCAGAACTTGGATTCGTTGTCGTTCAGATCGACGGTATGTGCAATCCGCTGCGATCAAAGAAATTTCATGATTCGTGTTACGGCAACATGGCCGACAACACTCTGGAAGACCAGGTCACAGGGATCAAGCAGCTCGCTGCCAAATATCCATATATCGACACCACCCGTGTCGGCATCTGGGGACACTCCGGCGGTGGCTTTGCGACGGCAGCGGCAATGTTTCGTTTTCCCGATTTCTTTAAGGTAGGCATTTCCGAATCGGGGAATCACGACAACCGCAATTACGAGGACGACTGGGGCGAACGCTATATTGGCTTGCTGACGAAAGACACCAACGGCAAATCGAACTACGAAGACCAGGCGAACCAGAATTTCGCGAAGAACCTAAAGGGTCATTTGTTGCTTGCGCACGGAACAATGGACGACAATGTTCCGCCAAACAATACGCTCCTCGTGGTTGATGCGTTGATCAAGGCAAACAAGGATTTCGATCTGCTGATGATCCCGAACGCCCGCCACGGCTACGGCCCGGCGACCTATTACATGATGCGAAGACGGTGGGATTATTTTGTGCGATACCTTCAGGGGGGCGTACCGCCAAAGGAATATGTCTTAAAACCGAAAACGGACCCTCGGACTTCAATGCCGTAATAAATAGGCAGAAACACGACCGGTAGCGAGTATAGCCTTCGAGACCAAATCCTGCACACTCGCTACCGCTCGTGTTTCTCCCCTAATTCTTTTGTCTCATCTTCACTTTCGTCAAAGAGTGACCTGACGGGCGGGTGCGGGGGTGGCAGCGAGGCGTTGTGTTCGGCCATATCCTTTCCGATCCTTTCAACCGCGTCGCGAGCGCTATCGAAATCGGCGGCAAAAAGCTTTAGAACCGCCTT
>Ga0207712_10003428_pt1 | contig 10019 bp, 10 predicted proteins | sample KBSS44metaG_FD_184402 | JGI IMG/M metagenome (GOLD analysis project Ga0207712, IMG submission 184402) | Switchgrass rhizosphere microbial communities from Kellogg Biological Station, Michigan, USA - KBS S4-4 metaG (SPAdes) (version 2) | ecosystem: Host-associated > Plants > Roots > Rhizosphere...
TATAAAAAAATATCCGGCTAATATTCTCAGTACATTATTAATAACAATGAGGGAACCAATACTTACTGGCCAATTAAAGAATCCTAAAACAAAAGAAGATTCAATTGAAGCATATAATTTTTTTAAGAGCCATTATTGGGATGGCGTGAATTTTTATGATGGCAGGTTGGCTTACACTACGCTTTTTGAAGAAAAGCTTGATAAATATTTTACTCAATTGGTTGTACCAAATCCAGATTCAGTTATCAAAGAATTAGATTGGATGCTTGGCTATGCAAGTATTAATGAAGAAATGACCCGATTTCTGTTATTAAAATTTGTAAATCGATATCTCGTACAAAAATACATGTGGGAAGATGCAGTGTTTGTTCATTTGTTTGAAAAATATTTTGCTCAAAAAGAATATACATGGCTTACTGCACAGGGAAGAAAAACTATTACTGACCGGGCTTATAGTTTAATGAGTAATATTTTTGGGAAACTGGCTGAAAATATCTCGTTGCCTGATAGTAATGGTAAAACTATTTCTCTTTACGATCAGCAGGCGCCATATATAATAGTATGCTTCTGGGATCCAACATGCGGCCATTGTAAGGAGGTATTACCGAAGCTTGATTCCTTTTATAAAGCCAAATGGAAAGCCCTGGGATTAAAGATTTATGCAGTAGCAAAGGAAACTGATGGCACTAAAAAAGACTGGCTTGACTTTGTTGGCAGTCATCATTTAGAGTGGTTACATGTTTACTATTCAAAAGCAGATGATAAAGCAAGAATAGATGCAAACATACCGGGCTATTCCCAACTCTATGATGTGCTTAGCTTTCCTACATTATATTTGTTGGACAAAGACAAAAGGATCGTAGCAAAAAAACTGACTTACGAACAAATAGACGAAGTGTTGCAATTAAAATTAAGCGGTCAGTGATCAATTTTGAAAAATTCAAATCTATGAATAAAAGATACTTCATTGCTCTTATAGCCGTATGTATTACAATCAGCGGCTCAGCCCAAACTTTATTTACTTATGGAAAATATTCTGCTGATGCAAAAGATTTTCTCAGGGCTTACAATAAAAACAATACTACACCAACAACCAATAAAGCTAAAGCCATCAGCGATTATCTTGATTTGTATATAAAATCAAAACTAAAGATCCGTGAGGCTTACGAAAAAGGCTATGATACTTTACCGCAGATAAAAGAAGAAGTAAATAATCTCAGGTCACAGATTATCGATGGTTATATGAGCGACCCGGTTACTGTAAACCGTTTAAGCAAAGAAGCTTTTCAGCGTAGTCTTAAAGATATTCATGTAGCTCATATTTTTATTTCATTTAAAAATGATAATGGCGCTACTGATACTGCGGCGGCAAGACAAAAGATCGAGATTATATTAAAACGGCTACAGAAAGGTGAGGATTTTTTGTCGATAGCACAGCAAACATCAAATGATCCTTCAGCAAAAACCAATAAAGGAGACATGGGGTATATTACTGTATTTACTTTACCCTATGAATTTGAAAATATCGTTTATTCAACTCCTGTTGGTAAATACAGTAAACCATATCGTTCAAAGATCGGTTATCATATTTTCAAAAATCTTGGAGAAAGAAAAGCGGTTGGTAAAATAAGGATTCAGCAAATACTGATAGCAAATCCTCCCAATGCAGATGAGGTAACAAAAAAACATTTGAAATTGCTGGCAGATTCATTGTACAATCGAATAATGGCCGGAGATGATTTTTCAAAACTGGCAATTGCATATAGTAATGATTATATAAGCGCTGCTACCGGCGGCACCTTGCCTGATATCGGGGTTGGCCAATATGATCCTGCATTCGAAAATATTTTGTGGAGTTTACCAAAAGATGGTTCAGTGTCCAAACCGTTTTATACTTCACATGGCTGGCATATAATAAAAAGAGTTTCTGTAAAACCAATAGTTACAGATATTAATGATAAACAAAATCAAAAAGATCTTCAGCAAAAAATAACTGCTGATGGCCGGTGGAAAGCTTCGAGCAGTTTTATTTATGATCGTGTAAATAAAGCGGGTTTCAGAAAAGCTAATTATAATGATGCAATATTCTGGAAGCTGTCGGACAGCTTGCTTGATTATAAACCGCTCGGAGGAAATATTTCAATGAATTCAGATTCGCCCTTGTTTTTTATTGGTGATTCTGCTTATAAAGTATCTGATTGGGTATTATATGCTCAAACGCATCGATATACTTCTGATACCAGGATAAAACCAAACGATCAGTTAATGGACGAGTATATCCATTCGGCTATGTTCGATTATTATCATGATCATCTTGAACAATTCAATGATGATTTCCGAAGCCAAATGGAAGAGTTTCGTGATGGTAATCTCTTTTTTGAAATAATGCAGCAAGAGGTGTGGAATAAAGCGCAAAATGATTCCGCTGCATTGTTGGCATTATATGAAGCCAATAAAAAGAACTACAATTGGAATAAAAGTGTGGATGCAGTTGTCTTTTTTTGCTCAGACCAGGTAACAGCTAAAACAACCTATGACCAGGTAAAAAGAAAGCCTTCTGATTGGAAAAAAATAACCGAGGCTGTTAATGAAAAAGTAGTGGCGGATTCAGCAAGGTATGAATGGGAGCAAATACCCAATCTTAATAAACAAATTCCAAAGGCCGGCATGGTAACAGCTCCGTTAATTAATAAGAATGATAATACGGCATCGTTTGCTTATATTCTTAAAGTCTATCCTCAGCCCATGCAACGATCTTTTGAAGAAGCAAAAGGATTGGTGATAAATGATTACCAGGCAAAGCTTGAAGAGGATTGGACAAAAGAGTTGAAAAAGAAATACCCTGTTGTTGTTGACCAAAAAGTATTGGCGGAAATTTCAAAATAGACGCTTTTTATTCTCTTATTCTTGGATCAATAAAATTTTAAGTCAAAAATTTTATTGGAAATCATTATTTTATAAGGGTGTCATAAAAAAAGAGCCCTTAAATTTAGGAAGGGAATTACCGCACGATTATCTTCGCACCCCTTTTGAAAGTTACTCTTTCATTTAGGACAGATTGAGGGATAGCTCAATTTGTTTTTAAGCAAAAACATAAAACTTATTAAATGAGCAAACAACATTTTACAACTAAGCATGCGAACGAGGCTACCGTAAAACGCAACTGGTATGTTGTGGACGGTACTAATCAAACCGTAGGTCGTATGTGTGCTAAAATTGCTGCCATATTACGTGGTAAGAATAAGGCATACTATACTCCACATGTTGACACGGGTGATTATATTGTAGTCATTAACTGCGAAAAAGTTGTTTTTTCCGGGAACAAATTGGAACAAAAAATTTACGACACTTTTAGCGGTTATCCCGGCGGACGTAAAGAAGAAACAGCAATTAACCTGCAGAAGCGTCGCCCCGAAGTACTGATTGAAAGAGCAGTAAAAGGAATGCTTCCTAAAAATCGTCTCGGTCGAAAAATGTATAAGAAATTATTTGTGTATGCAGGCGCTGAGCATCCACATACTGCACAGCAACCAAAAGAATTAAAAGTTTCAAAAAATTAATTCCGGTAACTATCGGAACCAAATAATATAAAATGGAAAAACAAAGAAACGGAGTTGGTCGTCGTAAAGAAGCTGTAACAAGAGTATTTCTTGTAAAAGGCGATGGTAAGATCACCATTAACGATAAAGACTATAAAATATATTTTCCGCTTGTATATCTGCAAAACCAGGTAGAACGTCCTTTTAAAGCGATTGATGCTGTAGGCAAATTTGATGTAAAGATCAATGCAGCAGGCGGCGGTGTAAAAGGCCAGGCTGAAGCAGCTATGCTTGGCATTGCAAGAGTACTGGTAGATATTAACCCTGATTTTCGTCCGGCATTAAAAGCGGCTGGGCTTCTTAAAAGAGATCCCAGGTCTGTTGAACGTAAAAAATTCGGACATAAAAAAGCAAGAAAGAGCTTCCAGTTCTCAAAACGATAATTATTTATTATCGATTACTTATATGCATTGAGTAATCGATAAAACAATTAATCAGTAATTAATAATCAAAATAATTTTTAATAAATAATGGAAAACAGCACTTCCTTACAACAGCAACTACTTGATGCCGGAGTTCATTTCGGTCATTTAAAGAAGAAGTGGAATCCTAAAATGTTGCCTTACATTTTTGCTGAGAAGAAAGGCATACACATTATCGATCTCAACAAAACTGTTGAATGCTTGCAAGAAACAGCAGCTGTATTAAAACAAATTGCACGCAGTGGCAAAAAGATATTATTTGTTGGTACGAAGAAACAGGCAAAGGATATTGTGAATGAATCAGCCCGCAGAGTAAATATGCCCTTTGTAACAGAACGCTGGCTGGGCGGTATGCTTACTAATTTCAATACCGTTCGTAAGAGTGTAAAGAAAATGCAAAGCATTGAAAAAATGCTGGGAGATGGATCATTTGATAGCATTACAAAAAAAGAGAGATTGACATTAAGCCGTGATAAAGAGAAAATGGAAAAAGTATTGGGTGGTATCTCTCAATTGGGCCGTGTGCCTGCAGCTTTATTCATAGTTGATATTGGTCATGAACATATCGCTTTGGCTGAAGCAAAACGACTTGGCATTACAACATTTGGAGTAGTTGATACCAATTGCGATCCTAATAAAGTTGATTTTGCAATACCCGCTAATGACGACGCAACAAAATCAATTGCCATCATCACTAACTATCTTACTGCAGCTATCGCCGAAGGTTTAGCTGAACGCCAGGCCGCAAAAGATGACGAGGTTGAAGATACAGTAGATGATGACAAAGAAAAAAGAGCAGCAAGATTGGAAGCCGAAGCGCAAGCAGAGGCTAATCGTGGTCGTGGTGGCGCAGGTCGTGGTCGTGGACCCGGTGGTCCCGGCGGTGGCGGTGGACAAAGGAGACGTACTGGTGGTGGTGGCGGTGGACCAAGAGGTGGTGGCGGTGGGCCAAGAAGATAGGCTGAGTTCAGAAGTCGGATGTCTGATATCAGCATATAAATTCGACGAAATACTTTTCAAAGGAATGTAAGAATAACTCCGACTTCTTACATCAGACTTCAAACTTTAAATTATGTCAACAGTAACAATAAGCGCACAAGATATTAATAAGCTTCGCCAGATGACAGGCGCAGGCATGATGGATTGCCGTAAAGCATTAACAGAAACCAACGGTGATTTTGAAGCGGCTATTGATTGGTTGCGTAAGCAAGGCCAGAAAGTGGCAGCCAAACGCAGTGATCGTGAAGCAAAAGAAGGAGTAGTAATCGCTAAAACAACTTCTGATAATAAAACAGGAATTGTTGTTTGTGTAAGTTGCGAAACAGATTTCGTAAGTAAAAATGCAGATTTCGTTGCCTTTGCACAAAATATTGCGGATGCTGCTATAGCATATAATGTAAAAAGTCTTGATGAATTGATGAACGTAAAAGCTCCTCATGCTACGGTAACGGAATTGGTAAATGATAAGCTGGCTTCTATTGGTGAAAAGATCGGTGTTACAAAATTTGCAAGAATAGATGCTGACTATGTTGCTTCCTATATTCATGGCGCTTACCGCATTGGTGTGCTGGTGGGATTAAATAAAGAAACTCCTGAAGTTGGTAAAGATATTGCAATGCAGATCGCAGCATTAAACCCTGTAGCAGTGGATGCTGCTTCTGTTCCTGCTGATGTTATTGCTCGTGAAAAATCGATTATTGTCGAGCTAATGAAGCAGGATCCTAAAATGGCTGGCAAACCAGATGAGATGCTAACTAAAATTGCTGATGGAAAAATGGGTGCGTTCTTCAAAGAACAAACTCTTACTGCGCAAGCTTTTGTTAAGGATAGCAGCAAAACTGTTGCTGATTATCTGAAAGAAAGTGGCGATGTGAAAGTAACAGAATTTAAACGGGTAGCTTTAGGATAAAATATTTTATCTCTTATTGAATTCCCGGCAATGACCGGGAATTTTTTTTATTAATTGCCTTTACTATCAAGTATGATTGGCGCACTTCCTTTTCCCATAACAATGATCTTTGCATTTGGCGATTGAGCTAATTCTTTATATGCTTTTATCTGCTCATATTGTAATTGCTTATCAGTAAGACTTTCACTTATAATATGCTGGTAATCTGCTATACCTTGTGCCTCCACTCTTTTACGGTCCGCTTCCTGCCGTTCTTTGGCTAAAACAAATTGCATCTTCTGTGATTCCTGTTCAGCCTGTATTTTTTGTTCGATAGTGCTTTTTACTGCAGCAGGCAATGTAATATTCCTAACCAATAAATTTTCGAGAAGCAAACCTCTTTTCTTAAAGTCGTTTTCAATACCTTGAAAAATTCGATTTTGAAATTCATCTCTTTTTGTAGAGTATAATGCTACAGCTTCATAATACACGGCATTATCCCGAATACGGGTGCGGGCAATAGGCCGAACAATTTTATATTCATAATCCACACCTGTTTCTTTTACCAATTTCGGTGCGTCAGTAGGAATAAGCCGGTACAATACAGTAAGATCAATAGTTACTTCCAAACCATCCGCAGTTAATACACGTATAGCATCATCTCCGGATTTTTGACCTTCATCATGAATTCCACTCATGGTATAATTCTGAGTTTTTGTATCCAATTTTTCTATCTCGTATAATGGATTAATAAAATGAAGACCGCTTTGTAATACATTATCCTGCACTTTTCCAAAAAGCTTTTTTACGCCAACCTGGCCTGCGTCTATTTGAATAAAACACTTTATGACAACGCCAATGAGCAATAAGACTATACCGGCAAGAATAAATTCTTTTGCATATCGTGCTACATTGGGAACAGAACGAAAAGCGATCCCGGCGATGATGACAACGACGCCCAAAATAAGAAAGAACATGGTGGTAAATTTTATAGTGTAATTTAAGTTTTAGTATTAACGTAGTCCTAATTGTTCATAAATATAACTAATAGAAGGCCTAAACATTTCCTGTGTTATATAGCAAAGTGTCTAAAATTATTTGCTGAACCGAAAAAGGTATGATTTCAAACTATAAAGGCTTTCCCTATCTTCGCTGCACAAAAGAGAATTAAAAATTTAATTTAAATCTGCAGTTCTTCATGCTTCCTAAATACAAACGCATTCTTCTCAAGCTTTCCGGTGAATCATTGATGGGCGATAAAAATTTCGGTTTTGATACAGATGTTATCATGCAGTATGCACAGGATATTAAATCCATTACCGAATTAGGTGTACAGGTAGCCATTGTTATAGGTGGCGGTAATATTTATCGCGGAATGAATGAAGCAGAAACAGGAATTGAAAGAGCACATGGCGATTATATGGGGATGCTTGCAACTGTAATTAATGGTATGGCGTTGCAAGCTGGTCTCGAAAAAATTGAAGTGTACACACGTTTGCAAAGTGCAATAAAAATGGAACAGATAGCCGAGCCGTACATACGGCGTCGTGCCATCCGGCATCTGGAAAAGGGACGTGTCGTGATCTTTGGCGCAGGTACAGGTAATCCTTATTTTACAACAGATACTGCTGGCTCTCTCAGAGCTATTGAGATCAACGCTGATGTAATTTTAAAGGGAACAAGAGTGGATGGGATATATACTGCCGATCCTGAAAAAGATCTTACTGCCACAAAATATAATGTCATTACTTTCCAGGAATGTCTTTCACAAAATCTCAAAGTAATGGATATGACGGCCTTTACTCTTTGCATGGAAAACAATCTTCCTATTATCGTTTTCGACATGAATAAAGATGGCAATCTCCGTCGTGTTGTAACGGGAGAAAAAGTGGGGACATTGGTGAGAGGATAACCGTTATAACCGACTTCATTTCAAGCCATTTGCTGTTAGTACAATTACTATTTTATATTATCATATAGTCACTATCTTGCAAGCTCCTTCCAATCCCCCTGTGAAAAACTATTAAGGGTAATCTCGTTATTTTTTAATAGTTTCCTTATTAGATTAATGCTGGGTATGCCGACGCTAACTCTTTCACTTATAGAGATAATTGTACTGATGCTAGGGGCCGTGGTTCTTGGTATTACCATTCATTTTTTTATTACCAGCCGTCGTAGCCTGAAGATCTCAACAAATGAATCTGGCAAGGTCAATAAAAACATGGAAGAATGGAAGCTGAAATATTTTAATGATATTGAGTTAAGGGATAAAGAGCTTGCAACACTTCGACAACGGCTTGAAGATTCAGAAGAAAATAGCAATATCAATAGTATAGAAGCAGAAGAGTTGCGTAACATGAATAAAAAGCTTCGTACTGAAATTGAAAACCTTCGCAAAGTCCCCGTGGCATCTCCTGAACCCAAACACGATTATAATTATATAGAACAACTCAGGGAAGCTCAAAGCAGCTTATTAGAACATAATGAAAAGATCAATCGTTTATTAGGACAAATAGATATTGTCAAAGAAACAGAACAAAAGCAGCAAGAGATATTGAAGAATAATGAACAGCTTTCTGAACAAATAGCAGAGTTAAGATCGCTTTTATCTCAAAAAGAAAAAGAAGTAAATAACATCCGTCAAAAAGAACACCTGACAAAAGAAATGACTTCCATTCTTGACAGCGCTTATAGTGAATTCAATGTTTTACAAAGTAAAATACATAAACTTGAAGCCCAGGTTAGCTCAACGAAAATGGTGAATATGGATTATGAGGATATGAAAGAAGCCCATTATAAGATGGCCCGTGATTTTGAAGAAAGCAGGTTAAAACTAAACCATGTCTTAACAGAAAATCAGCAATTACAATCTCAACTTACAGAAACAGAAGACAAATTGCGGGAGGCAAATTTTCAACGCCAACAATTACAAAAAAGAATTACTTACCTGGAAGAATTAAATAATGATCTCCAGGCGGTTTCAGATGCAAATAAAAAGCTGGAAGGTCAACTGAAAAGAATAGGTGAATTAGAAAGCAGGCTTAATGTAATATCTGAGGAACGGGACGAATTAGCTAAGCGACAAATGAATGAATAAAAATTTATTAAGGAATAAAATTTAATGCCCGTTTAAAACGGGCATTTTTATTAGGCGAATCAAAGACATTAACTTTACAATCTAAACAAATATATATGCCCGATGGCATCGCTGAAATAAGGAAGAGCTATCAACAGAAAAAATTGCTGGAAGAAGATGTTGATCCAAACCCATTTAAACAATTTGAGTATTGGTGGCAGGATGCAATTGAAGCAAAAGTTGATGAAGTAAACGCCATGACGCTTGCTACTGCATCAATGGATGCCGTTCCTTCGGCAAGAACCGTATTATTGAAAGGCTTTAGTGAGCAAGGCTTTATATTTTTTAGTAATTACAATAGTTATAAAGGGCAGCAGTTAGCAGAAAACCCCAAAGCCTGTCTTGTATTTTTTTGGAAAGAATTAGAAAGACAAGTAAGAATAACCGGATTGGTAATGAAAATAAGCAAGGAAGAAAACGACAGTTATTTTTATTCAAGACCATTTGCAAGCCAGGTTGGTGCTATTGCTTCACCTCAAAGCCAGGTAATTGAAAACAGAAATTGGTTGGATGAAAAATTTAGAAAGCTGGAACAAGATCTTAATAAAGAAACAATTCAACGGCCTTCTCATTGGGGAGGATATATTGTAAAGCCCGTCATTATTGAATTCTGGCAAGGGAGACCAGGACGGCTGCATGACAGACTACAATACACTCTGAATAACGATGGCAATTGGAAAATTGAAAGATTGGCTCCCTGAAAATTATTAATCCCGCTTATTTATCCTTCTTAGCAGTTTTCTTTTTCGGTTTAGCAGGTCTCGATTTACCAAATGATCCTTGAAAACGTTTTCCCTTAGCTGTTTTTTTATCTCCTCTTCCCATAAAACATGTATTAATTTGAAATGACGATAATTATTGAATTAAAAAAGCTCCGATACCAAAAGTAATGGAGCTTTTTTACTGCGGTTGCATGCAATTACATTTTAGAAGAAAGTTCTTTACCTGCTTTAAAACGGGCAACTTTTCTTGCT
>Ga0207712_10003429_pt1 | contig 10019 bp, 6 predicted proteins | sample KBSS44metaG_FD_184402 | JGI IMG/M metagenome (GOLD analysis project Ga0207712, IMG submission 184402) | Switchgrass rhizosphere microbial communities from Kellogg Biological Station, Michigan, USA - KBS S4-4 metaG (SPAdes) (version 2) | ecosystem: Host-associated > Plants > Roots > Rhizosphere >...
TTCATTCCCTTCATCGGCATCGTGGTCACGCTGATCGCGGGCGGCGTGTGCTGGGATTCCTGGAAGAAGGGCGCGAATCGCGTGCTCTGGGCGACCGGCGCCTGGGAGGTGATCGAACCGGCGGATGACGATCAGCGCCGGCTGGTGAACGTGGTCGAGGAAATGGCCATTGCGTCGGGGTTGCCGAAGCCGCGGGTCTGGGTGGTTCCCGACTCCGATCCCAACGCGTTCGCGACCGGCATCGATCCGCGGAGCGCCAGCATCGCGGTGACCGAGGGCCTGCTGCGCACGCTCAACCGCGAGGAGCTGCAGGGTGTCGTGGCGCACGAGATGTCGCACGTGCGGAACTTCGACACGAGACTCATGACGCTGCTGGCCGGAATGGTCGGCGCGATCGCCCTCATGTCGGACGGGCTGGGACGCATGCTGCGAGGCGGTGTCCGGATCGGAGCGGGTCGCGGCGGCGGAGGTGGCGGAGGCAAGAGCGGCAAGGATTCGAGTCCAGTCGGGCTCATCATCCTGGTGTTCTGGGTCCTCACCCTGATCATCGCACCGGTGATCTCCCGACTGCTTCAGGTGGCGGTGAGCCGCAAGCGCGAGTATCTGGCCGATGCGACTGCGGCCCAGCTCACCCGGAACCCCGGGGCCCTCGCCACAGCACTGGAGAAACTCGCCGCCGCGAGTGACCCGACCCGGTCCATCACCAACGGGGCGGCTCACCTCTGCATCGTGGATCCCACTACCAACAGGTTCAGCGAGCGGGAAGGTGTGCTGGGCGACATCTTCGCCTCACATCCTCCGATTGCTCAGCGGGTGATCCGGCTCAAGGGGATGGCCTACCAGCAGGCCAAGCGCGAGTCGCCACCGGCCGCCGCGGCGAGCTGATGCGACTGCTGGCCACTGTCGGCGTCGTCCTGGTGGCGCTGTCCGGCATCATCTGGCTGACCCGCCGCACCCATGCGGTGGTGCTGGAGCGGATGCGCCGCTCCGGGCGACGCGCCATCCATCAGTTCCGAGGCCGGCTGGACCGCTACAAGCTGGTCGAGCGCGACATCATCCGCGAGCAGCTGTTGCACGATCCCGAGATCCTCGCCGCGATCGAACGCCACGCCCAGGAGTACGAGGAAGCGGAGTCGCAGGTCCGCGTGAGGGTCAACCAGTACATCGACGAGATCGTCCCCTTCTTCAATGTCCTCTCGTACTACCGGATCGGGTACAACACCGCCCGCCTGCTGATCAACCTGCTGTACAAATCGAACATCGAGTACCGTGATCATCAGGCGTTGGACGCCATCCCCAAGCGGGACGTGGTGCTCTACCTGATGAATCACCGGAGCAATGCCGATTATGTCGTCGTGGCTTATGTGCTCGCCCGGGTGGTGAGCATCAGCTATGCAGTCGGCGAGTGGGCGCGGACCTGGCCGCTCGAATACGTCTTCAAGAGCTTCGGCAGCTATTTCATCAGACGGCAGTTCCGGGAGCCGCTGTACCACACGGTGCTCGAGCACTACGTCCAGCTCATCACCCGGAACGGTGTCACCCAGGGGCTCTTTCTCGAAGGCGGGCTGACTCGTGATGGCGCCTTGAGGCCGGCCAAGATCGGGCTCCTCGATTACGTCGTGCGCACGATGCGGGACCCGGGCTTCGATCGCGACATCTGGCTGGTGCCGGTCGGGATCAACTACGACCGGGTGCTGGAAGACCGTTCGCTGATCCGGGAGCGGATCGTAGGCGGGCGGCGGCTTTCGCGCTGGAGCCAGTTGACCGGCGTCGTGAGCTACCTGGGGAGCAACCTGCTCCGGCTGATCACCGGTCGCCTGCAGCGCTATGGCAAAGTGGCGGTGAGCTTCGGAACTCCAGTCTCGGTTCGAGCGTGGTTGGCGAACCAACCGTCCGGGCTCCTGGAGCTGCCGAAGGAAGTGCGCCTGCCCCACATGCAGCGTCTGGCGGACCACGCCATGGAGCGTGTCGGGCAGGTGGTACCGATCACGCCGGTGCCGCTTGCCGCTGCGACGCTGCTGTCGTTCGGCAGCGCCAGTCTGATCAGACGCAACGAACTCTTCGAGCGGATGGATGAGATCAGGGACCGGCTCACGGAGTTCAATGCCAAGATCGTGCGCCGGGAGCTTCCGGTTGAGGAGGTGTGGAACCGGGCCTGGCTGATGTTCCAGATGCGGCGCCTGGTAATCTCCCAGGGCGACGAGTTCGTCATCCTTCCCAATCAGCGCCCTCTCCTCGAGTACTACGCCAACTCGATCCGTCACCTCCTCCCGCAGGAGGTGGTCGTGTGCCTCTCGCCGGTCGACGAGGCGGATCCAACGCTGCCGCGGCTGGCGTCGCGCGAGGAATTGGACATCGTGACCCGGGAAATGCCCGCGGGGAAAAGCCCGAGGCGCTAGTCGTGCAGGAGGACCTTCTGCTCGTGGCGGAGGACTGGCAGAGCCGCGCGCTGGTGCTGGCGGAGCTGCAGGAGGCGGGCTACCAAGTGAACGCACAGGCAGGGCTGCGGCGCGCGTTGAACCACCTCGCGCGAGATCCGGAACACCCTCCCCTCGTGGTGCTGGACCTCCACGGCGACGAATTCGCCACTCCCGAAACAGTGGATGCGCTTCGCCGTCTGGTGCCCAAGGCGAAGCTGATCCTCATTGTCGGGGTCTATGCGGAGCCGGTCTGGGATCGATTTGCTGCGGAGGGGAATATCGTGCTGCGGCGACCGGTCTCGGTCGGGGGAATTGTCGAGCAGGTGAAGCGGCTCTTGCCTCGTTAGGCCTTCATCCTGGCCAGCAGTTCACTCACGAAAGTACCCGGATCGAAGGGAAGACTGACTACGAGGTCGGCCCCTCCCTCCCGTGCGGCACTCCCATCTCCCGCCACCAGCGCGACCAGGGTGTAGCCTCGATCCGCCGCTGGCCGGAAACCTCCAAACGCGTCTGCCCCATCGCCCGCAGTGCCCATCAACACGACGAGGTTGATCCCCAGGCGCGAAGCGGACGCCTTCAGGCTCTCCAGTCGTTCCACCCGCTCCACCGAGAAGCCAGCGTGTTTGAGCAGCAGGCTCACGACCCGGGCGAGGTCTTCGTCGGGAAGAAACACCACCGCTTCGCCCAAGGCGAGCTGGGCAGTCTGGGTGCGGCGGGAGAGGTCAATCATCGACACGCCTTCCACGTACTCCGCCGTCTTGTCATGTCTCAGGGTACTGACGCGCTGGAGTGTCTCCTGAATAGTCTTGAGCGCAGAGCGGATCGTCTCCAGCGACTCCCGCTGTTCCGGCGTGAAGGTGGCAGCGTCACTCAACAGCAACTCGGCCTCGGCGGAGGCGGCCATCAGCGGGTTGTTGATCGTGTGATGGAGGGTGACGTTCAGCTGTCCAATAGCGGCCAACCGCTCCGCATGCACCAGATCCCGCTCCGCCGCCGCGAGCGCTTCGCGAACGGCGCGGATCCGGCGCACCCGCTCCAGGACCTGGGGCAGCAGCTGGGCGAGCGAAGCGTCCTTCACGAGGTAGTCTTCCGCGCCGAGCCGGAGGGCCGCCGCGGCGATCGACTCGTTGCCATGCGCCGTGATCATGATGACGGACGGCTGGCCCGGAATCGTCCGGAGACTGGGGAGAAGCTCGATCCCGTTTCCGTCGGGGAGGTTGTAATCGAGGAGTACTACGTCGGCATCGGCGGCCCGCTCCACCGCCTCCTTGGCCGTGCGAGCGGTGCGGGTGGCGTCGAAACCTGCCGCGATTAGAACCATTTCGATCAGGCGAAGAACGGCATCATCATCATCCACCGCGAGGACCCGCAACCTCGTGGTCTCAGGCACGCGCACCCTCCGGATGTTTCTGGAAGCCTACCCGCGCGAACTTCTCCCAGCTGCTCTTTCCCCGCCAGGCATCTACCAGACCACGAAGCCGCCAATAGAGCGTCAGGAACCGCCAGAACACGGTTTCCAGCAGCGCGTATCCGAGAAGAATCAGCACATCTCGCCGCCGGTTGAACGGAAGCAGGCCGCGCTGGAGACTGTCCGCCAGGCCGAAGCGGAAACGCCAGGCCCCGACGAGCACGGCAAAGATATTCACCAGCGTGCCCCAGCCGAGCGAGGCGAGCAGGAAGGCAACGGCATAGCGCTCGTTCAGGACGTGAATTTTCAGGACGAACTCGAGGAAGACGAACGTGAGCAGGAAGAGGTAGCCGATCAGCTCGATCATCGGGCCGTAGTACTCGAAGAGCCAGAAAGCGGGAAGCGCAAACCATCCGATCCGGCCGAACTTCCGGTTGAACAGCATTTCCCGATGGTAGAAGAGCGACTCGCGAAGGCCGCGATACCAGCGTCCCCGCTGTTTCCGAAGCGAATCGAGCCGCTCCGGCACCTCGGTCCAGGCCACCGGGTGGGGCATAAAGGCGACCCGGCGATCCCGTAGCTTGTCTCGCACGAAGCGATGCAGCCGGACCACGATCTCCATGTCCTCGCAGACCGTGCCGGCGCCTTCCCCGACGTATTCCTCAACCAGCCGGTGCCGCACCAGCGGCGTGAGATACCCGCCGGCACGAATCACGGTCTCCTTCTCGAAGACGGCGAAGACGCCGGAAAGAATCAGAATCGAGTCGAGCCGGTCCAAGCCGGTCCGACCGGTGGTGAAGGAACGCAGGTACTCCACCATCTGGAACCGGGCCCAGGGATGGGAGGGCAGGCCCACGTTCACCACTTTGCTGTGCCGGATGGTGCAGCCATTCGCGATGGCAACCTGGCCGCCTACGGCGACGATGCGCGGGTCTTCCTGGACCATACGCATCAGCTCCTTGAGCGCCCGCTGGTCGAGGATGGAATCGGCATCGAGGCTGACGAAGTAGGGCGCGGTCGAGGCATTGATCCCGGCGTTCAACGCGTCCGCCTTGCCGGCGTTTTCCTTGTCGATCACCACCAGCTGCGAAACGTTCTTGGGCAGCAGAACCGTGGCCTGGTAGGTGGCACGGACCCTGGCCGTTCCGATGGCGTCCCGGTATGGCAAGTCGGTACGGCGGAGCCGGAAGGCGCGTTTCAGCACCTCCATCGTCTGGTCCTGGGAACCATCGTTGACCACGACGACCTCGAACCGGGGATAATCGCAGTGAATGAGGTTGTTAATGCTGTCAACGATCGTCACTTCCTCGTTGAAGGCAGGGATCACCATCGTGAGCGGCTTGGTGTAGTCGCTCTCGTCGATCAGGTCGAGATCTTCGACGAAATGCCCGGCCACCCGGCGGCGCACCTGGCGGGCGGAGAGCGCCACCAGGGTGAGCATGTAGCCGTTGTAGAGCAGGAAATAGGCGAGAAAGAATGGCTGGAGAATGACCCCGATTATTCCAGCGATCTGCGCGACGAGGTCTCGGCTCATGCCTGGCGCCGGGCGTCGGGCGACTCCCGCCAGCGGGCGAGCATCCGGGTCACCTGGTCGCGGATGGTCCGCAGCGGATCGGCGCGCATGACGTGATAGGCCACTTCATCATCCAGGACCGCGAGGGCGAGTGCCGCGGGCGCCCGTTCCTTCCCTTCGAGAGCGCCCCGCGCCGTTTCCCGGAGCCAGTCGGTGGGGCGCGCACGACGGATCGCGGTTGCCGCGGCCGGCCGGGAGACCGAGGGTCCGGAGATCTCGCCGGTATCGCCGTGGAGCAGACGCACCGCGAAGAGCATGGCGCGCACCATTTCGTCGGGATCCTGCTCCAGTGCCGCGAGTGGCGCCACATCGGGAGCGTCGAGGAAGGCAAGCGCCACATCCTGACGGATTCCGGGATCGGGATCGTTAAGCATCAGCGCCAGCCGATCCCACTGCCGGGCTCCGCGCCAGGCCTGGACGGCGGCGCGGCGTACCGAGACCGTGGGGTCGGCCGTCATGCTCTCGAGGGCCGCCTGGTCAATCATGTCGGGGCGCCCGGCCCAGGCCCGGGCGACGGCGTCGCGGACATCCGGAGTCTCGCTCCGGGCAATCACGCCGAGCACACGGGCCAGGCCGGGGTGGTGCATGAAGCGCGCGACCCGCGCCACCATGATGGCTTCCTGTCCATCGAGCGCTACGCCGAGTGCCAGATCCACGAAGGCATCGAAATCGGCTTCGGCACGGTCGGCCACGGCCTGCAGGGTGACCGGGTCATCATCACCTTTGAGCTGGCGGACCAATGCCGGCAGCGCCTTCTCGGGGCCGATCCGCTTGAACAAGGCGATCGCCGCGTGGCGCACATCGCGGTGAGGATCCGCCAGGGCGCGACTCGCCGTGAGGAACAGCTCTTCCTCCTCCAGCATTTCTCCCACGGCGGCGAGGGCGGCGGCGCGGACCTCTGGGCTTGGGTCTCCCCGAATCACCTGAAGCAGCGCGCTGCGGCTACGCTCGCCCTGGAAGGCCTTGAGTCCCGCGACGAGGCGTATTCGCTGCTCGGCGCTCAGCACGCCGCGCATTCCTTCGGCCAGGGTGGCTTCCATCTGCTCGCGGGAAGTCGACGCAAGCGCGCGCAACTCCACGTGTCGCGCTTCGCGTAGCCTTAGACCGAGCAGGCGATACTCCGAGTCATCCTTCAGGCGCTCGCGAATCATGTCGCGCAGCTCGGCCTCGTCCGCCATTTCCAGCACCCGGGTCACCATGCTCTCCTGGTCGTAGGCGCCAATGGCCAGCGCGGCAGCGGCGCGAACGTTCAGCGGCTGATCGGAGCGGCAGGCATTGAGCAGTGCCATCTCCGCTCCGGAGTGACGAAAGATCCCGGCGGCGAGAGCGGCCCGTTCGCGGACCAGGGGAGAGGGATCGTTGGCGAGGAGCTTCACGATCTCCCCGGCCAGGTTGTTGCGTCCGAGCCGGACCAGACCGTCCACCGCGCGGGCTCGCACCAAGGATTCGGGGTCGCTGAGCCCCTTTGCCAGGAGCGGCGCCGCGCGTTCCACGTCAAACCTGGAGAGCACATTGGCGACGGCGACGCGAACGGCAGGCGCCTCGTCGCGCCAGAGCCGCTCCAGGAGATCGAATGAGCGTTCGGACTTTAAGTGCCCGATCGTCTCGACCACTCCGACTCGGCTTATCGCGTCCTTCGCTTCCAGGAGGAGATCGATCAGCTCTTCCAGCGCCGCCGGGTCGAGTCGCGCAATGCTCTGAATCAGGGTCAGGCGCAGTGCGGGATCGGCGTCGCGGAAGGTACGGAGCAGAGGCTTCACTGCGCCGGCGTCTCCCAGAGCACCCAGTGCCCGGGCAACCGCTAGACGGACCTCGGGGTCGTTGTCTCCCAGCAAATCGGTGAGAACGGGCGCAGCCACTCGGGCGTTGGCAGCGGCGACGCCGTCGGCGGCAGCGGCGCGCACCTGCGGCTCGGGGTCTCGCAGCAGGCGAGTGAACTCTTCGGTCGCGTCTCGCGCCCGAACCAGTCCAAGCGCCCGGGCTGCGGCCGCGCGAACCAGCGGCTGAGGATCAGACGAGCGAGGCCCAATGACGTCGGCGAGGTCCTGACCGCCAAGGTCTCCCAGAAGAGACATGGCTTGGGCGCGAACCTTCGGATCGGCATCGCCCAGGCAATCGAGGGCCGCGGGCACCGACTCACGGATTCCGAGAGCGTGCAGGGCTTCGAGTGCGGAGGCTCGGACTGCCGGCTCCGGATCCTGCTGAGCACATTCGATAAGCTCGGCGCCAAGATCGCGGCGCTGTGCTACCCGAACGGAGTCGATGACTGCACCTCGAACCTTGGCCGAAGGATGGTGGAGGTGCTCGGCGAGCATCTCCCTGGCACCGGCCACCGCAAACTTGGTGAGAGTGCCGAGTGCGTCCTGTCCCATGTCCCCGCTTTCAATCCGACTGATGAGCCGGGCCGGGAGCCCGAGGCGCTCGAGTGCGACCGCAGCACGAATACGGATTTCCGGATCCGGATCGTCCAGCGCCAGAAGGAGGGGCGATTCGGCAACCGGCCCGATCTGCTCCAGCGCTTCGACACTGCGCATCCTGACCCACCAGGCCGGATCGCCGAGGGCGCGTACCAGCCGCTCGATGACTTCAGGTTCGTTGAATTGACCCAGGGCGCCGGCGATCCGGGCGCGGACGAATGGCGCGGGGTCGGTGAGCAGGGTGTCGAGCAGGTAGGTAATGGCGCGGCGGTCTCCCAAACGCCCCAGCGCCCCGGCCGCCTTGGCCCGAACCTCGTCATCCAGATCTCCCAGCGCCTGCACGAGTACCGTGAATGCCCGAGGGGCGCGGAGTTCCCCGAGGATGTTGGCGGCCCAGGCCCGGGCGGGATGGCGAGTGGTTTCGGTGAGAAAAGCGATCATCGGGTCCACGACCACCTCGCCGTGGCGGCCCAGGATGTCGGCGATCCGAGGGGCCAGCCAGACCTCAGCTTTTCTCAGGGCCTCGACCAAGGGTACCACCGCGCGCGGGTCCTTGATCCGGGCGAGCGCGCGCAGCGCGATTTCCCGGACGTCGGCATCCTCGGTGCGAGTGGCCTGAATGGTCTCGAGCAGGGCAGGGACTGCTTTGGCGTTGCCGACCCGTCCCAGCAGCTCAGCGGCGAAGGCGCGCTCCCGCCATTTCTCGGCTTTTCTGAGCCGGGTGGCGTAGTTCTCGACCAGGCCGAGACGATCGTACGCGTCGAGCAACCAGGCGGGACGTTCGGTCGAGCTGCGGGCCTGTTCCTCGAGCACCGCCTCCAACGCCTCGAAATCGCGGAGAGTGCGAAGCTGGTGGATCTCGGGTTCGAGCAGGGCTCGCTCCCGCGTGGCAAGCCCGGTCACCACTTCGCGGTAAATCCCCTTCCGCTCGGCCAGACGACGCTCTGCCCTCGCCAGGTGGCCGGTATACAGCAACCAGGTGAGAATGGCCAGGAAACCGACCACGGTGACCGTGGCGGTAAAACCCAGAATGATGGTCAGCCAGTTCACGAAGACTCCGTGAGCCGTCCTAGCGTCTCCAGGAGGATGGGCAGGTCAATGGGCTTATTGAGAAAGGCGTCGGCCCCGACTTCGGTAGCCCAGTACTCGTCGGCGGCCTGATCTTTCGCGGTGAGCATGATCACCGGGCACCGGGCGGTGAGCGGGTCCTTCTTGAGTTTGCGGCAGGTCTGGTACCCGTTGAGGCGGGGCATCATCACGTCAAGCACCACCACGTCTGGAGTCTGAGCCGCGGCGGCGGCCAATCCGGCTTCGCCGTCCGCCACGGTCACCACGCGATAGCCGCTCGCGCCCAGCATCCGTTCCAGGAAGCGCCGCTGATCGGGATCGTCTTCGATGACCAGCACCAGCTTGCTCATCAGGCACGCTCACGGCGAACGGTGCAACGGGACCGGTCTCCCCGAAGCCGCACCGTCTTAAAAGGCAAAGGCCGCCAACCGGGCGGCCCCCGACCTCGTGCGGGGAATCCCCCGGAGCAGGATCACGCCCTTGCGTCGTCCAGGAAAACCAGCGCCTGTCTCCGCTTCACCGCGGACTCGAGTGCCTTGTACACATCGGGGTCGATCACCGTCCCCGCCAGGTCCCGCATCCGCTCGACCGCCACGTCGGGCGGCATCTTCTCCTGGTAGGGACGCGATGTCGTGAGGGCGTCGTAGATCTCGGCCGCGCCTAGAATCCGGGCCCCCATGGGAATCGCGTCACCCCGGATCTTGTCGGGATACCCCTGCCCGTCCCAGCGCTCATGATGGCTCCTCACGAAGGAGATGATTTCTCCCAGATGCGCCAGCGGAGCGAGGATCTGTGACCCGACCACCACGTGCTGCTTCACCGACTCGTACTCGTCGCTGGTGAGCGGGCCCTCCTTGTTCAGGACCTCTTCCCGAACACCGATCTTGCCGATGTCGTGCAGCCGGCCGGCCATCCGGACCCTCTCGACATCCTCGTCGTTCATGCCGAGCTCGGAGGCGATCATGGCGCCCATGTCGGCGACCCGGGCCGAATGTCCCCGCTGGTAGGCGTCCTTTGCCTCGAGCGCATTGACCAGGGCCTCCAGAGTCGCGACCGAGATCCGCTCCAGCTTGCCCCGCTCCCGCCGCAGCTCGGCGGTACGAACGGCGACCTCCTCCTTGAGCCACTGGTTG
>Ga0207712_10003441_pt1 | contig 9998 bp, 7 predicted proteins | sample KBSS44metaG_FD_184402 | JGI IMG/M metagenome (GOLD analysis project Ga0207712, IMG submission 184402) | Switchgrass rhizosphere microbial communities from Kellogg Biological Station, Michigan, USA - KBS S4-4 metaG (SPAdes) (version 2) | ecosystem: Host-associated > Plants > Roots > Rhizosphere >...
ACTGACTCATCCCGAAGATTTGCCCATACGTTGCTCTGCCGGGAATGCTTCACCAGCGGACCACCAAGGTTGAATGCGTGCCGCGCTTCGATGATATTTGGATGGGCTGGTTATTTCAGAAGGAAGCCTATCGACGAGGCTACGCATTCAACCTTGGTGGTCCGCTGGTGAAGCATTCCCGGCAGAGCAACGTATGGGCAAATCTTCGGGATGAGTCAGTTCACCTTGAGCGCAACGAAATGCTCTGGCGTGACATCGCGGAGTCGCCGGAAACCGAATACGGAAAATTGCGTGCTCTATTGCCTGTCTAAAGGAAAGTCTTGAAAGTCTGAGGCGTATGGCGTATCCGCCTGTTCGTGCCCACCCTCGCTGAAGTCCGAACGCTGCTTTCCCGATATACGGGCGCGAACAATGACTACGAAGACCGGATGAATCTGGTCAAGGAAAGGCTGATGAAGGCTGGGAACTGGCGCAGCACGAAGGTGAACTCGGTTTTCAACGTGTTCCTCGACGCCAACAACAAGGCGGTCGTCACGCTGCCAAGGGCGCTCAACACGATCCTCGCGGGGGTCTATCTCAATACCTGCTCATCCAATGGCGCGCGCTACGGCTGGCCGTTGGCGGTGCGGAACGGATGGTATAGTTTTTCCTCCGGTGGGCCAGGATACGTTCCTGATGCGCGCTACGGCTGGCAGGCCGGGCTCATCCCTGAAGAAGGATGGTTCAACACCTTCGCGGATTGGACGACGCCAAAGAAGCTGCGCCTGAAGTTCGCGGCGACTGAGGCCAACGGACTGATTTTCAATCTGCGCGGCATCTCAGGAGGGCAACCGATCTACACGGGTGCCGGTGCCAATACGATTCAGGGAGAAAACCTGACGACCGTTGGGGCTACGACGCTCACGACCGTGAACGATTTCGACGAGCCTCCATACGAGGTGGCCAAGCCCGTCACCTACGGTCGCGTCTCGATGTATACTTGGGATGGCGTGACCGAAACTCTCGTGGCCATCTACGATCCATCCGAGACGGTGCCGCAGTGGAGGCGATACCGGGTGCCAGGCTGCACGAATTGGACCGAGGCTGATCCGGGGCAATTCCTGACCGTCTGCAAGCGTGCATCCGTGCCGATTTTCAATGACAACGACGAGGTGATTCCTCCGAATATCGGGGCGTATCGGTTTGGGCTGGAGGCGTTGACTAAAGAAGACGCGCAAGATTTTGCTCGCGCTGAGATGATGTGGCAGAAGGCTTTTGATCTACTGACCAACGAGGTGCAGGACGATACGGGAAGCGGATCGGAAGGTTCGGTGCAGGTAGATGACACGTTTCAAATGTTCGCAGTTGGAGGACTCACATAATGGCCAGACGCTCATACGATGAAGATGCGGTTGCCCGGATGGCTGCCGAGGGGCGCAAGCCATCCTACGACCCGCAAGGAAATGTCCGTGGATTTCGCTCCAAGGCGGGCGCTCCGATGGCGGATACATCCAGCAACGTGCCTGTCAGCGGACAGCCACGAGCCATCGAAGCTCCATCCCTGACCCCCAAGGGTGTCTGGTCGGATATGTTCCGACCAAGGCTCGGTTCACCGGCAACGCCAGGAAGCGCCGATCCGTCGCTCGATTCCGTCAACTCGGCACTGAGAGAGATTTTTGGTGGGAGCCCATCCGATTCGTCGGTGGGCTCCACCCCAACTCCGTCTCTCGATGTTCTCGCCCAAGGCGGAAAGCCGACTCACGCACAAACATGGGGAGTGCCAGCATTGACAGCCGCCGACACGAGCATGCCGGCGTCTCCGTGGATGCCAAGTGGCATGTCCAAGAAACCCAAGAAAGAGGCGTGGACGACCGGCGTAGCGCCCACTCCGTCCAGTCGATACGTCACGCAAGGCACGACTCCCTACTCTGATTTCCGCAAGCCCGTTGCTGATAATTATCGGTGGGGAGACCACTCCGTCTAATGGCATCCGTTCTTGAACAAATTCAGGGTCAGCAACAGCGCGAAGTCGATCAAGGACTATCGCGCGCATGGCATGACAATCAGTGGGCGGAACAATTCACGTCCACACCACCGGCAGAGAAGCTACGTGCAAACCTGAATTTGACGGACATGGTGGATAAGGCGGTGCAGCTCAAGCAGGACTTGCTCGCCCAGACGGATTTGCGCGCGATGGCGCTAAAGGCCAAGACCGCCGAGTTCGATGAATGGCAAAAACAGGCACCGTTGCGGGAGCAACTATTGCGCGCGCGAGTGGATGCCACGGGAGCCACAGAACGACGCAAGGCCGAGGAGGCGGCACTGGAAGCGACGCAAACGGCCAATCTGAACAAGGGCATCTCCACGCTCTACCAGAATGGATTGCGCAAAGGATCTCCCGAATTCATTGATGCTGCCGCTCAACTCATCGCCGACAATCCACATGCGGACGGCGGGCATGTCATGGAGATCGGGAAACTGGCTGGATTCGGTGGAGACACACCGGAAGAGAAGCTTTCCCAGGCCGTTACGATGGTGCGCGAAAAGGAGAAGGCTCGCCTCGCTCTTCAGCCGACTTTGGAGCAGAAGGTCGCCGAGGCGTCTCAAGTGACTTCGGCGCGGGAAAAGGCAAAGGCTGAGTATCGACCCGAAAAGGACATTGTTCTTCCGTCCCTGGAAAGGGAGCGCTCACTCCATGCGCAGGCATTGAATCGCGCGAAGCGCATTCGCTCCAAGGCAGTTGATCCGAACATCATAGCCGACGCAGACCAAGACATTCTGGACTCGCAAAAGGCGCTGGACGACATCGAGAGTCAGATCCGCACTCATCGAGAGTCTTCATCCAAACCTGCCGCTATTGCTCAACCTGAAGCAGCGCTTAAGCTAAAGCCGTTGGAGCAAGACGTGGCCACTGCCGCGCGCGCGGCTATCGCTGCCGGGAAAGATGCCGAAGCGGTGAAAAAGCGGCTTCAGGAAAGCGGATACGACCCAAGCGAACTCTAGCGCATCATGGCGATTACTTTCGACGATCTGCCGGAAGCGAAGTCGAAAGTCTCCTTCGACGACCTGCCGGACGCAGCCCACGGAATCAAGTTCGATGACTTGCCGGATGCTCCGGTAGCGCCATCCGATGTCGCCACACAGGCACTCGATACCACGCGCACGGTTTTAAACGCTGCCGCTGGCCCCGGCTCGATTGCGCATGCCACGGATTTATTGCGAGAGGAACCTCCTCTCATCGAAAAAGAACTTCCATATCCTAATATGCGCATTGGGGTGCCGCAAGAAATCATGGCGCCAGACAGCGGAATTTTAGAGAGCGCTGCTGGTCAGGGCGCAAAAGGGGCGCTGGAAACTGCATCAGGAGTTCAGAGATTCATCGCCAATTCAGAGCCGACCAGCGCCGAATTTTCGGCGACGATGGACAGGATCGTTTCCGGCACGCAGGAGCAATACGACAACCTGCAAAAGAGCATTGCCGAACGTGGGTATTCCACGGCTGAGGAGGATCAAACTTTGCGGACAATCGCCAACCAAAAGGCTATTTACGAAGGCCAGAAAAAGGGAGGATTGTCTAATATTTATCATCCTGAACGGGATGCGTCAAAATTACAGCGAAGAGCAGACGCCAATGCGCTTGCTAGTGAAATCGGAAAAGCCGCTGACGAAGCCTTTCAATTCTACGGTGCTAATCCGGCATCGGAAAACCCCGTGGCGCAGATTGGACGCGGGCTTGGTTCTGCCGCAAATTTAGTAGCGTCCATGCCGGCAGGCATCCCGGGAATGGCCATTCAAGCCGGAGCGCAGGCATGGGGAACGGCCTATAACGCTACGGAAAAACAACTTCGCACACAAGGAGTCACCGACGAACAGTCCATTCAAGAGCAATCCACAGCAGCAGCACAAAGTGCAGCTCTCAAAACCGCGCCCGGATTGGCTGCTTACATGCTCGGAGGAAAACTGTCCGGAGAAATCATTTCTAAACTCATCCCGGAAGCTGCTTCCCCGCTGATTAAAGGGGTTGCTGGTGCGCTTGGTGAGTCGGCTGGATTGACGGCAACCGGAGCTACGCTGCGGGCGCTGGAAGGACAGGACTGGAAGCCAACCGTCGAGTCGATGACGATGGATGCAATCTTTGGGGTGCTTGGTGGATACAAGAAATATGAAGGGGCGAGCGCGGAAGTCAAACAGCGGGCCGCTGCCGAACTTGTGGCGCGGGTCGATAAAGGCGAGAGAACGGATACGTTGATGAATCCAGAGGTTAAGTCTCAGGCCATTGAGGGATTGGTTATCACACGCGATGCGCTTCTTCGAGGGATCGAGTCACAGACGCCCGAAGTGCGACGTGCTCGTGTTTCAGAGCTGAAGAACACGGCATCTCAACTGGACGCATTCCCAAAGGAGGAAGTGGCCGCTGCGGAGGCGAGAATCGCACAACGAGGAGAATCGACACCGCCAAAAGCAGAAGCAGCGCCAGAAGTGCCAGCAGGGGGTCCACAGCCTGAAGTTACCAGAACTCCAGAGGATTTCACTGCCGCATTGAAGATTGGGAATGATGTCGTTACTGGCAAGGAAGGCGAATCTCACAGGGATATTTTCGACCGATACGTTGCTGAGCACAGAAATGATGAACAAAAGTTTGCGGCAGCAGCCGATGCGCTGGCAGATGATTCCGCCCATGTGTTTCAGGACAAAACCGAGAATATTTTTGACCGGGAACAAACCTCCAAGGCGCTAGGAGTCGAGAAGCCGATGCAATCGGATGTTCTGAACAAACTGAAGAGGGAAGCGAAGGCAGCGGCAAAGGCAGCTGCAACGAAAATCGACCCTGAAATAGCCCAGGTTTACATGGATAAGGCCAACCAAATTGCGGATGAGGTGGCTGGAAGTAGTCCATCCGCCGCACGGGATAAAGCCTACAATGCCGCATTGGATAATGCCACTGGATCACTCGGGAGCGGTAAGCAGCCGACGATCAAATTCATGCGCGCTTCCGCACAATCCGCATGGAAAGAGGTAGTGGAGAAACAGGCCGAATCGCTGGACGCGCCGATTGGAGATGGTGAAATATCCAGAATTGAACAGCAGGCAGCACCGGAACCAACCCGAGTCTTCGATTCAGAAGCGCAGTCGGTCCTTGATCGCGCTGACTTGACTGCTCCAGAACGAACGATTGTCGATGCGGTCAAGGGTGGTAAATACGACTCCATCGACCAAGCGGCTGAAGCTCTCGGTATTCCAAAAAGCACGGCGCATCGCAGCTTCAGTCTGGCGCTGGAAAAACTCCAGTCGATGGGGCCGGGTGCTGCATCCGCTTACGAAACGCTGGCGCGCTACGAACTGCGCAAGTTCGGTGAACGCCTCGGCGCGGATAAGGAGATTGCCCCGGAGATTCGCGGGAATGTGGAGAACCGATACTACGAAGTGCTCCCAAATCGCGTCACTGCTGAAGAAGCGGCGACCATCATCGAAAAGCTCGGGGTGGATGAAAGTATCTCTCTGGTCAAAGACCTGACCAACGATACGACTCCTGCCGTTCGATCCACCATCGGTCAGATCGTCATTAAGAAACTGAACGAACAGTTCCAGGCATTGCAGGAAAGGAGCCCCACTGAAGCACGGAGGGTTCTGGATAAGGCGGTGGATCTTGCCGAGTGGCAGATGGAATACGGAACGAAACTAGGGCAGGGAGTCCAATCGTTCGCCATGTGGTCGCGCCTCACGCCAGAAGGGAAACTGCGCACATTCGTTCGAGCGGTTGATAAAGCACGGACCACTTTCGAGAAAACAACTGGCGGAGCAGTCGGGAAGATACGTCAGGCGGCAAAGAGCATCCCGAAAGAACTGACCAAGGAGCAGAAGATCGAGGCGTTGCGAAAGAAAATCCTCAAGGACAAGACGGCAAAAAAACTGAAGCGATCCACCTTGGAAAAGATCGTAGAGCTGGCCGATGCGGATTTACTCAAGGAAGAGAACGTCTGGCAGGCCGTGTCGAAGGATCTTGGGCTCCCAAACTATTCTCCCGAAGTCGCGGCGGAGATCATGAAGCTGGCTCAGGTGGCATACAAAGCCGCTGAAGGAATCCCACGCAATGAGGCGACAGCAAAACTGATGAACTTCATGGCGAAACAGCGCGGCTTCTCCGCAGGCGACCTGCCGCTTGGAATCTACTACGGCAACATCCTGAGCGGCTACAATACTCACATCGTCAACGCGCTCGATACTGGGTTAAATGTCCTGTCAGAGCTGGGCAGCATGGCATTGGATAATCCAAAGGAGGCATCGGCCATTGTAAGAGGGGCGATCCGAGGACTCGGAGAAGGAAAATCTGATGCGATCCTTGCGCTATCCGAGGGTCGCCGTATCACCGAAGGAAAGATTTCCGAGACGCCTGGAATCATGGAGGCAGCGAAGTTTGGAGAGAAAGGTGGCGTTCCAATCAGCGTCAAAGGACCAGTCTCTCGCGCCATGCAAGCCGTGGCTGAGTCGAAGCTCGGATACCCGCTCAACGCCTACAAATACGTGGGACGGCTCATGGCTGCGTCCGACACCATTTTCTACCGCTCTGCCCAAGAAGCGCGCGCGGCATTGCTCGCGTATCGGGAAGCCGCTGCCACGGGAGCGGAGAAGGTGCAACTGCGTGCCGAGGCTGATCGCATCCTTGGATACGACCGAATTGACGAGTTTCGCCAGCAGGCCAAGGCCGAGGGATTTACCGGCGCCAAGGCGGACGCCCGGTCCACGGAGTTGATGATGCAAGCGCGACCCGAGAAACTTCGCGAGGACTCGGGAGATTTCGCGGGATTGGCGACCTACAATCATGCTCCAGAGGGATTGCTCGGATATTTCTCCGATCAGGTATCGAAGATGACGACAAAACTTCCGGTCCTTAAGTTGATCGTTCCGTTTACGCGCATCGTCGCGAACGTGACCAATCGAGGTCTGGACTACACTCCCTACGGCTACAAACGCGCGCTGGCCGGTCGAACCTTTGGTGAAGGTCCACTTCTCGGCGAGAAGCGCACAGCGATGCTTACCAAGGCCACGGCGGGCACTATCGGGCTCGCATCCCTCGGGATCATGAATCAGTTGGGAATTCTTCAGGTGCATGGTGGGGGTCCATCTGACCGTGAGAAAAAACGGCAGTTGCAGGCCAGTGGGTGGAAGCCATACAGTATACAGATTGGAGACACGTATTTCAGCTATCTCCCGACCCCGATGGGATTGGGATTGTCCGCGCTCGGGAACTACATCGACTCCGACCGCTACAAGGAGTTGAAGCAAAAAGATGCGGCGACACGGCTCATGTATTCGGTCAGCCGAATCAGTTCCACGGTGTTCAATCAATCGTTTCTGTCGGGCCTGTCTGGCATCTTCCAGGCAATGTCCTCCGACTCTCCGGGACAGCAGATTTCCAAGATGAAGCAGTTGTTCAGTCGAACCGCTTCGAGCCTCACCATCCCGAATCTGGCGAAAGACGTGAACCGAATCTTTGATCCGAGTTACCGGGACTCCAATTCCATCGCGGAGGATCTCGTGCGAGACATTCCCGTTGTTCGACTGGCGCTGAGCCCCTCACTAAACGCCTACGGGAAGCCGCTCAATCCGCCATCCAATCGCTTTGTCTCGACTCGCAAAAGTGACCCGGCATGGAGGATCGTCGCGGACAAGAATCTGCGCATCCCCGTGGCTGACGAGACGGTATTTACCGATCCGCGCGCCGGCTACGAATATCAGAAATCAGCAGGCCAGGAGATGAAGCGATACATCGAGCGCATCCTGCCGAAGCTCAAGACGATGACGAACGATCAGGCTCAAGAGAGCATCACCAATGCTTCACACGAGATTTTCTCTCGCGTCCGTGGTCGGGTGCGTTCGCAATACCCCAATAGCTTGAGGCAGAGAAAATCAACCCGATGATCGCGATGGCCAGTCCATTCTCGGTAGGGACAGAAGCGGTCAATAGAATCAGAACCACGCCAATTGCGAGCATGCTGATTGATCCTGTTCGGTGCGTCATGTTCTCCCAAGTAGAATGGCTTGAGTGATTCGTCAACCCTGATACCATCCTTACCATGCCGGAACGTCCCGTCTCACCTCCGCCTGAAAAGATGGTTCAGGAGCTTCGGACCCCCAATATGCGGTCGGGGTTCTACACACTCCTGATAAACCGGGACAGTTCGGAGTATCAGGCGCAGTGGCCGATCAGGCGCGGGACTCCCTATGCCTCTATTCTCGGGGCTGACTCGCGGATCATCACGCAGTATGCGGCCAACCCGCTATACCTGCTTAAGGAGATCCGTCCCGGAAATTCCAGCGCGAGCGATTTCGGGACGACCGACCAGTGGGTGATATGGGTGTTCGCGACTGACGAACTGGCGGAAAGCACATTCAACGCCGCAATCGTATACGAGAACGAGAGCACAACCACGCCGGGATTCACCCGCGTTTACGATGTCCGGCGCAAGACCTACGAGGCGAACCCAACACTGGCCTACGGAAGCTCCCTGACGGCCCTCCTGAGCGTCAACATCACCGCACCGGGCACTGGATACACTTTTGCCACCGGAACAATTGCCACGGGCGCCACGGTCGAATTCGTGTGCTTCGGAGGGCAGTTGATTGACGCGATTGTGACCAACGAGGGAACGGGCGTGGCCTCTGGTGGCTCACTGACGATCACGGGAGACGGCACAGGAGCCACGGCGACGGCGCGGATTCAGCCGGCCACAGCGGTCTTGGTGTCCCAAAGGAAAGAGGAGTTCCCTTCGGACAACCCGCGCAGTCACGACTACGTGCAGGTGATTCGGGTTTACGAGACGCTGCCTAGCACTATATTGACGACAAATATTCGGTCGGCGGAGGTTCGTGGTCGAAATGTCGATGTGACGGTTCAGAAGGGGTTGAACGGAACACTCGCACCTGAGACCGGAAATCTCATAATTTCGTCGAAGACACATGATTTGACCGATGTGGTGGAGGAGAGGACGACGATGAAGGTTGCTTCCCTGCCGCCCGATCAGGTGACGGAGTTTTGGGATTACGTCCCGCTGCCGACGCTGCTTTTTACGATCACTCCAGGATGGTTTTGCAATAATTCCGAGTTCTTCACGGTCGTAACCAACTTTGAAACAGGAGGAGGGGCTTCGGCACTGCGGAAGCACAAGAAGACGGTAACGTATCACAACTCCGACCCGAGCCCTAACCTGTCTGGTTCCACTTTTGAGGTGGTTGATATTCGATACCAAGGAAAGGTCATCTCATTCGCGTTTAGCAACGTATTGAATGACGCCATTAGTTTCGATCAGGATTTCTACAACTCATCCAGCGGCGCGGCTTGTTTCTGGACCGAGGCGTATGACTATTCCGCGTCCTCGCCTTCAGCTACTACCTTCGCAGCAGGCGCATGGTATGTAAGATCGTTCACGTTGGAGGATTGGGGAGACAGCGGATACAAGGCGACAAAGATCGAGTTTTATTCAGCACCGGGAGACCCATAATTATGAGTAATGAACCATCTGAGATTGACCAATTGAAAGCGCAGAACGCCGAGCTTTCACAGCGCGTATCCACTCTTGAATCCGAGCTGGAGGCGATGACCAAAAAGGCCGAGACGTTCAAGAAGGGATTTGAGGCGCAGACCAAGCTTCATGAGCAGTCCATGCAACGGACCAAGGCATTGAGCAATGTCGTCGGGCGTGATGCAGCGGAGGCGCTGCCCATCGGGCCGACGAAACTACTCAAGGAAGAACCCGCTCCACCGCAATGACTGATGCCGAGATTCAGGCAGACAGGGAACGACAACAGCAGCACGCCGAGGAGATTCGGAGGCGGCGTGCTCCAGAAGAACAGCAGTCAGCTAATCTGCGCGCCCTTGTTCTGGACATCATTCGGCAAGAGGTTCCAAAACTGGTCACTGATGCAATGTCGAAGCTGACCATTCAAGGCGGGGGCAAGATCAAGGTCTCTGGCTCAGGATACAACATCACGATCACCAACGAGCCTTTCTCATTCACAGG
>Ga0207712_10003442_pt1 | contig 9998 bp, 10 predicted proteins | sample KBSS44metaG_FD_184402 | JGI IMG/M metagenome (GOLD analysis project Ga0207712, IMG submission 184402) | Switchgrass rhizosphere microbial communities from Kellogg Biological Station, Michigan, USA - KBS S4-4 metaG (SPAdes) (version 2) | ecosystem: Host-associated > Plants > Roots > Rhizosphere >...
GCGCGGCGAGATGAACGCTTGGTAGCGGTCGCCGCCGACGGCGGCGAGGCGGAACGCGGCGATGCGGTGGCAGTTCTGGAAGGCCAGCTTCACGCCGAAGTGTCGCTCCAGGCCGCCGCGGATCGCATCGCTGGCCAGTGCCCGCAGGAGCTGTCCGCGCTCCGCCTCGCTCGGCGGCGGGGTGGCGTGGACGGCGAGTTCGGCGTCGCCGGCGCGTAGGTCGGCCGCGACCTGGCCTTAGCTCACCGCGGGTGAGGTCCAGTCGGCTCGTGCGGCTCCTTGTGAGGCGCGCGGACGGCCCGAGGGCTATGGCCGCAAGGCCGGTCATGCAAGGTCCGCACGGCTGATCGTGGGTCAGGATCCGCTGGCGATCTTGCATGACCGAGAATCCGATGGTGTGGACAAGCCGCCCGCCGGCACACCGAAGGGATCATGCTCGTCCTGGCGATGAGGCCAGGCCCTCAACCTTTGATGTCAGAGCCTGCGGGCAGCGTGCTGGGCGGGCGGCGTAGGGACGGCGTGAGCCGCGCGGTGAACGCCGCCTGCCCGCCGGAGCCCTGCCCCTATCCTGCCGGTGTGGCGCGAGGGCAGGCAGCAGGGCTCCGGCGGTTCCCAGGGTCTATCCGGGATCAGTCACAGGGCAAGTGAGTCGTCCACGCCTCGGATCATGAAGCATGATCCACCACAACCATATGAGATGCTTTGTCGGATTCGAAGTGGGGTCTCAGCCGGCCGGGACCTCTCTCGGGGCTGCTTCCGGCGGCACTGGGGCCGGCGATCCCCGGGGATGCCAGGCGGCTTTGGCGGCTGTCGGTGGGTACTGGGCTGGACATTTCAGCCCTGGACGAGGGGTCTCAGGGTGTTGGGGTTTCGCCAGAGGTCGGTGTAACGGGCGGCGGAGTTGGGGTTGCGGTAGATGCAACCGGTGCTGAAGGGACGGTTGAGGTTGGAGCCGAGGTTGCCGGCGTCGCAGTTGTTGAAGTACGCCTCGTAGAGGAAGCCCGGGCCCGCGCGGGCGACCATCCAGTCGCGCATGAACCGGATGTAGTTGGTGTTGTCGAAGCCGCCGTTGTTGCCGGAGCCGGAGGCGACTCCCCATTCGCCGATGCCGAAGGTCTTGCCGTGGGCGCGGGCGAAGTTGTACAGCCAGGTGATCCCGCCGGTCGCGTTCGCCTGGGTGTTGAAGGCGGCCTGCGTGGGCGACGCAGGGAACTGGTCGTAGGCGTCGATGCCGATGTTGTCGACGTAGGCGTCACCGGGGTAGATGTCCAGCGGGTTGTGGCTCGGCGGGAGCTGGGAGTAGTGGGCGTTGATGCTCCAGTCGAGGATGGGGTCCGGGCTGGCCGTGGCTCGGATCGCGGTGGCGATGTGCCGCCAGCAGTTCACATAGTCGTTGGCATTGACGGCGGACCACTGGAACCAGTTGCCGTTGGCCTGCCAGGCTATGCGGACGATCGAGTTCTGCCGGCCAGTGGTGTTGAGGGTGGTGCCGAAGGTGCGCCAGTTGGCGTCGTAGGCACCGGTCGCGCAGGTCGCCAGTGAGGAGCCGGTGTTCTCCGGATACGGCGGTACGGAGATGACGAGTCGGCCGGGCCAGCCGGCGAAGTTCGTCTGGGCGAAGGACGGCTGGACGATTGCGGCCCAGCTGTTCCGGGCGGTGTAGACGTGGGCGATGTCGCACAGGCTGCCGCGGTAGGCGCAGAACGCGTCCACCGAGGCGGGGTTGATCAACGGGTCGCCGTTCACCCCGGACAGCCACGGCTGCGCGGAACGGTTGCCGCTCGGGGGTGGCTCCAGCGGGTCCACCGGCGGCGTCGTGGCGGACACGACCCCGCGGTCGAAACCGACGGCGGTGCCGGTGGCGGCGGGGTTGCGCCGTCCGGTGTTGAGGATCTGGACGATGTGTTCGCCGTTGATGAGCTGGTGGGACCTGTACAGCAGGCCGACACTGGAGCTGGGCGCGTAGGTGTCGACCTCGGTGGCGATGCCGAAGTCGATGGCGACCTGGGCGATGCCGCCCGAGCGTTCGAAGATGCCGAAGACGTCGATGGCGGTGCCGGTGAAGCGGATGGTGGCGCTCGCGCCGGTGGCCAGTGAGTAGCGGAAGCTGTTGTTCGGGGTCGGCGGTACGCACCCGCCGCACGCCAGCCAGGCGCCGGTGAAGGAGACCTGGTTCAGCCCGGTCCCGTTGTCGGTGTCCTCGATCGTCCCCGCGGGTGAGACCGGGGTGGAGTCGGTGAGGGCCTCGGCGCGGTCGAAGCTGACGGCGTTGGAGGTGGAGGAGGGGTTGCGCTCGCCGTTGACGGTGAGCGTCGCCGTGTGGGTCCCGTTCACGAGGACCTGCGAGGTGTAGACCAGCGCGGCGCTGGACGTGAACGCGAACGTCTCGACCGGGGTCGACGGCGCACCGTCGATATTGACCCTCGCCTGGCCGCCCTGCGGCTCCTTGATTCCGAAGATCCTGATCTGGGTGCCGGTGAAGCGGATGGTGGCGGTCGATCCGAGGGTCAGCGAGTAGCGGTAGCTGTTGTTCGGGGTGGCGGGACTGCAGCCGCCGCACTGAATCCAGGTGCCGGCATAGCTGACCTGGTTCTGGCCGGTGCCGATGTTCGTGTCCTCGATCGTCGCGGTGACGACCGGCGCGGCCTGGGCCGCGCCGGGAACACTGACCAGTCCGGCCGCCAGAGCCCCCGCTACCAGGCCGAGACGCAGCAGGATGTGCGCCCACCGCATGGATCGCCGGCCGGTGACGGGCGCTCGGGTCCGCCCAGCCGGCGCCGCGGTCGGTCGACGCGGCGGGCGCCGCCGGTGCCGGCCCTCGCGAGCAGGCGTGGAGTGTCGTGTACGTCGATGCCCTGCGAGGTGGTGCCCGTGCATCGTCCCGCCTCCGTCATTCCGCAGGTAGGGCACCGTCCCCGGAGGTCCGCGGACGAAGACCCTTGTCTGTCAGTAACTGAATATATACACAGAGTCACTGGCTTTTGCGGAAGGCGGTGGCGGCATGGAGAGTCGGAATGGGCCGTCCCTGATCTCCGGCCGGATGCAGGTGGAGGCGATCCGACAAGGTGGACCCCGCGACGCCGGGTCCCGGACGCTACGCGGGGCCGGCGTCGTCGATGCCGGCCCACCAGCCGCGCGGCCGGCAGCGGTGGCCGGCCAGGCCGGCGTACGGACGGTTGGGCCGGCCCGCGTGCCGTATCGGAAGTAACGGCTGCCGTCGGCTCTGGCTGTGGGCCGCTGCGTCGGGGGTGGACGGTTGGGTCGGCTGCCTCGCCGTATCAGAGGTGAAAGGCCACCTTCGGCCACGCGTGGCCGGCATCCGCGGCTCGACGGTTGCCCTGTGGCCCGTCGGCGCCGTGGAGGGCCTTCTGCGTGCCCTCGGCGGCCCCGTCCTGTTCGGCGAGCTTGATTGTTGAGCCGCCTCGAACACGTGAAACGGGGACACGGTTCGCGAGGTCCGTGTCCCCGTTACCCTGCTACCGGGATGGTCTCTGTGACCCTCCGGCGTCCCCGTGCTGTGTCTGCGTCAGCAGCTCGACGGCCGCCCGCTCCACCGGCGTTCTCGGATCGAGCCATGGCACCCGTCGGCGAAGTCGCGATGCCTGTCGCCGAGGACGCAGCCAGGGTCGGCGAGGCCGCAGGAGCGCCAGCGTGGGGGCGTCACCGTCGGGGGCCACGATGACGTTCCAGCCATTGCGTAAGGTCCGACCACGCCACGATCTCCCAGACGTGGCGTTCCTGCACCTCGCTGCCGGCGGACACCCACACCTCGTGCGGGATCGCTGATCGACCTTGGCCGGGCGGCGGGACCGTCGCGCACGTCACCACGGCCCCGTTGCCCGTCCGGCTGGTGCTCAGCGTCTCGGCCACGGCGAGTGCCAGCGCGGTCCGGCCGGGCGAGACGCCCGGCGGGCAGATGACCACGGCCTGCTTCCCCAGCCACGAGCGACGCAGTTCGACGGCGGTCCGGGCCAGATCCGAGCGTGAGACCGGGATGAACTCCAGGTCCGTCCGGTCGGAGCTCACCATGGGTAGCTGTATGTCTTGCTCGGACTCGCGCGTTCGCACAGCCATGGGCCGGCGCAGCAGTAGTCCCGCCTGGCCGGTCAGCGTGAGCCGCGTCAGCGGCACCGCCGCCGCCTTCGTGTCATCTCCCATCCACAGGTGGGAGCGTTGCCCATCGAAACGCCTCCCTTCGCCTGCCGAGGGCGACACGTGAGGTTCTGGGCCGCCGCCGTCGAGCGCGACCGGGCCGGCGTATCCAGCCGGGCCGGCGCCGAGCTACACCGCACCAGACTGCGCAGGCAGACTGCGGAACCGCTCGAACTCGCCGGTCTGGACGGCACGCGCGAAGATGTCCCACTCGGCGAAAGAGCAGGCGAGCATCAGCGCCGGTCGCCGGGTGTTGCGCAGGACAACGCCACCGCCCGCGAACCCGATCTCCAGGCATCCCTCTCCGGCGGCGTCGCTCGCCTGCGCGTGCTCCCAGCCGACCTGGTTGTGCCAGACAGTCCTCATGTCGGGCGCGGATAGTTCCCTCGCCGTGTAGGCCGGTCGGTCCGTCATGGGACCTGCACCGTCGTGCTCTTGAGGAACCGGTCGAACTCGCCGGCCTGGACCGCGCGGGCGAAGATGTCGAACTCGGCGATCGAGAAACGGAGCATGATCGAAGGCTTGGCGGAGTCGCGCACGACAATGCCGCCGCCCGCGAACGCGACCTCGATGCGGGTGTCTCCGGCGTCGTCGCTGTGTTCCGCGCGAAACCAGTCGAGGTCGACGCCAAAGACGCCCCTCAGGTTGGGCTTGCGTCGTTCGTCATCGGTGTAGGCCGCGTCGTCGGCCATGGGCATGTTCCCTTCCAGGGAGGGGCCGCCCGACCCACGTGGGGGCAACGCTGCGAGCCGGGCGGCCCAATGAGAGGAGACCGCCCCGCCCGCGAGGTATGGAGGTCCTCGCGAGCCGGGCGACTCCGGGGGACGGCCCGGTCGGGCGAATCCAGTTCAAGCCCGTCCGGAACCGCACCGCAACAATCCGTCGGCCGGTTCGTGGGCGCCAGGGCATCCAGAGGGGAGGAATGAAGCCTCCGGGGGCTCCCAAGCGGGATCGACCTGCGTCAGAAGCGAACGCGAGTCAGGCCGCCAGGCTCCGCCGTCAAGGTCACGATCGCCGAGCGTGGCTCAACGCGATACACGTTCCACGGCGGCGGCCCTTGCGACGGTGCGTTGAACGGGGCAGTGATGCCCGAGCCGCTCTCGTCGGGTTCGGCCGGCCAACCCTGGTCCGCCCATGCCTTCGCAATCCGCGCCACAGTGCCCGGCTCGGTCACCCGTACCGCGTCACCCTCGAGGACCACGTCCGCGCCGTGGATCGACACGGCGACCGAGCACCGCGGATCGCGCTCGACATTGCGCCCCTTCCGCGTCCCCGCGCCCGTCTGGAACCAAAACGTACCGTCGACCCACAGGGCACCGACCGCGGTCACATGCGGGCTGCCGTCCTCGTTCACGGTGGACAGCCAGGTCGTGCGAGAGTTGATCGCGTCCTGAGCGGGCGTCGACCCCGCATCGAGCTTCGCGGCGGTCGAGGCCCAGTCCACGGGCGGCAACCCGTCCGCCGTACCCAGATTGATGATCTCCATCGGGCATTCCTTCCCTCGCGTCCACGGACGCCCTGGCTCAGCCTGTCGCAGTTGAGACGCGCGAGGACCGCGAAAGTCATCGCACCTTGCGCGGGTCATATACCGCCCGAGCGTGTCCTGACTCACGAGGGGGCACCCGTGAATGGACACGTGAGCGGGGCTGGGTCAGCCAGGCGGCGTGGACGCAGGCGACGACCTGGTCGGGGTCGTCGGTCAGCTGTAGCCGGCCGATGTCGGTGGGGACGGCCATCGCCATGGCGGCTACGTGCTCGTTCAGCCAGTCGATCAGGCCGCGCCAGTATGAGGTGCCGACCAGGACGACCGGTACCTAGCTCGCCCTGCCGGTCAAGGCGGCCTGCCCGGTGCGGCCCACCTGTGGAAGGGGGATGGACAGCGGCCGACGGCCGTTGCCTTGAGGCGTGCGAGCGCGGCCGGCTCGTCGACCGCTTCGCGTGTCCCCTTGACGATCACGTTCCAGCAGGACCGGCTACGGATCGCCGTCGTCGATGACGCGCAGCCCGGACAGGTCGACCGACCGACGCAGGTCCAGCACAGACTCGAAGTAGCCGACGTGGGCGCCGTCGGGACCGGTGACGGCGAGAAGAAACCCACGCTCGGCGTCGTCCGGGTGTCTAGGGACGAAGTCGATGCGGTGGCCCTGCGCCGTCATCCATCTCACGAAACAAGCCTGCACCCGAACCTGCCGCCAAACGCCTTGCACCTGTCACGGGATCGAGGGGCCGATCGGCCCTGACCGCGAGGTCGAGGTGGCCGGGGCTGACGCTCCTGATCTTCGCGGCGCCTCCGTCGGGAGGCATGGTCAAGTCGTGCACCCCGGTCCCAGTGGATCTGGGCAGAACCCGGCAGAGTTGACGCCTTCGCGGCCCCGGCGGGATGGACCACGACCAGCGCGTTCCACCGCGCGTACGGCGACCCTGGGCGGCGGATGTCAGTCGCCCGTCAGTTCGACGAGGTCCGCGTGGACGGACTCGGCGAGCTTCGCGGCGAGCGCGCGATGGCGGCGATCCGCCCATGCGGCGTCCAGAACGACGTTCTCGCCGTGTTCCAGCGTGCGGCGTGCGCGCCGAAGAAGTTCGTCGTACACCTCGTCGCTGGTCAACGGCCCGCCCTCGCGCGCCGTATGGGCGGCGGGGTCGAGGCCTTCGGCCAGCTCGGTGAGCACGTGGCGGAAACGCAGCAGGACCCGGCCGTCTCCGTCGGTGGCAGCCTGGTCGGCGAGCGGCATTCCGTCGGCGTCGGACCGGCCGCTGGCGAGCACCAGTCTCAGGCGGGCGTGACGCAGATGGGAGAGCGAGAGGTCGACGAGCCGCCGGGCATCCCCCGCGGCGTCCGGGTCGCCCCGGTCGTGGCGGATGCAGGCGGCGAGGGCTCGCCTCAGCGTGTGATAGGCGATGTAGAGGTGCAGGAGCGACGCTGGGTGTGTCTCGCCGGAAAACTCGCCGTACCACCTGAAGAACCGCGCCGCGGCGTCCGGAAGACCCAGGTGTTCGAGATCCGCGGCGAGAGCTGCGACGTCGCCGAGCACGTCGCCGGCCCGACGTCGCAGGTCGTGCTCGACGCAGCCGAGCACCCGCGGGCCGTCGGGCAGGAGGTAGATGTCGTCGGCGACCAGGTCTCCGTGGCCTTCTCGAACCCATCCCGCACGTGCCCGCTCGGCGAACAGGGGGCCGCGGCTGGCGAGGTAGCCCAGCGCGTTCTTCCCGATCTCGTCGAGGTCCGCGGGGTCGAGCAGCACACCCCGGTACGGGCTGATCCCGGCGAGGGCCGCCAGCCACAACGCCTGCAGGTTCGCCTGGCCACCGGTCCGGGCGATCGCTGGCCCGGTCTCGCAGCGGGCGTGGAAGTCGGCGAGCCGCCGCGCGATCTGCCGTAGCGGCTCGTCGACAGCATCGCCCCGCCGAAGGAGAGCGGAGAGCCGGTCGGTCTCCTCGAGCCGGCGCATCACCACCATGTGGTCGCGCAGCTGGCCCTGGGCGTCCCGGATGTCCGCGACGCCCAGGTAGACGTCCGGCGCCAGCCGGCGGTTGAGGCGCACCTCGGCCTCGCAGACGGCCAGCCTGGCCTCGCGGGTCGTGAGGTCGACGCAGCCGAGCCGGACCGGTTTCTTGAACTTGTAGACACGCTCGCCCAGAAAGAACAGCAGGGCGGTATCGGTCTCGGTCGTCGTGAGGTGGGTCGGCGGGCCGAACGTGTGGGCGGTGTCGCCCCGGGTGGTCAGAGTCTCCAGGACGGTCATGCTCCCTCCCGCGAGAAGTGGGGATGGCGGTTAGCCCTGCGGTGCGGCGGGGCCGTCGGTGCGCGGGGCTGGGTCCGGCGAGGGGAGGACCGGAGCGAACCGGAAGAGCAACGGGATCACCGCCGTCGCCGTCGCCGTCGCCGTCGCCGTCGCCGTCTGCGGCCGTGTCGGGAGTTTGCCGGCGAGGGCGTGGACTAGATCACTGGTCGTGACGATGCCGAGCAAGTCGCCGGTCGGGGTCGTCACGCAGACGACGTCGGCCCGGTCAGCGACCATCCGGGCGGCGACATCCCGCAGTGGCACGTCCTCGCGTACCCGAAGCGGCGGATGATCGACGAGATCGTGCACCCGCCGGGGAGCGAAGGGACCGAAAGCGCACGCACCGGCGAGCCGACGGTCGTCGATCACGCCTACCAGCCGGGTCCCGTCGACGACGGGCAGGTGGCGTATGCCTGCCTGCGCCATCAGCTCCCAGGCTAGGAACACGTCGTCGTCGGGGGTCGTGACCAGCACGTGGGTCGACATCACGGCACGTACCGGCAGATCGGCCACGCCCGCCGAGCGGGCGTGGGAGCGAGTCGGGTCGCACGGCCGCGCGGCCCCCTGCTCGTCGGGGCCTCGGTCTCGGTGACCGGTCTGAGTGTTCACCCGTGCCTCCTGGATCGGCCCGGCCTTCTGTCGGCGTGCTGGTGGCGGTGGAGATGCCACCTTCATCGTGAGCCGCCAGGCGAGACGGCATCCTCGGCCGAAGCTGCCGACCTGACCGAGCTCTTGGAACCTTCTCCGCCGGACATCCGGCACGGTTGGCTCCGGGCCGTACCCGAACGTCGCGCGCGGACGGGCCGTTCGTACCCGTGACCAGGCCGGCTGGGGAGCGCAGGTTCATGGCGGGGCGTCCGGTCCGCGGCCGTGTCAACGCGGCCGCGTCTGACGGCACCTCGGGGACGTCGGGAAGGCGAACATCATGGGCAGCGCTTCGAACCCCGGTCGCGATGGCTGGGCAACAGATCACATCGGCCTGCGCGTCCTGTCCGAGGACGAGTGCGTGGCCGCGTTGGCCGGCCAGCGGGTCGGCCGGCTGGCGTTCGCCGCCGACGGGGAGGTCGAGATCTTTCCGGTCGCGTTCGTACTCGACCGGTCCGCGGTGGTCTTTCGTAGCGGCCTCGGGACGAAGCTCCTAGCCGCACTCGACCGGATCGCTGTGGCCTTCGAGGTGGATCAGTTCGAGCAGGCCAGCCGGTCGGGCTGGAGCGTCCTCGTGAAGGGCACGTGCGAGGAGGTGGCCGACTCGGCCGCACTCGCGCGGCTGGAGGCGACGGCATTCGAGAACTGGCTCGAGTTCCCGCACCGCTCCGCCGCCTATCGCTGGATCCGCATCCTCCCGTACTCGATAACCGGCCGCGCGCTGCCGCCGCATGTCATCTGAGTACGGATGGCATGCCGGTCGCCAGGATGAAGGGCTGTATGGAGGGGACGATCAGCCTTGGTGCGCGTGCGGCGGCGCGGGGATTTTGGTAGTCGGACTATCCGGCGCACTTGGAGATCGCCTACCCGGAGCGCCTCTCCCGCGGCCTCGCCCTGGTGAAGTGGCTGCTCGCGGCTCCGCACTACCTCGTGTTGGCGCTGCTGCTCGGCATCGGGGGTGACGCGGCCGGTCCTTCTCGCCGTGCAGGAGCAGGACCGGCTGCCGGATCGTGCGCATGGTCGCCTCGTAGCGGGCGGGTGCGAACAGTATCCGCAGGGTGCTGTGAAACGCGTCCAGGAAGTCGGACTCGGTGTCCGGGTAGGACAGGCGTCGCCGGGCCATCGCTATGGTGCGTTCGACCAGGTCGGCCGGTACTCGCTCGGGGTCGACGCAGCTCACCTTCAGGATCGATTCGACGCTGCGGGTGGCTCCCGCCCAGCGCCGTGACGCGGTGACGAGGGTCCGGCCGACGCCAGGGAGTGCATAGCCAAGAATGCCCAGGCTCACCAGGGAGCTGGGATGTGCGCCCGGTCGGGCGGGCAGCGCCGGACCGCTACCGTCGGCGACGAACGCCGCCAAGAGGCGGGTGCTGGTGCCTGCTCAGGCGTAGGCGGCCGATCGGCGAGCCGTGACGGCAG
>Ga0207712_10003447_pt1 | contig 9993 bp, 11 predicted proteins | sample KBSS44metaG_FD_184402 | JGI IMG/M metagenome (GOLD analysis project Ga0207712, IMG submission 184402) | Switchgrass rhizosphere microbial communities from Kellogg Biological Station, Michigan, USA - KBS S4-4 metaG (SPAdes) (version 2) | ecosystem: Host-associated > Plants > Roots > Rhizosphere >...
GATCGTCGGCGAAGCGAGCGGCCACGAGATCTGCTCCGAACGACTGATCGTCCTTGATAACGCCAGCGAGACAATCCGCTTCGACAATGTCGCCGAGGAGCCTTTGCTGTCGATCAACCGCGGATTTTCCGCCCCAATCGTCGTCGAGGCGTCCCGCCGTCCGGGCGAGCTGGAGCGGCTCGCTCAGGCCGACAGCGACCCCTTCGCCCGTTACGAGGCGATCCAGGAGCTGATGCTGTTGGCGCTCGTCGCGGGCGCCCGGGGCGAGAGCGCTGATCCGGCGCCGGTGATCGAAGCCGTCGCGGCAACGCTCAGATCCAATTCGCTCGATCCGGCGCTCAAGGGCGAAGCGATCCTCCTGCCGTCGGAGGCGCTGATCGCCGACCGGCTGGCGGTGGTCGACCCCGACGCGATCCACGCATCGCGTGAAACGCTGCGTCACGCGCTCGGCTCGAGCCTCGCCTCCGACCTTCTCGCCGCGCATCGCAGCGACGGTGTCGAAGGTCATGACCTCAGCCCACGGGCCAAAGGCATCCGCCGCTTGCGCACCGTCGCTTTGGGGCTGATCGCCGCTGGCGACGAGGCTGAGGGCGCCGCGCTCGCCAAAGCGCAGTTCGACCGAGCGGACAACATGACCGACCGCCAGGGCGCGCTCGGGATCCTCGTTTCGCTGGATGCTCCCCAGCGCAGCCAAGCGCTCAACATCTTCTACGATCGCTTCCACGACGACCCGCTGGTGCTCGACAAATGGTTCGCGCTCCAGGCGGCCGCGCAGCGCTCCGACACCGTCGACCAGGTGCTGAGGCTCGAAAAGCATTCCGATTTCACGATCGCCAACCCGAACCGCCTGCGCTCGATCGCCGGCACGTTCGGGGCCAACCATTGGGCGTTCCATTCGGCCGACGGCCGCGGCTACCGCTTCCTCGCCGACATGATCCTCGCCGCCGACAAGCTCAATCCGCAAGTCGCTGCGCGGCTGGTTCCGCCGTTCGGGCGGTGGCGCCGGTTCGAGCCCAATCGAGCGGCGCTAATGCGGGCCGAGCTGGAGCGGATCGTTGCTTCGCCCGGGCTATCCAAGGACGTATTCGAGCAGGTCAGCAAGTCGCTGGCCTAGAGCTCCTGCAAACGCTGGAGCCCAGTCCCAAAACAAAGAATCTGGATTCCTGCTTTCGCAGGAATACTCAGCTGGCGTTCCCTACCCAACCGGCAACATCCGCCGCGACCTGGTTCGCGGCGCGGTTGAGCGCGGGACCGACGCTTCCGGCGGTTCCGTCCGAAGGAGCGGTCGCCACGAATCGCCGCGCCTCGACCCGGTTTCCGCCTGCGGTCGAAAGCGCTCCGTCATATTCGACCACGACCTGTCCGCTTGCCGCGTCATAGCCGAACTTCTGCAGCTGGCCGCTAAGCAGCAGGCCCGGGTCGAGCGTCGCCAGGCCGCCATCGAGCACTACTCGATTGGTCGTCCGCCGGATCGTCTCGGCAACCAGCCGCTGGAACAGCCGGTCGGGCGTGTCGACCCACTGCAGGTTGGTCACATATTGGACGTCGGTCGGGGTGAGTTGGACCGGCACACGGACGGCCCTGAGCTCCTTGGGCACGAGCGGGACCGCGACCGTCACCGACTGGCCGGCAACGGCAGTCCGGGCGACAGCTCCGGGGTCGGGCGCGTCGGGAGTAAGCGTCTGGAGCGTCGGTGGTACCTTGGCTCCGCCGCCGAGCAAGCCCGAGCAGGCGGAAGCGGTCACGGCCAGGGCGCTTGCTGCCAAAATTCGCATCACAGGCTTCATCGACGTTTCCCCGGCTTGTAGTCCGGCAGCTTCTCGGGCCCGAGCGTGCCGCCGATACCTTGCTGCTCGACCCGCTCCGACACGCCCTTGAGTGACTTGGTGAGGTCGCGCATCTCGTGAACCAGCTGGTTGGCTTCAGGCAAGGTCGACTTGGTGAAATTCTGGACGCCCGGCCGAGCGTCGGTAACCATCGCGTTGAGATTGTCGGCCGCTTGCTGGACCGCGGCGATCGCTTTCCTGAGGTCCTGCGCCGCCGGCCGGCCCTCTTCGACCACCAGCTTGTTCGTATTGTCGGAAAGGTCGCTGACGTGCTGCGCGGCGAGCCCGGCATTGCGGACCGCGATGCGCGCGTCGGAGATCGCATCGGCGAGCTCGGGCGCACGATCGGCCAGCACCTTGCTGGTCTTGTCGAAATTCTCGAGGATGTCGGCGATCGAGTTCTGGTTCTTGTCGCTCAAAAGCTCGGTCAGGCGCTCGGTCAGGCGCTGGATTCGCTCGATCAACTCCGGGGCGCTGTTCAAGAGCGCGCCGAGGCCGCTCGTGCTCGACGGAATGACCGGGCATCCTTCCGGCCCGGCCTCGGTAATCGGCGGGCTACCGCGAGCGGCTCCGTCCAGCTGGATTTCGTTCACTCCGGTAAACCCAACGCCGTGGATCTGTGCCGTCGTGCCTTGGAGGATCGGGGTGTCGGGATTGACCTCGATGCGCACCCACACGAATTCCGGGCGTTTGGGCAGCAGCGAAATCTTCGAAACCTGGCCGACCGGGACTCCGGAGAAGGTCACGTTAGAGCCTTTGTTGAGCCCTCCCACGGCCTGCGCGAAGTAGATGTCGTAACATTTGGTCGCCTTGTTCGAGAGGCCGGCGATCCAGACGATGAACAGCAGCGTCCCGATGAGGAGCGCCACGGTCACCACCCCGACCATCACATAGTTCGACCGCGTTTCCATCAGCTGTGCTGGTGCTCCACTATGTCTTCATGCCCGAGAGCCGCGGCGCGTCCGCGCGGCCCGTTGAAATATTCTTGTATCCAAGGATGGTCCAAAGCCAATAGTTCCGGAATCGTTCCGACCCCAAGCACCCTCTTGTCCGCCAATACCGCGACCCGGTCGCACACCGCGTAAAGCGAGTCGAGGTCGTGGGTGATCAGGAAGACGGTGAGCCCGAGTCTCTTTTGAAGCGAGCTGATCAGCTCGTCGAAGCCGGCCGCCGCGATCGGGTCGAGCCCGGAGGTCGGTTCGTCAAGGAAGAGCAATTCGGGATCGAGCGCCAAAGCACGCGCGAGCCCGGCGCGCTTCACCATGCCGCCCGAAAGCTCGCTCGGATATTTGGGCCCGGCATCGGGCGGAAGGCCTCCCATCGCTATTTTGTACGATGCGATCTCGTCGAGCAGCGGCGGCGTGATGAACGGGAAATATTCGCGCAAGGGAACCTCGACGTTCTCAGCCACGGTCAAGGTCGAGAACAAAGCGCCGTTCTGGAACAGGATTCCCCAGCGGCGCCGGATGCTCTTCGCCTCATCCTCCTCGCGTCCGACCATATTCTCGCCGAGCACCTCGATTTCTCCGGCGTCGGGCGTCTGAAGGCCGATGATCGAGCGAAGAAGCACCGATTTTCCCGTACCGGACCCGCCGACGACTCCGAGAATCTCGCCGCGACAGACGGTGAGGTCCAGGTCTTCGTGGACGACCTGCTCGCCGAAGCTGTTGCGCAGCCCGCGGACCTCGATGACCGGATCGCAGTTTTTGGGTGTGCTCATATCCACCCGATATTCGAGAAAAAGACGGCGAAGACGGCGTCGAGCACGATCACGAGAAAGATCGATTGCACCACCGCGATCGTAGTCCGGGTGCCGACTTCCTCGCTGTTGCCTTGGACGAGCATGCCCTGGAAGCAGCCGGCGAGAGCGATGATGAAACCGAACACCGGCGCCTTGATGAGGCCGACCAACAGGTCGGTGGTCGGGATCACCTCCTGCAGGCGTTGGATGTAGGTGAGTGGCGGGATCCCAAGCGACAGCCAGACGAACATGCCGCCGCCGATCAAAGTCATCAGCATCGACCAAAACGACAATAACGGCATCATGATCACCGCTGCGATCATGCGCGGGATAACCAGGGCTTCGACCGGAGAAACTCCGATCGTGCGCATCGCGTCGATCTCCTCGGTGATCTTCATCGTGCCGATCTGCGCCGCGAAGGCCGATCCGGACCGGCCCGCGACCATGATCGCGGTCATCAGCGTGCCGAGCTCGCGCGCGGTGATCCGGCCGATAAGGTTGATCGTGTAGACCTCGGCTCCGAACTGGGCGAGCTGGACCGATCCCTGCTGGGCGATGACGATCCCGATGAGGAAGCTCATCAGTCCGATGATTCCGAGCGCGCGCACTCCAACGACGTCGAAGCGCTGGACGACGGCGTTGATTCGAAAGCGCCTGGGCCGCTTGATGACATTGGCAAAGCCGACGAGGGTAGCTCCGAGGAATCCCAACAGGCCGAGCAAGGTGCGGCCCGATTCCGCCACCCATTCGCCGAGCTCATTCATTACCCGGTGCGCGGCTCCGGGCTGCTCCGGGATCACGCGCGTCGGGTGGTCGAACTCGGCGACCTCTTTCAACAGGCTGACTTCGTCGCGGCTGGCACCGACGACCTTGGCGCCGCGGTCGCGAATGGTGCGGTAGATCACCCAGGCGCCGACCGTGTCCATCCGCTCGACCCTCGACAGGTCGATGGTCAGCGGGTCCGGCAATTCGGCGATTTCGCGCTGCGTCGTCGCCGCCCGAGTAATCGTCAGCGATCCGGCGACCCGGTAAACCGTCCCGTCCGTGGCTCCTGCCGAAGTGTGCTCGTCTTCCGCCATTCGCGGCGGATGAATGCTCGAAAGCTCAGAAAGGGGCAAGTGAAAGCCCAGCGCGCCACTTTCCTGCCCGCTTTGCCGTCTTTATGCCCTCGGCCATGGCGGACGACGCGAAGCTCCTGTTTGTCCCGGTAGGCTCCAATCCCGCGCGCCCGTTCGGGATGGAGGCGAAGGATCGCGCCTGCCGCCTCGCCGCCAACGCCGGATTCGACTGCGCCGACGCTCCCGAGGCGGGCCGAGCGGCTCTCATCTCCAGCCTCGGCTATGCGTGGGATCCTGCCTGGCTGAAGGCCATGCGCTCGCGGCCGGGGGTTGTTCTGACCCTAAGCGGCAAGCCGGTGATGGCCCACGTCCCCGCTGATCGCGACCCCGCGGCGGCCGTCATGGCGCTGGAGCGCGGAAGCACGCTCGATGGCTACGAGCCGCTCGCCGCGGAGACCGCCGAGCTGAGCTATGCCGAGCTCAGAAAGCGCGACCGCCCGTTCGTCTTGCCCCTCGACCCGAACGATCCGGAGCCGGTCGAGCGCGCCGCCTACGACGCGTCCTACAAGGGCGTGACCGACGTCCTGACGCTCTATCTTTGGCGCAAGCCCGCCTTTTACCTGACCCGCTGGGCGGCTGAGGCCGGCCTCACCCCCAATGTCGTGACTTTGGTCGGCGCAATCCTGTGCGCTCTCGCGTTCGTCTTGTTCTGGCGCGGTTTCTATTGGTCTGGGGTGCTTTCGGGCTTCATTTTCATGGTGCTCGACACGGTCGACGGGAAGCTCGCCCGCTGCACCGGCGCCTCGTCGAAGTGGGGGAATGTGTTCGATCACGGTATAGACCTCGTCCATCCGCCGTTCTGGTGGTGGGCTTGGCTCCATGGACTCGCCGCTTACGGCCGGCCCATGTCGCCGGTCTATGCGACGATGGTGCTGTGGGCGATCATCGGCGGCTATGTCCTCCAGCGCCTGATCGAGGGCGTGTTCATGCGCCGCTTCGGCGGGATGCACATCCACGTCTGGCAAAGGATCGACAGCCGGTTCCGGCTGATCACCGCGCGCCGCAACCCAAACATGATAATCCTCGTCGCGGCGCTCGTCGTCGGGCGCCCCGACAGCGGTCTCGTCCTCGTGGCCTGGTGGACCATCATCAGCCTGATCTTCCACGCCGTCCGCTACGCCCAGGCGAGCGAGCTTGCCGGCCGCGGGGTGAAGATCGTTTCGTGGCTCGAGGGGTGATCCCTACCGCTCTCGTCCTCGCCGGCTCGCGGCCGGGGCGCGATGCGTTCGCGCAAAGCTTCGGCACGGACCTGAAGGCTTTGATCCCGGTCGGGGGCGAGCCGATGGTCCGCCGCCCGGTACGCGCGCTGATCGAGAGCGCGAGCATCGGCAAGATCCTCATCCTCGGCCAGGCGCCCGAACGCATCGCGGCCGCGCTGCCCGAAGATCCGCGTATCGAGGTCGGCAAGTCCGCCGGAACCATCGCCGGGACGGTTCTCGGCCTGCTCGACGACCCGGCCACGCGATGGCCGCTGTTGGTGACGACCGCCGACCACGCATTGCTCGACCCGGCAATCGTCGACGAATTTTGCAACGCCGCCAAAGCCGCCGACGTCGCCATCGGCGTGGTCGAGAGGGCGAACCTCCTCGCTCGCCTCCCGCAGTCGCAGCGCACCTGGCTGAAGTTCCGAGGCGGCGCTTACACCGGCGCCAACCTGTTCGTGTTGAGCTCTCCCGCCGTCCGCCCGGCGATCGAGCTGTGGCGCTCGGTCGAGCAGGACCGCAAGAAAGCCTGGCGAATCCTCTCTCTGCTGGGCCCCGCGATGCTCCTCCTCGTCGCCTTGCGCCTCGTCAGCCTCGACGAGGTCATGGTGCGCCTTTCCGCCCGCCTCGGACTCACGATCCGCGCCGTTCCGCTTTCCAACCCGCTGGCGGGCGTCGACGTCGACAAGGCCGAGGATCATGCGCTGGTTGAGGCCATCCTGGCGGGGAAGGCATGACCCGGTGAGGCAGGGTCTGGCCATCTACGACATGGACCGAACGGTCACGCGGGCAGCGACCTACACCCCGTTCCTCGTCCATTGCGCACTCCGCCGGGCGCCGTGGCGGCTCCTTTTCCTGCCGCTCGTCATCCTTTCGATGCTCGCCTACCTGCTTCGGCTGATCGACCGCGCTCGCCTCAAGGAGATCAACCACCGCCTCCTCATCGGCGGCCGGATCCACCCCGGCCAGCTTCAGCCCCTGGTCGAGAGTTTCGCGGACGCACAGGTCGAAACGAACGTCCGCCCCGGAGCGCTCGCCGCTCTCGCCCGCGACAAGGCCGAAGGACGGCGGCTCGTCCTCGCCACCGCTTCCTACCGGCTGTACGCGGACGCGATCGCCGAGCGGCTGGGCTTCGACGACGTGATCGGCACCGGATCGGTGATCGGCCTCGACGAACGGGTCCACGCGAAGATCCTGGGCGAGAATTGCTACGGGCCCGCCAAGCTCCGGATGATCGCGGACTGGGTCGAGAAATCGGGCCTCGAGGGCGTCCACGGCCATGTCCGCTTCTATTCCGACCATGTGTCCGATCGGCCCGCGTTCGAATGGGCCGATGAGCCGGTCGCCGTGAACCCGCACGGCAAGCTCCGCCGCCTCGCCACCGAGCGGGGGTGGGCGATCGAGAATTGGAGCTAAAGCCTAGCGATTCGCCAATCGGCGGAAGTGATAGCGCCCGCGAACCGGCGCCGCCTGATAGGAATGTCCCGACGTGCAGTTCACCGTGAAGACGCCCGGGCTTGCGCCCGCGCTCGTGGAGGCGACCTCGCCGCACGGATAGCCGATCCGCGCGATCGTTCGGGCGATCACCCCGTTGGAAAGCGGCAGGCTCGCCGCGACAGTGGTGACAGGTGCAGCTTCGGCGGCTGGCGCATCGGCTGGTGCCGCGACCGGCTCGGCCAATTGTTCGTCCAGCGAGGCGAGCCGGGACGTCGGCCGGTGCCGCTCGGGCGGGGCGGCGGCAAGGGTGGGGCGCTTGGGCCGCACGGCGCGGGGCTGTTCGACCGGCAGAGGCGCGCCGGCCTGCGCTGGATCGCCGACCGCGAAGGTCGTCGGCGGCGGGAGCGTGACCTTGGCCGCGCGGTGAGGCTGCGGCACGGCGCCATTTCCGGTCATCCACCCCGCCCAGGCGCCGAGGAGCCCGACAGCCAGCGCCACGCCGCCTGCCGCGATCCCGATCCGTTTCCATGGAGTCGAACCCTCCTCGCCAAGGTCCGGGTCTTCGGACGTCGATAGCGCCTCGAAAGGAGGCTCCGGTCGCGGAGTCGCGGCTTCAACGGCCTTGCGGAGCGGCTCGGGACTGGCGAGCTCGCGCAGCGCCGCGGCGATGAACGGCGTCGTCTCGGATTTGGCGGGCGGCTCCACCGGCTCGGCGAAGGGCCCCGTGCGGCCAAGAAACGACGCGCCTCCGACCCCCGACGATGACAGCAAATGCTCCGGCTCCGGCTCCCGCTTGGCGTTGAGGCCGAGCGCGGCATCGTAGGCCCGGCGCCGAGCGGGATTTCGCAGGGTTTCATAGGCGACGGTGACGTCGGCGAGGCCGCCGAATCCGTGCGGCCGGAAAATGCTGATTTCCATGGCGAAGGCTCGGGCGATTTCATCGGTGCTGGCCGTGGGCGTCAGCCCCAAAACCTCATAATGGTTCGGCCGCGATTTGACCGTGCTCGCCATTTCACCCCCGGAAGGTTGGACTGCTCTCAAGTGCCGGAAGCTCCGATCCTTTTTCCAGGAAATCCAGCTCGCCCCGCCGCAGGAAGAAGCCTGCTGGTCTTTTACGATTGCGCCGGGCGGCGATTATCCTCCGGGTGAATCGCGGCGGCGGATGAATCCGCCGGTTGCGCTCGTTATCCGGACAGCTGGCGCCTCTGTTGCGAAGGCCGCTTTGGCATGCTGACGCTCTACGACGACCCAATGATCCGCGAAATCTATCGCCGTGGAGCGCGCGATGCGTGCGAATGGGCGTGCGTCTACCTCCCGTCGGCAAAGCAGCGGGTCATGGAAGACTGGCTCACCGCGCTCGACTTGTGGGTGGAAGGCAATCCGCCGACCGCCCCGCATTCGCGCGCGGATACGTCCGCTTAAGGATCGCCCTGCTTTACCCAGCCCGGCGGGATCAGTTGGTCGGTCTCCTCGTCGAGCGTCCAGCCTTTCGCGAGGCAGTCACGGCGCTCCCGGTCGCGCAGCCGCATGAGCTTCCTGACCATCTTTTCGCGCCACTCGTCGACTTCGCCCGGCCCCATCGCCGCGGCTTCCTCTTCGAACGGATCGGGCGCCGCATCGCGCCGCGCTTTCGACGCTCCGATCTGGGAGATTTTGATCGCCTGGTCGATGCTGACCTTGGGCGTCACCTCGCCGGTCTCGAGATCTTCGGGATCGAAACTCTTGTTCGCTTCCTCGACCAGATAGAGATCGATCGACGCCCGGGCGGTGCGCACGACCGCGTCCCATTTTGCCGCGCACACAGGGTGCCTCAGCCGCCGCTGAAGCACCGCGTTCTTCGACAATCCGACCGCCGCCGCGGCCATCCGCGCGTTCGCCGTCGCCGCGAGCTCATCGAAGAAGATCATCTCCGTGCGCTTCCCCCACCGCCCGTTCCCCACGCGCTTCACCTGCCCATTGGCGCACGTCAATTCCTCCCTGCCGCCGGAGGCGGTGGGGAGGGGAACCATCGAAGATGGTGGAGGGGCCTTCAACGCCGCAATCTCTTCCTCCTCCTCTTTCTTCCGTCGCTCGGAGCGCAGTCGAAGAGCCTCCTCCCACGCCTCCCCAAACTCCGCATGCGCCTTCCGCCGCTGGTAGGCGGTTGACCAGTCGATCCCTGCGTCAGCGGCGGCCGGACGAACCTCACCGGTTCTCTCCAACGCGCGCAAGAAGGGCGGTACCCAACGCGGCTCCCGCTTCGTCGTCATGCGTCATACCTGCGAAAGCGGGAATCCGGCTGTCTTGCTGTCATAGCTCTCACGTCCTCTGCCGATTCGTGATAGCGATAACCGATATGGTTAGTTGTAGGACAGCAAAATCACCTGCGCCCCAAATCGGATCGGCTGAGGCTAGTGTCCGCAATGGGTGGAAGGCGGACATTTGATCAGGCGAAATTGTCAGTCGAAGCGGATCGGGAGGTTAGCGAGCGAAGCACTTTCTCAGTTCGGCTTTGATCGTTGGGCCGGCCAGGTGCGCGTCAACGTTGGAATAGCCTTCGCTCCTAAGCGTCCTTCTCACTTCTTCGATGGTGGCTGAGCGCGCGAGTTCAAACGCTCTTTCGATGATGTCTGGGGAGTGCATGTAGAGTCCTAAAAGTTTCGCTCCCGTCATAAACGGCTACCTTGCCA
>Ga0207712_10003448_pt1 | contig 9991 bp, 7 predicted proteins | sample KBSS44metaG_FD_184402 | JGI IMG/M metagenome (GOLD analysis project Ga0207712, IMG submission 184402) | Switchgrass rhizosphere microbial communities from Kellogg Biological Station, Michigan, USA - KBS S4-4 metaG (SPAdes) (version 2) | ecosystem: Host-associated > Plants > Roots > Rhizosphere >...
GTGGCTCGCGGTCCTACATCATCCTCGCGCTCAACGACCGCGATCGCACGATCGCCGACTGGATGGAACGCCAGGGCGTCGATTGGGTCGACCAAATGCTGCTCGGCGGGATGCTGAAATGCGCTGAGCTCGGCTATCGGATGATGATCGAGCTGGTCGACACTCACAGCGACCATGTCCAACGCGAGCTTCGCGCGACCATCGCCGCGCTGCAGCCGGACGGCGTGATCCTGACTCCGCCGCATTCCGACAATGCGCTGATTACGACATTGCTCGCGGACCATCGAATCCCGTTTGCTAGGATCGGCTCGATCAGGCCGGGGCCCGGAATCCGGATGACAATGGATGACGAGCACGCGGCGCGGATGGCGACCGAACATCTGGTCAAGCTCGGCCATCGGCGAATCGGATTTATCAGCGGCTCGGCCGAATATTCCCTCAGCCAGTGGCGCATCGACGGCTGGCGCGCCGCGATGAAGGCTGCGGGCCTGCGTACCACTGGCCTCCTCGCCAGGGGCGATTTCACCTTCGCGTCGGGTGAAGTTGCCGCGCGGCATTTGCTCGGGCTTGCCGAGCGCCCGACGGCGATCATCGCCAGCAGCGACAAAATGTCGCTTGCAGCGCTCGAAGTGGCACGCGCTCTCGGCCTGAGCGTACCCGGCGATTTGTCCCTGATCAGCTTCGACGACACACCGATTGCCCGCTTCGCGGTTCCACCGCTGACGTCGGTCGACCAACCGATCGCGGCCACCGCCTCGCGCGCCGTCGAGCTCATCATCGACATGCAGCGCGGCAAAGAGCTTCCCGACCAGCCGGTCGTCGTTCCGGCGACGCTCGTCCGGCGATATTCCACCGCCGGGCCGCCGCGCCGTGTCGCCTGAGGGGCGCGCCAAGCCGGCATCGGACCGCTTCCTGTGGCTGTTCGCACTCGCCTGGGCGGGCGGCGCCGTCGCCTATGTTCCATTCCTGACCATCCTTCTGCCCCTGCGCGTCGTGGCCACAACCGGCGACCAAAGCGTGCTCATCCTGGGACTCATCACTTTCTTCGGCGCGGTGGCGGCGAGCGTCGGCAACATCGCCTTCGGCTGGCTGAGCGACCGCAGCGGCACCCGGCGGCCATGGGTCGCCGCAGGGCTTGCGCTCAGCTGCGCGATCCTGGTCGCGATCCCGCTGGCGCAGGGGGCGTGGCAAATCCTGGCACTGGTGGTGTGCTGGCAGCTGGCGCTGAACATGATGCTCGGGCCGCTATCGGCCTGGGCGGCAGACCGGGTGCCGCGCGACATGACTGGCTATCTCGGCGGGCTGATGGCGCTGTCGCCGGCGATGGGCGCGCTGACCGGAGTTATTGTCACTATCCCGGGTCTCGCTGGGCCGGACGCGAGGCTACGGCTGGTCGCACTGATGGTCGCCGCCTGCGTCCTTCCCGCCCTGCTGTTGATCCGACCTCTGCCGTCGCCGGACACACCGCAAGCGAATTCGCGGCGCGCGCCACGGCGATTTGCCGTCACGATGTGGGTGGCACGCCTACTGGTTCAAATCGCGGAGGCAGCGCTGTTCGCCTACCTGCTGCTCTATTTCCGCTCGCTCGACCCGGGCATGGATGAAAGCCGCATGGCGCGGCTGTTCAGTGCCGTGCTCGCTGGCGCCATCCCGCTCGCCATATTGATGGGCCGCTGGGCCGATCGCAGCAGCCGGCCGGCGATGCCGCTCGCGATTTGCGCCCTGCTCTCCGCCCTCGGCCTGATCGCGCTGGCTCTGGCATCCGACGTCGATCAGGCAACGGCCGCCTATGTCTGCTTCGGCCTCGCGACGACGGTGTTCCTCGCGTTGCATAGCGGCCAGACGCTGCGGGTCCTGCCCAGCCCGAACCACCGCGGGCGCGACCTCGGTTTGTTCAATCTTACCAACACCATTCCGTCACTGATCATGCCGTGGCTGACGATCGCCATCGTGCCGCGCAACGGCTTCGCCGCCTTGTTCGGCGTGCTGGCGCTGCTTGCACTCGCGTCGGCCGCGCTGCTCTTCAGGCTGAAACGGCTCGACTAGCAGCGCGGCCGTTAATGCATATACAGCAGCGACTCGGCGGCGGCGTAACGGCGCTGCTCCGGGAATGCTGCACTGTAAGTGTCGACGTCGATCACTTGGCGCCGGATCTTGCCCGCATCCAACGACGCTCTGGGCCAGGCAGGCAAACTCCCGCTGTTCGGATTGCCGGTCTTTATGAAGTTCGCAAAATAAGCGCTCATCGTTGACGATACCTTCCGGTCGTCGTCGGTCCAAACGTAGAGCGGATTGGCATCGAGGTTGCCCAGCGCATATTCGATCTCGGCACTGTGGACCGCGCCCCATGGCAGTGGATTATCCGAAGTGTCCGCAACGAAGCGCGGTCGGACCCGTGTGAAATAGTAATAATAGGTCGGGGCGGCCGTTCGCCGCTGCAGATCGAACCATTTCCAGGTGGGCGAACCAAGGAAATCGTCGCTCGCAAGCGCGGTCGCGACGGGTAGCACGTCGGCGTCCGTCCGCGCAGGATAGAGCGCGAAAACCGCATTTGCCTTGTCGCCGAGCACGCGAGTGAGGGCGGCGCGATAATTGACAACGGTTGGAGCGCCGTCGCCGAATACGACCGATCCTGGAGCCTCCTGTGAATTCGAGCCGACCAGAAGGGGAACGCGCGCCGCCTTCCCAGCGCGAAACGTCAGCGCTGGCGGTTCGGTCAGGAAATAGCTGTCGATCACTGCATCGAACGGCATGTCCTTGGCGGCACCCTGCGCTGCGAGGAGCTTGTCCGCAGGCACGGCGCGAAGCCCGGCAAGCGTGGGTGCGGCGATGCTTTGCGCAAAGGCCGCGCCTTTCCGCTCGGCTTCGGCGAGTGGGCGTGGTGTCAGCTTCTGCATCATCGCCCCGCTTTCCCCGACCGCTCCGGCAATCTTTCCGCGAGACAAAGGCGAGGCCATCAGCGCGCTGACGGACATCGATCCGGCGGATTCCCCGCCGATGGTGATATGGTTCGGGTTCCCGCCGAAAGCCCCTATGTTGCGCTTCACCCAGGCAAGTGCCGCCACCTGATCGAGCAGGCCGTAATTGCCAGACGCGTGATGGGGCGACTCCGCTGTCAGTCCGGGATGTGCGAAGAAGCCGAAGGCGCCGAGCCGATAGTTCATCGTTACGACGACTATGCCGCGCCTTGCCAGCGCTGCGCCGTCATATCTTTTCTCTGAACTGTCGCCCGCCACGAAACCGCCGCCATAGACATAGAGCAGCACCGGCAGCTTGTGAGGCGGCGACCGGTCGAGCTTGGCCGGCGTCCAGACGTTCAGATAGAGACAGTCTTCGCTCGTTGCTGGCGATCTGAACATCATGTCGGAGAAGAGCGGCTGCTGCATGCAGCGAGGACCGAATTCCGTCGCTTGGCGGATGCCTGACCAGTGCGCGGCGGGTTGCGGCTCACGCCAGCGTAGGTCGGCCACGGGCGGGGCCGCAAAGGGAATTCCTCGGAAGATTCGGACGGGCGATGCACCGGCCTCGGTCACACCTTGGAGCTTGCCGCTGTCGACCCTGACGATCGCGTCGCCCGCGACCCTGTCGTCCTTTTTTTTGGCAATCCATTCAACGACATCGCGCATCGTCGCGACCCAATATGTCTTGCGGTGAGCGGCCAGCCATTCGGCGAAACGGCTATGATCGCCCGCGGTGACGGAAAGATAATCGCCGCCAACCCCATGGAAGACATAGACCGCCAGCCCACCGCCTCTTGCCGCCTTTTCGGCGAACTCGACCAACTGCGCGGCACCAGCGGGGCTTTGGAACGCCCGCCCCGGCAACCGCATCAGATCGAAGGTAGACGGGTCCCGTTGCAGGTCGTCGTCGGTTTCCTCGACGTTACGGGAATAGGTCACGAGTTTCGATCGGCGGAGCGGCTCCAGATAATCTCGGCCGCCGGCGAGCGTTTGGCCGCAGGGCACGGCAAAGCCATGTTCTTGCCTCCCATCCAGGGCTGTCAGCAGTACATTTTGCTGGCCGATTTCCCGCAACACGGACTCGGGCGTGTATTGCTCCAATTGCTGGCGCGGGGGCATTTCAAAGGTGCCCGCCAGACAAGGATGGTTCAGCGTGTGATTTGCCAATTCATGGCCGGACGCCGCAGCGGCTTTCCATCGTCCAACGTCCGCCTGTCGCACATTGCTGAGGAAGAAAGTGCCTTTCAATCCCGCAGAATCGAGAGCGGGAATGGCGTGGTCGAGTTGAGACGGGATTGCATCGTCGTAGGTGAGGACGATCGCCGCACGTGCCCCGTTCGGCCAAGCCATGCCGTGCCCCGCGGCCGCTTGTTGGGCCATCAGGGCTGCAGCTGCTGCGAGGTGCCACCGCATTCGGCCAGGCTATGGTCAACTTGCGGTCAGTACAATGATGCTTGAACCGGGATCACGCCTGAGGGCGGGGACAGGCCGCGTGCGCTCGAAGCTCAACGTACCCGTTGCCGTGCCCGGATCGGGCCTTATCGGAGCACTAATGTTTGCATGATGCGAATGCCCGTTTTGGGTCGACAGCGGACAACTTGACCCTTCCAGCACGGCCCGTAGCTGTAGCTCCCGATGAGACGAATTGTTTTCCTCGTCCCCTTGGCGCTTGCAAGCGCAGCTCAAGCTGACACGACGGCCACCTACGCGAATCCGGCTGCCAAATTCTCCATGACGATCAAGATCGCATCGAATGGCGACATTCGAGGAGAGGTCCCCGGCCGGACTTATTATTTCGTTGGTGGCAATGACTATTTCGCCGATCGGACAGATACGGGCGTCATCGTCATGAGACTGGATGACATGGCTAAGATCATGGCCGAAAAGTTTGCCGAGATGTCTGCAAAGATGGGCATGCCTTCTTTCAGTCCGCCACCCATGACTCTCGTGCAGAAAGGCACGGTCGCGATCAGCAAATGGTCCGGTGACGCGTATTTCATGCAAGCGCCAAACGGTCAGGTTTCACCCCGACCAGTAGCTGTGATCAGCCATGACCCGTCTCTCGCTGAGCTCGGAAGAGCCATGGCGCGTCAGTACGCGAAATCAGAGATGATGATGGGTCAAGTGATGGCCGGCCACCTACCCTCTTCGAACATGGACCAGGTACTGGGTTCAGGGGCGCCAATATCTTTTGCTGGGGCGGATTTGCAGTCCGTTAGCTTCGATCCGATTGCGCGAGATGAGTTCGTGCTGCCGGCCCAGCCAGTGCCCCTCGACGACGTCCGCAAAAGGATGAGCCAGCATTAGTTGGGTTCGCGCCAATGTCCGCGATGGGTGGAAAGCGGACCCGGCTGGCCTGCTTAAGTCTCTCCTCGCCGACGCCTGACCTACCCGCATTCATATTCATCCGAGCGGCTCTCGGTCCCTAGTCGCCGTTTCTCTCTCGAAACGCGCTGTCTAATCGAAGCGCTCGTTCTCACTGAACGATGTTTATCGTTTCTCCAGACTACCGCCCGGACATAGGTGCGGCGGTCAGAACAGGAGGGACCCGAAATGACCGACAAGCCCATCAGCATCGTCCTCGTCCACGGCGGTTTCGTCGACGGCTCCGGCTGGCAGGGGGTGCATCAGATCCTGACCAACGATGGCTATGAAGTGATCGTCGTCCAGAATCCGACATTGTCGCTCGCTGACGACGTGGCAGTCACAAAGCACGCGATCGCAGCCGCGAAGCACCCTGTGGTCCTCGTCGGCCATTCCTATGGCGGTGTCGTGATCACCGAGGCCGGCAACGATCCGAAAGTCGCCAGCCTTGCCTATGTCGCGGCGTTCGCTCCGGACGCTGGCGAGTCGGTCGATACGTTGATCGCCAACCCGCCCCCGGGCGCGCCGGTCCCTCCGATCCTTCCGCCGCAGGACGGTTTCCTGTTCCTCGATCGCGCCAAGTTCGCGGCTTCGTTCGCGGCCGACGTCGAGCCGGGGCTCGCGCAGTTCATGGCCGACTCACAGGTGCCGTGGGGCGTCGAGGCTCTCGCCGGCAAGGTCACCCAGCCGGCGTGGAAGTCGAAGCCGACCTTCTACCTCGTCGCGTCGGACGACCATATGATCCCGCCGCCGGCGCAGCGCGCGATGGCAACACGAGCTGGTGCCACGGTCGCCGAGACGAGCGGCAGTCACGCTTTCTACGTGTCGAAGCCGGCCGAAGTCGCCCGCCTGATCGAGCAGGCGGCCACAGCTTCAGCCGAGCTCGAACACGCCTGAATTCGACGGGGTGGCCGGCGGTCCGGCCACCCATTCAAATGTCCGCAATGGGTGGAAAGCAGACGTTTTCACATTGGGATGCGATCATGACTGCGATCGCCTGGATCAGCGATGTTCTCGCTCACCCGGACCTGATTCTGATGATGGAAACTGACATCGTCGCTAACGATGAGCAGCGCGCGATCGAAGCGATCAAGCTGCTCAAGGCAGGAAAGCCGGTCCCGCAAGATATGTGCCCGAAGACGGTTTGGGCAGGCGAGCGTTCGGAGACCATTGGGCGGCTCCCGGATCTCTTCGTCGCCAACGCATATCCCATAGTTTCCGAACGAGCCGCGGCGATCATAAGTAACTTCGATCTTGGCGAGGGCGCGCTTTATCCGCTCGACGCGGTCTTTGAAAAAGATCGGACAAGCCGATTTCCAGGCATTTTCTTTTGTTGGATCTTCGGCAACAGCAAGTCGTCGTTTTCAGCGGAGCATTCGACGGGAATGCGGCCGTTCGCGCCAAATGCTCCCGGCGGGCCGCGCAACTGGTGGCATATGCCCTTTGTTCATCAGGACGATCAGCTCGCGGTCTCGGCTAAGGCGCTCGCTGGGCCAGATGTGTGGGTAGACCCGACGTTGTTTAAATCGGTTTTCGTAAGCGGCCCGCTTGGCGAAGCGCTCACGGCAGCAGGGCTTGCAAAGGCCCCTCATTTGTTCCGATGCCGGGTGGTCTGAGCTCAGCGGCACGGTTCGATCGCGTGGCAGAGCGTGAATCCCTGATGTCCGCAATGGGTGGAAAGCGGACATTAGCCCGAATCGGACGAGCGACCGTCACGGATCAGCCAAACATAGAGGTTCGATGGGTTGCGCCACGTCCAAAACGGACGGATGAATTCTTTCGCAATTCGCCGCGGCCCCGAGGGGATTCCGCCCGGGATGAACGAATAAAGATCAAGGAGCGATGGCTTCACTTCCTCGAGGCCCAGCCGAGAAGCGAGATCCAGAAGGGAGCCGCGGCTAAAACTATTGATATGTTCCAGCGGCTGCACCGGCATGATTTTCTCGTAGCGACTTTCGCCGGACATCATGCTCGCAAGGATCGTCCGTGCGCGCCCGGCATCGGGGAGAGACAGTTTCAAAATCCCGTCAAGCGACCGGATAAGCCGCTTCAGAAGCCTCGCCGGCTCGGGGACATGTTCCAATACCTGCTCAAGGTTGATGACATCGAAGCGGTGATTTGAAATCTCGTCATCCGAAATCATGGTCACGCCTTGCGTTGCAACCCACGCCGCGCGGTCCTGCGCGAGCTCGGTCGCGTAGGCATCATGACCGAGTTTCGACGCGATGGTGGACCAAAGGCCCCATCCGGTGCCGTAATCGAGCACCTTGAGTTTCGGCTTCTTGAGGAACGATGACAGGGCCATCAGTTCGTGGGCGTCGCGGGATCCCTTCCAGTCCTTGATGTCGGCCTGGAAAGTCGGGATCTTGTCAGGTGGATCGTCTGCTACGACGTCGTTGTAGATGAAGCGCATCATTTCCGCGTCGCCGATGTGTCGCTGAAAAATTAGACCGCAACGGAGGCAGCAATCGGCTTGGTAAAAACCGTCCAGGCCACTGGGGTCGAATTTGTAGAACTGCCGGATGAAGTCACCCACCGCTCCCTCTGAGAAGCGACTTCTCAGGAGAGTGACTGCGTTCGACGGTCCGGCTGTCCCGCAACCCGGGCATCTTTCACGTTCGACAAACCGCATGGCAGCCTATGGATAAGCGAACCGCTATTGTCCGCAATGGGTCGATCGTGCCCGCAAGATTGGAAAGCGGACGTAAGCTCGCACGACTCGTATCAGGTAACGACCAGGTCTAGAGGTGCCCTGGGGCTCGGACATCGGCGTCGTAGTCAAGGCTCAGCGAGACCTTGCGAGTTATTATGATGCCGGGCTCCGCAGATGGGCGATGATACGATGTCGCGAAGTTCCTTATGGGTTGGCCTCGATGTGGGTGCCGACGAGATGACGGTCTGCGAAACGGACGATCAAGGTAAGGTGATCGTCGAGCAATCGATCCCGACGAAGGCGACCGCACTTCACGCACTTCTAAAACGAGAGAGGCGCCGGATAAAACTAATCGGGCTGGAAAGCGGCACCTTTGGAATAGCGCTCGCCCGATCGCTCCGGAAACTTCGGTATCCAGTGGCAGTGTTCGAAGCCAGACAAGCGAGCAAGTTCCTCGCGATCCGTCAGAACAAGACGGACAAGAATGATGCCCGAGGCTTAGCCGACATCGCACGCCTTGGGCGGGACTCCGTGTCGGAGATTCGCGTCAAAAGCCCCGAATGCCAGCGTCTTCGCTCGATGTTGGTCACTCGTCAGAAGATCGTGCAGATTCGAACCACGGTAGAAGGAACGATGCGTTCGCTTTTCCGCCTGAACGGAGGCAAACTAAGAAGTGCTTCTTCAGTTGCCACTCTCCGGAGGAATGCGGCCGAGGAGATCAAGCGTCTCCGTAGGTTTGAAAAGATTGACCTTACCGAAGATATCGAGCCGCTCCTCGCACTAAGCGTCGCGACGCGCACATATGTGGAATCTCTGGATAAGAAGCTGGGCAAAAGGGCTGAGGACGACCCTGTTTGCCGTCGATTCCTTGAGATACCCGGAGTTGGCCCGATCACCGCACTAAGCTTTTATTGCGCGGTCGAAGACCCCGCCCGATTTCGCCGCAATGCCGATGTCGGCGCCTTTTTAGGCCTCGTTCCGATGGTTCGACAGTCAGGCCAAAACGTCGCCAGGCTTCACATCAGCAAAATGGGTGACAGGATGACCAGAACGTACCTCACAACGGCAGCTCAGCAGCATCTCAGGCATGGGAAATCCTCGCTGACCGCCTGGGGCGCAGGTCTTTCCGAGCGGCTTAGAAAGGGAGCTGTGCAAGTCGCCGTTGCGCGAAAGCTGGCCGTGACCATGCTCGCAATGTGGAAGTCAGGGGAGCGCTATGATCCATATCGCGGTGCATCCCCAGCGGACGTTGCAGTGAAGGCTGAACCATCAGTCGTCACCTAACTCCGCTGTGGAGCGGCAGGCTGGGAAACCGCCACCACCCCTGAGGACGACACAGATCGATCCCGCGAGCGATTATGGCCCAGCCTGCCGATAGCTCAGACTGATGCCGGCGTAAGATCGCAAAGCGGACACTAGGTTCGATGTCACTTTGGTCAGTCGCGAACGACGGAGCGCGAAAGGGGAATTAGGACACGCAGCGAGTTCGAACGTCGGACGCACCACGAAGGCTCCAAGGGAGACCTTGAATTTGATTATGACGAGAGGCTCGTTGCGGAGCGGCAGGCTTGGAAACCGCAGATCCGCATACGGACGTCAACGATCCCGAGAGACCTGATGGCCGAGCCTGCCGATATGTTCCTCAACCGCGTTGTTGAAAGCTAATGTCCGCTTTGGGTCGAAAGCGGACATTACGATTGGCGCAACTTTTAATTGCGAGTCTGACCCCCATCAAACGAATATCGGCATCCCAATTCCGTGATCGGTGTCGTACCACGATCGCTGCAGGACCCAACTAATGAGCTGCGTCAGAGCGTCGACTTGGTCGTCGAAACGGGCGTTAGGGAATCCAAGCAGCTCCGATTTGAACTCCGCCAGCCACGGCGCGTCGTGCGGCAACGACAGTTGCCCGCCTTCGATTTGCCCGCTCGCGCCAGCCACCCGAGAGATTTTGTCATTTGTTGGCCGGCGCGCGATCGGCAAGGATACTCCTGCCGGCTGCTCACTTCTCAAC
>Ga0207712_10003453_pt1 | contig 9982 bp, 5 predicted proteins | sample KBSS44metaG_FD_184402 | JGI IMG/M metagenome (GOLD analysis project Ga0207712, IMG submission 184402) | Switchgrass rhizosphere microbial communities from Kellogg Biological Station, Michigan, USA - KBS S4-4 metaG (SPAdes) (version 2) | ecosystem: Host-associated > Plants > Roots > Rhizosphere >...
CGAAGGATTCGTCGGCGTAATGGCGCTGATCGCGGCAACCGCGCTGCACCCGGGCGACTACTTCGCGATCAATACGACGGCGCCGGTCTTCGCCAACCTCAACATCCCGATTGTCAATCTTCCAGACCTGCAGGCGGCGGTCGGCGAGAACGTCACCGCTCGGCCCGGCGGGGCGGTCTCACTTGCAGTGGGCATGGCCCAGATCTTTGCGGCACTGCCCGGCATGAAAGGACTGATGGCGTACTGGTATCACTTCGCCATCATGTTCGAGGCGCTCTTCATTCTGACGACCGTTGATTCAGGAACCCGCGTCGGTCGGTTCCTCGTGCAGGAGTTCGGCGGACGTGTGTGGAAGAAGCTGGGCGACGCAGAATGGCTGCCCGGCTCACTCGGCGCCACCGCATTCATGGTGCTGGCGTGGGGTTATTTCATCTGGACCGGCAACATCAATACCATCTGGCCGCTCTTCGGCATCGCCAACCAGCTGCTTGGCGCCGTCGCGCTCGCCGTCGCGACGACCGTCCTCATCAACATGGGACGAACGCGCGTGGCCTGGGTCACGTTCCTCCCGCTCTGTTTCCTGTCGGTGACGACGATGACCGCGGGGTATATGAGCATCAGGGACAATTTCTGGCCGCTGGCGGTGCACACGAACCCCGACCTCCACGTGCAGGGGTACGTCCTGTCGATCAGCACCACGATCATGATGGCGTGCTGCCTGATGATCATGTCCGCTGCGATCTGGCGCTGGATAGCCGTGCTCACCGGACGGATTCCACAGCTGGAGCTCGCCGACGCATAACGGCTAGGGACTTGGGATCGGGGACTAGGGACTGGGGACTGGGGACTCGTAGTAGCTAGTGCCGAGTCCCCAGCCCCCAGTCCCTGATCTGCGATCCTTCACCGACCGATACATCCGTTATGAAAATTCGACCGCTCCTGCTGGCCGCGGCCATGCTCTGCGTCAGCGGGTCTGCGAGCGCGCAAAACTCGCCGGAGAACTTCAGCTTCGAAGCGGGACTGATCTTCTGGAAACCTTCACCAGAGATCGTCATCACCAGCGGCGCGCTCGGCACACCGGTGGATTTCATCAACACGTTCGCCGTCGAGGACAAGCGGTTTCGCTCGTACCGGATCGTGACGAAGGCTGGCAAGCACAAGGCGCGATTCAGCACGGAGCACATCAAGTACGACGCGACGACGACGCTGACGCAGACAATCCGGTTTCAGGGTCAGACCTACACGGTAGGCATCCCGACCACGGCGGAGCTCAACTGGACGTTGAGGCGTATCGGCTACGAATACGATCCGGTTTCCACGCCTCGCGGTTTTGTGGGACTGGTTGCCTATCTGAACTACAACAAGATGAACGCGCAGCTGTCCGCGGCGGACGTGGCAACGCAGATCTTCGAACGGAATATTCCGGTCCCCACCTTCGGCGGCATCGCCCGCGGTTACCTCACACAGTTTTTTTCGGTCACGATGGAGCTGACAGGGTTCAAAGTGAGCCGCTCCTCCGACGTTGGCAAGTTCACCGATCTTGATGTGTACGGAACCTACAACCTGGGACGCAACGCGGGTGTGCAGTATGGTTATCGATCGCTGACGGTCAATTACGCCATCGACGCAGACGAGGGCGATCTGAAGCTGAAGGGCCAGTACTTCGGTCTGCTCGTTCGCTTCTAGCGCGGCTTCACGGCCACAACCAGCACGGAACTTCCGACAGGCATCGGGATGCGGCGTGACAGCGCCGCTTCCATCGCCAACATCCCGGTCAACGTCGCATTGATTGGAGTCGCCGGAACCCGCATCTCCCAATCGTCGCTACCCGCCCCACCCGCCTTACCCGCCCCACCGACCTCACGCGCCGCCCTTCCCGCCAGCCTGACCGCGAGCATCGCGGGGAACAGCGTCGCGAAGAGATACGTGAGGTGCCGAATCTTCAACCCCGCGCCTTCGACGATCGAACGCATCCGTCCAGTCGTATAACGCCGTACCTCGGGCCATGTTCCCGCGTGGCCGCCCCGGAGCAGATCGAGCGCGGCAGCCGTGACGACGAGACCACCACCCGGCTTGATGACTCGCGCGATCTCCTTCATCACATCAGCGTCGTCGCGCACGTACTGCAGCACGTCGAACGAGGTGACGAGATCGAAGCGGCTGGATTGAAACGGAATCGCGGCCATATCGGCGCGTGCCAGACGGAGGCCCGCTGTCCGTGCGTGTGCAAGACCGCCTGGTGTCAGGTCGAAACCGAACGCCGATCCATACGGCCGAAGCAGCGTGGCGAGGTTATGGCCCGTTCCGCAGCCACAATCCAAAAGGTACAGATCGCGCCGACCACCAGCCATCTCCGCAATCGCCGGTGCCACAAACCGACGGAATCCTCGAAACCAGAAATGCGTCGCCTCGACGCGGCTGGTCAGGTCGAGGAGATCGTCCATCGATCAGCGCGTCGTCTTCTTTTTTCCTGAAGCTCGCCGAACAGGAGGCTTGCGCGTAGATTTCGGCTTCGAGGTAACGCGCAACGGACGCGTGGGCGGAGCGTCCTTCAAGCTGCCCGGCACCAGCCGGCCTTCGCCGTACAGCCGCCGGTAGTCTTCGGCTGTACCCAGAATGCGCTTCACGTAGTTCTGAGTTTCCGGGAAGGGAATGTCGTCGATGAATTCGTCCTGCGGCAGCCCGGGACGCTCGCCGAGCCACTCCGCGACGCGACTGTCGCCGGCGTTATAGCTCGCGAGCGCGTAATGGACGCCGCCGAAGCGGTCTATCAGGTCCTTGAAATGGGCCATGCCAAGGCGGATGTTGGTTTCGGGCCGTGTCAACGACGCCGTGGAAAATGGCCGAATCCCTAGCCGTCGAGCGTAGATGCGTCCGGTCGACGGAAGCAGTTGCATCAGACCGTACGCATTGGCGGGGGATCGGACATCGGCGGTGAATGTCGATTCCTGCGCGATGAGCGCCGACATCAGGTAGGGGTCCAGACCCTTCTCCTTCGAATACTTCTCGATGAGGGGCCAGTAGTCGAGTGGGTAAATCACTTCGAGGACGGCGGCGGGCAGCTCGTGGCCACCCGCAACAAGGTACTGAGGATAGGCGCGCTTCATGATGTTGATCGCGCCGCGAAGATGGTCGAAGCGTTCAGGCGCCGTTTCGTTCTGCGCCTGTTCGTGGCGTATCCAGGCAATCGTGGCCTCAATCGGAGGCGAATTGCCCCAGGCGCGCTGCGCGTACTGCAGCTCCTTGAGCGCGGCATCGTATAGCTCGAGCGCCACGAGTTGTCGAACAACCGCGGCGGCCGGGATGGGCGGCGTCGTCGGTGTCGATGCAACGGTGACGGTATCCGAGACCGGCATCACGGTACGTCCCTCGACGATTTTGGCAGTCAGCCGGCCGTAATACGAGTTCCCGTAATCAGCGAGTTCGATGCGGTACCGCTCGTTTGCGATCGTCGCCTCGTCGATCTGATCGTGGGCGCGTCCAGACCAGTACAACCATGCCGGGCGCATATCGGCGCGTGGGAACGTCGAGGAGCCCGCATCGAACGCCTGCGCGGCGTCGGCGAAGCGTCCGTTTCTGTACGCCCACCAGCCGATTTTCCAGTAGGCGCGCTCGGCGTACCGGCCGTCAGGGAAACGGCGAACGAGCTCCCGGAACACGCCATCCGCCGCCGTATCGTCATCGACGATCACGTAATGCGATGCGAGGTTGTTCAGCGTTTCCAGAGCCCAGCTGCTGTCGGGGAACTCGTCGACGAGGGCGCGAGCCTCGAGCACATACGCCACGTGGTCGCCGAGCGCACGTGTCGCTGTCAGATAAAAAAAGCGTGCCTCCGCCTTGCGCGAGGCGTTCCCCAGAAACGGCATCAACGCGTCGCGTGATGCGCGAAACCGATCGAGGTAGTAGTCGCACTCGGCGAGGCGAAGCGCAATCAGTTCCTTGTCGTCGCCTGACGCGAGGCCTGCGAGCGGTGCAAACCCGGCTCGCGCCTGCGCCCAGCGCCGGGCGTTGAAGATGCGTTCGGCTCGCGCGAGTTCCAGCTTGAATCTGTCAGAGAACGTTGCTTCGTCGAGACGCGCGAGCAGACTCTGCGCGTCGAGCGCCTGCAGGCTCAGCGGCGACTCGTAATACACCTTGCGATATGCATCGATCGCCTTGCTGCGGTCACCAGCCGCTTCGGCGGCGCGACCAAGTTTCAGCCAGACATCTTCTGGCGACGTCAGGAATTTTTCCTTGCTCAAGTCCTCGAGTGCGTCGACCGCATTGCGTGCGTTCTGCCGCGCCACGTCGAACTCCGCGCGCTTCATTGGAATCGCTTCATCGAAGAGATAACCGTGCTGCCCCGCTGCGGACGCCTCGATCCGGTCGAGGAGCTCGGCGGCTTCGGCGACGCGATTCAATCCGGCGAGGGCGAGAGCACGGTAATAGAGCGCGTACGAGGCGAGCGGAGTGCCAGACAAATCGGCCGAGGTCAGCAGTGGAAGTCCCGCGGCAAAATCGCCTCCGTCGATCAGACGCGCGGCGCGCGCAAATTTTTCGGCTGGCGATTCGCTGCGGCCGGCGCCGGTGCGCGGAAAAGATTCGGGCACGTACCAGAAATCGGTGGGACGCGAGGGAACAGCTGGATGGACGGTCGGCGCGAGCCTGAGCGTCCGCACGGGACTGGTCGCAACCGACGCGTCGAGGTTCTCAGATTGCTGCGCGCGCGGCCCGCTGCCGGCGACTACGCCCACGGCAATCGCCACCAACGCGACGGAATGGAACGACCGGCAACGCATACACCACTTCATGGGGAACCCCTGACGACCTCCTGCTCGCCGCTGCCGGCGTGCGCCAACGGCCCGGGCGCAGCGGCGAATGCGCGCGCCGCGGGGCGCTGCAGCGGTAATCCGACGGCCTGCTGCACCGTCATCGCCTCGATCACCCGGCTCGCGTGGCGGCTGAGGACTTCCAGTATCGCAGGCCATCGGGCTTCTGACGAGAGGATGCCACGATTTCCCTGCGCATCGGCGTAGAGCACCCCAACGACGTCTCCCCCAACATGTACCGGGAGAGCCATCGCATGGCGCTCGCCTGCGTCGCCCGCGAACGGCGGTAGCGAAGGGCTGTCGGTCGCGTCAGCGGGCCGCGAGCACGCCACGCCGCTTCCAACCACCACACCCGCCAGGCCGGCTTCTTCCAGGCCAAGATCAATCGACTTGGCCGGCGGCGTACCGGGAGAAAACCCGGCGAGTCTCCAACCGGTCAGCCGATTACCTTTCACGATCAGCATCGCCGCTCGATCGGCTTCGTCAGCGGCGCACTGCACGAGGCGCTCCAGCACCTCTGACAAGCCACCAGCTTCGTCGATTGCGCGGACTGCCTTACCGAGACGCGTGGCCCGATCGACTTCCTCACGGGTGATGCTCTCGCCGCGTTCGAGTGCTTCGGCCAGCTTTCGCTGGTGTGCCGCGTCGGCGGCTGCCAATCTTGCTGCAAACGCCTGTTCCGCTTCCGCCGCCACGGCGTTGAGGGCCTGCTCTGCTTCCGTTGCGGCAATTCTTCGCACACGTTCCGCTTCGGCAGCGGCCGCCTGGCGAACGGCCTCGACGTCACTCCGCGCCCGCGCAACATCCTGTTCCGCCCTGGCTCGAGCAAGCTCGGCTTCGGCGCGCGCGGTCGCGGCGTCGGCCTGCGCCTGCTCCACGCCCAGTCGCCATTTGCCGACTTCATCCCGGGCGTTCGCAGCGTCGGCCTTCAGTCTCTCGTTTTCGTCCCTGGCCTGAGCCGCATCAGCCGTCAATCGCTCGTGCTCATCCCTCGCGCGCGCTGCGTCGGTTCTGAATTTCTCGCTCTCGTCCCTGGCGCTGGCTGCATCGGCCTTGAGTCGCTCGGTCTCGTGTCTGGCGCTGGCGACGTCGGCCGTCAATCGCTCGCTCTCATGTCTGGCACTCGATGCGTCAGCCTTGAGTTTCTCGTGCTCGTCCTTCGCGCTCACGGCAGCGGCCTTCAACATCTCGCTCTCCGCTCTCGCGTTGGCGGCGTCGATCCTGAGCTGCTCGATGTACTCCCTGGCGCTGGCCACGTCGGCCTTGAGTCCCTCGTTCTGGTCCCTGAGGCCCGCTCCATCGGCCTTCAGTCTCGCGTTCTCGTCTCTGGCGCTGGTTGTCTCGGCGCAGAGTCTCTCGTTCTCATGTCTGGCGTTGGCTGCCTGGGCTTTCAGCTCTTCGTTCTCCATGAGAGCCCGCCCAATTTCGTCCTTCGCCTTTTCGACTTCGGCATGCGCGTGACGACGTGCGGCATCGATCTGTTGCTGCGCCTGAGCCCTCAGCTCTTCGAGCCCGGTCCGAAGCGCACCAATCTGGATGTCGGCGGCGCGTTTCAGTTCCTCGCCGTGCTTTTGTGCCGCCGCGCGAATTTGACCGAGCTGCCCTTCCGCTTCCTTGCGGATCTCCGCGGCGACCTTCTGAGACGCGGCCGCGACCGCTCGTTGCTGCTCCTCTGCGGCCGCACGCAGGACCTGCTGCGCAAAATTGTGCAACTCGGCTTCGAGATGCTGGCGCAGGCTGGCCGCCGCGCCGTCAATCGCCGAGCGGATCTGATCGTCGAAAGCCACTGATGTGGGTCAACCGATTATACGGTCAGTCACGCTAAATACCTGTAACAGTTAAGCTTCTACTTGTTGCCAGAAATGACGATGCCCCTCGGGGCAGACGCGGGAACAAGGCGAAGACACCGGCACGATTACAGGTATCGTCCAATCACGCGACGGACTTTCACTTCCCGGGTGTAATCGTCAGGGAAAAGGACCGCGGCTACAGTGCGAGGGATCTATTTCTAACGGCCGACGCTGGTCACAGGTTGGAACGCCGACGTGCGATTCGATGCGTCGTGGAACTGCACGTGTCGTATCGCCCCGGCCAGCACGAAGATTCGGGTGTTGTTCGAAGTACTGTCGAGCGGCGAGACGAAAAAGCCTGGCGCATTCTGGCTGTAGCCGAGCGTCGCACCCCGAAGCACCTCTCCGTCGACGAAAGTGACCGTGACCCGTCTGCCGCGCGCAGATGAATCATCGGCGTCCGGCCTCGAAAGGTGGTCTGGGTTCCCCGCGAAGTCCTGCACGAAGAAGACGGCTTTGAGGTGCGCGAACGGAATCGTGATGCGCGATTCGTCTGGACCATTGGGGTCGTTGCAGTGGGCTGGAGGTCGCGGCCGTAACCCTTCAAAAGGCGGCCGTCGAGATAGTGGACGACCAGCTTGTTCCATCCACGCAGTTCCGGTACGTCGCGTTGGACATCGACGTTAGGAGCGGGCTCCCCATTGGACCGCTCGCGGGATAACGCGAGATCCTTACTGACCGCAAGCAACTGCGCGCCGGCCTCGAGCAACTTCAGGTGCCACGCTTCGAGGGCACAGTCCCGCGGAAACTCGACGACGAGGCACTCCGGCGCATCGATCCCTTCAGTCGGCACGCGGAAGTACACGGCATCGTTCCGAATGAGCGATGCCTGGCTCGCATCGACCATCCGCACCATGAGCGAAGGCACCGAGCGATGGAGTCTGGTGATTATTTCCGGAACCATTGCCGCCGGGTCCGCCGCATCGTCAAGCGACGTGGTGATCACGCGAAGTAGGCGGCCCATTTCGTTGATGAATGGTGCGGCCGATTGACGATTGCGGTTGGACTCGATCATCGCCAGCGTTGATTCGAGCGCCCGTAGGCCCGCTGCGCTCAGAACCGATGCGCCCGCGCGGGTTGATTCCGCCATTCGCTTCAAAGCGAAATTCAGCTTCGCGTACTCGCTGACCGGGTTGACCTCGACGTCGTGTTGAACAACGCCGGCGATCTCCTCGAAGTCGAACGGACGCTTAAACGCCACGGCGCCACGATACGTGGCATGCGGCGACAGCGAAGCGAGGCGGCATCGCAACACCCGGGCTGGCACCGGCCATGTCCGGTCGCCCGCAGCCAGCTCGATCACCACGGTACTGCCAGGCTGCGGCGGATAGCTCGTCGTCTCGATCTGCGCACCGCCGACGGATAAGTCGATCAACGACACGTCAGGGCCGTACTTGATCCGCGCGTGGCGCAACCACGACAGCTCAGCAACAGTCAGGCGGCGATGTGCACGCCGCTCCGTTGCCTGGTCGCCGACGGTCTCCCGTTCGTCAGCTGTCCAAGGAGTTGCGAGCTGGAGTTGTGGGCGTGCGGCTGCCGGTTCGACCATCCGTTTTGCCCGGCAGCACAGCAATTAGGACTCCAGCGACAGCTCGCCATTGAAGTTGTTGACACTAAGCGACTTCGTGGCAGCGTCTGGACGTCATCCGACCTCAAGTGTTCCGTTTTCGAACTTTCGGGTGCTCCGTTTTGAGAAAGCCAGGAGACACGGCTCCAGCATCCTGCGAACTCTTGGGTGCGATGCCTTCTTGGCGTCGGCATCGATGCACTGAAACGGCTGAGGTCTTGTCGAAAAAACTTGCGTATCGATGAGCTCGGATCGATATTGAAGTCCCCCAGGCGCACCGATAACCGAAATGGTTCAAGCAAGGTCCGCCATGGCTTCTAGTATCTCCGGCCCGATCCGCCGCAGGCCGTACCTCCAGCAATGGGTTCCATTCACCGTGCTCGTCCTCGGCTGTGTGCTGACCGCCACCGCGGTGACGACGATCGCGACGCGGCAGGAAGTGGCAACGGCGAACGCATTCCGCGCCGACACGCTCGCCGTCCAGCGCGTCACACAGGTGCAGCTCGACACCGTCGTCGCCGTGACGCACGCGGCAGCAGCGTTGCTCGCGGCCAGCCCGGAGATCAACTTCAGGGAATTTCGCGCCTTCGTCTCAGGACTGCAGTTGCGCGAGCGGTACGTCGGCGTCGACGGGATCGGGTTTGCGCCTCGTGTCGCGTCCGGCAGCCTTCGTACGTTTGTCCGTTCGATATCGCTCGACGGAATGGCGAACCTGAAGGTCCGGCCGGACGGCAACCGCGGGGAATATTTTCCTGCGGCGTTGCTCGAGCCGCGTGACGAAGACAATTCGAGCACCATCGGGTTCGATCTCGGGTCGGAACCCGAACAGCTCGACGCGATGCATCGCGCGCGCGATTCGGATCTGCCCGCCGTCACCGAGCTGCTTGAACCCAATCCGGCCGCTGGCCGCAGTGGACGTGAGTTCGTCCTGTACCTGCCGATTTACCGTCGCGGTGAACCGATCGACTCGATTGAAGAGCGGCGCCGCGCGCTCGTCGGATTTGTATTCAGCCGTCTGAGCCCGGAGGTGATCTTCAGCGACAGCATTGCGGCGGCAACCGTGCGTTACCTCGACATCGCGATCTACGACAGCAGCAAAGACGCCGACGCGCTCCTCGTCAGCTCGGGGGAAGGGAAAGGGGGCGTCCAGTCGAGTGCGACGCTCACCATCGGGGGCCGACAGTGGCTTCTCGTCGCGAGCTCCCGTCAGTCCAACATGGCGGCGCTGCCACCGGAAGCGCAGCGGACGTTCGTCGTCGGAGCGCTCGTGTCGCTGCTCCTGTTTGCGCTGATGCGTGCGCAGGTACGCGCCTGGCAGACCACCGAACGGCATGCCATGGAGCTCCGCGCCGCCGACCGGGCGAAGGACGAATTCCTCGCGGTGCTGTCACACGAGCTGCGAACACCGCTGAACGTCGTGCTGGGATGGCTCTCGATGCTGCGCAACGGCAGCGTCCGCGAGGAGCGGTATGTACACGCGCTCGACATCATCGATCGCAACGCGCGGACGCAGGCGCAGTTGATCGACGACCTGCTCGAAGTGTCGCGCATCCTCATGGGCAAGATGCGCCTCGACAAACAGCCATTGTCGGTGGTGCCGGCGATCACCGCGGTCGTCGAATCGCTTCGCCCCGCTGCGGAAGCGAAGGACGTCGCGCTGCACGGCCTCGATGCCACGGCCGCTGGCACATTCATCATTGCCGCGGATGCTGGCCGGTTCGCACAGATCATCACGAACCTTGTCGCCAACGGCGTCA
>Ga0207712_10003463_pt1 | contig 9965 bp, 9 predicted proteins | sample KBSS44metaG_FD_184402 | JGI IMG/M metagenome (GOLD analysis project Ga0207712, IMG submission 184402) | Switchgrass rhizosphere microbial communities from Kellogg Biological Station, Michigan, USA - KBS S4-4 metaG (SPAdes) (version 2) | ecosystem: Host-associated > Plants > Roots > Rhizosphere >...
AGGAGTTCGTCGTCGCCCTGGGCTACCGCGCCGAGGTCGTCCGCAGCTACTTCCTCCACTACGCCCAGATCCACCGCGACCTCACCGTCCGCCTCACCGACGGTAACGTCGCCGGCCACGGCTCGGCTCCCGAAGACTGGACTCTACACCTGATAGATACCGGCGACGGCACCGGCACCGGCGGCCGCATCCGCCGTCTCCGCGACTGGATCGGCAACGAGACTTTCATGCTCACCTACGGCGACGGCGTCGCCGACGTCGACATCGGAAAGCTCGTCGCCTTCCACAAGTCCCACGGCAAGCTCGCCACCGTCACCGCCGTCCGACCACCTTCCCGATTCGGCGGCCTGCGACTCGACGGCGACTCGGTGCTCGAATTCGAGGAGAAACCGCAGATCGGGGAAGGGTGGATCAACGGAGGGTTCTTCGTCCTCGAGCCCCAGGTGCTCGACTATATCCCGTCCGACGACACCCTCTGGGAGCGCGGGCCGCTCGAGTCGCTCGCCGCCGCCGGGCAGCTCTGCGGCTACCGGCACGAAGGATTCTGGCAGCCCATGGATACCGTCCGCGACATGCGCCTCCTCGAGTCACTCTGGGCCGAGCGCCGCGCCCCGTGGAAGGTCTGGAAGTGAGCGCGCGGAAGGTGGCCAGGTCGACCGTCAAAGGCGCGACTGGTGGCACGCCCGCGTTCTGGCGCGACCGTCCCACGCTCGTCACTGGCGCCACCGGCCTCGTCGGCGGCTGGCTCGTTAGGCGCCTCCTCGACCTCGGCGCCGACGTCGTCTGCCTCGTCCGCGACTGGGTCCCTCAGAGCGAGGTCCTGCAGGACGAGCTCATGTCGCGCGTGCGCATCGTCCGCGGCGACATCCGCAGTCAGCCGCTCATGGAGCGCGTCCTCGGCGAGTTCGAGATCGACGTCGTCTTCCACCTCGCCGCGCAGACCGTCGTGGGCGTCGCGAACCGGAATCCGGTCTCCACGCTCGACTCCAACATCCGCGGTACCTGGACCGTCCTCGAGGCCTGCCGCCGCTCGCCCGCACTCGGCGCCGTGATCCTCGCGTCGTCCGACAAGGCGTACGGCGACCAGACCGTTCTCCCCTACACGGAGGACACGGCGCTCGAGGGGCGCCACCCATACGACGTCAGCAAGTCCTGCGCGGACCTCATCGCGCAGGCCTACGCGAACACGTACGACCTGCCCGTTGGCATCACGCGCTGTGGTAACTTTTACGGTGGCGGTGACCTCAACTGGAACCGCCTCGTGCCGGGCACGATCCGCTCGGTGCTTCGCGGGCAGCGGCCCGTGATTCGCTCTGATGGGTCACCCGTTCGCGACTACTTCTACGTCGAGGACGGAGCTGCCGCGTACATCACGCTTGCCGAGGCCGTCCGGACACGCTCCGAGCTGCACGGCGAGGCCTTCAACTTCTCGAACGAGATCCAGCTCACGGTGCTCGACCTGACGCGAAAGATTCTCGACGCCATGGGTTCGTCGCTCGAGCCCGACGTCCGTGCGGACGCGCGCGCCGAGATCGGACATCAGTGGCTGAGCGCGGCGAAGGCGCGTGAGCAGCTCGCGTGGGCGCCCGCGTTCGACCTCGAGTCGGGGCTCGCCCGCACCATCCCGTGGTACAAGGAGTACCTCACCCGTGGCCGCTGACGCCGGCGAGCTCAGAGCGCGCATCCTCGCGCTCGTCGCCGAATATCACGACGCAGCGTTCCCGCAGCGCACGTTCGTGCCGGGGGAGACGCCCGTCCCGGTGTCGGGGCGCGTCTTCGGCGCGAACGATGTGAGCCACCTCGTCGACGCGTCACTTGACTTCTGGCTGACCACCGGACGCTTCGCCGCCGACTTCGAGCGAAAGTTTGCGCGCGTCATGGAGACCCGCCACGCCCTGCTCGTGAACTCCGGCTCCTCGGCGAACCTCGTCGCGGTGTCGGTGCTGACGTCCAAGTCGTTAGGCGATCGCCGCCTGGTACCGGGCGACGAGGTCATCACCGTCGCGTCGGGCTTCCCGACCACCGTGAACCCGATTGTCCAGAACCGGCTCGTGCCCGTGTTCCTCGATGTGCACATCCCCACCTACAACATCGACGTCTCGCAGCTCGACGCCGCCCTGAGCTCGCGCACGCGCGCCATCGTCGTCGCCCACACGCTCGGCAACCCGTACAACCTGCGTGCCGTCACGGAGTTCGCGAGAAAGCATGACCTCTTTCTCGTCGAGGACTGCTGCGATGCCGTCGGCGCGCGCTACGACGGGAAGTCCGTCGGCACGTTCGGCGATCTCGCCACGGTGAGCTTCTACCCCGCGCACCATATCACGATGGGGGAGGGCGGCTGCGTCCTCACCGGCAAGCCGGCGCTCAAGCGGATCATCGAGTCGTTCCGCGACTGGGGGCGTGACTGCTGGTGCGATCCGGGCAAGGAGAACACCTGCGGCAAGCGCTTCGATTGGCAGCTCGGCGATCTGCCCCACGGCTACGACCACAAGTACATCTACTCGCACATCGGGTACAACCTGAAGCTGACGGACATGCAGGCCGCCGTCGGTGTCGCACAGCTCGAGCGCCTCGATGAGTTCGTGGCCGCGCGCCGCCGCAACTTCGCCTGGCTGCGACAGGCGCTGGAGGATCTGCAGGACGTCCTGATCCTCCCGGAGCCCACGCCTAACGCGGAGCCGAGCTGGTTCGGGTTCCCCATCTCGGTGCGGGAGGGCGCTCCGTTCGGCCGCAACGAGCTCGTGCGATTCCTCGAGGACCGGAAGATCGCGACGCGACTGCTGTTCGGTGGGAACCTGGTTCGTCAGCCGGCTTATGCCGACGTGGCGTATCGCACCATCGGCGACCTCGCGAATAGCGACCGCATCATGCAATCGTGCTTCTGGGTGGGGGTCTACCCGGGCCTGACCGAGGAGATGCTTGCGTGGATCGCGCAGTCGATTCGCGACCTGGTCAGAGCCCGCCGGATGTTGTCATTCCGAGCGGAGGCCCGTGGGGCCGGAGGCGAGGAATCGCAATCGTCCCGGTAGAGGGGGAGACGGGCCGCCGGTTCAGCGCGCCTCGACTTTCACCGCGCGCGCCATGGCCTCCCATGCGATCATCGCGCACCGCACCCGGGTAGGGAACCGCGAGACCCCCGATAACGCCCGGGCCTGTCCCAGCGCGGCGTCGCTCGCCGCGCCTGGCTCCCCGCGAATCATGGCCGCGAACCGCTCGCCGAGTGCGTGCACCTCTTCCGGCGTCCGCCCTTTGACGAGCTCCGTCATCATCGACGCCGACGCCTGCGAGATCGAGCACCCCTGGCCTCCGAAACGCACATCTTCCACTCGGCCCTCGGACATCTTCACCTGCACGTCCACCTCATCGCCGCAGAGCGGATTGCGCAAGGTCGCATGTGACGTCGGCGCCTCGAGCGCACCCTTGTTGCGCGGTCGCCGATAGTGGTCGAGGATGACTTCCTGGTAGAGCGCGGAGAGCCGCGCGTCCGTGGAGGGATTGGTCACAGGCTGCCCTCTGGTGGTCCGACGAGCACGCGATTGCCCTCGATGCGAACGGGGTAGGTGGGAAGCGCATCGGTGGCCGGCCCCTGCTGAACGGCGCCCGTTAGGCAATCGAACCGTGCCCCGTGCCACACGCACTCGAGCGATCCGTCGGGATGAACTTCGCCGGCCGACAAGGGGAAGGCCTGGTGCGTACACTCGTCCGCGAACGCGCTCACGTGCCCCTGAAACCGCACGAGGCAGATGGCGCGCCCCCCCGGCCCCTCGACGCCGAGCACTCCCTCTTCGGGCACGTCGTCCAGACCGGCGACGTCGACAAACCCACCGTTTGTCATTCCGAGCGGAGCGGCCGACAGGCCGCGGAGGCGAGGAATCGCAATCTCAGCGATCGAGAGGCCTCCCTTTCAGGACGAGTGCGATTCCTCGCCTCCGCCGCTTCGCCGCTCCGCTCGGAATGACGGTTAGGCGTGAAAGACACGCCGAACCTGCTCGAGCCCCGCCACGAGCGCATCGACTTCCTCGGCCGTGTTGTACGCCGCGAACGACGCCCGCGCCGTCGCCGGAACTCCGAGCCGTGCCATGAGCGGCTGGGCACAATGATGCCCCGCGCGAATCGCAATGCCGTCGGCGTCGAGAATCGTCCCGATGTCGTGGGGATGCACGCCGTCCATCACGAACGACACCACCCCGGCCGATTCGGGCGCAGCGCCGATGATGCGAACACCGTCGACCTCGGCGAGTCGCTCGCGCGCATACGTGAGCAGCGCGTGCTCGTGTGCGCCGATGCGGTCGCGCCCGACGCTCTCGATCCAGCCTAACGCCGCACCGAGCCCGACCACGCCGCCGATGTTCGGCGTTCCCGCCTCGAACTTGGCTGGCAGCGGGGCATACGTGCTGTGCTCGATCCCGACCGTCTCGATCATGTCGCCGCCACCCTGATACGGCGGCATGCGGTTCAGCCACTCCGTGCGACCGTAGAGCAGCCCGGTGCCCGTCGGCCCGTACATCTTGTGGCCCGAGCAGACGAAGAAGTCGCAGCCGAGCGCCTGGACATCCACCGGCAGCCGCGGCGCGGATTGCGCGCCGTCCACGAGCACCGGTACGCCCCGCGCGTGCGCGAGCGCGACAATGTCGGTGATCGGGTTGATCGTGCCGAGCACGTTCGAGAGCTGTGTGACGGCGAGCAGCTTGGTGCGCGGCCCGAGCAGCGAACCGAGCGCGTCGAGGTCGAGCTCGCCGGTCGCGGTCACCGGAACGCCCCGCACGCGCGCTCCGTGGTGCTCGCACGCGAGCTGCCACGGGACGAGGTTCGAGTGGTGCTCCATCTCCGTGACAAGGATCTCGTCGCCCGCCCGAACGAACGCGTCGCCGAAGCTGGACGCGACGAGATTGATCCCGTCCGTCGTCCCGCGCGTGAAGATGATCTCGTGCGTGTGCGCCGCGCCGAGGAACGCGCGAGCCTGCTCGCGGACACGGTCGTACGCGATCGTCGCCTGCTCGCTCAGCCAGTGCACGCCGCGATGGATGTTCGCGTTCTCCTCGGCGTAGAAGCGCGACGTGGCGTCGATGACGACCTGCGGCTTTTGCGTGGTAGCCGCGTTGTCGAGATAGACGAGAGGTGTGTCGCCCCCGCGAAGTCTCGTCGCAAGGATGGGAAAGTCGTCCCGGCAGCGCTCGATCGACGGCGAGCCGGGAATAGCGAACGGCGAACCGGGAACCGAGGCTTCTGGCTCAGAGCTAGCCGCAAGCAGCCCCGCTTCCCGCTTCCCGCTTCCCGCCTCCCGGACTTCCGTCGTTCGCATGGTACTCACGATGGAGCCGAGACCTCTATTCCCGTGAACCGCTGCAGCGTGGCGCGCTCCAGCTCCTGGCGCACAGCCTCGACCTCGATCGTCTCGAGCACCTCGGCCGCGAAGGCATAGGTGAGAAGCCGTCGCGCGAGGTCGTTGTTGATCCCGCGGCTTTTCATGTAAAAGAGCGCCGTCTGGTCGATCCGTCCCACCGTCGCGCCGTGCGTGCACTTCACGTCGTCCGCGAAGATCTCGAGCTGCGGCTTCGTGTCCACCTGTGCGCGCTCCGACAGCAGCAGCACGTTGTTCGTCTGCTTGCCATCCGTCTTCTGCGCGATCGGGTGCACATACACCTTGCCATTGAACACGCCGTGCGACGCGCCGTCCAGGACGCCTTTGTACAGCTCACGACTGAAGCAGTTCGGCTGTGCGTGCTCGATACGCGTTTGATGGTCGCAGTGCTGCTCGCCATCGAGCATATAAAGCCCGTTGAGCGTCGCGCCGGCGCCGTCGCCGTCGAGCGTTGTGTAAACGTTGGTGCGCGCCAGCGACGCCCCCGTCGAGAACGAGAACGACTGATAGTGGCTGTCGCGCTTCTGTTCCGCTTCGATCGTCCCGACGTGGAACGCGCGCGGGCTCTCGCGCTGGATCTTGAGGTGCGACAGGTTCGCGCCGTCCTCGAGCACGACCTCGGTGACGGCGTTCGTGAAGTAGCTCGCCTCGCCCGTCGACACGTAGCTCTCGATGACCGTCGCCTTCGAGTGCCGCTCGGCCACGATCAGCGTGCGCGGATTCGTCTGTGTCTTGGCTGCGAGCGCGTCGGACACGAACAGGATGTGAATCGGCCGCTCGACCTCGAACTCCGTCGCGATGCGCACCACAGCGCCATCGTTCACGAACATGCTGTTGAGCGCCGTGAACGCGTGGAGCTCGTAGGGCGCGACCTTCGACAGGTGACGCTCGACGAGCGGGTCGTTGTCGCGGACGGCACTCGCGAGGTCGTACACGCGAACGCCTTCGGGCAGCGCACCGAGCGACGAGAGTGCCGGCGCAAAGACGCCGTTGACGAAGACGATCGTCGGCCAGTCCGACGCGCCGAACGTGAAGGGCGCGAGGTCATCGGCGGCGACATCACCGCCAGGCGTGGAACGCCGCGGGTATGCCGCCTCGATGATCGGCGCCACACTCGTGAAGTGCCAGTCCTCGTTCTTCCTGGTCGGGAAGCCTAACGCCTCGAACCGCTCGAGCGAGCACTGGCGCAAGTACGCGAGCCAGTCTGGCGCGGTTCGCCCGGCCCCGCGCGCGAATTCCCGGTACTGGGACGCGTAGATGGAATCGCTCATGAGTATCTCCCTCACTCCCGATTCCCGATTCCCAATTCCCGATTCCCGATCCCTTCGTACCCCTTCGCTTCCAGCTCCAGTGCCAGCTCCTTGCCCCCGCTCCTCACGATCTTCCCGCCCGCGAGCACGTGCACGAAGTCCGGAACAATGTGGTTGAGCAGCCGCTGGTAGTGCGTGACCACGATCGTCGCGTTGTCCGCGCGCCGCATCGCGTTCACGCCCTCGGCCACGACGCGCAGCGCGTCGATGTCGAGGCCCGAATCCGTCTCGTCCAGGATCGCGAGCTTGGGATCCAGCACCGCCATCTGCAGGATCTCGTTGCGCTTCTTCTCACCGCCGGAGAACCCGGTATTGACCGAGCGCTGCAGCATGTCGTCGCTCATGTGCACGAGCTGGAGCTTCTGCTCCATGACGTCGAGGAAGTCGAGCGGATCGACCTCATCTTCCCCGCGCGCCTTGCGCAGCTCGTTGTACGCGGATCGGAGGAAGTAGGCGTTGGAGACGCCGGGAATCTCGACGGGATACTGGAACGCGAGGAACACGCCCTTCTGCGCGCGCACTTCGGGATCGAGCTCGAGGAGATTCTCGCCTTCGTAGAGCACCTCGCCCGCGGTGACTTCATATGCCGGATGTCCCGCGAGCACCTGCGCGAGCGTGCTCTTGCCGGACCCGTTCGGCCCCATGACGGCATGTACCTCGCCCGCATTCACGGTCAATGAGATACCGCGAAGGATCGGCTTCTCGCCGGCGCTGGCATGCAGGTTCTTGATCTCGAGCATCGTTGCGTATTTGGTCGAAGCAGTAGGGAAACTCTGGTTACTGTTAACTGGAACTGGTTGCTGCAGGGTGACACCGTCGGGAGGCCAGAAGCTGCCCGAGGTCGTTCATCCTGCAGCAACCAGTTCCAGCTAACAGTAACCAGCGTTGTTCATGTCGTATTAACAGTGGCCAGCGTTGTTCATGTCTTACCCGACGGAACCTTCTAGCGTGATGCCTAACAACTGCTGAGCCTCCAACGCGAACTCCATTGGCAGCTCCTTGAACACTTCCCGGCAGAACCCGGAGACGATCATGGACACGGCCTGCTCGGCCGATAGTCCTCGCTGCTTCAGATAGAAGATCTGATCCTCTCCGATCTTCGACGTCGACGCCTCGTGCTCCACCGTCGCCGTGTTGTTCCCGACTTCGATGTACGGGAACGTGTGCGCGCCGCAGCGGTTGCCGACCAGCATGGAGTCGCATTGCGTGTAGTTCCGCGCGCCGGTCGCCTTCGGCAGGACCTGCACTCGGCCCCGGTACGAGTTGTTCCCCTCGCCGGCCGAGATGCCCTTCGAGACGATGTTCGACTTCGTGTTCTTCCCGATGTGGATCATCTTCGTGCCCGTGTCCGCCTGCTGCTTCCGGTTCACGACGGCAACCGAGTAGAACTCGCCCACCGACTCGTCGCCCTGAAGGATCACGCTCGGATACTTCCATGTGATCGCGGAGCCCGTCTCGACCTGCGTCCACGAGATCTTCGACTTGCGGCCTAACGCCTTGCCGCGCTTGGTCACGAAGTTGAAGACGCCTCCGTTGCCCTCCTCGTCGCCGGCGTACCAGTTCTGCACCGTCGAGTACTTGACCGTCGCGTTTTCCAACGCCACGAGCTCAACCACTGCCGCGTGCAGCTGGTTTTCGTCGCGCTTGGGTGCCGTGCATCCCTCGAGGTAGCTGACGTACGCCCCCTCGTCCGCGATGATGAGCGTGCGCTCGAACTGGCCCGTGCCGCTCGCGTTGATGCGGAAGTACGTCGACAGCTCCATGGGACAGCGAACGCCCTTCGGCACGTACACGAACGACCCGTCGGAGAAGACCGCCGAGTTGAGCGACGCGAAGAAATTGTCGGAGTAGGGAACCACGGAGCCGAGATACTTCCGCACGAGCTCGGGGTGCTCGCGCACCGCTTCGCCGAACGAGCAGAAGATGATCCCGAGCTTCGCCAGCTCCGCTTTATAGCTTGTCCCGACCGACACCGAGTCGAAAACCGCATCCACCGCGACGCCGGCCAGCAGCTTCTGCTCCGTGAGCGGGATGCCGAGCTTGGTGTACGTCTCGAGGAGCTTCGGGTCTACCTCGTCCAGGCTGCCTAACGGCTTCGCGGTCTTCGGTGCCGAGTAGTAGCTGATGGCCTGGTAGTCGATGGGGCCGTAGGTGACGTTCGGCCAGTGCGGCTCGGTCATCGTCTGCCAGCGACGGAACGCCTTGAGACGCCACTCGAGCAGCCACTCGGGCTCGTGCTTCTTGGCGGAGATGATCCGGACGGTCTCCTCGGACAGTCCGGCCGGAATGGTATCCGCCTCGATGTCCGTCTCGAACCCGGCCTGGTAGTCCTTATTGATCAGCGATTCGATTGAGCTGCTCATTTGGGTCCGTCGTTATGTCGTTGCCGATACCGGCGAGTTGCCCTCAGGTCCCGTCTCCCGTTTCCCGTCTCCCACTTCCCTCACGCAGTATTCACAACAGCTTGCGCCGCTCGCGATGTGCTTGCGTCGCTCGACAGCCGCGCCGAGAAACTCCGCGAGAAACGTCTCTTCCGCCGCGCATACCTCCGGAAACCGCTCGGCGACTGCTCGCAGCACGCAGTTGTGCTCGCGAATCAGCGCCTCATCGGCGCCCGCGGCGGCCGACTCCGCCATGTACCCATGCGAGGTCAGCAGCTCCGCGAGCAGTTGGGCGCGCTCGCTGAGCGGCAGCGCCGCGAGCTTGTCCCTGGCGCCGCTAGCGACGTGATCCCACTGCGCACGGAAAAGCGCGACGACACCATCCGGCCCGCTCTGGGCGCGAACGCCGTCCAGCAGCGTCGTCAGTGTGCTGTCGTACGCTCGTGGAAAGAGCGCTTCCCCCGCTTCCGTCAGCGAGTAGGCGAGGACCGGCCCGCCCACCCCGCGAACCTGCCGTGCGCAGCGCACGAGTCCTTCGGCGCTCAACTCCTTGAGGTGCCGGCGCAGGGCGTTCGGGGTGAGCCCGAACGATGCCGCGAGGCCCTTGGCTGTGACGGGCTGTGCCTTCTTGACCGCGATCAGTACGTCGCCGCGAATGCCGCGGAAGCCCGCCAGGGACGTCGTGATCGGAAGCATGGGGAGTAAACTACTCCGAATTCCCGAGTTCTTCAACGAAAGTGTTGACGGATTCCGTTGTTGACGCGCGAGTCCTGGCGCGCCAAGCTGGAGCGACTCTCGCCCACCTTAAATGATCTTCATCGTCCGGCGCGTGGCCATCGCGTCGAGTATCGCGCTGGTGGCCGTGCTCCTTTGGTTCCGACGTGTCGATGGGCCCAGCAGGGCGAGCGGACG
>Ga0207712_10003467_pt1 | contig 9957 bp, 6 predicted proteins | sample KBSS44metaG_FD_184402 | JGI IMG/M metagenome (GOLD analysis project Ga0207712, IMG submission 184402) | Switchgrass rhizosphere microbial communities from Kellogg Biological Station, Michigan, USA - KBS S4-4 metaG (SPAdes) (version 2) | ecosystem: Host-associated > Plants > Roots > Rhizosphere >...
ACCTGGTGCCGGTATTTCGTCGAGTCTAAATGATAAACCATTGTAAGATGTGTTTTCCAATCAACACAGGTTTGGCAAAACAAGTAATCGAAATTCAGTTCAGGTTTGTTTCGAAGAATTTCTGCAGAAGTCAATAGATCAACAGGTGTGATCATAACATTTAACCATTCACCACTTTCATCAAAGGTTGCGGTGGGAATCAATTCTGTGAGCTTTATTTTTAATTCTTCTTTTGTCATTTATAAAACGCTTCTTGTTCCCCGCCTGTTAGCGGCGTTGGAAGTTTACTTTCTTCTCTTATTTGTTCCCTTGTTAATCCTTTTTTTATTTTTTGCTGAAGCAGCATCAGTGCATTTATTAATGCTTCTGGTCTTGGCGGACAACCCGCAACATATACATCTACAGGTATTACATGATCAGCGCCTTTTACTACAGAATAAGTGTTGTAAAAAAAGGGCCCGCCACTTGTTGCGCAGGCACCCATTGCGATCACATATTTTGGATCCCCCATTTGATCATATAATCTTTTCAATACCGGCGCCATTTTATTTACAATCGTGCCTGCAATAATTATTACATCAGCTTGTCGCGGAGTGGCTCTTGCTACTTCAAATCCGAACCGGCTCCAATCATATTTTGCGGCAGCGGCACTCATCATTTCTATAGCACAACAACTAGTGCCAAATACCAATGGCCATAAAGAATTTGACCTTGCCCAATTGATCACATCATCCAATTTGCTTACAAGCACCCCACCCGAAGGAGTTTGATGAACTTCTCCTGGAAAAGCAAGTGTTGATTCAGATTGAAATTTGTCTGTCATATAATAATTACTGCCATTTTAATGCCCCCTTTTTATGCGCATACAGAAAGCCCAGAAACAGAATGAAAAAGAAAATCATAATTTCTATAAGTGCGATCCAGCCTACACTCTTAACAACGACAGCCCAGGGGTATAGAAATATCAGCTCAACGTCAAATATTAAAAATATCAAGGCAAAAAGGTAATATCCAACATTAAATTGTATCCAACTGGGCCCTGTTGTTGGAACACCGCACTCATAAGGCTCGCCTTTTGCTTTATTCTTTGTTGTTTTTAAAACTACTTTGGAGATAAGAATGGCTATGCCGGAAAAGGCTACAGCAGAAATCGCAAGAACAATCAGTGAAGAAGCACCCATAGGGAAATTCTGATTTTTACGAATATAGCAAGTGTGGTTGAAATATGAACATGAGACTTATCAAGGTTAAGAGTGATTTCTATCCATACAATTCCTGGTGAATTGATTTTCTGTCATAACCCATTGCAAGAATTCTTTGCTTCGCTTCATCGATCATCACCTTCCATCCGCAAAGAAGAAATAACGCTGGTTGTTTGTTGGCACATATCTCTTCATAAATTGGATGGACATAACCAGTTCGGCCATCCCATTCTTCGCGGGATAAGGTTGGGATATAATGAAACTTTTCCAACTGAAGACTTTTCATTTCTTCGTAGTATAAAAGGTCGGTTTTTTTTCGTGTTCCGAAGATCAAATAAATATTATTATGCGGAATATTATGCAGTTTGATATAAGTAGCCATGCTACGAAACGGTGCGATCCCAGTCCCGGTGCAGATCATGATTATCTCTTTTTTCAGGTCTTCTTCATCCAGTGTAAAAACTCCCTGCGGACCTCGCAATGTTAATTCACTTCCCACAACTATATTATTGAAAAGGTATGTTGTACCCAATCCGCCCTCGAGAAGTACAATAACAAGCTCCAAAACATTTGTTCCGTCCGGCCAGCTGGCGATCGAATAGCTTCTTATTCTTTTATTTGGTTTTTCGTGAATGGGCAGATCAAGAGTGACGAACTGCCCTGGAATAAAATCAAATTTTTCCAGTTCCGGGATTTGAATAACATAACGTCTAGTATTATGCGTTTCCTGGATGATATTTATTACTTTACCTGTGCGCCATGGTTGCAGGGCCATAAAAAAAATTTATTCAAAGTACAAAACAAACGGGAATTACAAAATGATATAAAAATGGAAATTAAAGGAAGGACAAAATAAAAGCGGCGCCGAAACACCGCTTTTTTGCTTATGGCAAGCAATCGAACTTTTAAAAGTAAAAAAAAATATGATAGTGACAAATATATTTTATTGACGAACATCAGGATCTAGCTCTTTCAGTTTCTTCATAGTTGTATAATAGATCTTATTTTTCCAAACATATCGGACAACTAATTCATTTAAACTGGCAAGGTTTAATGCATATTTTGAATCATCGATTTTGCTTTCACCAGAAGGGTAAACAAGAATTATTTTATTTTTTGTGACTGGTACCATGATCGTTGTATCATTTTTTTGCATACCTGTAAGAATGATCTTTCTTACTGGCAGATCAGTAATTGTATCTGTTTTTATATCGTGACGAATGCCGGAGATCCAAAGCCCTGTTATATTTATTTTTTCAGTTTTGGGGAACTCAAGATAAAACCAGTAATTATAATTTTGTTTGTGTTTGGTTTTGCCCGATGATTGTATGTCGGTTTCTTCTGAATAGTTTGGTAAAATACCCGGAATACTTGCCTGCTTATACCCATAAACTTTTTTCACAGGAGGTTTTGCTTGTGTAAAACCTGAAACAATAACGATCAAAAGAAATAGGGGTATAAATATTTTTTTATCCATGTAATGAAGATGCAGGAATGAACTATTTAACACCAAAAAAACTGTTAAGAAAAAGCCCTCTGAAGAGGGCTTTTTACTACCTGATAATTTTCTGAACGTGACGATATTTTTTGTTATCGCTGTAAATGCTTAGAATATAGGCGCCTTTTGAAAATCGACTGATATTAAGGCTACCGTTTTGATAACCTAATTCCTGTTTGTACATTTCCTGGCCCTGCATATTGAATAATTGAACTGATATCTTTTTTACATCTGGTTTATTACCGATACGGTATTGAACTATGTTTTCACTGATTGTTGGATAAACCGATGTAATAAAATCCTTATCGTTTATTACCGGGTTAGTAATTCCTGTAACAAGATTCGCTGTACCTAAAAAAGTATAATAAAGACCATTGCCATGTGTACCAACAAGCAATACATTATCATCAGGTCTGTAAGCAAGAGAATTTATCACTGCAAAATTCAGTGTTGATGATCCTTCTCGCTGCCAGGTAGGCGAACCGCCTCCTATTAATGTTGTTCCCAAATTTTCTACTGCAAATAAACCAGCTGCGGTTCCTACATAATATTCTGTAACAGGATTACCCGATCCGTCTTTTTTTACGGTGATCATGCAGCTTCGTGCAGAAATATAACCTGAAGTGTTGTTCCCGGTAAGATTTCCTTCCGCAACTCTCCAAGTGGGTGTAGCGCTTTTGGCATTATTGGTCCAAAGAATATTAGTTACATTATTAAGATTCGCGCCAACAGTTCTTCCATAATTTGATACTACTGCAATTATTTCATTATCGTTATTTGGATTTACGGCAATATCCTGGACATTCAATCCTGACATATCTGTAACTGTTGGTGTAATATTTACAGGCGTAGCTGCTGCTGCAGAATTTCTTGGATCATCTAAGCGAAATATTCTTCCATCGGTTGTACCAAAATACATTGAATGTAATGATCCATAGTTCCCACGACTGAAAGCAATTGACCTGATCGCAATATTTCTTCCACTGGTTGGATCACCTGGGTTAACTGCGCTGGCTACTCCAGTTAGCTCAGTCCAGCTGGAAGAAGTAACTGTGGATGCATTCGTAGTACGGAACATACGATTGAAATTTATATAATATAGATCTTCCGTATTATCAGGATTGAGTTTAAAATTGGTAACAAACTCACCAAACTCTGTTGTTGACCCAGGGGTAGATGATGTTAATCCATTAGGACGAATTTCAACCGCATTAAATGATGCCTGTAATGTTCCGCGTCTCAAACTTCCTAATTGAACGGAGCCATATAAAAATTTGGGCCCTCCATTCGTTTTCGAAATGCCAACCGAGCCGCCATCACCCCCGATCAGCCGCCGATGGTTGTTACTATCAGCAACAGCTACCCCTGATATACCTGTTTTATCTCTGAATTGTGTTCCATTATCCTGTGCTCCGCCTGCAAAATTGTTATTACCAATATTGGGATCAATTGCAACTCTGTAATATTGGAGCGTTTGATAATTATTAATATTTGTCCATACAACTGTAGAACCCGGTGCGGTTATATCAGTAGTTATTTGCATACCGCCATCATTCGAGCAAATTGCTTCATTGGAATTTGCCGGATTAAAAGCAACATTATGAATATCCGGATGACTGTTTGGGTAAAAAGTCAATGTTGGTAAAGTGTTTCCATAGCCTCCAATCCAGGAAGTGGCGGCAGTGGATATAAAACCATTTGTTGAACGATATAAACTTGTTCCACCAAGCAGTACAAAATTCGGATCATTAGGTTTTACAGTTATAAAAAGATCATAACCTCCTTGTATAGTAAATGGATCAGTAGCATCATGATCACCGCCGGGAAAATCAGGAAGGTTTGCGGAAAGATTTGTCCAAACATTTCCAGAAGTCATGTTTAATTTAAACAGATCTGCTTCTTTGTTACGGCCTGAACTTGTATTAGTAAGTCCATTTTCATACAAAACATAAAGTATATTTTCATTTGAAGGAGCCAATGCGAGCAACGTCCTTCTAGTATCGTAAAAATTTGAGCCACCTACATCAACGAAGTTGTAAGAATTTCCACGCCAACCATCAACTGAGTCAACACCTAAAATAGATCCACCAGCCAATCTTGTATAAGAATTAAAGTTACCAGTTGCCGATTTCCAAATGCCTCTTAAAGTAAGATCAGATGCAGCCCCCGTCACTGCGACATATACTATCCCTGTAAGTGAAATAACAACATCACCTTGTCCCCCTGCAGCAAACCCGGAAACAGCGCTTCCGAATACTGTTTGAAACGTATTACCGCCGTTCGAGGAACGAACAATCCTTCTGTGACAGGCAACATACACATCACCATTTGCCGGATTAATGGAGATCTTATGAACATAATCAAATGGATGATCAAATCTTTCAGGAACACCACCTCCAATAGTGGAACCATTGAAATCTGTTATATTAGTTAATGGCAACCTTGTCCATGTAGCGCCATTATCAATGGATTTTAAAAGCCCATAGGCAAGATAGCCTGCACCAGTAGCATCAGTGGAACTACCTATATATTCCCCACCGCCTGCATACCATGTATCCTGGTTTCCCGGACGAGGATCTTGTGCAATACAGGAAACATTATGCACTTCATTTGCAGGAGTTACCCTTGTCCAGTTGGCACCGGCATCTATTGATCGGAATATTCCTCCGCTGATACCGCCAGCCAGCAAGACTTTATTAGTTGTATTATTATAACGAACATCATACACAATAGCTCTTGTTCTGCCACCATTGTTGTTAGGACCGGCAGGTATATAATTATTTTGGGTAGTTAGTCGTGCCGCAGAAAATGAGTTATTTCTTTGAGGGATAGTAGCTGCCAATTCAATTTCCTGGTCACGCAAACCAAATAATGCCTCACCCGTCGTAGGGTCTTTGATCATGTCGGCCTCGTATTTCCAGCGCAAATACTGATAAGCAGCTTCATGTTCTTCGTTTTCCTCGTAGAGTTCGTTACCAGGCTTTTGATCACCCTTGTGTTTTTTTAAAAAAAACAGGAAACCTGCTGTTGCCAACAAAATAAAACTAACAGATACAATAACCTTAATTTTCATTATTTCACATTTACAAAATTGCAATTTACTAAATATACGGTTCTAATGACTTTCGTGTAAAACTCAGTTACAAATTTTATATTTTTGTTTTTCGGATGAGTGTAAAGGCTTTGCTGAATAATTTCATTAACTCCCCCCGCCTTTTTCAATTGGCGGACAGGCTTTCTTTTTCCCAAACTCAAAAAATATATCTTGAAAACCTCCGGGGAAGCTCCCCCGAATTTTTCAGCGCCGCCGTATTTGAACATCCTTCCTGCTCACAGTTTAATCACCTTATCGTATTAAATGACGCCGAAGATGCCGCTTATTTTCATAACACGCTGGAAAATCTGACCGGGGCGCTGGACGTTTTTTATTTCCCCGCTTCATTTAAGCAAAGAAAGAATTTCAGCCTGCTTAATAGCAGCCATGTGATGCTAAGAACTGAAGCTTTGACAAAAATAGCTTCGCAAATGAATGCCTCTGGTTCTGTAAATAAAAAGGTGCTTGTTACCTACCCGGAAGCCTTGTTTGAAAAAGTAGTGGTTTCAAATACGCTTTCTTCTAATATTATTTTTATAAAAAACGGTGATACGCTTGATACGGGTAAATTGCTTTTAAAACTTGCGGACTTTGGTTTTGAAAGAACTGATTTTGTGTATGAACCGGGTCAGTTTGCCATCCGCGGCGGCATACTTGATATTTATTCTTTCGGAAATGAAAAACCTTATCGTGTCGAACTTTTTGGAAATGAAGTTGATTCTGTCAGGATCATTGATCCGGAAACTCAATTGAGTGAAAGAAAACTATTGCAGGTAAGTATTATCCCAAATATCGAAACACAATTTGTTGACAAGGAAAAAATTTCGCTCTTGAATTTTTTACCGGGGAATACGATTGTCTGGATACGAGAAGAAGAACTGGTGTATAAAAAACTGAAAGATTGTGAAGAAGAACTAGAATATTTTTTTGCAAACAAGAATTCCAACGAAAAAGCAAAAGATAACTCAGAACAATCATCACAGGTAAATTTTACTAAAGCAGATTTTATTTCATCCATTGATCTTGAAAACCAAATTGAAAATCGTTCCTGTATTTTCTTTGGTGACGAACCAGTCAACCGACCTTCTGTTTTCACTTTACAATCAAATACTCTCATTCAGCCGGCATTCAATCGCCGGTTTGATCTGCTGATACAGGATCTGAAAAATTGGGAACAAAAAGGATTTGATGTTTACTTGTTTGCTGAAAATCCAAAACAATTGGAAAGATTGCGGATCATTTTTGAAGACCTGAAATCGGATATTGTTTTTAATCCAATTACAGCTTCTATTCACGAAGGATTTATAAATGAGGACCTGAAGATCGTTTGCTATACCGACCATGAAATATTTCAACGATATCATAAGTATCGTGTAAAACAGGCCTACAATAAAAGCAAAGCGTTAACATTAAGAACACTTCGTGAATTACAACCCGGGGATTTTGTAACGCATATCGATCATGGCGTAGGCACTTTTAGCGGCTTACAGAAAATTGAAGTGAATGGAAGATTGCAGGAAGCAGTAAGAATTATTTACAAAGACAGTGATATACTTTACGTCAATATCAACTCACTACATAAAATTGCAAAGTACACTGGCAAAGAGGGAACAGTACCGAAAGTAAATAAGCTTGGAAGTGACGTATGGAACAAATTAAAAGATAAAACGAAAGCAAAGGTTAAAGAGATCGCATTTGACCTGATAAAACTCTATGCCAGCCGAAAAGCCCAACAGGGTTTTCAGCACACACCCGATAATTACCTGCAAACTGAATTGGAAGCCTCGTTTATTTATGAAGACACTCCGGACCAAGGCAAAGCAACCGCTGATGTAAAAAAAGATATGGAATCATCTTCACCGATGGATAGATTGGTTTGCGGCGATGTGGGTTTTGGGAAAACAGAAATTGCGATTCGTGCAGCATTTAAAACATGTGTTGATGGTAAACAGGCGGCTATATTAGTGCCAACAACCATTCTTGCTTTTCAGCATTATAAAACTTTTAGTGAGCGACTTAAAGATTTTCCTGTAAACGTTGATTATATCAATCGATTCAAATCAGCAAAAGAGAAAAAAGAAACATTAAAAAAATTAGAAGAAGGAAAGATCGAAATAATCATCGGCACACATGCATTACTTGGAAAAGAAGTGAAATATAAAGACCTGGGTTTGTTGGTTATTGATGAAGAGCAGAAGTTTGGAGTTAGTCACAAAGAAAAAATAAAAACTATTAAAACCACAGTTGATTGTTTGACATTAACTGCAACACCAATTCCTAGAACACTGCAGTTTTCATTAATGGGGGCGAGAGACCTGAGCATCATTAATACTCCGCCACCTAACCGGCAACCAATCCAAACTGAATTGCATGCTTATAATGAGGACCTGATCCGTGATGCGATCTATTATGAAACCGAAAGAGGCGGCCAGGTCTTTTTTATTTATAATCGTGTGCAGAGTTTACCTGAAATGGCCAATATTATCCAGGCACTGTGTCCTGATCTGAATATTGGTATTGCGCATGGTCAAATGGAAGGACATGAACTGGAAAAACATATTCTTGATTTTATTGATAGAAAGTATGATGTACTTGTTTGCACCAATATCGTCGAAAGCGGTGTTGATATTCCCAACGTAAATACAATAATTGTGAACAATGCTCATCAGTTTGGATTAAGCGATCTGCACCAATTAAGAGGAAGGGTAGGGCGCAGCAATAAGAAAGCGTTTTGTTATTTGTTGTCGCCGCCAATGAGCACATTGCCGGATGATTCAAGAAAAAGATTGCAAACATTGGAACAACATAGTGAACTCGGTAGCGGTTTTCAAATTGCAATGCGTGACCTTGATATACGGGGAGCTGGTAACATGCTTGGTGGAGAACAAAGTGGTTTTATGGCAGATATAGGTTTTGAAACCTACCAAAAGATATTGGATGAAGCAATACGTGAATTAAAAAGAACAGAATTTAAAGATTTATTCAAAGAAGAAATTTCAAAGCAGGACGATTTTGTGCAGGATTGTACTATTGATACGGATCTTGAGATCTTGATACCTGATGATTATGTGGAAAGCATCACAGAAAGGTTATCGTTATACCAACGATTGGATAATTCGGAAACTGAAGAAGAATTGCATTTAATGGCTGAAGAAATGAAAGATCGCTTTGGCGCTTTGCCACAGCCGGTGAATGACCTCTTTGTCACTGTTCGTTGCCGTAAGCTGGCCGTTGAACTTGGCTTTGAAAAAATGAGCTTGAAGGATGAAACGCTTCGTTGTTATTTTATAAATAGACCTGATTCTCCTTATTTTGAATCGCAAACTTTTCAGCAGATTCTTTCGTTTATACAAACAGGAACAAACAAAGCTAAACTCAAACAAAGCGGCAAATTGTTCATTATGATAGTTGATAATGTAAAATCAATGGAAGAGATGCACCGGTTCCTGGAAAAAATGCACTGGTTTTGCCTTTAGAGGCGACTGCTGTGAAAGTTAAAATTGTGATTTACTAACGACAGGTGAGTAAAACATACCTGTTTTATTTAAGCGAATGTGTTAATTTTAAAAGCATAAATCTGGCTATGAGAATCCATCCAATTCCTTTCACCATCCTGCTTTGTCTTTTTTCATTTTTTTCTTTTTCTCAGAAAGATACAAGCTCTGCGCTGCAACTTCGTAGCGGTAAAATTTTTACAGAAAAAAATATTACACAAGAGAATGTAAAAAACTTTACAGAACAATTGCAAAAAATAAACGGAAAGTCATTTGCTGTTTTACAGTTTGAGCAAATACCATCCGAATCAAAGAAACAAGAACTCGCCGCTTCAGGGATCCAATTGCTTGAATACATTTCCGGAAATGCATATACAATTTGTATTACAAAAAATATCGACTACACAATTTTGCAGAGAGCTGGTGCAAGATCAATTTTTGAATTGTCTCCTGTTCAAAAGATGCACCCCGCAATGGCAAAAGGAATATTTCCATCATGGGCGATAAAAACACCTGGTATGGTTGATGTATGGATCAGCTTTCCGAAATCATTAAGTTTTGAAGATTTACAAAAATTATTAAGCGAAAGAAATTTCCAGATTACCACTTCCGATTATAAAGAGTTTCATGTTGTTGGTTTAAAAATAGCAATTTCACGTATTAATGATC
>Ga0207712_10003468_pt1 | contig 9956 bp, 9 predicted proteins | sample KBSS44metaG_FD_184402 | JGI IMG/M metagenome (GOLD analysis project Ga0207712, IMG submission 184402) | Switchgrass rhizosphere microbial communities from Kellogg Biological Station, Michigan, USA - KBS S4-4 metaG (SPAdes) (version 2) | ecosystem: Host-associated > Plants > Roots > Rhizosphere >...
CGAGAGGGGCGCGAGGTGCCAGTTTGGTCCACCGGGAACTCCGGTGCTGTCGGCGTTTTGCTCCTGGTGACAACTGATACAGTTCAATCCGGGCACGCCTTTGCCTTCCGGCCCGCGCACGACGTTTGCGAAATGCCGGTGACGATCGTCGCCCTGTTGCGGATAGTTGGTGGCAGTGTGACAGTTGATGCAGCGTGGCGAGACGAGCACCGAGTAGACCTGGTCCCAGGCTGCTAATCCGGCGGCGGTGTTCACGCGATCCGGTTTTGCTGCAAGCGAGATAGTTATCGCAAACAGCGCCAGCACGAAAACCGTCGTAAGCAATCGTATAGACGCGAACATTCAATCCCCCTTCTGGTCAGGGTTTGGATTCTCGATATCAGGGGAACTACTTGGGGTGTTTGTTAACTTATCATGCTGCGCGCAGGAAAGTCATTTGAATTCTTCTCTGTGCAACCTCTGTGTTCTCTGTGTCTCTGTGGTTAAACTGCTCAAAAACCACCACAGAGACACAGAGGACATAGAGGTTGCACAGAGAAATCTCAAACTAGGCATGACCGAATGTTTTGTGCGAATATCCATGACGTGCGCCATTCGGCAAATGAAGCGGTCCAATTAAGTTTCCAGTACGCTGAAGAGGAATACCTCGCCGCAATACGTTTTTATTTCTGGCACTCTAAGGTTCTTCTGGGGCGAGCGATAGTGGTCTATGCGCTGTTCTCGGTGGTCATGGTGCTGCTGCCGTTATCTATGGGCTTTCATCTGCCCGTTTGGGCCAACCTCGCCCTGATCGCTATCACCGGTGTGGCGTTGTTCCATGGCTACGTCGGTGACCGTCCACGCACTTACTTCCAGGGTAATCCGAAGTTTCGCGACGAATATCACTTAACCCTCACTGACGCCGGTATCGAGTTTCATACTCAGAACATGAGCTCGATGACCGCGTGGAATTTCTATTCAGGTGTGGTCGAAAGCGACAGCTTCTACATTCTCATCTATGGCAACAACATTCACTCGCTCTCGATTGTTCCCAGGCGAGCTTTTCAAAGTAGTAACCAGGAAACAATTTTCCGACAGATACTGCGTCGAAATGTAGACCCCACCTTGAAACTCAGTACCGGCGAGCGCGATCACGTTCCTCAACGCTTAGCGCCACCCGACTGGCGATAATTGAAACTTGTAATCGGGCTCGGCGTGTAACTGGCTCATGAGTCGGAACTACTTTCGAGCCTATGGCGCGCTTACGTTGTTGCTGAATCCGGCGATATTCGCAGACACATTCCTTAGAGCACAGACGCAGACGCAGGGTCTTCGCGGGTTCTTTCTGTTTGCGGCGGTTGAAGTGGTCGGCTTCGGTCTGGCGTTTCTGCGACGGTGGGCCGCGCTTTACTTTTCGATACCGTTATTTTGTCTTGGCGTTCGGCAGGTATTTGTCTCGACTTATGCGGTCGTCTTTCCTCTGAACTTAGCCGCGATGCTTCTCGGGTTCTCATTGATGTTGCCGCTGATCGTCACGATTCGGATCTGGAAACAACTGACGTGGGGCCGCAGGTTCTTCTAGCTTTTTGTCGGAGCAGTCGCTGCGCGCCTGCATGACCTGTTTCAAGAATCGTTTTGCTACTTTTCCTGCGACCGTTCCGCCCAGCGAGCTCAACTTACCACCGGCCACGAGAATGTTAGTCCGCGCGTCGATCGCAGTATAGACATACTTCGTGAAGTGATCATGATGTACTTCGAGGATCAGGTCAGCGGCGTTTGGGTCTCGGGTGATGGCGAGACCCAACTGTGAAAACTCCGCCCTCTTCTGGAGCTTTTCTTCAATCACCGACTTGCCAACCAGTAGTGATGACGACCGCACGTAGATCAGTTTTGCGGATCGGAGAGAAGCAACCGGATCGGGCGCGGACGACTGGGCCGAAGCGCCAGTCGCCCAAAGCGACAACAAACACAGCACTGCGAGTAATGGAAGGAGTTTGCGGGGGTGCGTGGGGTGCGATCTCATGATGGACCGCAGTATCCAGGGTTTTGGGACTGCCGCTGAAGATGTTTAGGACAGTTTTATAATTGTCACCCTGAGAGAAGTTGGTCCTGTGATACGATTCGGCGTTCCGCAAAATTCTCCCTGGGAGCAAAAACATGAATCGCGTAGTTGTCTCTGTCGCTGTTGTCTTTCTTATCAGTGCGTGCGGGTTGCACAAACAATCTCAGACGAGTGAAAGCACGAATCAGCCGGCTCAGGCTGCTAAAGAGTCGCCGGCAAAGCCAGCGGCGTCAACCAACCCTGGTGAATTGCAACCGGGCCAGGCGAGTGGAACTTACACAGCGAAGGGGGAAGTCGTGGAGTTGAAATACTCCTACGCTGGTCGCGCGGAACGCTTTGGAACTGACTCGCTGGTGGTCCTGGTGACGGACAAGCCGATTCCACCTGAGGCGTTGGCCGAAGAGATAAAGTCGGCGACACTGTTGGAAGGCGAGAAGATCCGCGGGCTCGAATACGTGTTTGACGACAACGGCATGTGGGTTCGTTATCACCCCAGCCAGTATCAGGAGAGCAGCAGCAACAAGCTCAAGGAATACAAAGTTGAGAACGGGATCGTCCGCGGCATCGACGACAACGCCGGCAACCTCTCAGACGGCAAGTACGCTCGCTCAGTGAAGTTTGTGGCTACGATTGCGAAGTGAGGTTTATGCCACAAAGAGGCACAAAAGCTCAAAATCGGCAAAACCTATTTGAGCTTTTGTGCCTCTTTGTGGCTAATTTTTCATTTGATAACCATCACGGGGCGATCCGGAAGGTGACGGAGTTGCTCACGTGACCGTGCAGTACTAGTTTGAGAACGCAGGTTCCCGGGGCGATTCCGGTGGGCAGTACGAAGTTTACCTGCTTTAGGTTGAGGCCGGATATAGACACGGGCGTGACCTGTGCTGCGACCATGTTGAAAGTATGGTTAGCGCTATCCACCACGATCACGCCGACTGCCGAAGCCGATTCGAAAAAGGCCAGCTCGAGGTTTTCGGCAAACACGATTACACCGGTGTTTGGACTGAACGGATCCTTCACCATGTTTGCCGGATTAACCACACGGAACGGATCTCTCAGAAACAACACCGAGTCCACTGCCGCCACCTGATCAACGGCTGGTCCAGTCTCTTCCAGAAGCAATCTGATCTCGTCGTCATTAAGGATTGTTCCCTTACCTTGAGCGTCCAGAATGGTGGCGTTGGTGGCGGCGGTTAGATTGACGAAAAATTGCTCGTCATCTTCTACATCCGTGTCGCCATTAACCTGGACGAGGATCTGTCCGCTTAACTGACCCGCAGGAATCGTGGCAGTACCCGAGGCCGCTACGAAGTCAGATGGCGGTCCCGCTGATCCGACCTGTGTCGCGAACGTAACAGTAACGTCCTGCGTCGCAGCAGACTGAAGCGTCACCGGAAAACTAAAGCTCGTTGTGCCCGAATTTCCTTCCGCGGCCGACACATCACCAATCGACAATCCGATTGAGCCAACAGTGGCGCAGGGAGAAAACTCCGAGGTGTTACCTGACAGGTCGGTGGCGGTTGCTGTCAGCACTTCGCTCGAGGCCGTCGAGACAGCAAACGTAGTATCGAAGTTTGCATTGCCCGATGCGTCAGTGGTGACGAGTGTCGATCCGATGAAGTGCTCACCTTCACCATTGCCTGATGGATCGCAGGAAGTATTGCGATAGAAGTCGAGGTTGAATGAAGTACTGGCAGAACTGTTCAAACTTCCCTTCACATTAGTCGAGCCTCCGCCCGCCATTACTGAACTGATGATCGGAAAGTTTTGGAGATTATTGGCGCCGGTGTCTGAATCACCCGGGTCATTGGCGTTAGGGCCGGCTGGGCCAAGCTCGATGCCGAGACCGGGAGTGAATGGCGAACCCGAAGCGCCGTTTGAATGAATTGAGTTGCCGCGATACGAATTAGCTGTGGCGATAGCGCCATTGTTGGAAATGCCTCTTAACCCATTGAAAGCGATCACATTGCCCTCGCCAGCTCCGGTTCCTCCTACGGTGGTGTTGCGCCCGCCAAAAATACCATCGTCCAAATTGCCCAGTGGTCCGGTTCCGGTCGCGTCAGTGCCGATCAAATTGCCCTGAATGACATTGTTCAAGCTGCCGACACTGATTCCACTACCACGTCCTAAGCCGCTTGAAACCTTCCCGTTTCCGGAAATAAGGTTGCCCGCGCCGGGGGCGCTTCCGCCAATGACATTGTTGTTACCTAAATCGATATGAATGCCATCGCCGCCGTTGGGAATCTTTGAAATGCCGTTAGCGCTTGTACCGATGCGATTGCCCTGTACGGTTGTGCCGGTGGTGGTGAAGCTGCCGATTAAGATACCGTCGAAATTATTGCCGGAAATAACATTGCCGGCGCCCGGCGCTGCGCCGCCAATCAGCGTGTTTGAAACGGAAACGTCACCGGCGGAAGTACTAACGTCAACCCCTTCTCGCCCATTGCCGAGAGCCTTATCACCTTGCGCCGTGACACCGATATAGTTTCCCTGAATGACGTTCCCGGAAATGGCGCTGTTGACGCCCATGCAACAGAACAATCTCACCCGAACGCCGGCTTCGAAGTTCCCTGAGATAACATTTCGAGCACTCAGAGTCGCGCCACCTATGACGTTGTTTGAGCTAAACACGCTAACGCCTGCGCCGGTATTAGGAATCGCGATCTTGCCGGTCACATCTGTGCCGATGTAACAACCCTCGACATGAGAACCGCCACCGCCTGTGCCGATAATGATTCCGCCTGTTGAAAAGCCATTGATAACCAGACTGCGAATGGTGCTGCCGGGCGCATTCACAAACAGACCTCGCACCGCTGACATGCTGCCGTTCAGCTCGACTATCGGAGCTCCCGAAAAGCCCGGCTGCGTCGAGCCATCGATTACGACTGGATCGATGATGTCCGGAAGGCCGAGCAGGGGTTGGATTTTTAGCGATGGTCCAGTGATGTTGAAGTTGATCGTATCGGCTCCGGGGTTGGCGTTTGCGTCGAAGATGGCCTGCCGTAGAGAGCCTGGTCCGCTGTCGTTTACGTTAGTCACCACGAAGGTCGAGGCGGGCGGCGCCGCGTGCGTCTGATTGTTTCCGTATGCGAGGTAGAGCGCCGTACAGATGCCGAGCAGGAGTGAAAACGTAATCGCTTTAAGCGCAATCCGACGATACGGCGATTGGTGGGGGATTGTAATTCTGATAACTGATCTCCTGGGCTACGAGGGATTGAACGCTTGCGCGCCGTGGGCCAACTGGCGCTAATTATAGCAAAGGAATTGGCGCTCTCTACCAGCTCACTTCGATCATCGCCTTATCAATTTCGTAGTCAACCGAGCGAAAGGTGACTGAATTAAGCTTTACTTTTGCTCCCTGCGGGCAATGAGCGGAGGTTAAGATTTCGGATGGACGACCAGGATTCGTAAACTGATGTATCCAAGCACCAGGATGACGCCGAAGATCAAAGTCACTGCCAGCGGCCGCACGTGTGCCCAGGGACGTAGTAAGCCGTCAGCTATTCCAAACACTCGAGTAGGATCGACCAAAACGTCCCAACTGTTCCAGCGCAAAAACCTGCCAAGATAGATCGCAAATCCGCTCAGCACTAACGACACCAGGGCAAAGATCCAGCTCCAGGTTTGGCCAAGACGACGAGCCACGATTGTTTGAACGTCGATAAGTGAAAGGTACCCCACCAGCAGACCGGTTCCGGCACATGAAAGGAGAAGTGCGAGGTCGTACCACGCGGGAGCGTGGGTGGCGCGGGTCAGGTGCAGTATGTCGGTCAGAATGTAAGGTGCATTGGGAAGAAATAGTAACCACAGAACCAAAACTGCCAACTGGATGGGCCAGGGCAACTCCCAATGACGCGCAATTCGCAGCGCCGTACTCAGAAATAGCGGCATGCAGGCGAGAAAGAGATTGAAGATGAGAAATCGATAATAGCCTGAGCCTGTTCGATCTATGCGCACGGCGATCAGGCAGGCGCACCAAAACAGCAGCGTTGACACCACGATCATTCTTTTAAAGTCGGCGGATTTCAGAATTTCGCGCATTACTGTTACCTCAGTTCATTTCGACAATAAAATCGCTGCCAGCACAGTCGGAACAACTTGCATCGGTACGTTGTCCCAGCCACGCGGTGAAAGCGCCTCGACGAGAGTACAGATAAGGGCAATTAGTGGAACAACGATTAGTGAACGAAGATCGAAGCTTAGTTGCGGGCTGATTGCCACGCCGATCAGGAGAGCTACGACAGAAGCGGCCAGCACCGCGAGCGACCCCTCGAATGTCTTGGTGACGATCGCGCCATTAAGCGAAACTTTGTAGGGATGATTGCCCCAGCGCACGCCCGCCGGCTCCCCGGCAGCATCGCCCAGACCGCCCACCAGGTAGCCCACTACTGCTAATGGACCAAAGAATACGTTGCTGGTCATTCCACCGATCATCGTGGCGAAGTAAGAGACCACGATGTAATAGGTGCGGTCTGGGCCATCCTGCTCGCGCGCCAGCGCCTCGTACAGCCGGTCGCCCTGACCACGAAACACGGCAAAGCCGACCACCAGCGCGACTGCGGAGCCGAACACGCATACGGCCCAGAAGCAGCTTGAGGCCTGAACAAACACGGCTGTCGTGAAGATCAGCACGTGGAAGAGTTTGCGGGTGTATCCCGTGCGAAGGCGAGCTTTCGTTTTTAAGTGAGCGGCGAAGCTGAGACAGGAATAAGACCAAACGAGCGCAACTAGCGCTCCCAGCATCATGATGGTCGGACTCGGCAATCTCACGCGACCATAAATATCACAAGTACTTTGCAATGCCAAGTACTTTTCCTAAGAGACTGGCTCGGGATAGGGCGGGATTTCTCCCGCCGCGGGAGAAAGGCTCTATCCGGTGCGTCCGAACAGCGTCAGGTTGCGTTGTTGTGTGGCGGTCAGCTTCTCGAGAAATTCCGCTCGCGATACGACTTTCGCACCTAAAGCTTCCAGGTGAGGTGTCAACATCTGGATATCAATCCACTCCAGGCCACGCTCCTTCAGGTGCTCGATCAAGAACAGCAGCGCTAACTTCGACGCATTCGATCGCAACGAGAACATGCTTTCACCAGCGAAACTTCCACATGCATCTACTCCGTAAAGTCCACCAACGAGCTCAGCGCCTTCCCAAACCTCTACACTGTGAGCATGTCCCAGCCTGTGAAGCTCGCAATATGCGCGGATCATTTGCCCCGTGATCCAGGTACCTGATTCGTGGTTGCGTTTGATTGACGCGCAGTGACTGATTACCTGCGGAAACGATCGATCGATAGTGAATTGAAAATTATGCCTGGTTCGCGCGAGGCGTCGAGGAATGTGCAACTCGTTAAAGTCGAGGATGGCCCTTTCCTCCGGACAACACCATGGCACGATCTCCTCGATGGGCCATGGAAAAATCCCACGGCAGTAAGCGCGCATAAGGTTTGTGGTGGTGAGAGGTCCACCTAAAGCAACAATGCCATCAATTGACTTTGCAGGATCGATGAAATGAATCAGGCCACTATGATGCGACATCATGGTTCCGGGAATTTCAATGAGAGCTCTTCGTTCTTCAGCTCTACCAAAACATCGCCGGCAACGGTCTCACTGCCAAACAGGATCTTTTCGGCCAGTGGCTCCTTGATCTTCCCCTGGATCAAGCGAGCCATCGGTCTTGCGCCCAGCAGCCGATCGAAACCACGTTGGGCCAACCACGAGCGCGCTTCCGGCGAAAGCTTAACAACCACATTCTTTTCAACAAGCTGCTCGTTCAATTCGGCGATAAATTTATCGACAATCTGCTCGATGACGCGGGCATCCAATGCCTTGAACGCGATCCACGCGTCCAAACGATTGCGAAACTCCGGACTAAACGTTCGCTCAATTGCGCCTCTTCCCTGCCCTTTGCCCTGATCTTTCTGAAAGCCAATCCCGCTCTCGCTCATCTCTCTCGCTCCGGCATTGGTCGTCATGATCAGAATGACGTTTCTGAAATCAGCCTTCTTGCCGTTGTTATCAGTCAGCGTCGCATGATCCATCACTTGCAGCAGGATGTTGAAGAGATTCGGATGCGCTTTCTCAATCTCATCCAGCACTAACACCGCGTATGGAGTTCTGTTAATCGCGTCTGTCAGTAGGCCACCCTGATCGAAGCCCACATAACCCGGCGGCGCTCCAATCAACCTCGACACAGTGTGGCTCTCGGCGTATTCGCTCATATCAAAACGAATAAACTCGACACCCAAAATCACTGCAATCTGTTTCGCCAACTCAGTCTTGCCTACACCTGTAGGACCGGAAAACAGGAAACATCCGACGGGTTTCTCGGGTTGGCCCAGACCGGAACGAGACAACTTGATGGCGCGAACGACCTGCTCGATCGCATGGTCCTGGCCAAAAATCACGCCCTGTAGTTTGCTTTGCAGTTCTCCCAGCCGGACTTTTTCTGAACTCACTACTGTCTTAGGAGGAACTTTAGCCATTCGCGCAACCACAGTTTCGATGTCCTGTGTGTGAACGACTTTCTCCTCCGAAGTTGAGCTCAACTTTAACGCCGCGCCCGCTTCATCGAGCACGTCTATCGCCTTATCGGGTAAGAACCGATCGTGCATGTACTTCGCAGACATCTCAGCAGCTACTCGTATCGCATCAGCGCTGTACTTCACACCGTGATACTCCTCGTAGTAGCTCTTCAGTCCGTTCAGAATTCCCACCGTCTCTTCCACAGACGTTTCTGAGACTTCGATTTTTTGAAAGCGGCGGGCGAGTGCCCGGTCTCTTTCGAATGACGCCTTGTACTCGCTGTAAGTCGTAGAGCCAATGCAACGCATTTCACCCGAAGCCAGCGCGGGCTTGAGAATATTTGACGCGTCCATCGACCCACCGTTAACGGCCCCGGCGCCGACTATCGTGTGAATCTCGTCGATGAAAAGAATTGAGCCAGGAATCTTTTTGAGCGCAGTGATCACGCCCTTGAATCGTTGTTCAAACTCACCGCGGTATTTCGTACCTGCGAGAACAGCTCCCATATCCAACGCATACAAAGTTGCGGAGCGCAGCAACTCCGGAACTTCACCCAAATGAATTTTTAGCGCGAGCCCTTCAGCAATCGCTGTTTTGCCAACGCCCGGCTCGCCCACATAAACCGGATTGTTTTTACGACGGCGGCACAATATCTGAATCGTTCGTTGCAACTCGTCGTTCCGGCCGATGAGTGGATCGATTTGTCCCGCCGCGGCGCGCTCGTTCAGGTTAACTGTAAAAGCCTTTAAGGGATCTCTGGATTGTCGCGCTTCTTCCTCGCCTTCATCAGCGTTGACGTCACCAGTTGCCTGGGTCTCCCCTGCGGCAGAAATTCCGTGCGAGATGTAGTTGAGTACGGCGAGACGTGTGATTCCATGCTTATTTAACAGATACACAGCGTGAGAATGCTGTGCGTGGAATAGCGCCGCCAGAACACCACCACCGTTCACTTCCTTTTGTTCGCTCGCTTGCGCCTGGAGCAACGCATACTGCAATACCCTTTGGAATGCGATTGTCTGTTCCGGCAACGTGCTCGGATCCGGATTGACCATTTCGCTGTGTGCAGCAAAGAAGTCCTCGATATCCTTCTTCAAAGTATTGAGGTTTCCGCCGCAGGCATAGATTACGTCGCGCGCGGTGGGATCATGGAGCAGCGCCAGAAGTAGATGCTCCAACGTTACGTACTCGTGTTGTCGAGTGGTCGCGTCGGCAATTGCCAGGCTTAAAGTGTTTTCAAGTTCCTTTGTGATCATCGTCCTCTTCCATCGTGCACAAGAGCGGGAACTCATTAGCTTGAGCCAGGCTCGTCACTTTGTCTACCTTCATCTCAGCGACTTCAAAAGTAAAGACGCCGGCGAGGCCAATGCCTTTCCTGTACGTCCAGCATGAGACGAAT
>Ga0207712_10003469_pt1 | contig 9955 bp, 8 predicted proteins | sample KBSS44metaG_FD_184402 | JGI IMG/M metagenome (GOLD analysis project Ga0207712, IMG submission 184402) | Switchgrass rhizosphere microbial communities from Kellogg Biological Station, Michigan, USA - KBS S4-4 metaG (SPAdes) (version 2) | ecosystem: Host-associated > Plants > Roots > Rhizosphere >...
CTGCAGCTCATCCCGGATGCGCGGATGCTGCCGAGGGCGTTTCTCGATTCGCTGACCGGTGATTTCGGCCCCGCGGTGATGTCGCGCTTCCCGTTGGGGCTCGGATCGGACGGCATCGCGCGGAGTCCGTTCGCCGGGCTGGCGAACGCGCTGCGCTTCCCGTACGACCCGCGTCCGTCGCGCGAATTCCTCGTTCGAGCGTACACGTGGGGATCGGCCTACGCCGAGCTCGCGGAGAGCCAGAAGGGGTCGCTGGCGCCTGGTATGCTCGCGGACATCGCCGTGCTGTCGCAGGACATCTTCACGGTTCCCGTGGAGGTGCTGGCGCGCACGGAAAGCATGCTGACGCTCGTTGGCGGTCGCGTCGCGTGGGACGCGGGTGTGCTTCGCTGATGCAAATGGCGACGGCGATACTGAACGCCGCCCTCGCGGGCAGGTACCGAATCGAGCGCGAGCTCGGTGCCGGGGGCATGGCAGTCGTGTACCTCGCGCAGGATCTCCGCCACGACCGGCGGGTCGCGGTCAAGGTGCTTCGGCCGGAGCTCGCGGCGATCCTCGGCGCCGAGCGATTCCTGCAGGAGATCAAGACGACGGCGAATCTCCAGCACCCGCACATCCTCGGTCTGCTCGACTCGGGCGAGGTCGAAGGGCTCCTCTGGTACGCCATGCCGTACGTCGATGGAGAGTCGTTACGCAGCCGGCTTCAGCGGGAAAAGCAGTTGCGCGTCGACGATGCGCTCCGCATCACACGCGAGGTTGGCGTCGCGCTCGACTACGCGCATCGCCACGGTGTCATCCACCGCGACATCAAGCCCGAGAACATCCTCCTCAATGATGGTCAGGCGATGGTTGCCGATTTCGGCATTGCCCTCGCGGTGAGCGCCGCGGGCGGCGGCCGCATGACCGAGACCGGCATTTCGTTAGGTACGCCGCAGTACATGAGCCCCGAGCAAGCCATGGGCGAGCGGGAGCTGACGGCGCGGTCCGACGTCTACGCGTTAGGCTGCGTGGTGTACGAGATGCTGGTCGGCGAGCCGCCGTTCACCGGTGCCACCGCCCAGCAGATCCTCGGCCGGGTCCTGACGGCCGAACCGGTCTCCATCGCTGCGCAGCGGCGCACGGTACCGCCACATGTCGACGTCGCGGTTCTCACCGCGCTCGAGAAGCTCCCGGCCGACCGGTTCGCGACGGTCGCTGATTTCCTCGCTGCGTTAGGCGGCGCGACGGCGGCACCGAGCGTCACACGCCTTCCCTCTGGAACCCGACCACACCGGGGCGGAGCGCAACCGGTCTCGTGGCGGCGTATCGCACTCGTGGCCGCGTCGGCCGCGGTCGCCGCCAGCGCCGTCGCGGCGTGGAGCCTTCGCCGCCAACTCGGCGCGCGCGACCCCAAGGTGACGCGCTACGCCCTGGCATTCCCGAAGGGAGAGGAGCCTGTCGGGCCTGCGTTCTTTCCGTTCGTGGCGGCCTCGCGCGATGCGTCCCGTCTCGTGTACTTCGCCCTCACGTCGCGAGGGCCGATCTTTCGGTTACACGACGCCACGAAGCTCGAGCCGCAATCCCTCGGGGCGGCAGGATCCGCCTCATCGATGATGTGCATCTCACCAAACGGCGAGTGGGTGGCGTACGCGTCGGGAAGCCCCGGCGACCTGCGCAAGATGCCGGTCTCGGGTGGCACGTCGATCACGCTCGTTAGGGATTCCGCGGCTGCAACATGGGCACAGTGGGCGAGCGACGGCTGGATCTACTTCACGCTGATCTCGGGCGCGCTCGCGCGAGTGCGCGAGGACGGCGGCGACATCGAGATCCTCGCCAAGCCCGACACCGTGAGCGGAGTCCGCCAGATCACCATCCCCGACGTCCTCCCCGGCTCGAGGGCGGCGATTGTTACGCTCTTCCAGCCAGCGAAGGGAGGAAACGAAATCGCTGCCCTGGATTTTTCGTCCGGCGAAGTCCATCGCCTCGTTGGGGGCCAGGTCGGCCACTACGTCAAGAGTGGCCATCTGGTGTTCTCCGACTATGACGGGAACCTTCTGGCCGCTCCATTCGACCCGCGGACGCTCGAGCTCACCGGCGTACCGCGGCGCGTCGGTGTGCAGGTAGCACCGAATGGCGTGTTCGCGATCAGTGAGACCGGAACGCTCGTGCATCACCTCAGCTCCGGTACGTTCGAAGGACGACCCACCTGGGTAGAGCGAGATGGCACGGCCCACCTCGTCGATTCGGCGTGGAGCGCGCGAATCACGACTCTTGCCCTCTCGCCCGATGGGTCGCGGGCGGCGGTCAGCATGCCCCGAGGCGGTGCCGAGAACATCTGGGTCAAACAGCTCGACAAGGGACCGTTCACTCCGCTCACCAACGACGGCGGTCAGAACTACCGACCGGCGTGGTCTCGTGACGGCAGGAGCCTAACGTTCGTGTCCGACGTCGAGGGGATCCAGAAGATCTTCAAAATACGAGCTGACGGGACAGGCGGTCGTCGCGTCGTCGCGAGGGCGTTCACAAACGCCGATGAGGGCGCTCTCTCGGCGGACGAGCAGTGGGCAGTGCTGCGCGTGCGAACCAGCGGGCGCCGCGACGTCGTCGCCTACCGTGCGGGCGACACGGTACCGGTGATGATCGCCGCCACGCCGGCCGAGGAATACTCGCCGGCGCTGTCGCCCGACGGGCGTTGGGTTGCGTACGTATCCGACGAGAGTGGTCGCGCCGAGGTGTACGTGCGCCCGTTCCCGCACGCCGACTCGGCGCGCATGCAGGTCTCCGTCGCGGGCGGGGCCGAACCGGTTTGGGCGCCGAGCGGGCGAGAACTGTTCTACCGAGATGCGGCACTCGACCTTGTTGCGGTCGAGGTGACCGTAACGCCGTCGTTAGGCCTCGGCCGGCAGCGACGATTGTTCTCGACGCGACCCTACTATGTGGAAGGGCTACACGCTGCCTACGGCGTCACGCATGACGCGAAGCGGTTCTTCTTTGTGGCCAACGCCGAAAATTCCGGGTCACACCTTGTCGTCGTACATAACTGGCTTGCGGAACTGGAATCGATCATGGCGTCGAACGGGAGGGACCGGTGATTTCGCCCGATCCGGTTCCAGAGGAAGGAATCTTCGTTCGCTCGGATCAGTACGCGCTCGTCCGGCAGGGCGTGCCATCGCTTCTCATTAGCCTTGGCCTCAAGAGCTCAAACCCCGGTGTGGATGCACTCGCGATGGCGAAGGAGTGGTCTGAGACGAAGCATCACTCCCCGCAGGACGACGCTACGCAAGCCATTCATTACGAGTCGAGCGCGCGGCTCGCCAACCTGGCTGCGGCGCTCGGTCACGCGGTCGCGATGGTCCCCGAGCGGCCACGTTGGAATGCGAATGACTTCGTCGGGCGTGCGCTCGGAAGCTCGAACCAGGATTGAGGAACACTCGGCATTCGACGCCGCTGGACGTCACAGATAGCGCGCCGTACCGTAGAGCAACCCACGTCAGGCATTCAAGTCTCGGCAAGGCGACCATGCTGGAGATCGTCGGCAGCATTGCGAAGAGAGGTCTTGCTGTTTTTCTAGTCGGCGCGTCGCTCGCATGCGGCGCAGTCACCGATCCACCGGGGGTCGCGTCCAGCGGGCCTCCGAATGGGCCCACGCTCGCGATTCCGCCGGGACCATACACGCCGGGCCAGTCGTACTTCGGACGGAACAACTACATCGAGTACGTCGCGGGCAACGCGCCGGTCATCTACTCGGCTCCGCACGGCGGGCCGCTCACGCCAACGGAGATCCCCGATCGCACGGCGAGCAACTGCGGCGGCGCCGCCACGACGACGACCGACCTGAACACGATCGACCTCGTGCGGGCGATGCAGCAACGGCACTTCGCGCGCTTCGGGACGTATCCGCATCTGATCATCAATCATCTCGCGCGTCGAAAGCTCGACGCGAACCGCACCGTCGAAGAAGCGGCATGCGGTGACGCCGAAGCGCTCATCGCGTTCGATGAGTGGCACGACTTCATCGACGTCGCGAAGGCTGCGGTGCTCGCAGCGAGCAATCGCGGTTGGTACATGGACATGCACGGCCACGGTCACACGGTTCAACGACTCGAGCTTGGCTACTTGCTCACCGGCGCCCAGCTCGATCTCTCGAACGCGTCGCTCGACGCCAATGCGGCGTATGAGGACACGGCGAGCATGCGCACGATCTCGGAGTCGGCGCCGCTGTCGTTCTCGGCGTTGCTGCGGGGCTCGAGCAGCCTGGGGACGCTGTACGCGAACAACGGATTCCCGTCAGTGCCCAGCACGTCGGATCCTGGGCCGGGTGGCGAGTCGTACTTCTCGGGCGGCGACAACACGCGACGTCACACGTGCGGTGCGGAAGCGACTGCGTTCGGAGGAACGACTGCCGGCAACATCTGCGGTGTGCAGATCGAGGCGAATTTCACGGGCGTTCGCGACAACGCGACGAATCGCGATCGGTTCGGTGACGCGACCGCCATCGTGCTCGAGCAGTACCTCGCGACGCACTGGTCGTTGAACCTCGGGAGCGGTCCGCCGCCGCCCGTCATCACGATCAGCCTGCGGAAGTACAAGGTGAAGGGCGTGGCGAACGTCGACCTCACGTGGAGCGGAGCGACGGCGTCGACCGTCGACGTTCAGCGGAACGAGGTGGTGGTGGTGACCACGCCTAACGACGGCGCGCACACGGACGTGCTTGGGAAGGTGAGCGGGACGTTCACGTATCGGGTGTGTAATGCCGGCACGTCGACGTGTTCTGCATCGGCGAGCGTGACGTTCTAGCGCCAGCGAGCGGCGGGCGGTTTGACGACGTGTGGCGGCACGCTAGCGAGTCTCGAGATGTTGCGCGTGCGAAGGGCCTGCCGCACGCGGTGATCAGGCGAGCCGGAGACCTCGAGTACCCTGGAGGTCGGCGGCCAGCGTCGACTTGCCAGTGGCGTGAGCTCCGGAGATGGCGACCCGCATGGAAACAAGATGTGGAGCACTATCCTCCGGCGAAATCAACGGCGACGATATGGTGTAGGTCACGCAGACTCAGGTGCGCGATACGGTGGGGAGACCTGGATCGCGCGCATTCAGCCGTCAATCGCGAGGCGAGCTCGCTGCGCGCGGTCGTCCTGCTGTCGTCAGCGTTTCCCGGAGACGTACCGATTCGGATGCGCGGCCTCGTCAGCCGGCACATCCAGGATGCCCAGGAAGTGGAGTGGCCCGCCATGTCGCGACACCGCGCTACGCTGACCATGATCCCCGCGGCGCTCGGTGAGGCAGTCGCGTTGACGCTCGCGCTGCCCGTCAGCGGTGACGGACAGGCGACTGCACAGCGGGCAATCGTTGACGCGCTCGACCAGGCGCTCGACGCGCGTCGCCAGCGCATTCTCATCAGCCAGTCGGCGGTGAACTGGGTGAAGTGGCTCGCGTTGATCACTGAGGCGATGTGCACGCTGGCGGCGATCGCGATGGTCCACAGCGACAACCGCCCGTCGGCACGGCTCGCAATGGGCCTTTTCTCGACCGCGGTCGCCGTCTGCGTCTTCCTGATCACCGCGCACGATCGACCGTTCACGGGCCAATTCTCCGTCCGTCCGACGCCATTGCTGCAGGTCCGGCCGGATTCACCCACCACGGAGAAGGGATCGTAGCGACGACGCCGAGCTTACGCGACGTCGAGAATCAGGATCGCCCGCCGTTTCGCGCCCCAGCGACCCGGCTCGCCGTCGAACACCCCGGCGCACGCCGTTCCACAGCGCAGGCATCGCCCATCGCTCGTCAGGTGCCACCCGCGCATGGTGTACCAGTCCCGCTCGACGAGCGGAGCGCCGCAGGCGTGGCAAACGGTCGTGCCACCGGTGACGTCGTGCACGTTGCCGGTGTATGCGTAGCGCATGCCGTTGTCGAGCGCGATGTGACGGGCGCGCGTTAGGGTCGCCGGTGGTGTGTGCGGCCGGTCGAGCATCTTCCAGTCCGGGTGGAACGCGGTGAAGTGAATCGGCACGTCGGGACCGAGTCGCTCCACGATCCACCGCGTCATGGCGTCGAGCTCGTCATCGGAGTCGTTCAACCCCGGAATCACCAGGTTGGTGATCTCGAACCAGACGCTCGTCTCGTGCTTCAGGTACTCGAGCGTCGCGAGAACCGGCTGCAGCTGTCCCGCGCAGATGTCGTGGTAGAATTTCTCGGTGAAGCCCTTGAGATCGACGTTCGCCGCATCCATGTGCCGGTAGAACTCGGCGCGCGGCTCCGCGTTCTGGTAGCCCGCGGTCACGGCCACGCTCGCGAGCCCGCGCGCACGGCATGCGTCGGCAACGTCGATCGCGTATTCGTGGAAGATGACCGGGTCGTTGTACGTGAAGGCGACGCTTCGGCACCCAAGCTCGAGCGCGACCTCGGCGATGCGCTCAGGCGACGCCACGTCGGTGAGCGTATCGACCTCTCGTGATTTACTGATGTCCCAGTTCTGGCAGAACTTGCACGCGAGGTTGCAGCCCGCGGTGCCGAAGGAGAGAACGGGCGTACCGGGAAGGAAGTGGTTGAGCGGCTTCTTCTCGATGGGATCGACGCAGAAACCGCTCGACCGGCCGTAGGTCGTGAGCACGATCTCGCCCTCGTGGCGGGCGCGAACGAAGCACATGCCGCGCTGATCATCGCGCAGCTTACACGCACGAGGGCAGATGTCGCACTGCACGCGGCCGTCATCGAGGCGGTGCCAATGCTTCGTCGAGACGGCCCACTCGTTCCACATACCACTGCTACCGGTGAAGACCCCAAAAGCACGAACGCAGAAGTCGCTGAACACTCTGAATCACGCAGAAAACAACTGTGAACAGCAAGTCGTTCACAGTGGCCTTTGCGGCTTCGCAGTAGTTCCACGACTTCTGCGTTGCCGTTTCCTGTGGCGTTGGCAGACTAATTAGGCACGGGCGCTACAGCTCCAGCCGCGGCGCGCCGACCAAGCCCAGTGCGCTACTCGAGGTTGGGCTTACCCGGAATTCCCCGAAGAACCAAAAAAAACGCAGGAGAGGCCGGTGGGCCCCTCCTGCGCTCATTTGCCGGAACAGCGATCGTCAGGCGATCGTCGACAGCGAGGCGTAGTCGAATGTCTCGATCGTCGGCTTCCCGGTCATCACCGGGCGAAGCGCCTTGTCGACTTGCGGGTACGTCGCGGTCTCGTACTTCCGCGCTGCATCCGCAGTGTTCCAGACGCTGATGGCGAGCACATGCTGATCGTGCACGAGCAGCAACTCGTCCTTGAAACCGTCCTGTTTCTTCAGGACTGGAAGCACTTCGGTCTTGAAGAGCTTGTGGAACTCTTCGTTCTTGTCCTTCGCGATGTCGAAGCGAACGCTGCGCGCGACCTGTTTGTTGATGTCTTGCATTTGAGAATCTCTCCAGACACCTCGTCGGTGTTTTTCCGGAGCCCTGCGTGCGAGGATCTTCCGCAGGTCCCCAACGCCGAGAGGATCAACCCTGGCGCCCTGAGTCGTTCCCTATAGTTCAAGTAGTATAGCACATCCAGCGAGCTAAATGTGGAATTTGCAATAATTTACCTTAAGACGCGCTGGCCACGTTAGTTACCTGTCGAGGCTGCATCGGCACGGAGCGCGCGCCGATCGAGCGCACGCGGGCACTACAGCTCCTGCCGCTCGAAGATCCCCACCGCCGGAACTGCCGCCACCGTGATCGCACCCACGGCCGTTGCCATCCGCCAGCCTAACGACACCGATTCTCCCAGCAGGGCGTCCCGCATGACCGGCATCAAACCGAGGAAGCCGTACCGCGCCGCCGGCGCTCAGTTCGACAGCAGGAGTGTGAGGAAGTGGAAGCCCAACCCCGGCACCCGCCGCAGCGCCCCGTGAGCGGAACGCTGCCGAGAACAGCGTCATCACGAGAGTCGCTTCGTCAACGCAAGGATCGCCGTTCCCCAGGGGCGCTCACCCGATATGACACTCGCTCCCGTGATCTTCTCGAACGTGCTCGTAGCCCGAGCCACGAGTGCCGCACAGGAGATCCCTCGCTGACGCTCGGGATGACAAGTGAGCTGACGCTCGGGATGACCGTAGCCGGCTGTGTTGCAGTTCGGATCCGCCTCATCGTTGTTCCTACCGTCACCGTTTGCTGATGTCTTCGTCGAGCACCGGTTTGAGGTCGAGGATTGGCGTCCCGTTCAACGCCTCGAGATGGCGCACTCGAATTCGCGTGCCGTCGATGGCCGTGACCTCCACGCGGTGCAGGCCGATCGGGTTCGGACGGTGCGGCGAGCGCGTGCTGAAGACGCCCTCCTGAGGCCTCGACGTGTCACCACGCGGGTGCACGCTCAGGACATCGCGACGAGCGCGATCGAGCCACGTCAGCAGAAAGACCCCGTCGCCGGGCCGAAGATTCCGCAAACCATCGAGCACCGACGGCTCGAAGACCAGCCATGCCTCGGGTGCACCCTCGTCGGCCTGCCGCGGCGCTGATGCCAGGTCGGTCAACTCGGACTCGACCCTGCCGATCGGCTTCACTTCGAACGTCGTCACGTCGCTCTCCCCGTTATTGGTCATCGAAGGAAATCTTTCGCGAGGCCGGGCATTCCGCATCTCTGTCTGTCGAGCCTCCTAGGCCAGCCCGGCGGCGGAGATGTCTGTTTTTTGGACACCGGACGAGACCGGCTCCTGACCTACGACCCCTCGATCGACAATGTTGTAGCTACCGAAGCAGGAACACGAGAACGCGACTCGCCAACACGGCTGGCTCGATGCGAGGGCTTGCCGCTGATTGGCATCTCGACGTCGTGAACGAGGAGGGCCGCATGTTTCGTGTCTTGCGGGTGGTGATCGGTGCGTGCCTCGGCGCAGCGCCTAACGCGCTGGCGCAACCGGCCGCGTGTCCTGCGAGCCCCGACACCCTGCAGAGCGTCGCCCACGAATTCTGGGCGGCCTACAACCGCCGGGATCTCGCCGCCTCGATCGCGTCCTCGACGACCAATTGCTGTTTGTCGGTGTCCAGGGCGTTCCGGCCATCGGCCGAGCGAATGGAAGACGTTCGAACGATCGTCGCCGGCAACACGGACGAATCGCTCGACCCACGGAAATCCGCGAGCGAAGAACGTGTCGTGCTTTCCGCGCTCCGGAAAGTCCGATCAAGTCCGGGACGAGCGGGGCCTGGTCGTCGGTATCCACTACACGCTCGAGGATGGCGAAATGGAGGCGAAGCGCATCCCGTGAACCAGGTCGCGTCGTCGGCGTCAGCAAGCGTCGGCCGTCAATGACGCGTCGCCACCAGCGAACCACTCCTGCCGGTCAGTTGCCGGACCCGAGTGTAAGCCGCATTATCTGGTCGGGCGATTCGATACCCGCCCCTCCACCCCGGCCGGAACCCCGTCGCACCCGCGCGCGAGATCCACGTCGTGGTCGATTCGAACGTGACGTCCGCACGGCGTCGCGCAAATGAGCGTTGGCTGCGGGTGATGTACTGTCGTTAGTCGGGCTGCGCGGACCATAATTCCGAGCCGCTGGATCGGCGTTGTTCGTCCTCGCACTGGACCGACCCCATGTCCGCACCCCTTGCTGAGCTGTTCGGCACCGCGATCCTCATCATGCTCGGCAACGGCGTCGTCGCCAACGTCGTCTTGCAGCGCACGAAGGGTTACAACTCCGGTTGGATCGTGATCACCGCCGGCTGGGCGTGTGGCGTCACGATCGCCGTCTACTGCGTGAACAGCATCAGTGGGGCGCACCTCAACCCCGCCGTCACCATCGCGCTGGCGTCGATCGGCTCCTTTCCGTGGGCGCAGGTTCCGCTGTACATCGCCGCCCAGGTCCTCGGCGGATTCCTCGGGGGCGTCATCGTGTGGCTCGCCTATCTGCCGCACTGGAAGGCGACCCCGGACCCGGAGAGCAAGCTGGCCGTGTTCTCGACGGCACCGGCCATTCGCGCCACAGGACCCAATCTCGTCACGGAGATCATCGGCGGATTCGCGCTC
>Ga0207712_10003471_pt1 | contig 9954 bp, 7 predicted proteins | sample KBSS44metaG_FD_184402 | JGI IMG/M metagenome (GOLD analysis project Ga0207712, IMG submission 184402) | Switchgrass rhizosphere microbial communities from Kellogg Biological Station, Michigan, USA - KBS S4-4 metaG (SPAdes) (version 2) | ecosystem: Host-associated > Plants > Roots > Rhizosphere >...
CGTGATCCGCGGGCTCGGTATGCTTCTCGAGCGCGCGCTCTTTCGCGTCGTCGCTGCGCTTGATCAAACGCGCCGCGAGCATCGGCGTGAGCGTGAACGACACGAGCAACGACACCGCAATCGCAAACGACGCCGTCAGACCGAACGACGACATGAAACGTCCGACGATGCCGCCCATGAATCCAACCGGCAGGAACACCGCGAGCAGCGACAACGTCGTCGCCATGACCGCGAGGCCGATCTCCTTCGTGCCTTCGATTGCGGCCTGGAACGGCGGCACACCTTTCTCTTCGATAAACCGGAAAATGTTTTCGAGTACGACGATCGCGTCGTCGATCACGATACCGACCATGAGCGTAAGGGCGAGCATCGTGATCTGATTCAGCGTAAAGCCCATCGCCGCCATGAGTCCGAACGTGGCGATGAGCGACGTCGGAATCGCGAGACCGGCGATAACCGTCGATCGGAAACTCCAAAGGAAAACGAACACGACGATCGCGGCGAGAATACTGCCCTCGATCAAGTGAGTCTGAATCGCTTCGATCGACGCTTTAATAAAGATCGACTGGTCGCCGACGACTTCGGTTTTGAAGCCCGGCGGCAGCGTCTTGCTGATCTCCTGCAAACGCTCCTTCACTGCGTCGGCGACGGCGACGGTGTTCTGGCCTGACTGTTTCGAGACGATCAGCGTCACTGCGGGCTGGCCGTTGAGTCGCGCCTCGGTGCGCGGCTCTTCGGCTCCGTCTTCCGCGTAACCGATGTCACTGAGTTTGACTGCGTAAGTGCCGCGATTCGCGACTACGAGCTCGTTAAACTCGGTGGGCTGGACGATGCGTCCCATCGTGCGCACTGTCAGCTCGCGTGCGCCTTCGTCAACACGGCCGCCCGGCACTTCCAGGTTTTGCGCGCGCACTGCATCCGCGACTTGCGCCACTGTCACGTTGAACGCGCGCATCTTGTCGGGGTCAACCCAGATCTGAATTTCGCGACGGCGTCCGCCGATGATCTGCACGTCGCCGACGCCGTTGATCGATTCGATCTGCTGCTTGATCTGGTTGTCGGCAACGTCCGTCACTTCGCGCAGCGAGCGTGGTGCTGACACAGCGATACGGACCACCGGCGCCGCGTCAGTGTCGAGCTTTTGCACGATCGGCTGTTCGGCAGTGACCGGAAGATCGTTGATGATCAGCTCGATCTTGTTTCTGACTTCCTGCGCCGCGACGTCAGGATTCTTTTCGAGCAGGAACGTGATGAAGACTTGCGAAACACCTTCGACGGAAGTTGAGCGCAGCTCGTCGATACCGGAGATCGTGTTGACTGCCCCTTCAACCTGATCCGTGATCTCAGTCTCGATCTCCTGTGGCGACGCGCCGGGATTCACGACCGTGACGGTGATCGTCGGCAAGTCGATCTTCGGAAACAGATCGACGCCCAGCGACTTGTAGGAGAACAACCCGACGACAGTCAGGCTGAGAATCAACATCGTCGCGAACACCGGGCGGCGAACACATATTTCAGCAAGCTTCTGCATAAAGACTTTCTTTTATTGTTTTATAGCGACGCCGTCGGTTAACTGCTCGAGATTGCTCGTCGCAACCTGCTCGTCCGCGGCGATCCCGTTCCTGATCTCAATGAGGTCGCCATCTGTTTGACCTGTCTGTACAAGACGCTGTTCGGCGTGGCCGTTCTTGATTACGTACACGCGATTCACGCCCGCATCGCTCACGACCGCGCGCGCCGGAATCAGCACTGCCGGCTCAGCACGCTCCTGCAAGAGTCGCACGGTGGCAAACTGGCCCGGCTTGAGTGCGTTGCCGCTGTTCTCGATCTCCGCTTCGACAGTCATCGTGCGCGACTGCGCTGAAACATTCGGCGCTATACGCGCGACACGTCCGGCGAAGTTCTTGTCAGGCCACGCGCTCGTCGTGATCGAAACTGATTGGCCCACCTTCACTTCCCGAATCGCCTGCTCGGGAATATCGATACGAATGCGCAGCGGGTTCGTGCGAACGATCGTCACGACTTTCTGCTGCGGCGACACGTATTCGCCCAGGTCCGCTACTCGCTCAGTCACGTAACCGTCGATCGGCGCGGGAATGACCGCGTACTGTAAATTCTTTTGCGCGAGCCCGAGCTGCGCCTGCGCGTTCGCGACGTTCGTACGCGCCACATCGACTCCTGCATAGTTTTGTCGCGCCTGCGCGAGGGCGACTTCATACTGCTCTTTCAACTGATCGCGTCGCGCGCGCGCGTCGTCGTAGAACGAACGCGACACGTCGCCCGATTCGATCAACTTCTCAGCTCGCTGCAAATTCTTCTCAGCGAGTTCAAGGGTGACCCTCGCTGCGGCGACATCCGCAACGCGATTGGGATCGAACGCCTGATTGGGACGCAGCCCGATTTTCTCTTCCGCCTGGCGAACTGCGGCTTTGGTCTGTTCAAGTTGCGCGGACGCCTGTGCGACACGCAGTTTCAACTCGGCATCGTCGAGACGCACGAGCATCTGGCCGCGCCTAACGTAGCTGCCGATGTCGACGCCGACTGCGACGACCTTGCCTGAAGTTTGCGGCGCGACGTCGGTTTGCTGGTCGCCTGCAAGACTGCCTGTCGCTTCAAAGAAGCGCGGCAGCTCGCGTTTGATCGCGGCAACAGTCGTCACCTCGACCGCGGCTGGCTCTGCATTCGCGGCTGATTCCTCTTTTCGAACATTCGCTTTCGAGCCACCACACGACGAGACAAAAGCTCCAATCGCGACGAGCAGCAGCATTACAAGCCCGAGTTTTAGTTTCCCAGTAAGTTGCATCTTGTCTTTTGATAACGAACTATTTTTCAGCCTTCGCCGCCTCCGGCAAAGTAATTCCCTTTAAGAGAATGTCAGTGAAAACCTTTGCGGCGCTCTCGTTTGAGATATTCAGCAAACGACGATCGGGATCCCAGAGATTGTTGTTGAGCGAGTGGTGCATCACCATGCCGATGAAGCAGCGCACCACGATCGCCGGATCGATCTCGATGAACGCTCCGTCGCGCTGTCGCTCGCGAATGTAGCCGCCCAGAAACTCGTAAACGTGTCGCACGATCTGATCGAAGAACATTTGCGAGAGCTCGTGCTTCTCGAGCGCCGAGTAGAGCAGCAGTCGCTGAAACTGCGGATCCTTTTCGTGATGATCCAGCGCGCCGAGTGCGAGCGACTCGAAGACAGCCGCGTCGTCTTTACGTTCCATCGGGGCGGCGGCCGTCTCTGCCGGATCAAACCGGCCACTGGCGCAAGCTTTGTGATCGAGAATGGCGGAGTAGAGCTCCTGTTTGGTGGCGAAGTGTCGAAACACCATCGCCTCGGAGACTCCGGCCGCGGTGGCAATCTCTTTTGTAGTAGTGCCGCGAAAGCCTTTTTGTGAAAAGAGGGTTACGGCCACTTCGAGGATCTGGAGCCGCCGCTCTTCTCCCGCCATGCGGGGGCTGGTAGCGGCCCCTTCAATCGTCATCTGCTTACTCAATACGGTTTATCTTCCTATTCTTCCTAGCGTAAAGTAAGTACTTACTTACCATCGACGACGCTTTGATGTCAAGAGGTTAAGTGGAGTTGGTTAAATCCGTTCTCGATCCGTGTTATCCGTGGTTAAAGCTGCCACAGATTTCACAGATAGTGGACGGATTTATGCTGCGTTGTATTCTTTCGCAACAAGTTACGTGCAGAAAACACCAACCTTTGCATTATTTCTCTAGGCACAATGATTGCTCACGTGTGCGGCTAGCCCAAATTCTATTTTTTCATTTTGAGAAGGAGTATTCAGACATGCCAGAAAACGGAAGCATCAACGAACCAACCACCGGAACAACAGGCGCAACCACAGGCGCGACCGGCACAGCGGGAGCCGGTGCAGCTACCGCTCTATCGCAAACAGCTCATGACTACGGTCAGAAGATCTCTGAAGTCGCGAGTCAGGCGAAAGACTACGTGAGTGACAAAGTCTCTGTCGTCGGCGACAAGTTCAAAGAACTGCAAAACGCAGATCTCGGCGAGCTCGCAGAGAACGCGAAAGAATATGCGCGCCAAAAACCAGGCCAGGCGCTTCTGATCTCAGCAGCAGCGGGTCTTTTACTCGGTCTGATCATTCGAGGCCGGCGCTAAACCGGTCGCGAACAGGGGGTGAACCAAGATGGCGGCAACAAAAACAAGTCTGACCCAGGCTAATGAAATGCCTAACGGGTTGGCTACACGCAACGACAATGAAAGTCTGCCAAATCTCTTCAGCCGTCTCGGCGATGACGTGATGCAGCTCTTCAATTCTCAGCTTGCGTTATTCAAAGTGGAGATCAAGGAGGAGGCAAACGCCTACGCGCGCGGCGTCACCATGATCGCGATTGGCGCCGTGATCGCAACCATTGGCTTTGCACTTCTCAATGTGGCGATCGCTTTCGCGGTCTCGACTCTGTTCGCGCAGGCAAATTTCAGCCAACCGGCCAGTTATGCTCTCGGGTTTGTAGTGACTGGCGGCTTCTATCTGCTGGTGGGTGCGATCGTCGTGATGCTCATGAAGAGCCGGCTCTCCAGGCAGGATCTGGTACCCCAGAGAACAGTTCAAGAACTGAGAAAGGATAAGCAATGGCTGAAGAACGAACTCTAGGACTGGCTCGCGCGCAAGACCTAACGACTGAGGAGCCTTCCAAGGAAGAACTTCAGCGTCGTATGGGTGAAGCGCGCGATTCGATCACAAATACAGTAACGGAGATAAAGGAAACTGTGGCGAATCAAGTACAGGCAGTTAAAGACACTCTCGATTGGCGGGAACAGTTTAAGAAACGACCCGTGGTTTGGAGCGCGGCGGCCCTGGGCGCTGGCTTCTGTACCGGTTACTGCATCGCCAACTACGTAAAAGGCGACAGCGGCGAATACCACTCGGCGATCGATCGCTACGGCGAGGAGTCGAGACACTATGCGACGCAGGGAATCGCCGGCGGCGCGGCCACGGCTGCTCCCATGCACGTGAAACAGGGAAACGGGACGCACGACACGGGACCAAACTTCTTCCAGAAGATCGCCAACACACAGGCGTTTGAAAAGGTGAAGGATGAGGCCGGCAACATCGGCGACGCTTTTGTGCAGGAGCTTTCGAAGACGGCAAAGACGGTGGTGCTACCGGCGCTGATCACTTCGCTGCGAAACTTCATCGGGGCTCATCTTCCGAACGCGGATACAAAAAAACAGAGTTACCAACCTGCGCTCGAACGCAACCCGACCTAAACTTAAGCCGCGGATCGTCGCGGATGAACGCAGATTAAATCCGCGTTTATCCGCGTAAATCCGCGGCTTAAACTTTGCTTTTTTACCTCACCGGGATAGACTCTCCCGCATGCCCGACCTCCAAAAAACTGCACAATTCGGAATTCTGGTCCTCCTGCTTTTCGCCTTGTTCGCAACCGCAGCGGCACAGGGAGATCCCGATCGTCAACGCGCCTTTGAGCTTTACAGAGACGCAAAGTACGTCGAGGCTTTGCCGCTCTTCGAACAGCTTGCGCTCAAGTACCCGGAAGATCGTGACGTCATCGAAAACCTTGGGATGCTCGTGTTCACGCAGAGCGCTTACCTGAAGACTCCCGAAGAACGTAAGTCAGCTCGCAAACGAGGCCGAGCCCTCCTCGTGCAGGCACAAAAGCTCGGAGCCAACAGTCCGCTCTTGAGTGCCATGATCGAAGGCATTCCGGCCGACGGCGGCGACGACGGGAGTTTCTCGTCCAAGAAAGAAGTAGACGAGGCAATGCACGAAGGCGAAGCCGCGTTCGCCAAGGGAGATTTTCCGAAGGCGGCCGAGATGTACCAGCGCGCGCTGATGCTCGATCCGAAGCTTTATGAAGCCGCACTCTTCACGGGCGACGTCTACTTCAAGACAGCCGACCAGGCGAAGGCAAGCGAATGGTTCGCGCGAGCAGCCGCAATCAATCCCGATCGCGAGACTGCTTACCGATACTGGGGCGACTCACTAATGAAGCAGGGCAAAGTCACTGAAGCAGGTGACAAGTTTGTCGAAGCTTACATCGCCGAGCCTTACAACCGTCTGGCGCGTGCAGGCTTTGTGAACTGGGGAGAGAAAGTCCACGTCGAGCTCGCACACCCGCGTGTAGATCTTCCGGCGAACGTCGCGCAAAAGCAGGAAGGTCAAACAACCCTCACTCTCGATCCGGAAATGTTCAAAAAGGACGACAAGAGTGGTTCAGCAGGCGCGTGGATGACTTACGGATTGATTCGAGCTGGTTGGCCGAAGGAGAACTTCGCCAAGGAGTATCCGAACGAGAAGACGTATCGTCACAGTTTGAAAGAAGAAGCTTCGGCGATGCGTGCGGCGATTAAAGTGCTCGACAAGCAAACCGGAGACGCTTCGCTACAAGTGATCAAGAAGCTGGATAAAGAAGGATTGTTGGAGGCTTTTATTCTGCTCGCGCTTCCCGACGCCGGAATCGCAAACGACTTTCCCACCTACCGCAAAACCAACGTCGAAGATCTGCGCCGCTACGTGAAGCAGTACGTGATGACCGGCGGCGGCAAGCAATAAGGATCTGTGTAATCTGTGGATAGCTAACCACAGATTACACAGATTTCGCAGACATCATCTCGCGCCCGGTGCAGGTTTGCGCGGTATTTTCTGATCGCGCATCGCCGTCTGGTAAATAAACGCGGCCATGATCGTCGCTGCCTGCTTCATGTCGTCGCCTTGAATACGATCGAACACATCCTGGTTTGAGTGGTGTGTACGCGTGTCGTACTCGATCTCGTCCTGAATAAACTGAAAGCCCGGCAAACCAATCCCATCAAACGAGAGGTGGTCCGTACCTCCAGTGTTCGAGATCGAAAGCGTGGTTGCGCCGAGGTCTCGGAAGGGCGCGAGCCACTGACGAAACAGCGAACGCACGGCTTCGTTGCCTTGCAGGTAGACGCCACGAATCTTGCCCGTGCCGTTATCGAGATTGTAATAAGCACTCAGCTTTTCGTACTCGGGTTTCGTGGTGAGCGTTGGTGCGGCCGGAGCGCCGTTGCCATTGGTACCGCCCATTCCATTGTTCACGCCACCAGTCGCGGGCGCGGCGGAAGTCGCCGGGTTTTGTAACGTACCGAAGTGATCGGCAACGTAGGCGCGTGAGCCGAGCAGTCCCTGCTCTTCACCACTCCACAAAGCGATCCGAATCGTGCGACGCGGTTTGATACCGAGCGCCTGAATGATCCGCACGGCTTCCATTGCGACTGCGCAGCCCGCGGCGTTGTCAGTCGCGCCAGTACCCGAGTGCCACGAATCCATGTGACCACCGATCATCACGATCTCGTCTTTGAGATCGGTGCCGGGAATCTCGGCGATCGTGTTGTAGCCCATGAGATCGGCGTCCTGCCACGCAACCGCCAGATCGACGCTCATCTTCACAGGCTCGCCGGCCTGCAACATGCGCACGATGCGGTTGTAGTGCTCGACGGCGACGATGAGCTGCGGCGTCGTTTTGGGCGCGCTCTTATCGTATGGCGGCGTGCCGCGACCGAATGCTGGTGCGGGTGGTGCGTTCGGATCACGTGGCGGCTGCGGGACCGCCGCCGACTGCACGAAGATCGTGCCGCCATCGCCGCGGCCTGGATCGATCAGCACTGCCGCGCCTTCCGATTGGAAGAAGCGCAACTTTGCGTTTGCGAACTCCTGTGTGGCGCGGAACTGCGGATTGTTGCCGAAGTTTCCGCGATTACCGCCGGTACGCGGCTCGGGCGCGTCTGCAAGCGTCAACAAGTCTTTCTCACTTAGGCGTGAGCCGAGTGACTCGAAGTGCGCACTGACGTCACGCAGAGGCGCCGTCAAAACGATCTTTCCGTTGAGCTTGCCTTTGAACTTCTCGAAGTCGGCTTCTGTTTTAGCGTCGAAGTAAACGACGTCAGTAGTGAGCGGGCTCGACAGACCGGGCGACCAGGCTTTCGGATATGCGATCAGAGGGATCGCGGTCGGGTCAGTCACCTGCGCGGAGAACCGCTTCAAGGTCCAACCGCGACCGAAGGGTCCCCACGCTTCCAGGTGTGCATTCTGAAGTCCAAACTTCGTCAGTTGATCGCGCGTCCATTCGTTGGCGCGCTTCATACCTGGTGACGCAGTCAGGCGTGGTCCAATGACGTCGCTGAGATAGCTCAGCGTCTGCATGACCTGCGAGCGGTTCATACCCTCGTCTTTGATGCGTTGAATTGGATCGTTGGGATCTGGCGCCGGAGCCGGTGTCTGTTGTGCAAGCAGAGAAGCCGGCGAGATGATGAATATCAGGAGCAGCACTACGGCCGCAATACGCCGATGAATCATGGTGGTCTCCTCAGTTGTAGATCTAAAGTAGGATGGACGGGGCTAATAGTAAAAGTTTTCACGCAAAGGCGCAAAGGATCGCAAAGGCGGGCCAAAGACTCGGACGCGCCCGAAGCACTTGACCCGCCTTTGCGCCTTTGCGTGAAAACTTTTAAGCGGAACGCGAGGGTCGGGTTGTTGGTGGTTTGACGATCGGCTGGACAGCTTCATTCGATCGATACCCACAATCCTCATTCGCGCAGTAGCGGAAGGTCCCTTGCTTCTTCGTAGTCTTCTCGAGGAGGAATGGCGCGTTGCAGTCCGGACAGGTCTCCAGTACGGGTTTGTCCCAGTAAACGATGTTGCAGTTTGGATATTCGGAGCAGCCGTAAAACGCCTTGCCGCGTTTCGACTTCTTCACGACGATCTCGCCCTTGCAGCCCGGCCGCGGACAGGAAACTCCGACCGTCTCCTGCTTGATGTACTTGCACTTCGGATAGTTCGAACATGAGATAAACTCGCCGAAACGCCCGACGCGCTTCACCAGTTGCGCACCATCCACCGGACACTTCTCATCGATCGGCACGGGCGGCGGTGCAGCCACACCACTCTTCCCAATCTTCCTGATGTTGCGACACTCCGGATAACCAGTGCAGCCCAGGAATGGACCAAAGCGTCCGCGCTTCAACTGCATCGGCTTGCCACACAAGTCGCAGGTTTCCGGCTCGGCTGCTTCTTCACTCGCCGGCTGCGCCTCGGTTGACGCTGAGGCGCCGTTCGAACCATTCGCTGGTTCAGCATCACGCGTCGCTTCGCAGCTCAGACATTTCAAATACGGACCAAAGCGTCCCCACTTCTGGACCATGCCCGGCGTGTTGCACTTCAAACACACCTCTTCAGTCGGAACGTTCTTCTCTTTGATGTCTTTGATGTAATGCTGAAACTGCTTCAGGTCGCCTTCAAACTTGTCATAAAACTCCCGCAGCGCCTTGGTCCAACGGATCTTCCCGTCCTCGATCTCGTCGAGCTCTTCTTCCATGCGCGCGGTGTAAGTCTCGTTGAAGAGATCGGCGAAACCGCCGTCGATCAGAAGATCGTTGACAGTCTTGCCGAGCGCGGTGGGGTGAAAACGTCCCTGGATCTTTTCGACGTACTCACGCTCCTGAATCGTCGACATGATCGCCGCGTAAGTCGAAGGCCGTCCGATGCCCTTCTCTTCGAGCGCTTTCACGAGCGTCGCTTCCGTGTAACGCGGCGGCGGCTCCGTGAAGTGCTGTTCGGGCGTGATCGTGTTCAGCTTCAGGTTCTCGCCCTTTTCGACGAGCGGTAGACTGCGTTCGGCTTCGTCGTCGTCTTCGGCCTTTTCGTCGCGGCCTTCCTGGTAGATCTTCAGGAAGCCGTCAAACTTCTGCACCGAGCCGGTCGCGCGGAAGATGAATCGTCCGGCCTGAATGTCGATCGTTGTTTGATCGAAGACGGCGGGCATCATCTGCGACGCAACAAAGCGCTGCCAGATCAAGCGATAGAGTTTCAGCTCTTCGGGTTTCAGATACTTCGCGAGGGAGTCAGGCGTGCGGGCGACTTCGGACGGGCGGATCGCTTCGTGCGCGTCCTGCGCGTCTTTCTTCGAGCGATAGTGGACGGCCTTCTCGGGTAGATA
>Ga0207712_10003479_pt1 | contig 9943 bp, 6 predicted proteins | sample KBSS44metaG_FD_184402 | JGI IMG/M metagenome (GOLD analysis project Ga0207712, IMG submission 184402) | Switchgrass rhizosphere microbial communities from Kellogg Biological Station, Michigan, USA - KBS S4-4 metaG (SPAdes) (version 2) | ecosystem: Host-associated > Plants > Roots > Rhizosphere >...
ATTCCCATTTTCGCGAGAAATACGGAATGTCCGTGCTGGCAATTTGGCACGGGGATCAGGAAGTATTGATCGACCTGGCAGATGTTCCATTGCATTTCGGCGACGCACTGCTCTTGCAAGGACCGCGCGAAAAACTCGCACTTCTCAAAGACGATCAGGATCTGATCCTGCTGATGTCCGAGGACGAAGCCGAGATCACAGTGCCGAGCAAAGGGCGTGCAGCCTTGATGATCTTTGCCGCGACTCTGCTATTCGCCATTATCTTTCCCGACCTGACCGGCATGATCATGCTCGGCGGAGCGCTGGCAATGAGTTTGACGCGGATAATAACCATCGAGCAGGCATATTCGTCGATCGGATGGAAGAGCGTCTTTCTCGTCGCGGGAATGCTGCCGATGGGTATTGCCCTCTCAAAAACGAACGCAGCAGGATTGGCCGCCGGCGGGATCCTAAATGTTTTCGGCGGTCACGGAGCTCTGCCGCTGCTGGCCGGATTGTTTATCGTCACGGTCGTGCTGACACAACTGGTCAACGGAGCCGTTGCCGCCGCGATCATCGGCCCGATCGCCATCGGGATCGCACAACAAGCAGGCATAGATCCGCGTGCAATGATCATGGGCGTAGCAATGGCAACCTCAATGGCATTTATCACGCCACTGAGCCACGCAGTAAACGTTTTAGTGATGAGCCCCGGCGGATACAGTTTCCGGGATTATTTTAAGGTCGGATTGCCGCTGACGATTATTTTGTTTGTCGTGGTGATGATATTTTTGCCGCTGTTCTGGACGTTGTAATTTCAGGACTTGGCCCGCGCGAAAATCATCGGACCTTGATCTTTTTAAACTTCTCGATGCAGCTTATTTCGAACGCATGCGCATAAACTCCCATGTGTCCATAACCGCCTCCAGCAAGCAATTTCCCAACCACAACGACGTCAGCTTGATTGTCGAATTTCTTTCCCAGTTTCTTCACCTGTTTGTGCAGGGTGGAGCACTGTTCTTCATCCTTTGCTATTTCAACCCACGCTTTGTCCGACGAACGTTTGGAGCACCGGTCGGCACACAAATACGTCCACTCAAATCCGTACGTCCAAATTGCGCGGAGGCGAACGGTCCTATCGACATACTTTCCCTGGTTCTGGATTAGTTCATCGTAAGTTACGGTCGGAATATCATTGACAGGAGTATTTTGGCCTCGAGTAGAGGTAACGGACGCTAAAGGAATTAACAGAAACAAGATTAAGAAAAGCCTCTTCATAATAGTCGTTTTATGGCAACTTGCTGTTAACTAATTTTGCCGATCGGACCGCCAGACGGGCGATTCGACTGGTGTTCACCTCGAATCCGATTCCGGGTTTTTCCGAAGCTATGATCGTTCCTTGCCGCGTCACTTCAACTTCTGGCTCAATGATGTCTTCGTGCCAGTAGCGCTTCGAAGCGGAGACATCGCCGGGCATTGTGTAGCCAGCAAGCGTCGAAATTGCGATATTATGAGCGCGGCCGATTCCTGATTCAAGCATGCCGCCGCACCATACAGGGATGCCGTTTTCGCGGCAGATCTGTTCAACGAGTTTCGACTGCGTATGTCCGCCGGCTCGCCCGTTCTTCAAGTTTATTATTTTGCCCGATCCTAGTTCGATCGCTTTCCTGGCGTCGTCCGGTGATTTGATCGGTTCATCGAGACAAATCGGTGTTTTGATCCTCTGTTGGAGTTTTGCATGATCGACAATGTCGTCGTAGCCAAGCGGCTGTTCGAGCATCATGAGATCGAACTCATCAAGGCTCTTTAGCAGGTCGACATCGGCAAGCGTGTATGCCGAATTGGCATCGCCCATCAACGGAATGTCTCCGAAATGCTGACGAACTTGTTTGATAACGTCGTAGTCCCAGCGGGGCGATATCTTGATCTTGATGCGCTTGTAGCCGGCGTCGAGTTCGGTCTGGATCTTTTCGAAAAGCTGTTCAACCGAATCCTGAATGCCGATAGAAACGCCGCATTCGATCTCGCTATTAACGCCGCCCAGGTGCCGCCAGAGGGGGAAGTTCAGTTTTTTTGATTCGAGGTCCCAGCAGGCAGTCTCGATCGCAGCTTTCGACATCCGGTGCCCGCGCGCCCATTTCATCAAGTTCCAAATATCGGCCGCTTTCTCGACCTCTTGTCCGACAACCATCGGAGCGAGGATCGTCTCGGTCGTCACCCATGCAGAATCCGTCCATTCATCCGAATAGCCAGGCGTTTCGCCGCAGGTGATCTCTCCCCAACCCTCTGCGCCGTCGGCGTCTTCGACACGCACAAGAATGATGCGCCGCTCGTAGGTGCGGCCAAAACTCGTTTCGAAAAAATGGACAAGCGGGAGATTGATCTCAGTTAGTTCAATGGACTTGATCTTCAGCATGGCAAAAAATCAAGGTTAGTAATTGTCGCCGGGAAATGCAATTTTAGTGTTCAGAGTACGCCCTTTACCGTGCAGTAGACCTGAAAAGAGAAGTTGCACTTCAAACGATAACTAAGGAACAACTTCGAATTGAACGTACTGGCTCGCGATCTGTTTTTTCACCGGCGCAGCATTGTCCGTCACTATTACCTGAAGAATGTAATCACCCGGGACCATCTCGGTTCCGATGCCGATCGCAGCCGAGGCGGCGATGTGCCGGATATCGTTTTGCATCTCCAAGGGTTTCGCCTGGCCGTCAAGAAGGATCTTGCGGTCACGAAAAACCCTAACCTTCATGGTCAGATCTGCCTTTCCGGATGCAGCAGCTCGCGCGTTATAGATCTCGTACCCGTAGCGAAGGATCGATCCTGTTTTTACCTGCCGCAGAGCTGTGTCGTTCAGTGCGTTTGTAGACGTCGGGCTGGCACCTCCGGACGATACTTTGTTCCACTCGTCCACTGTCATACTGGAGAGAACAATGCTGGAAATGGTGAGCTGATTCTTCTTGAGATTTGGCACCTCAATGAATTGGCTGGCCGAACCGACCGCCCCGCTCGTTTCGTCGCGGATGGCGACCCGGTATTGATACGCGCCGGGCTTTTTAACGGGAAATGCAAAGTGATAGACAAAGCCCTTTTCCATCAGTTGCTTATAGACATCCGGCTTCGCCGTCAGCGTGTATGACTTTCCTAGCTGATCGATCACCTGCCCGTTTTCACCAAAGCTTGCGGCAAGAACATTGAAAACGGTTTTTTTCGAACCGTCCGGTTGGTCGACAAATTTCAGCTCATTTGCCGGAACGTGGATCAGAGAACGGACAAATGAACCTTCCTTTTCGCTGTTGCCGAATAAAGCATTCAGGTGAAGCGAAAGACCGCTAACGCCAAACGGCGACATAAGCGCAGTTCTTAACTGCTCTATCGGTGTCTGCACTTTCGGTACTGCAGCGACAGCGGTGTCGGGCGTATTGAAAAACCCGCTCCGGTAGCGCACATGAGCGTCTTTTCGATTTACCTTGATCTCGAGCTTATTGAATCGCCGTTTGTTCGGATCAAAAGTGTCGGAATCCGGTTCGTAAGCGATAAGGTAGTAACTCTGGTCATTGAGAACCCGGCGCACACCGCCCGCAATATCGTTATTGTTAAGCACGGCGAAACCGCCGGTTTGTGCCGCAAGGTAGGTCAACCCCGACTGCGTTTCGAAAAGTTCATCGCGGCGGTCTGACATCTTTTGTTCCATCGCCGCGGGACTCGGGTCGATAATGTTGTCCTCAGCCGTGATCCCTGCGGTCTGCAGGCCGCGGGCATCGATCGTATAAAAGACTACCGACGACCGGTTGGCAAGATCCGTCAAAAGCTTTAAGGAATCGAGCACCCGGCCGCTGCTTGAAAAGCCATCCTGATCGCGTTCTAAAAGCCGAAACCCTTCGGAAAGAAGAATGACGGATTTGCGGCCGGGTAGCTCACTTATTCCGGTAACAATGAACTTGAGCGCTCCCAATGTCCCCGTTGCGAAAACACTGCTTTCAAAATCGCTTTGTGCGTTGTCCCGATTTCTTTCGGCCGCAAGATCTTCGTCGGAAACCTGGTCGCCCGCCTGTTTCCTTTGTTCTTGCAGCGTCGGTTCGATCGGAGCAAAAGCACCGATCTTTCCGTTGCCGATCGGGTTCCACTTTACTTTTTCAATGGCGGCGTAAAGCTGGCGTTTGTCAGACGTAAATTGCTGGAGAGCCCCGATGCCCGCACCAGTACGAATGATCGCCACGAGATCGCCGTCCTGCATTTGTTCATCGACGAATTTTTTAAGCGCTCGGCGAACCTGATAGGTGCTCTCGAAAGAAAGTGATAGATCATCAACGACCAATGCAACCGTCCGTCGAATCTGCTCAGTGCGAAGCTTCGCGGTAGGGACTGGTATTGCATCCTTCGCTATTTTCGAATCTTTTGTCGCACTCGTTTCTGCGGGCTGCTGCAGCGCCGAGATGAAGGAAAAGTGGGAGATCTTTTGCTTTTGGCCGTTCTCGTAGATCTCGACATCCTCAGGCTTAAGATCGCTAACTGCCTTACCCCTGGAGTCGGTCACGGTCACGTCTACCTGGATCAGTTTGGTTGATATCTTGACGACGTCTTCGTCTGCCGGACGTGGTGTTGGGCTTGGCGTGGCTTGTTGAGAGAATGCATTGATCGCAAGAATTGATGACAGAAGAGCGCAGGAGAAAATTACTTTCATGGCTTTTACTTCTTAACTCAAGAATACAACTTCGAAATCTTAAAATTTTCCTTGCTATGATATAACTTATCTTTTCGGTTGAAAAGCACTTTTACACGGACAGAACTGGCCGATTACACGGCATCAAACGCTTACCATGATCCGGAGCACAGGTAATGATCCACAAGTTCATAAATAGGTTCACAACTCTTCTTTTTCTCGCTGTTCTGTTGACCGGCGCTTGCTCGGGCCAGACGGAGGAGCAGGCTCTGCAGTCGCTTCGCGAGATGACGAAAGAGGGCAAGCTCCCGCCCGAAGATGTGGTCGCCGGTATTGAGACGCGCTTCGCAGGCAAAAAGACGGGAGCATTGGCAAAATTACTTCATGCGAGGATCAAATTCGAGAACAAGGATTTCGCTGGAGCGGCGGCGATATTGAATTCGGATGAGTTTGCCAAACGGACGTCTCTCGGTGATTACGCCCTTTGGCTTCGAGGAAGAGCTTTGCAAAATGCGACCAATCATACAGAAGCGATGACGGTCCTCGCCAAGCTCACCAACGACTTTCCGAATTCTATCCGCGTCCGTGATTCGAAGCTTCTGTGGGCGACATCGGCGATCGCTGGCGGACAGGCATCGAAGGTGCCGGACTTTCTTCGCGACCTAAATTCGGCGAAGGACCCCAACGCTCTGCTGTTAACGGCGAAGGCGTATGAAGCCCAGAGTATGCAGCCGGATGCGATCAAAAACTATCGCGGCGTTTACTTTTACGGAGCGGGATCGGATGCTGCGAAAGAAGCCGAAACAAAGCTGACATCGCTTGCTCAAACGCTAACACCGCAAAATTCCGAAGAGGCCTCTGTCCGGGCAGAAAAGCTATTCGCTGCGAAGCGTTATTCCGATGCTGCAACAGCGTACTCGGATCTGGCGGCAAACTTTCCGGCTGCGCAAACTCCGCAGATACTTTTGCACCGCGTAACGGCCCTTGCGAACGCATCGAAGATGGCGGACGCGCAGACGGCGTTTAATGCTATTCAAAGTTCAGCCAACGAGCGTGAGGAAGGCTATCGGCGGATGGTACTTGGCTATGCGAAGGCGAAGATGTGGCCGAATGTTCGGAGCACGGCGGATGAGATGCGGCAGAAATTTCCGTCGGGTGCGCTTGTGGCGAAGACCTTGATCGACGCGGGGCTCGCCGCACGCGAGGCGAAGAACAAGACGGACGAAGGCTATTTTCTTAGTACGGCAGTTGCTTCGTATCCGAATTCAGTGGATGTCGCGCAGGCGCAATTCGAACTCGCTTGGTTCGAGCACTCGAACAATAATTATTCAAAGAGCGCGCAGATGTTTATCGACCACCTCGCACGCTATGCGGACAAGGACACGACGAATCGGGGGAAGGCGGGTTACTGGGCCGCACGCGATTCCGAGAGGGCTGGCAATTTAGCGACTGCCTGCGCGCTCTACGACGGTGTAACGTACCGGTATGGTGCGAACTGGTACGGCTATCTTGCGCTAATTCGCGCGACGCCCTTGAGAAATCAGGGCAAGTGTCAAAAGCATCTGCCAGATCCACCAGATGTTTTATTGGCTGTCGATCATCTACGGACGGTCACGGTCGCGGCGGAGACAGCCACGCCGAGGGAGATGGAACGTGTAGATAAATCGGACCAGTTGAGCACGATCGGGCTGTTCGATTGGGCGATTGACGAACTTACCGAGGCCAAGAAAACGGCGAACAGCAGTCCGAAGATCAATCTTGCTCTTGCACGGCATTACCGCTGGAAGGGTGACAACACGGCTGCTCTTGTGGCAATGCAAAAGAGCTATCCGGACTATGCCCAGATGTTTCCTGAGGAAATGGGGCGCGAGGAATGGGAGTTCTTTTATCCGCTGACCAACTGGGACCAGATCAAGACCTGGTCGAAGAGCCGCAGCCTCGATCCATATCAGGTCGCGGGTTTTATCCGGCAGGAAACCGTCTTTAACCCGCGTGCGAAATCCGGAGCCAACGCCTACGGGCTGATGCAGCTGCTGCTGCCGACCGCCCGGATAGTTGCCAGGAAATACGGGTCCTCGGTGGTTCCCGCGTCGGCCGAGGATCTTTATCAACCGGCGCTAAATATCGAGCTTGGTACGGCCTACATTCGCGACCAATTCGATAAGTTCGGACAGGTCGAATATGTAGCGGTAGCATACAACGCCGGGCCCAACCGCGTCGCCCCGTGGCGTGCGACATTGCCGCCCGACATCGATGAATTCGTCGAGGCCATTCCCTTTAAGGAAACAAAACAGTACGTCCAGGGCATCATCCGCAACTCGGCGCAATATCGCCGCCTTTACGACGACAGCGGCAGCTTCAAAGCAAACGTCGGCACAAAGCCTCTTAGAGGTGAGATCGATACAAAGCCGCCTGAGCAGTTCACTGCCGAGAATCCGGATATTGTTGTTATAAACGACGCCGAATAGGCATTTTCTCGCTTCCAATACTTAGAAATATGCGTGAAGGCGACGTACATTGCCGCCATTTGTTCTTCGCCCCTTTCAGGGACGGATTCTGTTTGTTGATCGTTACCTAGGGATTCATTCGCTTCGCTCATTGCTCCCGAGGCTTTAATGTTCGTCGCCGTTGGCGACAAGAGAAGGGTTTCGCCCCCCTGTCGCGAACGGCATCCGGGACGTTGTTGTTCGTCTCCTTCAGGGGCGGATTCTGTTGTTGATCGTTACCTGGGGATTCATCGCTTCTCATTGCTCCCCAGGCTTTAATTGTCGTCGCCGTTGGCGACAGGAAAAATGGGATTTGCCCCTCCCGTTGCAACAAGAAATGAGTACGTCACCGTGGTAAACGGCGACAAGTAACGGGTTTCGCCTACGTCGCCAACGGCGACAGACATTAAAGCCTAGGGTGGAGCGAATGCGGAACCCTAGGAACCGTCAAGCCACGAACCGCGTCGCTGAAGGCGACGTACAAAACGCCACACGAAACATCAATCCCAAACAAACCGTTCGTCGTAGTCGACGTCATATTTTTTCAGCAGAACCCGAAACTCATCTTGAAAACTCTGGGTCTTGTGATGTTCCTTTTGGTCGGCGATGTATTTCGAAACGGCAGCAACCTGAGATCGGCCGATGGAAAAAACACCGTATCCTTTCTGCCAATAGAATTGTGAAAACCGTCTGTCCTGCTTCTTTATCCACGTTGAGCTGCTGCGTTTTATATCGCCGATCAATTCTGCAACATCATTTCGGCCAAGCGATACCAGCAAATGTACGTGATCGGCCGTACCATTTGCCGTAATCAGTCTCGCATCATGGTTCTTGACGATTCCGTGGATATATCCAAACAGACCGGGTTCGATCTCCGGCGTGATGATGGCCATCCGGTTTTTTGTTGAAAAGACGATGTGGACAAGGATCTTTACAAGCGATTGGGGCATACGTGAGAGAAAAGTCTCGAAATGTTAGCGTATGTTCTCAATGAGTTGCAAGGTAGGGATGTTCGTCCCCTTCAGGGACGGATTCTTTTTGTTGATCGTTACCTAGGGATTCATTCGCTTCGCTCATTGCTCCCCAGGCTTTAGTATTCGTCGCCTTTGGCGACAAGAGAATGGAATCGGATCGTGAAAGGCAGCTCGCCGTTTTTGATCCTCGCGGGCTGTGCGTAACAGGATGTCGCACTCCTGACTGTTACTATACGGGCTGACCGGGTCAATTATCGATAATCTTTGGAAATTCGTGGCGGAGGGGTATAATTGGGATATTCAGTTTCGAGTTCCGAGTTTCTGGTTTCGAGTGTCTAGTATCGAGGCTTTAATTGGGGGAGATCAATGGGAAAGGAATTGGAGAGTGAGCCTGTTCTGACGGAGGAAGAGGCTTTTTTGGCGCGCGAGGGTGAGGGGTCTACCACCCCGTCAGCCGAGGCGGCTGCCACCCCTCCTAATCAAGGAGGGGAGCTTTTGGAAAAGGTGTCTACCACCCCGTTAGCCGAAGCGGCTGCCACCCCTCCTGATCGAGGAGGGGAGCTTTTGGAAATGGCGTCTACCACCCCGTCAGCCGAAGCGGCTGCCACCCCTCCTAATCAAGGAGGGGAGCTTTTGGTTGAGCCAATTGATTATCAGTATATTGCGCCGTGTATGGATCCGCGAGAGGACCATTATATTCCGCCGTATGCTGGACCAGTGAGCGGTGAGCTGGGAGCCGGGAGCAGTGACGCGGTAGCCGAAGAGCAGATGACGTCGGATGAGGAGCGGCTGCTGGATGAGCTCGGCGTTTTTGGCGAATCGCGGCGGAAATTCCTGGGGCAATCGGCGGCGGTGGGGCTGGGAGCTCTGGCGCTGCAGGTGATCGCGGAGGAAAAGGCCTTTGGCTTTACGGATGCCGAAATACTTGCACGCGAGCCGGCTGCTCTTGAGAATGCGGTGACGGTCGCGCTGAAGGTGAACGGGGCGTCGAAGAGCCTTGAGGTGGATTCGCGAATGACGCTGCTCGATGCGGTGCGGGAAAGGCTGGGGCTGACGGGTTCGAAAAAAGGCTGCGACCACGGGCAATGTGGGGCTTGTACGATGATCGTGGATGGACGGCGGGTGCTGTCGTGCCTGACATTGGCGGCACAATGCGAAGGACGCGACGTGACAACGATCGAAGGCCTGGCAAAAGGTGAGGCTCTGCATCCGATGCAGGCCGCGTTTATCAAGCACGATGGTTTTCAGTGCGGATTTTGCACGCCGGGCCAGATATGTTCGGCGGTCGCACTGATGCAGGAAGCGAAGAACGGCGAGGTCAGCTATGTGACCGGGGACGTAAGGCAAAAGACGGGTGCGATCACGCTGTCGGACGAAGAGATACGCGAGCGGATGAGCGGAAATCTCTGCCGCTGTGGTGCGTATCCGAATATCGTTGCCGCGATCAAAGAGGTCCATACGGGCAAAGCGACGGACCCCGTCGCGGGAATGATCATCGAGGAGGTGAAGCATGCAGCCGTTTAAATACACTCGTGCGGCGGACGCGGGCGGCGCTGTCGCGGCGGTTTTTGGCAATCGGGAGACAAAATTTATCGCGGGCGGCACGAATCTGCTCGACCTGATGAAGGAAGGAGTCGAGAACCCGGCCGCGCTAGTAGATGTCACGCGCTTGAATCTGGCGCAGATACGCTCAACCTCCAGCGGGATTTCGATCGGGGCTTTGGCCAAAAATACGGACACGGCGAATCACCCGTTGGTCAGGCGCGATTATCCGCTGCTGACGCAGGCGATCGCGGCGGGTGCTTCGGCACAGATCCGGAATATGGCGACGAATGGCGGGA
>Ga0207712_10003482_pt1 | contig 9932 bp, 7 predicted proteins | sample KBSS44metaG_FD_184402 | JGI IMG/M metagenome (GOLD analysis project Ga0207712, IMG submission 184402) | Switchgrass rhizosphere microbial communities from Kellogg Biological Station, Michigan, USA - KBS S4-4 metaG (SPAdes) (version 2) | ecosystem: Host-associated > Plants > Roots > Rhizosphere >...
GGTTTGCCGGTCAAAAAGCTGGCGCATATCGCGCTCGCCGGCCGCAATATTTCAGGCCGGGAGGCCGACGCGCTCGGCATCGTGAGCCAGGCGGTCCCCGCCGACCAGCTGGAACAGCATACGCTCGGCATCGCGCGAGAAATCGCCTCGCGGCACCTCGCGCCGCTGGAGCATCACAAGATCACCGTGCAGATGGGGCGCGATCTCTCGCTGTCACAGGCGATCCAGCTCGACCAACTCGTCGGGCAGCGCATGCGAGGTGCCATGGACCCTCTCAACGATGTGGAGTCCTATCTCAAGTCCCAGAAGGGCGGGCCGAATCTGAGCTATAAGCGCCCCGATGTCTGATACCGCTCGCCTGCGTTCGCGGACAACCACGACCGATCCCGTCACCTGAGAGCTCGATGCGCAGCTATCTCGATTTCGAAAAGCCGGTCGCCGAGCTCGAGGCCAAGCTCGACGAATTGCGCGCGCTGGAGACCGGAGACAGCGCGGCCGCAATCCGCGAGGAGATCACCCGCCTGGAGGCCAAGGCGGCTCAGGCGCTCAAAGACCTCTATGCGGAGCTCACGCCTTGGCAGAAGACACAGGTCGCCCGTCACCCCGAGCGGCCCCACTGCCTCGACTATGTCAGCGCCCTGATCACCGACTTCGTACCCCTGTCCGGCGACCGCAAGTTCGGCGACGACCCCGCGATCGTCGGCGGCTTCGGCCGCTTCCGCGGCGAGAGCATCTGCATCATCGGCCACGAGAAGGGCTCGTCGACCGAGAGCCGTCTCAAACACAATTTCGGAATGGCGCGGCCGGAGGGCTATCGCAAGGCGGAGCGGCTGATGCAGATGGCCGACCACTTCAGCATCCCGGTGCTGTCGCTGGTGGACACCGCTGGGGCCTATCCCGGCATCGGGGCAGAGGAACGCGGCCAAGCCGAGGCTATCGCACGCTCGACCGATGCCAGCCTCGGCCTGGGGGTACCGAACATCGCGATCATCATCGGCGAAGGCGGCTCGGGCGGCGCCATTGCCATTGCCTCCACTAACCGGGTGCTGATGCTGGAACATGCGATTTACAGTGTGATCTCGCCGGAGGGTGCCGCGTCGATCTTGTGGCGCGACACCGCCAAGGCCCAGGACGCGGCGACCGGCCTCAAGATCACCGCGGAAGACATGATGCGCTTCGGTGTCATCGATCAGGTCGTGACCGAGCCGCCGGGGGGCGCGCACCGCGACCCGGCAGCGGCGATCGCCGCAGCCGGGGAAGCTATCGGCAATGCGCTCGACGGTCTCGCTGAACTCGACCGAGAAGCCATCCGCCGGCACCGCCGGGAGAAGTTCTTGGCCATTGGCCGGACCATGGGGTAGGCCGGAGCCGGGCGATTGCCCCGACCCCCGGAAACGACGGGACGCGGTGATTTCCCACGACCGATGCGAGACGAATTTTTAACGCCCTGCCCTGATCTTACCCAAGTCTTGGCCTAAGTTCCCGTCGCTATCTTCGCTGTTTGGGGTTCTGGGGACTCGCTTTCGCTACCTGAATACCTCTGATCCCATCGGCAGGCTCAGTCGCCGATCCAGTCCTGCGCTTGTTGCGGGCGCTGGTCGGGCGATTGAGCGGGGAAAGGCTTGGGGAAGCCTAGTGTTGGGGGGTCTTCGGTTGAATCGTCGCCCTTTGGTGCGCGCGCTTTTGGCGTCCGCTGCGATTGCAGCGGCGATCGCGCTGGCTGGTTGCAACACAGAAAGCCCGCCGTCCGTTGGCGGCCGTCACATGCAGCCGCTTTCCGAGCGGATGCTCGCTGACATCGACGAAAAGAACATGGCGAAGGAATCGCCGATCCTGGTCCGGATCTTCAAGCAGGAGTCCGAGCTCGAGGTCTGGAAGGAAGATAAGAACGGGCGGTTCGCGCTGCTCAAGACCTACCCGATCTGCCGCTGGTCGGGTGACCTCGGTCCCAAAATCAAGCAAGGGGACCGGCAGGCGCCGGAAGGCTTCTATACGATCACTCCCGGCCTGATGAACCCGAATTCCAATTACTATCTGGCGATCAATACCGGCTTTCCGAACGCCTACGACCGCGCCAACGGGCGCACCGGCGCGTTTCTCATGATCCACGGCGACTGCTCGTCGGCGGGCTGCTACGCCATGACGGACGAGCAGGTCGCGGAGATCTATGCGCTGGCGCGCGAATCGTTCTTCGGCGGCCAGAAGTCGTTCCAGATCCAGGCCTATCCGTTCAAGATGACGCCGCTCAACATGGCGAAGCACCGCAACTCGCCGAACATGGCGTTCTGGAAGATGCTCAAAGAGGGCTATGACCATTTCGAGGTCACCCGGCACGAGCCCAAGGTCGATGTGTGCGAGAAGCGCTATGTGTTCGACGCTGAGTCGTCGAGCAAGTTCAGCGCGGCCGATCGGTGCCCCGCCTACAAGGTGCCGGACGATCTCGTCGCCGCGGTGAGGGACAAGCAGCGTCGCGACGACACCCAGACCGCGGAGTTGATCAACCGCGGCACGCCCGCGGCACCGGTCAAAATGGGGGTGGACGGCGGCATGAATCCGACCTTCCTGGCCGCCGTGAAATCCCATGGCGGGCCCGGAGCGACTATTCGCACCGCGATCGGCACGATTCCGCCGCACGTCAACCCACCGGCCGAGACGCCTTCCTCCGACTCGATCTTTGGCACCATGAGCCTTGCCTCGGCCGAATCGAAACCGGCGCCCGCACCGCGTTCGTCGGTGCAGGTTGCCTCGGCGGGAAGTTCGGGGGGGTTCTTCAGCAGTCTGTTCGGATCGAAGACCGAGGACCAAAGCGCCACGGCGCCCGCCGAGCCCGCGAAAGCGAAATCCGCCGCCGCACCGGCCAAGCCCGCACACACCACCACCGCCGCGAAAAAGCCCGCGCCGTCCCCGGCCGAAGCGAAGACTGCGAATGCGGCTGCGGTCAAACCTTCACCGCAGCAAAAGCAGGAAGCGAGCGCCGAGTCGCAGAGCAACGCGACCACGACCACCAGCCTGCTCAACGGGGCTGCGCCGACCATGCCCTCCAATGGCTTCGAGGGCCGCTTTGGCGCGTGGCGCTAGGGGCGTGAGTCCGAAAAGTAGCGAACCTCTCTGACAAGGTCAGGCAACCAGGCCGATGGCTTGGGGCGAGAGCGGACGCGTAACTCGCGTTCCGCCGTCCGTTTGTCCGCTCAGGCGAACCGGCCGTGGCAGTGCTTGTACTTCTTGCCCGAGCCGCAGGGGCAGGCCTCGTTGCGGCCGACCTTGCCCCAGCTTGTCGGATCGTTCGGATTGCGCTCCACAGCGGCAGCCGCTGTGATCCCGTGGCGCACAAGCGTCTCCGCGCCGGCGCGGGCAAGCGCCAACTCGTCCTCGCCGGTCGAGGGATCGATCTTGTGAGCCTCCATGTAGGGCAGGCTCGCCTGCTCCTCCGGCGGCGCCGTCCTGACCTCGACGCGCATGAGCTGTGAGGTCACCGCCTCGCGCAGACTGGTGCTCATGCCCTCGAACAGACTGAACGCTTCCGCCTTGTATTCGTTGAGCGGGTCACGCTGGCCGTAGCCACGCAAGCCGATCACCTGGCGCAGGTGCTCCAGCATGACCAGGTGTTCGCGCCAAAGATGGTCGAGGGTCTGAAGCAGAATCGACTTCTCGACGTAACGCATGACGTCGGCGCCCCACTGCGCGGCCTTCGACGCCATGTGCTCGTCTGCGCGGCGGTCAAGGCGGGAGAGCAGTTCCTCGTCGGCAATGCCTTCTTCCTTCGCCCATTCGTCGACCGGCAGGTCGAGCTCGAGGATCCGCTTGAGCTCCTCCCGCAGGCCTTTGACATCCCACTGTTCGGGATAAGCGTTTTCGGGGACGTGCTTGGAGACGAGGTCCTCGATGGCGGCGTGGCGCATGTCGGCCACGATTTCGTTCACCGCCTCGTCCTTCATCCATTCCACCCGCTGGTCGAAGATCACCTTGCGCTGGTCGTTCATCACGTTGTCGAACTTCAGCAGGTTCTTGCGGATGTCGAAGTTGCGCGCCTCAACCTTCTGCTGCGCCTTCTCCAGCGCCTTGTTGATCCAGGAATGAACGATCGCCTCGTTCTCCTTCAGACCAAGCCGCTGCAGCATGGTGTCCAGCTTGTCGGTCCCGAAGATGCGCATCAGGTCGTCTTCCAGCGACAGGAAGAACTTGGAATGCCCGGGGTCGCCCTGCCGGCCGGAGCGGCCGCGCAACTGGTTGTCGATGCGCCGGCTCTCGTGCCGCTCGGTGCCCAGCACGAACAGCCCGCCGGCCACCAGCGCCTTCTCCTTGAGCCGCGCCACCTGGGTGCGGATCTCCTCCGCCCGCGGGTCGTGCTCGCGCGCGCGCGCGTCTTCGATCTCGGCCAGTTCCTGCCGGATGCGCATGTCGGCATTGCCGCCGAGCTGGATGTCGGTGCCGCGCCCGGCCATGTTGGTGGCGATCGTCACCGCCCCGGGCACCCCCGCCTGCCCGATGATGTAGGCCTCCTGCTCGTGGTAGCGGGCATTGAGGATGGCGAACACCTTCGCCTTGGAGGCGCCGTCGTCGCCGGAATAGAGCGCCGCAAACGCATTGGGGTCGGCGAAGTCGTGCTGCTCCCAGCCCTGCTGGCGCAGCATCTCCGCCAGTTGCTCCGACTTCTCGATCGAGGTCGTGCCCACCAGCACCGGCTGCGCGCGCTCCTTGCACTCGTCGATCAAATTCAGGATCGCGCGGTACTTCTCCGCCGCCGTGCGATAGACCTCGTCGTCGTCGTCGATGCGCACCATCGACTGGTTGGTCGGCACCTCCAGCACTTCAAGGTTGTAGATGTCGAGGAACTCGTCCGCCTCGGTCAGCGCCGTGCCGGTCATGCCCGCCAGCTTCTCGTACATGCGGAAGTAGTTCTGGAAGGTGATCGAGGCCAGCGTCTGGTTCTCCGGCTGAACCGGCTGGCGCTCCTTCGCCTCCAGCGCCTGGTGCAGCCCTTCCGAATACCGCCGACCCGGCATCATCCGCCCGGTGAACTCGTCGATGATCACCACCTCGCCGTTACGCACGATGTAGTCCTTGTCGCGCTGGAACAGCTTGTGCGCCCGCAAGGCCTGGTTGACGTGGTGCACGGTGGAGACGTTCTCCACGTCGTAGAGCGAGTCCCCCTTGAGCAGGTCGTTGGCCCGCAGCGTCTGCTCCATCTTCTCCATGCCCGCTTCGGTCAGCGTCACCGTGCGCTGCTTCTCGTCGACCTCGTAGTCCCCCTTCTCCAGCCGCGGGATATAGGCGTCGATCGTGTTGTAGAACTCCGAACGGTCGTCCAGCGGACCAGAGATGATCAGCGGGGTGCGGGCCTCGTCGATCAGGATCGAGTCGACCTCGTCCACGATGGCGTAGATGTGCCCGCGCTGCACCATGTCCTCCAGCCGGTACTTCATGTTGTCGCGCAGATAGTCGAAGCCGAGCTCGTTGTTGGTGCCGTAGGTCACGTCGGCGTCGTAGGCGGCCTTGCGCTGCTCGTCGTCGAGCCCATGCACGATCACCCCGACCTTGAGCCCGAGGAAGTTGTAGATCTGCCCCATCCATTCGGAGTCGCGCTTGGCGAGGTAGTCGTTCACCGTCACCACGTGCACCCCGCGGCCGCCGAGCGCATTGAGATAGACCGGAAGCGTCGCCACCAGCGTCTTGCCTTCGCCGGTCTTCATCTCCGCGATCCGGCCCTCGTGCAGGATCATCCCGCCGATGAGCTGAACGTCGAAGTGCCGTTGCCCCAGCGTCCGCTTCGCCGCCTCACGGCAGGTGGCAAAGGCCGGCACCAGGATGTCGTCCAGGCTCGTGCCCTCCGCGACCTGCTGCTTGAACGTCTCCGTGCGCGCCCGCAGCGCCTCGTCCGACAGACCCGCCAGTTCCTTCTCCAGCGCGTTGATCTGCGCAACCCGCGGCAGATACCCCTTGATCCGCCGCTCGTTCGAAGAACCAAACAGCTTGCGGGCAAGCGCGATGGCCATTGCTCAGGTCAGAAAAATGTCACTTGAGATTGAAGCGGATCGGGACGGTCAGATCGACATGATCACCCGCCAATTCCTGCGGCGGCGGCGGGAACGGCTGCGCGCGGCGCAACAGCGCCAGCGCCTCCTCGTCGAGCGCGTTCGCCCCCGATGAGCGCACCACGCGGCTTTCGAGCACGCGACCTTGCCGATCGAGGCTGAAGAAAACCTGCGCCACCCCTTGCTCGCGGCGGGATTGCGCCGTCTCGGGATAGCGTTTGTTGCGCTCCAGCAGCGCCACGATCTTCGTCTTCCAGGTCGGCACCACGCTGGAATTGGTGGGAATGATCTGGCCCTGCGTGGGCGCTGCGGGAATTGCCGCCACCTGCTCGGGGATCGCCTGCGGCGCGGACGTCGTGGGCGCCGGCGGGCGCGGCTCCTGCCGCTTCGGGGTCTCCTGCTTGACCTCCTGCACCGGCGGCGGCGGAATCGCGACCTCCGGATCGGGCGCCGGCGCAACTTCCGGCGGCGGCTCTTCGAGCGGCTTGGTGTCGACCTTCTCTTCGACCTTCTGCTCGAGCTTCGCCTCGGCCTTCTGCTCGACCTTGTCCTCGATCTTGTCTTCCACGCTCTCGGTCGGCTTGTTGGGCGACGCGTCGGACATCACCTGCTCGGGCCCAGGAGGAATCTCCATCTGGGGCATCGCCGGCGCGACCGGCACCGGCGCGAACTCGATCACGATGGCGGCGGCGGGCTCGGCCGCTTCGTCGGCATCACGCCAGTTGACCATGGCCGCCGCGATGCCGCCGTGCGTGAGAACGACGATGGCGGCGCAGACCGCCCAGCGGCGCAGGTCGACGAGATCTTCGGGCGTGAACCCGATCATGGCCCCGGCACCTTTTCCAGCCCGACGAGCGCAATCTTCAGATATCCCGCCGTGCGCAGCAGGTTCATGACCTCCATCAGCTCGCCATAGGGCACAGCCTTGTCCGCGCGCAGGAAGATGAGCGTGCTCTTGTCGCCCTTTGCCGCCGCGTCGAGCGTGCTGCGCAGGAGCTCTCGCTGCACGGCATCATTGCCGAGCGCGAGCGTAAGGTCGGGTTTCACGCTCAGGAACAGCGGCTTGTCCGGCCGCCGCGTGGGATCGGCGGTCGATGCCGGCAGGTTGACCTGAATGTCCACGGTGGCCAGCGGCGCCGCCACCATGAAGATGATGAGAAGAACCAGCATCACGTCGATGAACGGCGTAACGTTGATCTCATGGACCTCGGTGAGGCTGTCTTCGCCGTGGTCGAGGCGCACGCTCATGCCGACACTCTCGAATCTACGCTTGAATACGCGCTTCGATTACTCAGCCGCAGCCGGCAACGGTGTCCCTCTGCGCGCTGGCGAGGCGGCGGGACGCTCGAGGTCTCGGCTCACCAGCCGCAACACCTCGGCCGAGGCATCGCCGAGCAACGCGCGATAGCCCGAGATCGACCGCGCAAACACGTTATAGATCACCACGGCCGGAATGGCGGCCGCAAGCCCGAAAGCAGTCGCCAGCAGCGCTTCGGCGATCCCCGGCGCGACCACCGCGAGGTTGGTGGTCTGCGACTTCGAAATGCCGATGAAGCTGTTCATGATCCCCCAGACGGTGCCGAACAGGCCCACGAACGGGGCGGTCGAACCGATAGTCGCAAGCACCCCGGTACCGCGCAGGAGGCGGCGTCCATAAGCCGCTTCAATGCGTTCGAGCCGCGACGCGATCCGTTCCTTGATTCCGTCGCGTTCGATGGAGCCGGCCGAGAGCTTCAATTCGGTGACAGCTGCGTCGAGGAACTGCCGGACCTCTCCCTGCGTAGCAGCGAGCCGCTCCACGCCTTCCATCGTCGAACGCACACTGGCCAGGATGTTCAAGGCAGCGCGTACGCGCCGCTTGCAGATCATGATCTCGATCGTCTTGGCGAGCCACACCGTCCAGGTGACAAGCGAGGCAAAGGCAAGGCCGATCAAGACCGCTTTCACCACGGGGTCGGCGTTGATGTACATGCCCCACGGGCTGAGATCGCGCGGGAGTGTTGCCGTTGCGAGGATATTGTCCTGCGCAAGCGCCGACACCGGGGCCGCGATCGATGCGGCGGTCAGCGCGCGTGCGGCTATCGCCGTCATCAACGCGGGACGGCGCAAGAAGTGGCACCTGGTACTAATCCATGCGCCCGAAATTTCCCGAAACTGCATTCCCACTGGCCTCTTCTCACACAGTACTGCTACGCGCCCCACGCTCGTGTTTCAATATGACGTTGTTGCGTGCCGCCGATGATCTGCAGCGGCATGGAACTCAGCAGGTCGGCTTTTCTCCGCGCGGGACGCGGCCCCCTTTACTCGGCTGCTTGCAGTTCGCCTCGGGCCGGAGTGCGCCCGGCAACATCCTTGCGGGCCCGCCTGCCCCGCCACCACATGATGACGCCCGTCACGGCAAATACCAATGGGAAGACCCCCGTCAGGAACACGGCGAATTGCCAGACCGGGCCGCTGTGGCTGCCCTCGTGGATCCACCGGATCCATTGCGCTGCGCGGTCTCCGGCGAGCGGCGCCGGCTGGCGTTCCACGTTGCCGCTGCGATCGTCCACCATGACGGTTGCGGTCTCGCCGCTCACCGCATTCCGCAACTGCACGCGCCAAGACGGGCCGGCGGCATTCCCGTCTTCGCCTCTGCCTTCGCGCTCGGCGCCCGGTGCGCGAGCGCGGTCGCCGGTGTTCGCACGCGCCACCGGCAGGAATATGACGGCCGGGCGCGCATCGGGCTGCGATGCAACGGCAGCCGAAAGCGCGCTGTCCGGCGTCAGGCGCGTATCACGCGCAATCGTGCCGGCCCCCGGCCGCGGGCCCTGCGGGTTCATCGGCGCGATCGAGGACATCATCTGCCGCATCGTCTGCGGGAAGCCGAGATAGACGCCGGTGAATGACACCACCGCGAGCGGGATCGAAATCCAGAACCCGAGCAGATGGTGGAGGTTGGTCGTCGTCTGCGCCGACCGGCGCCAACGCAGGCCCGGCAGGAACGCGCCGTTGCGCGGCCACCACAGCCAAATGCCGGTCAGCGATAGGATCAGCATGCCGACGCCGGCCCAGCCGACGATGGCGCGGCCGGAATATTCGGGAATCGTCAGATTCTCATGGAAGCGATGCAGCCAGCCGATGAGCGAGGACCGAAAATCGACCACGTCGAGCGTCCGCGCGGTCGGGGGATCGAGGTAGACGTTGACGAACCGCATGGGGCCGCCCTCGACCCGCGGCGCGCCGCGCGCCATCACGATCACCGGCCAACCCTCGTCTTCGGGAAACCGGACCCCGACCGGCTGGGCGCTGCCGTCAAGCGCTGCGGTGGCGCTCGCCAAATAGGCCGAGGGTTGCGTGAGCTGCGTGCCCGTCACCGCATAACGGCTGGGATGAAGTAAGGCATCGAGGGGGTCGTGCCACACCAGCAGCGCGCCCGACACCGCGATCGGCACCAGCAGCACCGTGAGACCGAGACCGATCCAGCGGTGGAGGGTCCACCAGAAAGTCCGCAGGCGCGCTGGCTTGGTCATGTGAGGTCCCCGCCACGGGCCGGCATCGTGAATGGTTGGACTTCAACGAGGGCAGCCGCGAGATCTTGGTCGATACAGGTAATTACAGGGCCGATCAATACTTACAGGAGGTCTTTTCTAGTTTTGAATTGTTATAATAAAAAGGAAAAGTCGTTGTGATGAATGATAATCCCTGTTGCATATTTGTCATTGTTGGCGACTTGCCTACGGTGTAGCAAGTAATACGAAGATAAACTGTACTATTTAAGCATTCTAAAGTAAATGGGGGCGAGGTGTGCTATGTTAGAAATAGGGGTACAGCCAAACCAGAGTGCTATACGGTCCAAAGCGGGAGTGATGACCGCCGCCGCGCTGTTCTATCTCAGCGGCGCGATGGAGACCGAGGCGG